>Ga0207797_1002505_pt1 | contig 12717 bp, 11 predicted proteins | sample PRCRCaboRojoPR_6_FD_187275 | JGI IMG/M metagenome (GOLD analysis project Ga0207797, IMG submission 187275) | Marine sediment microbial community from Cabo Rojo, Puerto Rico - PR CR 10% Liquid 1 (SPAdes) | ecosystem: Environmental > Aquatic > Marine > Coastal > Sediment | place: Cabo Rojo, Puerto... | reverse complement strand
CTAGCCGTCAACCTCGATCTTCGTCTCGTAAACGGCTACTTCGGCTCGCTCCCGGCAGTCGGGCTCGACCAAATACTTCAACCGGTGAAACCACTGCCTGATCGCCTCGTACGAGCGCTCGACGAACGGTTCGATCCGGCGGTACGACAGCCCAGCGTGGTACAGAAACGCCGCGAGGACACGCCGACGCAACGGCGTGTCCTCATCGGGAAATACTTTCTGCTCGCGGGCCTTCTCGACCATGCGGTCGAGCATTCCAGAGTCACCAACTTACTATAGCTCGACCGCGTCCTTTACGCTAACCCAGACACCATCCGGAAGACAAGAGCCATCCTTATTACTAATCGTCTCCGACCCAAAGGCGAGTAATTCTTCGCCTGGATACACATGGGATTGTACAAGTTCGGAACGTCAATCTCGTTCACGATTTTGAGCATCTCAATCCTCTACACTCATGTGACGGCAAGTTTGTTTCCTGGTATCACCGTCGGTGTCTTCCTTTCGACGGGCGTCCTGATTGGAACCGCGCTGCTTGGATCAAAATCCCACAGATTCTCGCTCGTGTGGTATCTGCTCCCTCTCGTAGCAGTTGCGGTCGTGTATCGTCTGTATGTGTTTATATTTCCGCCGAGCCTCGTCGGAATCGATCCGAACGGCTATGCACTCGAGATCTCCAGAGTGATCCGGACTGGGACGATCGACGCCATCAGCTACAATTTCTATTCGAAAGCACCACTTTCCATCTCGTACCCGGCGATGTTAGGCATCGGGACGGGGACATCAACGCCAAACACGATGATGCTCTATCCGCTCATACATGGGGTATTGTTACCGCTGGTCGCCGCTTCTCTGGTGAGTCGAGTCGCATCACGACACACGGCCAGCACGGCCGTCGTCGCGTGTGGTCTCGGAGCTCTCACCACGATGTCCGTCCACTTCGGCTACGTTCCAATCGCACAGTCGCTCGGCGTTGCGTACTGGACAGTATTTCTCCTTTTCATGACCAAGTTTCAAGAGTTCAAATCAAAGCGGACCATGTTTCTCGCAGTCGTCGTACTGGCCGGACTCGTTTTCACTCATAAACTCCCCCTAATAGTAGTCTTCGGTGCGTTCCTCGCGTTCACGCTCCTGACACTATTGCATTCGCTGGTAACGTACGGTTCTAACAACCGCTCACTGCGTCGGTACTACGGGCTCCAGCTCGGAATGCTGGTGGGGCTTCTAACATTAGTCCAGTGGTTCTATATTACCGATTTCGGTAAGTCGGTCTTTCTCCAGTCACTTGATGTGCTCCTGACCGAATCCGTGGAGATCTCCCCACCATTGGTTTCGAGAGCGCCGTCCCATGCGGTCGAACTTGATTCGAGCCTCATGGGCATTCTCGAACGCCGGGGCCACGGCTTTGCACTCTTGCTGGTCGGGGGCGTAACCTGGCTGTACCAAGCGTACGCCGGAGCGAATCGGCCAGAGGTACGGTTCTTACTGGCCGCCGCTCTGCCTCCGGTAATAATCCTGCTCATCGCGGTAGTCGGCAACCCTCCGTCCGGCACGACTCCACCAGGGCCACGGCTTATTGGCTTTCTCGAACCGGTCATCGTCCCTCTTTTTTCGATTACTATCGGATCGGCACTTGTCGAACGATCCACCGGTTCACCTGACTTCTCCGACAAGGTTTCCAAGCCGTCTCTATCGTTCTTAAAATCGGCCCTTGCAGCGACCCTTATACTACTGTTACTCTTTTCTCAGGTCGCCTCAGCCCTGGCAGTCCCGGATTACCCCGACCATCCCCGTGATTACCTCTCCTCACAGGAGGTTCAGGCAAAGGGATTCGGGAATGAACATGTCGGTGGCCCGATCCACACGGACTGGTTCCTAATGGTTTCTGGAGGGCGGAACCCGGGTAACGGTACCGGAACGGCGACGAGATACGTAGCAATCGGGGATCCCCTTCTCAATGCGACCGTGACTACTCAGGGGTACGGACACGTCATGTTCAGAACTGACGTTGAATATTATCTCACCCAGATCGGTCCTTGGAAGCTCCTGTGGGAACCCAGTCAAAATCTCGACGGGGAATACAACCGAATCTATGCTAACGGGGGTGCACTCCTGTACGATGATCCAAACACCGTCGTAGATCGTACGCCGGTGAATTCCTCCCCGGCGGCCGGTATGGTCAGGATCTGACTCACCGCTCGTTGTACCAGATGTCGACGTGATGATCTGGTGTGTAAGATTTCCCGACGAGATCGGGACGGCCATTATTCGTCAGGTCCACCGCTTTCGCTTCGTGGGTTGGGATACCGCTGAATATCAACTCCCGTTCAAATTCACCACCACCCAGGTTCCTGAAGACGAAATGCTCGGGATCCTTGTTGATCCCGAGTCCCATCTCGGCGACATATATATCCATCGTTCCACTGCCGGTAAAGTCGGTCACCTGAAGACTGTGTGGACAGAACAGATCGGTATCGAGTGGGTGTGGTGTCCAGTCCGGCGGGTCGAACCAGGCGACTCGACCGGGCTGGCCGTCAGCGTACGGGCGATCCCCTTCCGCGAGCACGACTTCAAGTGCTCCGTCCTCGTCAACATCTGCAACGGCGATCCGTGTCCACTCCCATCCCGGAGCGATACACTCACGCTCCCAGGGTTCTGCCGGATCGTCGGGTTGGGTAAACACGTTCGGCCCGGCGAGTAGTTCTTGTTCTCCATCCCCATCGATGTCCACGATCTTCACCCCCTCGACATCGATTTCCTCGGCAATGATATGTCGGCCTGATTCGGGCCATGGTGATCCCAGGGGGTTGTCGGGAATCTTGTAGTAAAAAATCACTTCGCTCTCCTGGGATAGACCGACGACCTCCGGCTTCCCGTCGTTATCGACATCGCCGAACGCAACGTCGTGATACTTCTCGAACGCGTCGGTGATGAGTCGACGGGTCCATGACTGCCGTGGGTCCTCCGGTTGTTCGAACCAGTACAGGTCCTGATGATCAAGACCCTGTCCGGAGATGAAGTCCTGACGCCTGTTGTCAGTGACGTCGCCGAGCGTTGCACTGACGTCCAGCGGGGGACTGTCTGACATATCGTGTCGTTTCCAGCCGGGATTTTCATACCAGAACAGGTTCGTTTCCAGCCACTTGATCAGACTACCGATCCCCATGCGAGTCCGCAGGGCGACACTTCTCCCCATAAACGAGATGTTTACCGGGTCGCCTAATCCGCCGATTATGACGTCCGGTAGTCCGTTCCCAGTCAGATCCGAAGTCGAACAGGATCCGAGACGCCCTGATGGAGGATTTGAGTCGACACGCTCGTGACGGAAGTGCATCAGTAATCTCAGTGAGGTTCTTGTCCTATAAGTAGTCGGCTCTTATCCCCTTGCAGGAGGACCGTAGTCAACCGTTACAGTATATATGTGGGGGGCTCCATTAGGCTCCCGCTGAAACCCCCTGGAGCTTGAAGTACGTCATGGAGTCACCCTCGGATATAGTCCTGCGCCGTCGCCCTTTTTGCGGCGAAGCGAGGTTTGCCTAGAATCAACGGCACGAGGCCCCAGTCATCATTCCCTGCTCCGTTTCGCCGAATACATCCCGTGGACGCGTCCCAGCGTCTTGACAACGTTCCCCCCTCCGCGTATTAACGTATGGGTGAGCGAGCGGCCAAATTAGTTCGATATATTAATACAAGATTCGCTGATCCTCAGCCACTGTTCTCTCCCCGAGAGACCGCTTCTTGTCCAGAGGTACGGTTTCTGCCGCTCTATACCATACACCTTCCGCCAGTAGTCGCCCCACCGACTCGGCGTATACGTGCTCAACGACCAGTTCGGGGTGCAATAGATGGGATACTCTTTTTGAACTCGCTCGGCAAGTTCTATAGTAGTCGTTAGAACTTTCAGCCCAGAGGTTGTCGAGACACGCAATATATCACCTCGACGATACTACGGTCAAAGAGGTCCAAGACGCACTCGACAACGTTGACGGTAAAAAGCCGATACAGCGACTATTGGCGGGGATCGCGCACAAAAGCGGCGTTACGCAGACCGAACTTGCCGAGTGGTACGGCACTGATCGGAGGACGAACTACAACTGGTTGATGCGACTTGAGACGGACGAATCGCTCGCAGAAGCCGTTACCGATGATAATCGAACTGGGAGAAAACGAAAGCTTTCAGAACAACGGTAACAAGAATTCGAGGAAACAGTCCACGACCCACCGACCGAAGTCGGGTACGACGCGCCGGGGTGGACGCCGGCGCTCGTCCAAGGGTTTTTCAAAAATGGTACGGCGTCGAGTACTCCTATCCAAGCTGTCGGCGGCTGTTGAAAGAAGCGGGACTCACGTATCAAAAACCCACGTCGCACAGCCGCCGACGCCGACGAACGCGACCGCGAGGAGTTTTAGAAAAACTCAAACAAGCGGCGGGAGACGGGCGCCACAGTACTCTGCATCGATCAAACCAAGAAATTTGTCCAAGTTGAGCCGCGTGCCGCGTGGTTTCCGCGCGGCACGCGGCCGGCCGTCGAACTCTCCGGGCAACGTGATTGGACGTGTCTGCTCGGTGTGATCACCGAGGACGGTGATCGCTTTTTCTCCCGATTCACCGAGTACGTGACAGCCGACCACGCGAAACATTTCACTCATACATCATGATATAATTCGTAGATGATCTGACCATCGTGCTTGATGGAGCGCCGTACTTTCAGGCATCGGCCGTCACGGACCTGGCGGCCCGTGACGACCTCGCCTTCGTCACGCTGCCGGCGTACTCACCGGAATTGAATCCGGTCGAAGAGTGTTGGCGACAGCTTCAACGGGCGCTCAGCAATCGGTTCTAGGACTCACTGGACGAACTTACGACAGCGATCGATGCCGCTCTCGACCAATTGTCTCTTCCGGAAGTAAGCAACTATTTCTAACTCTTACTATAGCTCCTCGTGTCCCGACGGGATCAATTCGTTCCGCCCCCTCACCGTATCGAACACTTCCATCCGAACACCCATGTTACACCCCCAGAATCGAGTGACATAGCGCGCTGAGTCACCGAAGTCACAGTGGCCAGCGAACCGCCTGGCGAAGATGTCGTCCCTGGGATGGATAGTCCTCCCGCTGACGGCCGCTTCATCGTAAAGAATTTCTGATATTAGGTTCAGATTACCCTTCCTGAGGGCGTTGGCTATCGTCCAGAAACACAAGTTTCTCGACGTTTGCCCGTTTGATACCAACGTTCCTCCTTTGGTAGCGCTCTCTTCGTCCTGGATGAGAATCTCGAAAGCAGAGAAGGACTGGCGGTCAAGATCGTCCAGACACTTGACCTCGTCACGAGGATTAAGCATAGGGATAAGGACGCTCAGTTCCGGCATATACGGTAGGCGAGCCCTCGGAGTGGTATTGTTATGCCAGGAATACGCTCGGGAACGCTGGAACCGGGGACCCAAACCGACGACGCTGCGGGATATTTGTCGATATTATTATAAATAGTACGATAAATGTGCAGTCGCTGTTTAGATCGAATCGACATCACTCCCGATACCCCAATAAGTATCCGAAACAACCAGTCAGCAACCCGGGCAATGATAACGTTCTCGGCTGATCGTACACGGGCCTCATGATCGGAACCCATTCCGATGTCTGGTCCCCATCCTATTTGTAATATTAGCTCGTGTCCGGAGTGGAGGATGCCAACAGTCAGCGTCGTAGTGCCTACTTACAACCGGGCACACCACCTCGAACAAGCCATCAAGAGCGTGCTTAAGCAGGAATTCGAGGATTTCGAGCTGATCGTAGTCGACGACGGTTCGACCGACGAGACGCGATCGGTCGTTCAGTCGTTCGACGATCCCCGAGTACAGTATCACGTTCACGATACGAACAAGGGTGGAAGCGCAGCGAGGAATACTGGCATTGAGGAAAGTACGGGCAAGTACGTCGCGTTCCTAGACGACGACGACGAGTGGCTTCCCGAGAAGCTACGTCTCCAAGTTGCCTGTCTGGAGAGCCGGGGTGACGAGTGGGTGGCCGCCTACTGTGATTACGACGTGGTTCGTGACGAGGACAGCCTGATTGGTCACTTGCCAAGTTTCGTTCTGGATCGCTGGCCCGGGGCGATTTCGAAACCTAGGCCGGAAGGAGGCCGAGAACTGATACCCGTCCTACTCGCGAGGAATCTACCCCACGGTGGGGCGTCGACCTTGATGGTGCGGCGGGACATCGTCGAAGAAATCGGTGGCTTCGATCCGGAATTCCGCCGACATCAGGACCACGAGTTCCTCATCCGGGTATTGAAGAACGGGAACCTCGCATACGTTGACGGGACCCTGGTGGAAAAACACGGTACTGGGAGGCCATCGATGACCGCTATCGAAGAGGGGAAGCGCGCATTGTTCTCCCGGTTCTCGTCTGAGATAGCAGCTGCGGAACTAAACGGCTACGATATAACCGGCATCCATCAGTTCGACCTAGCGAGGTTCTACATCATGAATGGCGAGTTCCTCAAGGGGGCAAAGAATCTCGCCGGAGCGAAGACACAGATCCCGGAACTGCTTAGGGCGACCTGTATCGGACTTTATACGAGGCTGACATCCAGCAGGAGCTGACATTCACGATATATGAATCCTATATGCTTGTATGCCGGGGCGGCCACGTCACCGAACGTGGCGCGGTTATTGTCGAATCTCTACAAACTCCTGAACGACAGGTACCCGATCGACATCGTGGCTGGTCGTCCGGAAGAACTCCATCTCGATGCGCCTGAGATGGATATCTGTACTTACGAGCCCCCGACCCTTCTCGGTGGTAGATCCGGACTCGCTCGGTACGCTTCCGAGAATGACCCCAGTGTAATCGTTCAGGTAACCGATCCACCGGTCCACGGAACCGTGGTCGGGACCGTCGCAGCCCGTCAAGGTATCCCTGCCGTTTATCGGTACGCCGGCGACCGGTTCTACGAGTACCGAGTCGCCCGGGGCCATCAACGAGTGACTGCGTTCGCTCTCGGCTCCGTACTCGGTCGCGTGCCACTCCTATTGGCCAATCAGTATATTGTGCTGGGGCCCACGGGACGTCGGCGTCTCATCGCACGGGGTGTCGATCCGAATGACATCATTGTGTTGCCGCCGACGATCGATCCCGAGCCGTTCCGGGATGCGGTTCCGGTCTCGCACGGTGTCCCTCCCGATCGGAAGATCGCCCTCTTCGTGGGGCGTGTCAGCCATCTCAAGGGCCAGGAGGTGCTTGAAGATGCGATTCCGGCGGTCCTCCGACGACGAGACGATATTCACTTCGTTATCGTCGGGCCGGCCAACGACGACTTCGCTGTTCCACCCTGGTGCTGCGACCGGGTCACACAGGTCGGGCCGGTTCCGCCGGAGGAAGTGCCAGGGTACATGCAAGTGGCTGACGTCCTGATACACCCGTCCCTCACAGATGGGGTTCCACGCGTCGTCATGGAGGCACTCGCGGCAGAGACCCCTGTCCTGGCGCGCGATGTCGGTGACGTGTCATCTGTGACCGACAACACGTTCGACACCGACGAGGAGTTCGTTGAACGCCTGTGTTCGTTCGACGAACTCCCGCTTGACGACATCAACCCTTTCACCACAACGGCGCTGGCTCCGAGGTATCGGACGTTCTTCGAACAGTTTGAATGCCACCACTAATTTCCCATGTGCCCGATACGGCGTAATGATGGACCCCTAACGGTCGTGTTCGGGTTAGATAGAGCGGGCTTCAAACTCATCGAACCCCATGTGATGGGTTGGGATTTCAGCCGACAGTGTCGGCCGGTTCTCCCCTCTTGACAATCCTTCCCGCCGACTAGGTGCGGAACAGAGGCGTATGGTGGGCCGTTACCGGGATCAATCGACCGTCTTCGTATAGAGCTGTTCAGCGTGTCTTGCGGCCACCTCCCAGTCGAACTGCCTTGCTCGTTCGACGGGATCCACCTCAGGCGACTTGCCCGCAAGGACACGTTCGATCTTTTCTGCGAGAGACGACGGAGTCGGTTCAGCGACGAATCCCGCTCGACCGACGACTTCGCTGGCAGCGGAGTGCTCGTGCGAGACGACGATTGGAATGCAGTCGTTAACCATTGCCTCAAGCACTGTAATACCGAACCCCTCTCGGGTGGAAGGTAACACAAACAGGTCCGCCGATGACATGTACGAGTATACGTCTTCGCTATCCTCTAGGAACCCCAGGAAGTCGACTCGTTCGGGATGAGCCAAAGATTCGGCCTGCGTTTCCAGCGCGTCTCGTTTGGGACCGTCACCGATTATTCCGAGGCTAACCTCGTGTGTATTCGAGATCTCATCGAACGCCTTGAGTAGCATTCCGACGTTCTTATCGGAGATGAGTCGTCCGACGTACAGGATGTCGTAAGTGTCTCGCGAGGCAGGGGTGGAATCGATCTCCTCAACGTTGACTCCATTGGGGACTACCTCAATATCTCGCCGGTCAAGCCGAATCCGAGCCAACCGATCGGCTGTCATCTCAGAGACCGCAATCGGACGTTGCGGGACGTTGGCGGTAATGAGTTGGACGATCCACCCGATCAGTCCGAGAATCCCGAGGTAGTTCACCCAGTACTCGGTGTTCCAGACCTCGTGCCACGTCGTCACGTGTTTGAATCCACGGACGGAGGACACGAATGACGAGACCCACACCGGGAAGTGTTCGGAGACGCACGTGACCACCACGTCGTGTTCTTCCCCGTGCCGATATAGCGGACCCAGAAGAGAGAGAGAGAATCGTAACGCCTCGGTGATTGATCGTCGGCCGTTCGAATATGGCTCCCTCCCTGGACAAACCCCGCGTAAGGTGAACCCCTCGTATTCGATTTCGGATCGTCCCTCCCACCATTTGCAGCCATACACCGTTACGTCGTGACCCCTATTCGATAATCTTCGGGAAATTTCGAAAACCCGCTTCTCGGTCCCTCCTTTTCGAAACGGGTAAATCTGACTGGTCACGAAGGCGATGTGCATATGTCTCCTTAGAGATGGACGGTACTTTGATAATCACAGACTACTCGGGACGATGGACTACATCACGGGGGAGTGAACACCCCGGGGAGCACCCTAGGAGTCGATAGAAACGGATAGGAGGATTGAACCTTATTTGAAGGCCGCCTGGTTGTGTAGGCTTCGGTTCAGTCTCCCGACGGACAAGGCTCAGTCCCGAAAACGGGGTATGGCTGGTTCCGTCCCGGCCGCCCCCGCGTCCCGAACGCCATGTTGACGGCCAGCTTGAAGTCGGATACAGCCTTGAACCACAGTCGTCACCCGCCCTGTGTCGGCGACGTATCGAGTGTAATTCGCGTTCCGGCAACGAACAACCAGTCGTTGCACGGAATTTCTTCCATCTTCCGATACGGAAACTGGTATTATGAGGGTACTAATTAAGTATCGTTCACCGCTTGGTTCATACTACGAATGGGTGAACCATCACGGCGGGGTTTTCTTACGAAGGCTACTGGTTTCGGTTGTGCGGGTATATCAGTAATCACTGGGTGCAGTAGACGAAACCTCAGCGGCATGACCGGCCCGAACAGTACTTCTCCCTCCCCTCCCTCTTCGGCTTCGTCCACCGAGACCGTGCCTTCACGTCCGAAGCGTATCCCGCTCTCCGAGTACTCCGACATTCAAGAGGCGATTGACGACGCCGAGGATTTCGATACTATAATGATCGATGTTGATTATACGTTCACTGAAACGATACGATTGAAGTCCAATCTCAAGGTCCAAGGAGACGGGGGGCGGTTGAGGATGGATGACGGGGCGGATACACACGGCCTCCGTACCGAAGACGTTCACAACGTCTGGATCAACGATGTGACAATCGATGGCAACCGGGCGAACAACGGGACCGGTCGAATCATCGGGGGATTCAACGTCGGCACGATCTCTAACATACGTGTAACAAACTGTACGATAGAGAACGCCGGTCTTCACGCAATCAATTTTAGCAATGACAAGAGAGGAGAAATGAAGGACATATACATCGGGAACAATGTGATAAAGAAACCATTCTCGCACGGGATCCTCTGTGGGGGGAAAGGCTCCGATCCGAACAGTCTGCACGATATGATCATCGAGAATAACGAGATCACGGACGCGTTCAACGCTCAGAGTATCGGCGTCTTCGGACAGGACGAATGCGATACCTTCAACGTCGCAATCCTGGGGAACACGTGCTTACAGAACTTGAAACAGGAGAGGAACGACGACACCGCGATAGCATTCGAAGAGCAAGTCCGCGATTCGATCGGTTACGGAAACGTTGTTCGGATGTCCGGCAAGGATGAAAACGGGTTCTCCGTGACGAAAGACGCGAAGGGATGCATCGTCGGCAATAACAGGATACGGAACTGCCAGTTTGGGATGGCCTGTATGAACCTGGACTTCTACATGCCAGATGGACCGCCACAGCACAACCTGTTCACCCACAACGAAGTCGATAACTGCAGGGCTGGCTTTCACTATCGGAACCTGCAGGGCAATCTCATGGTGTATTACAACCGGATGACAAACGTCGAAGAGTTGATTAGCAAGTCGAACAATAGTGGAGGTGGGTATAACGTCTCACGAAATGGGCCGTCCGTACCTGAGAGGGAGACAGGGCCACCAAACCAAATCGGTTCGGGGGTCGACTATTCTGTCGATGGAGAGGTCGTCGGTGAGGCTCAGTGGTCCAGAGGAGGAAATTCCCCGTACGAACCTGTATCGGTTCGAGCGCGAACGCTCTACTCACGATGATCCAGAATCGCCCACCCTCCGCGAGTTCTTATCGACCACGAAGGGCTCCCCGCATGAGAGATCGTCGGAGACGATGACCATGTTCAACATCGTCCTAGTCACCGTCGACTGTCTACGGTACGACCGATGTGGATTCAACGGGCACGATAGGAATACGACACCCGTGCTCGATGCACTGGCAAACGAATCGTACGTGTTCGACAACGCGTATGCGACCGGTCCGTACACCACCGAGTCTGTTCCCGGAATAATCGCCGGACAGCATTCGTACAACGGTGCGCACTTCGGAGAACATCTGGCGTGGAAAGCGATTCCGACCGAATCACGGACCGTGGCGTCGTATCTTTCTGATAACGGGTACTCGACAGCGGCATCACTGACGAATCCACACATCACCCGCGACAGGAACTTTGATAACGGGTTCGATACGTTTCGGAATCTTGAACGCGGAGACGGAGAGACTGACGAGACCGATTCCGACGGCCAGGAATCGAGCTGGGGCAGGTCTATGATGAATGCCGTGTTGTCCAAATCTCGTTCCCGGTTGCGCGATCAGCGGATGCTGGTCAACCCGTACGTCGCCGCATACGTCGCGTATCGGTACGCTCAGGTCCAGTCGGGGTGGCCGACGATTCCCGCCGAACGTGTTATTCGTGAAGCGGTCGCGGAGTTCGAGATCTTGACTGAGCCGTTCTTCGTCTGGACGCACCTCATGGATCTCCACGCACCGATCAGACCCCAAACAGCTCAGGAGGGAGGGCTCGCTGGGGGGGGCCGGACCACTACATACCTGATTTCGGATGCAGCGCGCGCCAGTCAGATTCACACCCCGATGTATAAATCGATATACGACAGCGCGCTGCGCTATGTCGACTCCTGTCTTCGGGAGATTATCGACGAGCTGCGACGGCACGGACAGTGGGATAACACCGTCCTGATCCTGTCGAGTGATCACGGGGAGGCCCTCTACGACCGGAACGAAACCTACGGCCATCCCCGCCACTATCTCTACGACGAACTCTTGCACGTCCCACTTCTTATCCGGTTACCAGGGCTCGACGGGGAGCGGATAGAGCAACCGGTTTCTCTGGCGTGGATGCACGAGCTGATAGCAGAGGTTTTGGAACTCCCTCGAGGAGAGTTCGCTGCACGGAGTGGTGTGGAAACACTTCTGAGTAACTCCGATGACGATCGGAATTATGTCGTTTCCGACACGTTGGATGGGGGAGGGCATTCGATATCGGTTCGGGACGACAGGCACAAGCTGCTGAGCCACCGGAACGGCTACGAGACCCACGACGAGGAGTACGAGTACTTCGGACAAGACGTACTCATCCAGTACTCGACGGATGTCGGTGAGCGGGTCCCCCTATCAAGATCCGACCGACCAGAGTTGCGTGCAGTTGCGAACGAGTTACATTCGGACCCGGAGTCACACCCCCGGATCGCTGGGCGATTCGAACCTGAAGTGGAGGAAAGACTTCGCGACCTCGGGTATCGTATTTAAGTAGGACGGCACAGAATACTCAATGGCCTTTGCGTAGTACATTGTTGAGAGGGTGTCATAGAATAGTTCTCAGATCCTGATCACGGTACTTCCTCGATTGTCTCCGCGTTTGTAGTTGGTGATGGCGACAACGAGAGGAAGACAGAGTGCGAGGAACACCTGCGCTCGTGCATGGACCCAGCCACGGGTGCGGAGCGTTCCGAGGTCGCAGTCCTCGACCGACTCGTTGGTTCGTTCGGCTTGTGTCCGGCCGTTGTACGTCTCTTCTAACGTCGATTGCTTCAGCTGGACGTCCTCGCTGTGTTCCTCGTTACGGTCTTCAACCCGGTACTCGATATCAAGCGGATCGTCGGTGTTTCGCGGATTGTACAGGGCGACTGGCTGACCCCTGCGGCCAGCCAGTGGTCGTGCTAGTCAAGCGTATCGTAGGCACTGTCTCCGCCTATCTAGATC
>Ga0207797_1002504_pt1 | contig 12718 bp, 11 predicted proteins | sample PRCRCaboRojoPR_6_FD_187275 | JGI IMG/M metagenome (GOLD analysis project Ga0207797, IMG submission 187275) | Marine sediment microbial community from Cabo Rojo, Puerto Rico - PR CR 10% Liquid 1 (SPAdes) | ecosystem: Environmental > Aquatic > Marine > Coastal > Sediment | place: Cabo Rojo, Puerto... | reverse complement strand
CCGCGAGACGCTCACCGAGACCGCCGCGTTCGAGGCCGAACTCGGTCCCAACAACTGCGCCGCGAGCGCCGACTGACCGACCGCCGGCGCCCGGTCCGGGACTGCGGTGGGGCCCGCGGACCGACGGCTGTCGGTCGGGGTCCACCGCGGGGACGACGACGCCCACGGCGCCCGTTACCGCTCCGGACGGCTCCGGCGGGCGCTCACCGGTTCGTCGGGGGTTCGGGTTCGATGACCCCGCGGACGAGATCCGTGTCGACGCGCCGACCCGTCTCCTCGATCTCGTCGGTCAGCTCGCCGTACCGCGCCTTCAGGTCGGCGTAGGCCGCCGAGTCGGCAAGCTCCCCCTCGGTCTTGGCCGTCTCGAGTGCCCCGATCTTCTGTGCCACGCGGAACCGCTCCTCGAGGGCGGCCTCGTAGTCGTCGAGCGCGAGCAGCCGACCGATCGTGTCCCTGAGCTTCCCGACGGCCACCGGCTTCGTGAGGTAGGTGTCGAACGGCATCGTCGCGATGTCCTCGTCGGGTTCGACCGCCGTCAGCATCGCCACCCGACACCCGTGGCCGCTCGCGCGGACCGCCTCGAGCACCTCGTCGCCGGACATCCCCGGCATCCGCCGGTCCAGGAGGACGACGTCGACGGCCTCGTCGACGAGCGAGAGCGCCGTCTCGCCGTCCCCGGCCGTCACCACCTCCCCGGCGACCCCGGACAGCATCTCCGCGTACATCTCCCGTATCGGGGCCTCGTCGTCGACGACGAGCACCGTCGCGGTTTCGAGGGTCACGTTCGGTCGGGGAGTCCCGTCGGCGGGTGATAACGGTTCGCACCGGTTCGACCCGGCGAACCGTACTTGAACCCCCGCGGTACTGTGGGTCCCGAGGCTTCCCGCTCGGGGTCCTACCGGTCGTCATGACGGCCGATTTCGAACGGTACGACGATCCCGACGCCGGACGGGCGCTCGCCCGCCGGACGCGCGAGTTGATGGACGAGGTGGTGGTCCCCACCGAACGCGACCTCGCCGGCGGGACCGCGGTCTCCGAGGGGACGGTCTCGCGGCTCCGGAGCGAGGCCCGCGAGTACGGCGTCTACGCCCCGCAGATCCCCGAGGAGTACGGCGGCGGGGGCTACTCCTTCCGCGAGGCCCTGCCCGCGTTCGAGCAGGCCGGCCGGTCGCTGCTCGGCCCGGTCGCCATGCGGGTCGACGCCCCCGACGAGGGGAACATGCACCTGCTCGAACTCGTCGGCGACGACCTCCAGAAGGAGCACTACCTCGAACCGCTCGTGGCCGGCGAGAAGCGGTCCGGCTTCTCGATGACCGAACCCGCGCCGGGCGGCGGCTCCGATCCGAAGATGGTGCGGACCCGTGCCGAGAGGGACGGCGACGAGTGGGTCATCGACGGCCACAAGTGGTGGACCACGCAGGGCATCGAGGCCGACTTCCTGATCGTCCTCGCCCGCACGGACCCGGACGTCCACCCCTACGAGGGCTCCTCGCTGTTCCTCGTCCCGAAGGACGCCCCCGGGGTGAGCGTCGTCCGGAACATCCCCCACACGGGGGGCGGCCCGCGGGACGTCAGCCACGCCGAGATCAAGTACGAGGGCGTACGCGTCCCCGAGGAGCACCTCCTGGGCACCGAGGGACAGGGGTTCGCCCACGTCCAGCAGCGGCTCGGTCCCGCCCGGCTCACCCACTGCATGCGCTACTCCGGGATGGCCCGCCGCGCGCTCGACGTCGCGAAGGCCTACCTCGACGACCGCGAGGGGTTCGGCTCGAAGCTGTCCACGAAGCAGGGCCCCCGCTTCGAGATCGCCGAGGCGGCCACCGGCCTCCACGCCGCCCGGACGATGGTCCGGAACGCGGCGAACCGGATCGCGGCGGGCGAGGAGGCCCGCGTCGAGGTGTCGATGGCGAAGGTGTTCACGGCGGACGTCGCCCAGGAGGCCGTCGACACCGCGCTCCAGTTCACCGGCGGGAACGGCATCGCGCGGGACCTCCCGATCGCCGACTTCTACGAGTCGGTCCGACAGTTCCGCATCGTCGACGGCGCCGACGAGGTCCACAAGTACGTCGTCGCCCGCGACGAGTTCGACGACGTCGATCCCCGGGAGATCGAGCCGATAACCCGGTACGAGGGGTGATCGGCGGGGCTCGAAGGGCGGTCCCGGTAGCGCCGGGGCACCCGTTTTTCCGAGAGCGAAAACACGAGTCCGGTATTATACTGGTCCCGGACGGAGGGGTGTTCGATGGGGGGCAAACGGAGGGAGTTCGGCGTCGGATCGGGGGATCCGACGGTGCTGATCGTCGACGACGACCGCGAGGTCGCGGACCTGTTCGCGACCTGGCTCGGGGAGAGGTACGACGTCCTGACCGCCTACGGGGGCGAGGAGGCCATCGAGACGTTCCGCCGGGAGCGCCACGCCATCGACGCCGTCCTGCTGGACCGACGGATGCCGGACCTCCGCGGTGACATGGTGCTGGTCTCGATCCGCGACGCGGGGTTCGACTGCCCCGTCGCGATGGTGACGGCCGTCGCCCCGGACTTCGACGTCCTCGGGAAGGGGTTCGACGACTACGTCCGGAAGCCCGCCTCGCGGGGGACGCTCCTGGAGACCGTCGAGGACCTGTTCGACCTCGGAAGCCGCGACTCGCTGCTCCGCGAGCTCTCGGCCAAGCGGATCCGCCGGAACGTCCTCCGGATAGAGAAGAGCGAGGCCGAACTCGCGTCGAGCGAGGCGTTCGCCCGGCTGGAGCACGATATCGAGCGGCTCGAACGGCGGCTCGAGCGCGTCCACGCACGCGTCGACCACGAGCGCGAGCGGCCGGCGAAGCTCGTCGCCTGACGCCGCCGGGGAGCGACGGTCCGGGGTCCCCTTCGCCGCCAACGTGATGATCCCCGGTGGCGACGTCCGGCCGATGGCATCCGACACGAACCGCCGGTGGCTGCTGGCGACCCGACCGACCGGGGAGCCGACGCGCGAGGACTTCGAACTCGAGACGGTCGACGTGCCGGAACCGGGACCGGGCGAGGTGCTCGTCCGGACACGGTACCTGTCGGTCGATCCGTACATGCGCGGCCGGATGCGCGACGCCGACTCCTACGCCGACCCGTGGGAGGTCGGCGAGCCGATGCGCGCGCGGTGCGTCGGCGAGGTGGTCGCGTCCGAGTACGACGGCCTGGCGCCGGGCGAGACGGTGACGGGGAACCTCTACTGGGCGGAGTACGCCGCGGTCGACGGCGACCGGGTGGAACGGATCGACACGGGCGAACTCCCGGTCTCGACCGCGCTCGGCGTCCTCGGGATGCCGGGCCGGACGGCGTACGTCGGCACGGTCGACGTCGGGCGGGTCGAACCGGGTGACACGGTCGTCGTCTCGGCGGCCGGGGGCGCCGTGGGCTCGGTGGCGGGCCAGATCGCCCGCATCGCCGGCTGCCGGGTCGTCGGGATCACCGGCGCCGACGAGAAGGCCGACTGGTTGACGGGCGAGCTGGGCTTCGACGCCGCCGTGAACTACCGGACGGCCGACGATCTCCCGGGAGCGGTCGGCGAGGCCTGCCCCCGCGGGGTCGACCTCTACTTCGAGAACGTCGGCGGCGAGGTGAGCGACGCGGTCACCGAGCACCTGACCGACTACTCCCGCGTGGCCGTCTGCGGGAAGATCGCCCTCTACAACCGCGAGGCCGGCGAGGTCACGCAGGGACCCAGACGGCTCCACCAGCGCACCCGGACGCGGGTCGAGGGGTTCATCGTCAGCGACCACGCCCACCGGTTCGAGCACATCGGCGACCGGCTCCGACGGTGGGTCACGGACGGGGAGGTCAGGTACCGCGAGACGGTCACCGAGGGCATCGAGGAGGCCCCCGATGCGTTCCTCGGGCTGTTCGAGGGGACGAACGTCGGCAAACAGCTCGTGGCGGTGTCGTGAACGGTCGCCGGGCCGCCATCCGGACGTCTCTGGTGGCGCACGCGCCGGCCCGGTAGCCCGAGGATCGAGGGCTCACGCGTCGGAATCCCGTCCGGCGGTGCGTAGGAGGGCCCGGAACGGACGAGCGAGAGCCCCCGGTCGCGGTATCCTCCTCCCCCACCCGCACTGCGGCAGCCGCCCGGGTGGACGGGAAGTCGCGGGGCGGAAGACACTTGCCGGCCCGGACGCGAGCGGGCGGGATGGCCGACACCGGTTCCCGAACGGCGGTCCTCTGCCTCTGCTGTCTCCTGATGCTTCTCCCGGTCGCCGGATGTATGGGGGACTCCGGCGTGTCGAAGGGCGCCGCGAAGGAACGGGCGCTCTCCGCCGAGGAGGAGCACATCGCGGGACAGCTGGAGAACGCCCCCTGTGTCGAGGGCTGGGGACTGACCTCGTACGCGGGGGTCGAGGAGGAGGCGAGGGTCACGAACCGGACCGCCGATGGGGTGTACGTGGCGGTCACGCATCCGTACGCCTACTCGACGGAGACGGTGGAGGCGGACGTCGGCTCGGACGCCCGCTACCTCGTGACGGAGGACGCCGTCGAACGCGTCGGCGGCACCGAGGTGTCGCCCTGCTAGATCAGTCCGCGCGGGAGACGATCGCCGGGGAGCGCCGCTCCCGGAGAAACGCTTTCGTCGGTGCCCCCGGTTGGAGGGACGATGAGCGACGACAGACTCGAAACGGTGTTCGCCGACGCGCCGAACAACTGGGGGAAGTGGGGCGAGGACGACGAGGTCGGCGCGGTGAACTACCTCGACGAGGAGCAGGTGCTCCGCGGGGTGCGGGCCGTCGAGCACGGCCGGACGTTCAGCCTCGGCGTCCCGCTCGGACGACCCGAGGGCGACCCCAAGACCCCGGGCCGCCCCGACACCCAGCACTACATGCGCCGCGACCGGGGCCACTACGAGTCCGGCAAGGCGACCGGCGAGCGCCAGGGCGCCGACGACGTGCTGTTCGTGGCCGTCCACGGGACGACCCACGTCGACGCGCTCGGGCACGCCTGGTACGGCGACGAGCTCTACAACGGGTTCGACCCGGAGACGACGAAGGGCGGGCTCGACCGCTGTAGCGTCGAACCCATCGCCGAGCACGGGGTCGTCGGGCGCGGCGTGCTCCTCGACGTCGCCCGCCACCGCGGCGTCGACTACCTCGAACCCGACCAGCGGATCCCGCTGGAGGAGCTGCTCGAGTGTGCCGACGAACAGGGCGTCGAGATAGAGAAGCGGGACGTGATCGTGATCCGGACGGGGTGGCTGGAACGGTTCTACGCGGGCGAGCAGGAGCCCGTCCTCGAGTTCGACGAACCGGGGATCACCTACTCGGGCGAGCTCGCCGACTGGTTCCACGAGATGGAGGTGCCGGCGTTCGCGACGGACACGCTCGCCAACGAACGGACCTACCCAGAGTCGGGGATCCGTCTCCCGCTCCACGCGACGTTCATCCGCGACCAGGGGATACTCCTGAACGAGATCACCCTGCTGGACGAGCTGGCGGCCGACTGTGCCGAGGACGGCAAGTACGACTTCCTCTACACCTGCTCGCCGCTGAAGATCGTCCGGGCGACGGGCTCGCCGGTGAACCCGCTCGCGATCAAGTAGCGCCGCCCGGGAGCGCCGGGGTGACCGGGGCTCAGAGGTCGGCGACGGCCCGCATCGTGTTCCGCTTCTCCTCGATGGTCATCCCCGAGACGAACCCCACCCGCACCGCGTCGAGCCCGTCGACCTCGCCGTACTCGCGGAGGCGCCCGCGGACCTCCTCGGGCGTGCCGGCGGCCGCGAGGTCGTCGAGCGCCTCGTCGGTGAGCGCCTCGGCCATCGCCGCCGTGTCGCGCTCGCTCCACGCCTCGCGGATCTCCTCGACCATCCCCGGGTAGCCCTGCTCGGCGACGGAGTCGCCGTAGTAGGGCCCGTACGCGCCGATGAGGAACGCGACCATCGACCGGGCCGTCCGTCGGGCGTGTTCGCGGTCCTCGTCGGCGAACGTCCGGACGATGAGCGCCGTCCGCAGCTCCCCGGGGTCGCGGTCGCCGAGCTCGGCCCCCCGTCGGAGGTCCTCGAGCCGCTCCTCCAGCGCGTCGACGGTGAACAGCTGCGGGACCCAGCCGTCGGCGAACCGCCCCGCCAGCTCCGTCGCCTTCGGGCCGAGCGTGGCGAGGTCGATGGCCGGCGGGTCCTCCGGCACCGAACGGTCGTAGTTCAGGCCGTCGATGTCGAAGATCTCGCCGTGGTACTCGGGGTTGCCGTTCTCGTAGACGGCGCGGATCACGTCGACGGTCTCGCGGAGCCGGCGCAGCGGTCGCTCGAAGGGCTGGCCGTGCCACCGCTCGGTGATGGCCGGCGAGGACGGCCCGAGCCCGAGCCGGAACCGGCCCCCGGAGACGTCGTGGAGGGTGAGCGCGGTCTGTGCGAGCATCGCTGGCGACCGCCCGAAGGGGGAGAAGACGTCGTCCGAGAGGCCGATCTCCTCGGTCCGGTCGGCGACGACCGCGAGCACCGTCGCGAGGTTCCAGCCCGTCGCCTCCCCCATCGAGAAGCGGTCGAACCCGAGCCCCTCGGCGTGGACGGCCAGGTCCGCGACCGATCCCGGGGTGTCGTGGTCGGGCGTACTCGCGATGACGTCGATGTCGAACTCGCGTGTCATGGGTCCGGGTGACCCGGCCCGGACAAATACGTTCGGGGAGACGCTCGAACCGGTGGCTGTCGGGTTCGGATGGCCGGCGGAGGGCGAGGTGGCGACCGCGCTAATGTACGTAGAGGCCGTGGTCCTCTCGTGCGTGTGCGAGGAGCTCCTCGGTCGTGTCGAAGCTCTCCCCGCAGCTGCACCGGTGGTGGGACGTCCGAGGTGCCCGGCGTGTCGCCATCACGAGCGAGTGTGTACACTGCTGAAACATAATATTTTCTCACCCCTGCGCCGAGCACACACGGTACCGTGTGACGTATTAATCCGGATGTGGTCGGTTTCCGGCCACGGTCGAGAGGCGGGATCCGGAACCGTCACACGATCCGGTCGCGCTCGACCCGGAGGTCGGCCAGCCGCCGCCTGGGCGCCCGGTCGGTGTCGACGGTCTTGTCGACCGCGTAGGCGACGTACCGGCAGTCGTCGCGTCCGACGGTCACCGTCGCGTACCCCCAGTGGTGGCTGTCGAACAGGTCGAGGTGCGGGTTCATCCAGAGCACGGCCCCGGAGAGGAGCGACCGGGTCGGGCCGGCGAGGGGCCCCTCGTCGACGCCGATCGCCTCCGCGAGGTTGACGCTCGTCACCGCGGGAGTCATGAGTTCGACGCCGACGACGCCGCCCGTATCGCGTTCGTCGGCGTCGCCGCTCCCCTCCGCGACCGTCGTTTTCGGCCCCGTTCGCGGGACCGACGGGTCCGGGCGACGCTGCTCGCCGGCGATGTAGGAGTGGAGGTCACCGGTGAGCGTGAGGTTGGCGCTCCGGTCGTTCCGGGCCATCGCGTCGAACAGTCGTGCGCGCTCGGCTGCGTAGCCGTCCCAGGAGTCGATCAGTGGCGTGAACGACGCGGGGCCGACACCGACGTCGAACGGGAGCGAGAGGACCTCGTTGGCCCACGCCGTCCAGCGGGTGTCGCTCCCCCGGAGGCGATCGACGAGCCACCGGCGCTGGTCCCGGCCGAGCATCGTCCGTTCGGGGTCCGTCCGCCCGGGGCAGATCGGGGCGGGCAGGAACCCCGGGAACGGTCGTCCGTAGCACGGCGGCGGGCTCCGGAAGAGCCGTTCGTCCGTCACCAGGAGGGTGAGGAGATCGCCGAACCGGAACGAGCGGTGGAGCCGGAAGGCGTCGTGGAGGTGGTCGGCGTCGGGGTCGTAGGCGACCCGGGCGGGGGCGAACTCGTGCCAGGCCTGGATACCCGCACCGGTGAGCCGTTCGGCGAACCCCGGTTCGTCGCCGAGGGGGTGGCTCGGAAGGACCGGCGCGTCGGCCTCGTAGTCCCAGAACCGGTTGTCGGCCACGGCGTGGTCGTCCCACGTCCGGACGACGGTGTGGGACTCCGCGAACGACTGTAGGTGACGGTCCCCACGGTAGGTCCGATAGAGTTCCCGGAAATCGGCCAGCGAGTGTGCGACGCTCTCGCCGCTCGGGAGCGTCACCTCGCGGTCCGGGTAGCGTCGGCCCCCGAGGCCGGTGTACTGCCGGTCGGCCGAGTCGTAGATGAAGTCCCCCAGGTGGACGGCGAAGTCGGCCTCTTCTCGGGCCGCGTGGGCGAGCGCGCCGTAGTAGCCGTTCTGGTAGTCCTGACACGCGAGCAGGACGAAGGTCAGCTCCGCCGGCGACGACCCCGGCGCGGGGAGGGTCCGACACCGGCCCACGGGCGAGGCGAGACCGGCGTGGACGAACCGGTAGTGGTAGTCGTTCCCCGGGTCGAGGTGGCCGTCCAGGTCCACACGGACCGTGTGGTCGTGTGCGGGATCGGGGGCGCCCTCGAGTCGGCCCCGGTAGACGGGGTCGTCGAACCGGGCGGACCGCCGGTCCCGCCCTCCCGCCTCGGCCACCTCGACGGCGATCCCGGCGTCGGGGTCGCAGAAACCGGGGGCGACACGCGTCCAGAGGAGGACCCCCTCCGGTGTCGGGTCGCCCGACGCGACCGACTGTGGGAACGCCGAGCGGTCGAGCGCCCGTTCGACCGCCGGGGGCTCGTCGGTCCGGTCCGGTCTCTCCGGGGGCTGGATGTCACAGTCGACGACCATACCGTCAACCGGTAGCCCGACGGAATGACGTTTCCCCCGGCCGTCGAGACGGCCACGTACCCGCGATCCGTGTCGAGACGGGAGCGTCGCGGGGACTCGATTCGGGGTCGTCGACCCCCGTGGACCGCCGACAGATGGGCCCGGGAACCGAGGGGTCCCGAACACACCCCTCACGCTCGAGGTAGGGACCTCCCCGGTGTGGGACCTCGGACGATCTGTCCGGCCCGCCGGGTCGACCTTCCCAGAAACGTCCGGACGAAACGGGCCGGAGCCCTCCGGGCCCCCTTTCGTCCCCGGCGCGCGCGAGCGACAGTGCGCGCGCATTTCACGCCACAACGACCTCGTGGAGGTGACCGGTCGACACGTGCTCACGCACGCTACGGTTGGTAACTGTTGCCACTGCTAAACCTCCCAGAACGCCCCAAACGGCCGATATACGTCTATTTTCAGATACTGAAAACACCGTTATGCTGCCGTTTCATTGGCGGCAATATTCGTACCCGGGTAGTAACAAGCGATTAACTAATCGTGTAGAGGCTCAGAGGGGAGGTATGCGAAACGGGGAGAGCGACGAAACGAGTGGGGGTCCGATCGGTTCCGACGAGGCGACGGCCCCGGACGATGGAGGTGGGAGTGCGATCGCGGACGGGGGGGGTGCGACCGCCCACTCCGTGGGCAGCACGGTCACCGTCGATCGGACGGCGACGGAAACCGATCTACCCTTCGGCGGGGAGCGAGCGTCCGCCGCGAACGGCGCGGACATCCTGGTCACCCCGGACGACGACGTCACGCCCGTCGTGAGCGTCGTCATGCCGACGATGGACGAGGAGGAGGGGATCGGGGAGTGTATCGACCGCATCATCGAGGGCGCGTCCGCGCTCGGGCTCCCGACGGAGATCGTCGTGAGCGACTCCTCCTCCGACCGGACGCCGGAGATCGCTCGCGAGCGCGGGGCTCGCGTGATCACCCCGGACAAGCCGGGGTACGGCTACGCCTACCGGTACGCGTTCGCACGGGTACGCGGCGAGTACGTCGTGATGGGCGATGCCGACACCACCTACGACTTCTCGGAGATCCCGCGGCTGCTGGAACCGATACTCGACGGCGAGGCCGACATGGTCATGGGGAGCCGGCTCGAGGGGGAGATCCTCCCGGGTGCGATGCCGCCGCTCCACCAGTACGTGGGCAACCCGCTGCTGACGAAGTTCCTCAACGTCTTCTACGGCGCCGGGGTCTCCGACGCCCACAGCGGCTTTCGGGTGTTCCGGTCCGACCTGCTCGACGAGCTCGACCTGCGGACCGACGGGATGGAGTTCGCCAGCGAGATGGTGATGGACGCGAGCGCGCGGGGGTTCAGGATCGCCGAGGTGCCGATCACCTACCACGAGCGGAAAGGGGAGGCGACCCTCGAGAGCTTCCGCGACGGCTGGCGACACGTCCGGTTCATGCTGATGAACGCGCCGGGCTACCTGTTCGCCGTCCCGGGGGCCCTGATGGTGCTCCTCGGGGGCCTCCTGATGGGCCTGTCGGCGTTCGGCGTCGAGCCCGGCGGCGTGACGTTCGGCGTCCACACGATGATCGCCGGGAGCCTACTCGTCGTCGTCGGCTACCAGACCGCGGTGCTATCGCTGTTCTCGACCGTCGCGGCCGACCCGATCCGGACGCCGAACGACCCGCTGACGCGGTGGATACAGGGGAGTTTCAGCCTCGAACAGGGTGCGACCCTCGGGCTCGCCGTGTTCGGGGTCGGGGCGCTCTACGGGGCGTACCTGGTGTACAGGTGGGTCGAAAGCGGGTTCGGGAGCGTCCCGTTCGGCGCCGTGAACATGGTCGCGTTCACGCTGGTCGTCGTCGGCGTCGAGACGGTGTTCGCCTCGTTCCACCTGAGCGCGCTCGCCGACGCGAAGAACTATTCCGACGCGGGCTTGACCGACGAGGAGACAGGGTGATCTGACGTGCGAATCGCCTACGTCTACGACGCCGTCCACCCGTGGGTGACCGGTGGGGTCGAGAAACGTCTCTGGGAGCTGTCGACCCGGCTCGCCGACGAGCACGACGTCCACTGGTTCGGGCTCAAGTACTGGGACGGCCCCGCGGTCCGCGAGGAGTCGGGGGTGACGCTACACGGCGTCGACACCCCGCCGGCGGACCTCTACACCGATGGACGGCGATCGATCCCGGAGGCGCTGTCGTTCGCGTCGAAGGTCGCTCGACCGCTCGCCCGCGAGGAGTTCGACGTCATCGACTGTCAGGAGTTCCCCTACTTCCCGGCGTTCTCGGCGAAGCTCGCATCCACGCTCGACGACTCGACGATGTTCCTCACCTGGCACGAGGTGTGGGACGACTACTGGTACGAGTACCTCGGCAGGCTCGGTATCGCCGGCCGCCTCGTCGAGCGGCTCACGAGCCGCCTCCCGGACGCGCACATCTCGGTCTCGGAACGGACCAGCCGCGACCTCGGCTCGATCGGGATCGACGACGCCGCGCTCGTCCCGAACGGCATCTCCCTCGAGACCATCGAGGGGGTCGAACCCGCCGACGGGCCGCTCGACGTACTGTTCGTCGGCCGGTTCATCAAGGAGAAGAACCCCCGTCTCGTCGTCGAGGCGCTGGCCGAACTCGACCGGCCGGTCTCCGCGACGCTCGTCGGCGAGGGGCCGGAGTACGAGGCGGTCCGCCGGCGGGCCGACGAGCTGGGAGTCGAGGTCTCGATGCCCGGGTTCCTCGAGTCCTACGACGACGTCCTCGCGGCGATGAAGGCCGCCGATAGCTTCGTCCTCCCCTCGCGCCGCGAGGGCTTCGGCATCACGGCCCTGGAGGCGCTGGCCTGCGGCACGCCGGTCGTCACCCTCGACCACCCGCAGAACGCCGCACGCGACCTCGTGACCGACGGCGTCACCGGCGCCGTCTGTGACTCGACGCCCGAATCGCTCGCGGCCGGCATCGAGCGCGCCCGCGGCCTCGCCGCCGCCGACTGCCGGGACGCGGCCCGCCCGTACGACTGGGACCGCATCGCCCGGCGCGTCGAGCGCGTCTACGGACACCACGACGGACTGTCGGCGACCTACTGGGAAGACGAACCGGACCTTCTCTCCTACAACACGGACGCGATCTAGGCGGCGAGCCGGCTTCCGGTCCGCCGACCGGGACCGGTCCACCCTTCGTGGACGCTGGTGATCCGCATCGGCGATCCGGCAGGAACGCGGTCGTTCCGCTCGTCGGGCCTCGCGACGTCGGACCGACGCCGCGAACGACCAGAACGGCCGCAACATCGCCGTATCACGGTCGCGTGCATCCGTCCCGGGCGTCCGGGGCTAGGACCGGTTGTCGTCACGTGGAGACAATACATACGAATCCTTATACTACAATACCGTTCTCGTTTCCGACTCTCGTCCGTGACTCTCGAATACATTCGAGTATTTTTCGACTCGAATCATGAGGAACACATCATGTTAAGTAGGAACCGCGGTAGAGGTTCGACCGCAACGATGGGATGGGGAAGGGATGCATCCGAGGAGCGGAAGCTCTCTCGACGGACGTTCGTGGTACTGACCGGTACGGCCGCCGCAGCAACGGGCACCTGGCTCCAGCTGTCGGACGACGACTCCGAGGGATCCGACGACGGTGACGGGACCGGTTCGACGGGCGGGTCGAACACGTCGGAGACGGCCGACACGTCGGCGTTCGGGTACGGCGGCACGCCCGTCGTCGAGTCGGGTGCCGCCGACGGGCTGACCCCGACCGCGACCGCCACGGCGACGACCGCCGCCACGCCGTCGTCGTCGGGGACGGGCACCGGGTCGTCGACGGAGACGGCGACACCGACACCGACCCGAACGCCCACGGACACGCCGACCGACACGCCGACGCCCACCGACACGCCGACGCCCACCGACACGCCGACGCCCACCGACACGCCGACCCCAACGCCGACCCCCACCGAGGATCGACCACCCATCGGCGGCGGGAACGCCGGTGGAGGCGGCGGTGGCGGGAACGCCGGTGGAGGCGGCGGTGGCGGGAACGCCGGTGGAGGCGGCGGTGGCG
>Ga0207797_1002503_pt1 | contig 12718 bp, 8 predicted proteins | sample PRCRCaboRojoPR_6_FD_187275 | JGI IMG/M metagenome (GOLD analysis project Ga0207797, IMG submission 187275) | Marine sediment microbial community from Cabo Rojo, Puerto Rico - PR CR 10% Liquid 1 (SPAdes) | ecosystem: Environmental > Aquatic > Marine > Coastal > Sediment | place: Cabo Rojo, Puerto... | reverse complement strand
GGGGCAAGCAGGCCGAGTACGCCGAACGGACCGTGTTCGAGCCGGTGGAGGTGGCCGAGGAGTAAGCTTTCGCTGGCCGGCCCAAAGGCCCAGCTGGTTCAAGACACCCTCTCACATGGGCTGGAGCTGAAATCGAAAATGCACTTCCGGTGCGCCCCCTGCGGGCGCACCTTTTTTTTGGCCCGGCGGGTCATGGGTCTTTTCCAGGAACTCAACCCAGCCGTCCTGATCGATGAGCATGATGGTGGAGCACCGTGTTCCATAGTCCGGGCTGGCAATGAAGATGGGCGAGAGCATCCGCTCCTTGTCCAACCCCACCCCGGTGTCCGGCAGAAGCTCGTCCGGGGGCCTGCTCTGATCGGACAAGACATCCAACAGATCCTCAAAGGCTATGGCCTTGCCTTGATTGACGATCCCGGCCAGCCGCTCCTTGCCCCAAACGACCTTGGGCCAGCTCGAGTCCAGGGAGTCGTTGCTCAGGCCGTGGATGCCAGGAGATACGCATCGTCCGCTCCCGAGCCGGTTGGAGTAATAGAAGAGCGCCCCGGCCTGGCCGAACACGAGGTTGAAGCCGTTGGAGGCCGGCCCGATCGCCTCGAGACGCTGCAAGTATACCTGCGGATCCGGCTCACTGACGAGGTAGTCCGCTACGAGCCGCCCCCTGGACGGCGCCTCGGGCTTGTGGGCAGACGGATCGCGGATGTTGGTCAGCATGGCCAGATGCCCTGTGCGGGTCAAACCCATCCAGGTTCCGCCCTCCTGGAGGTCCCGGCCGGCCAGAATGTGCGGGGCATCCTCCCAGAAGCCGGCCGGCCGTGCTGGCCGGGCATAGAACTCGTCGCGGTTGGCGGCCACGATGAGCCGGTAGCGGGGATGGGCCTGAAGGGCCAGGAGAATGAGGCACATATTCAGGAGTCAGGTTTCAGGATTCAGGGTTCAAGTGCCAGGGGACAGACGTCAGATAGCTGATAACCGACCACCGACAACCGATAACCGGGAACAGACCCGGGAAGCTCGACGCAGTGGAAGAATTCCGATCTTCCGCTTCCGGCCCTTATACTTCCAGTCCAGCGCGATATCCGGCATGGATGGCCTGGAAGGCCGTGCCCACTGCTGCCGCGTCGCCCACGGTCCGGCAGGGGAGGCCCTGAGCCCGGAGCTCCTCCCGCAGATGATTGACCGGCTTGGTCCCGGCGGCCAGGACGACCGTCTCGGCCGCAATCTCCTCCTGTCCGGCCTCTGTCTCCACTCGAACCCCTGAAGAAGTGATCTCCAGGGCTTTGGTCCCGGTTCTGACCGACACCCCGAAGCGCTGCAGATCCTGGAGCATGCCCCATTTGCTGCTCTTGCCGATGTCCCGGCCAACCTTCTCCAGCATCTCGATGAGCATGACCTCCTTGGTCCCCTTGAGGCAGAGGGAACGCAGGTACTCGCAAGGCTCGACCCCGTGGTTGAGCAGGAACTTGAGCTCCTCTCCGGTCAGGGTGCCCCTCTCGGCCAGGAAGAGGGCTGTCTCCACACCGACAGCCCCGCCGCCGATAACGGCCACCTGTTGCCCCGGCCAGCAGGAGCCGGAGAGAACGTCCCAGGCCTGGCAGACGTGCTCGGCCTCGGCACCGGGGATGCTCGGCTGGATGGGCGCTCCGCCCGTGGCCAGTATGACCTCGTCCGGCGCGGCCTGGACGACGGCCTCGGCAGTCGCGGGGTGCCCGGTTCGGACCTCGATGTCCCGCAGCCGGACCTGCCGGGCCAGATCTTCGGCCAGGACGGCGAACTCCCCGCGGCCGGGCGGAGCCCCGGCCAGATGGAGCTGCCCGCCGAGACGCTCGCCGGATTCCCAGAGCAGAACCCGATGGCCCCGTTCGTGGGCGGTCAGGGCGGCTGTCAGGCCGGCCGGCCCGCCGCCGACAACCAGAACGGTTTTCCCTTCCCCGGCCGGCTCCGGGCCGGCTTCCAGCTCATGGCCGGCCCGGGGATTGGCCAGGCACTCCACGGACTTCAGCTGAAAGAGGTTGTCGAAGCAGCCCTGGCCGCAGCCGATACAGTGCACGATCTCACCTTCCCGGCCCTGGCCGGCCTTTTCGGGAAGCTTCGGATCGGCGATGAGGCCTCGGCCCATGGCCACGAGGTCGCACAGCCCGTCGGCGATCAGCTCCCTGGCCTTATTCGGGTCGTTGATGCGGTGGCTGGCCATGACCGGCACGCCGGCGTGCTCCCTGAGCTCTCTGGCCAGGTAGGCGAAGCCACCCCGGGGAACGGCAGGGGTGATCTGCGGCACCGGGGCCTCGTGCCAGCCCACGTTGACGTGCAGCAGATCGGCTGTTCCGGCCTCAACCAGGATCCGGCCCACCTTCTGGAGCGCTTCCCGCCCCATTCCGCCCTGCATGAGGTCATTGCCGTTCAGGCGGACCATGACCGGGTAGTCCCGGCCCACAGAGGCCCGAACAGCCTGCAGGACCTCGAGGGGGAAGCGCAGGCGGTTCTCCGGGCTGCCTCCGTACTCGTCGGTCCGCTGGTTGGTCAGCGGGGAGAGGAACTCGCTGATCAGGTAACCCGTGCCGCAGAGGATCTCCACGGCGTCGAAGCCGGCCCGCTTGACCCGCGATGCGGCTTGCCCGAAGGATTCGACGATGCCTGCGATCTCATCTTTCTCCAAAGCCCGGGGTGTCTCCTTGGTCAGGCGCGAGGCCAGGGCCGAGGGAGCCACTGGCTGCTTTCCGTCCATGAAGAAGGAGAAGTTGTAGCGCCCGGCGTGGTTAAGCTGCAGGCCGGAGGCCGCCCCGCCCCGGGCGATGGTCTCGGCCAGCCTGCTCAGGCCGGGCAGCAGATCATCCCGGTGGGCCCCGATGTTCAGGCTCGAGCCGGACATCTCGTCCACGGTGGCGAAGCCGGCGCAGATCATCCCCGCGCCGCCTGCGGCCCGCTCCCGGTAGAAGGCCAGCATGGCCTCGGTCACCTGGAAGTCCTCGGCCATGTTCAGGTGCATGGCCGGAACAGCAATTCTGTTCTTCAGCTCGAGGCCCTTGATCCTGATCGGTTGGAAGAGTGGGTCGCGCATGCAGGCTCCTAGAATCCAATCGAGGGATTTCATCCCTCGATTGGGTTATATTTTCCAAAATTTCCCTCCTCCTTTTCAAGGAAGAGATAAAGGAAATGATTAACCATGTTCAAAAGCATTTCCACCTGGCTGCTCACAAGAGGTTCGGTTGCGGGGCACCAGAAATTCAGGGCCGAAGCGTATTCCGTCACATCTGAGGCTCTGAATCTTTTGCAGCACGGAAGCAACCGGTCCTTTTTGGACAGCCGGCTACTCCTTCAAGGCCCTGACCTGCCCCTTGAGCCAGGCCGTCCAGGCCTCGACCCCTTCGCCGGTGCGGCAGGACACAGGGAAGGTGCCCATGTCCGGGTTGAGCTTCTCGATCCGTTGCCGCAGGAGCTCCAGATCGAACTCGGCCAGCTCGAGGTAGTCAGTCTTGTTGACCACCAAGGCCCGGCAGCTCCGGAACATGAGGGGGTACTTCAGAGGCTTGTCGTCCCCTTCAGGCACGCTTAGGATCATGACGTTCAGGTGAGCGCCGGTGTCGAACTCGGCAGGACAGACCAGGTTGCCCACGTTTTCGAGAAAGATCAGGTCGAGGTCCTGCTCGCCCAAGGCCTCCAGGCCTTGGTCAACCATGGAGGCGTCCAGATGGCAGAGGCCGCCGGTCTGCAGCTGAGCGACCCGGATGCCAGCCGAGGCCACCTGCTGCGCATCCAGGCTGGAGTCGATATCCGCCTCGATCACGCCGGTCCGGCAGTCGGCTCCCAGGGCCTGGACGGTCTTCAGAATGAGGCTGGTCTTGCCCGAGCCAGGCGAGGCCATCAGGTTGACCAGGAGCGTTCCAGCCCTCCGGAGCCGCTCCCTGATGGCCTCGGCCTGCCTGTCGTTCTCGGCCAGGATGCCTTCCTTGACCTGAATGAGCTTGAAGTCCTGCATGGTCAGATGGCCTCCAGGCTGGTTATGGTATACTCCCGTCCGGAAACGAGCTCGCCGCCCTCGGCGCCGCAGGCCGGGCAGGCCTGCGATGCGGCTCCGGCCGACCAGGGATACTCCCGGCCGCAGCTGCGGCAGCCAAGCCTGGCCTGAGTCCGCTCCACCTTAAGCCGGGCCCCTTCGGCCACGGTTCCGGAGCTCAGGCGATCGAAATAGCGCTGCATCCATTCCTCCTGGAGATCGCTCAGCTCACCGACCTGGAGGTGCACGGCCGCCACCCGCTCGACCCTGTGCTTGCCGGCGTGCCTGAGGACGACCTCCACAACCTTCTGCATGACTGGCAGCTCATGCATGGACCAACGCTCCTGTCTTCGCCCTCTTCAAAAAAACGGTCCTGGCATTAGATCCGGCTCCGGGAAAGATCGCTATCAAGCAGAACCTCATAGGAGGCCGCGCTCCTTGGCCATACACATGTATGTCTCGACCACATTTTCCGGTGGCTCATAGAGCTGCCGATCGTCCTTCTGCCTGAGCCGGACGGCTCCGGTCTCGCAGACGGCCACGCACAGGCCGCAGCCGATGCAGCGGTCCAGATCCACCTCGGCCGTCTCGTTCACGGTGATGGCCTCCATCTGGCAGCGCTCAACGCATTCGCCGCAGGCGCTGCAGCTCTCCGTCAGCACCTCGGCGTAATAGTTGGAGTGAACGGCCTCGGCCGGCCTGTCCAATGTCTTCAGGTTCTTCAAAATCTGGCAGCAGCAGCCGCAGCACAGGCACATGCTGGCCGGCCTCTGGGCATTGCCGGGTTGCAGGACCAGCCCTGCCTGCAGACCGGTCTCCAATACGTTCAGGGCCTCCTCAATGGAGATCGGACGGCCCAGCCTGTTCTCCTCATAGAAGTGGGCCGCACCGCCGAAGACCAGACAGGTCTCCTCGGGCCGGCCGCAGCTTGAACCGACCATGGCATGTTCCCGGCGGCAGATGCAGGGGGCCAGGACAATCTTGGACTGCTCGCGGACGATGCGCTCAGCCTGCTCGTAAGGCATGACCGAGGACTCGGCCTCCAGGCTCTCCGAGACCGGAATGACCCGCATCTGCTTGGTCCTGGTCTCGAACCAGGCCCGGCGCATGACATGGGGCAGATACTCATTGACATCCCGAATGAGCTCCTCGTCCAGATCCTGGACATGGTACTCCCAGATGCCCACCATGAACTGGGCGGCCATATAGGTGGCCTCATGGCCCTTGGAGGAGCGGAAGATGAGCCCCCGGCCGGCCATGCTCTCCAGGCGCTCCTCCAGGGAATCGACGTCCTGGCCGAGGCGTTCGGCGATCTGATTGGCCGTTTCGGGAATCATGGTCAGCTTGGTGGCCAGCTCGGCCTCGTCCGGCGTGAACAAGCGCTTGAGGATGCGCAGCTCGACCCCGGACTCGGTTCGGGGGAACCCGGCCGGCAGATTGTCCAGATGCTCAGCCAGCGTGTCATAGATATCTGGCATATCGGCCTCCTTGTTCATGCAATGCCCTGCCGGTCCACTCCTGGAGGATACGGCCTCAGGCGTCCAGCAGGGAGTCAAAAATAATCCGCTCAAAGCTCTCCAACGGTGCGATGCTCTTGGCCACCTTCATGTGCAGAATGGCTCCCTGCCAGCTGTTCAGGATAAAGCCGGCCAGGTCCGTGGCCTCGACCCCGGCCGGCAGCTCCAGCTGCTGATAGGCCTGCTGCAGGGCGGCCGCAATCCGTTCTCTGAGGGCTTCGAATACCTGATTAAGTCTCAGGCGAAAGGTCTCGTCAAGGTCGCCCATCTCCTGAGCCAGATTGCCCACCGGACAGCCACCGCGGCATTGATCGCCCTCGAAAGCCAACCGAAACTCCACGAAGAACCCCCGGAGCCTGGCTAAGGGAGAGAGCTCTGTCTTGGCCAGATGCGCATCCAAACGCCTCAGGAGATACCCTTCGTAGTAATCGACCAAGCGCAGACCGAAGTCGTTCTTGCTCCGAAAGTAGAAGTAGAAGGAGCCCTTAGGCACCTCGGCCGCGCGCAGGATTTCCTGGATGCCGGTGTTGTTGAAGCCCCGGCGATGGATGATCTCCGCCCCGACTCGCAGGATGCGGTCTCTGGTCTCGGTTCTGGCTGTCATGTCACGTACCGGCTGGGTGTATCCCGAAAGCAAGTAGAAAATAATAGACCGGTCGTCTAGGAGCTGTCAAGCATCTCTCCATTCGAGTCTTTACACACAATATTCCCTGACTATACTCAAATCCAGAATGCTTTTAATGCAGGGCATTCTGGACTTCAACTCAAGGAGGAGCCCTATGGCCGCAAAGAAGATCCTCATGCTGGTCGGCGACTTTGTGGAGGACTATGAAGTCATGGTTCCCTTCCAGATTCTGACCATGGTTGGGCACGAGGTCCATGCCGTCTGCCCGGACAAGAAGGCCGGTGAGACCGTGGCCACGGCCGTGCACGACTTCGAGGGGCAGCAGACGTACAGCGAGAAGCGAGGACACAACTTCGCCCTGACCGCCACCTTCGACCAGGTGCAGCCCCAAGACTACGACGCCCTGGTCATTCCAGGGGGCCGAGCCCCGGAGTATATCCGCCTCAACCCTCGGGTCCTGGAGATCTGCCGGCATTTCTCTGAGGAGAACAAGCCCATCGCCTCGATCTGCCACGGCCAGCAGGTCCTTGCCGCGGCCGGTGTGGTCTCCGGCAAGACCTGCACGGCCTACCCGGCAGTCCGGCCGGACCTGGAGACAGCCGGGGCCAGCTGGGCCGAGGTCAACGAGACCGTGAGCAACGCCGTGGTCGACGGCAACCTGGTCACTGCCCCGGCCTGGCCGGCCCATCCGGAATGGATGCGCGCCTTTCTCAAGGTCCTGGGCAGCACGGTCGAACCCTAAGCAGACAAGAGTCCCGCGCGGAGAACGCGATCCGGGTCGGCCAGTGTGGCGGACTGTCAGTCCCGAGCCTGCCCTCTGCACACGGCGAGGGCCTCTGCCGCGTTCTCCCGCGGGCATTTGACAGCCTGAAAAATTCCAATATACAAAGGGTGAAAATGCCGGTAAGAAAGCCAGCCTGAACGGTAAACGCTTTCCCCGAACAGCTCGGGGACTCTTCAGATCAGGAAAACATCCAGGAACGGGCTCGCTGCCCTGACCGGCCAGACACAGGAGCCTCGACTCAGCCCGCTCTGCTGAGACAATCGCCAGTATGCCCAGTATTCCCCGCCATGAATGCCTGAAGCATTTCGAAATGTTCCAGAGCTCGGGCTGCCGGGTCCTGCTTGTGGAGGCCCAGGCCGGACAGGGGAAGACCGTGTTCGCCGAGCAGTGCCTCAGGCACAGCCAGACTGACTCCGTCTGGGTTGCCTGTCAGGAGAAGGACAACGATCCGGTTCTGTTTTTCGAAAAGATTGCTGAAGGCTTGACTGCTGCTCTGAGTCTCTCAGGCGAAGAGCAGCCCGCCAAGGCCTTCCACCATTACCGCAATGGCCACGAGATCCTGTACTTTGGGCTGGTCCGTCTGACCGAGGCCCTCTGGGATACGACCGCTCCGCTGCTGCTCTTCTTCGATGACCTCCATCTCCTGGAACCTTCGGGCCAGAGCCTCGACCTGCTCAGCAGGCTCGCGAGCGCTTCCCCCTCCTGGATCAAGCTTATCTTCCTCTCCAGATACCCGCTCGTCCACAAGGGCATGCCCCTGGCCGATCCCAGAGCATGCATGCGCGTGGATAACGACATGCTGGCCTTCAGCCGCCAAGAAACGGCCCGGCTGTTCAGCGAGGTCCTGGAAACCCCCCTCTCAACATCCCAGATCAACACGCTGCACCGCATGACCCAGGGCTGGGTCACCGGCCTGCTCCTGGCCGGGGAGCCGGAGGGATTGCTCCAGGGTGGAGAAATCGATGCAGGCAACGAGCGGCTTCAATCCTACTTTCTCAACCTTATCCAGCACCAGTCCGTCTCCCTCGAAAACCTGCTACTCCTGGCCCAGCTCGATGAGGTTCCAGCTGACCTCCTGGAGAACACAATGCCGGAGGCCCGGCTCGGGTTGGAGGATCTGAGGCAGAAACGGATGTTCGTTACCCTGAAGAGAAGCAGCCGCTCCAGGATCTATATCCTCCATCACCTCTTGCGCGACAGCCTGCGGAGCATGGCCGAGGAGACCCTGCCCGACTTCGCCAGACACGCCTGGCTGGAGACGGCCGGCGAGTGGTATCTGGCCACGGGGCAGTACGAGAACGCCCTGCGCTCCTTCAGCCGGGCGGAGCATTGGGATCGCATCAGCCAGCTCCTCAGGGATCACGGTGAGTGGCTGATCGTCAATAACCGGCACTTTACCCTGACCGAGGTCATGGGCTTGATTCCCGATTCGATAGGAGCCGCGGACCCCTGGCTCAGCTTATTCGCCGGAGAGGTCTTTTTCGCCGTCAGCCCGCATCGGAAGAGCCTGAGCCATTTTTATCACGCCAAAGAGCTCTTTGAGGCTCTTGGAGAGCGGACCGGCGAGCTCATGGCCATCTGCCAGGTCATTGCCTATCACATCGCCATCGACGGCCGCTTTGGCAAGCTGAAGACCCTTGTCAGAAGGGGGGAGCAGCTCTACCTGGAGCTTGAGGAGGACCTCGGCCCAATTACTGCCCTTCGTGCCGCCCACACCCTGGCCATGGGATTTCTCTGGGTTGTCGGGGATACCGAACGGTGCCGGCGATACAACCGCATCACCCAGTCCCTCTATGAGCGTCACGATCTGGCCTGGCAGTTCCCCTTCACCGTCCTCAACGTGGCCTGTGAACGGATGTTTTCCGGAGATCTGACCGAGTGCCTCCGGATCATGGACGCCTACTTCCCGGTGGAAAAGTATCCCTCGGCCAGCCCGACGGTCCGGCTGACCGTCGAGCTCATCTACCTGCACATCCTCCATCTGCGCGGCGAGTTCGAGTCTTACGACCTCCAGAGGGCCATCCTGCAGGAAGCCTACGAGAGCTTCTACGAGCTGTCCTACCTGGGCAAGCTGAGCCAGATCCTCGATCTCGAGGCCTGCCTGGTCCGCGGCCGCTACCAGCAGATGATCGGGCTGGCCGAGAGGAACGAGGCCGACCCGCTCATCGCTTCCGTACCGCACCTGCTCAGCCAGAATCAGCACTACAAGGCCCTGGCCCTGGCCAAGCTCCGGGCGCACGACCAAGCCTGGGCAGCCGCCCGGGAATCCCTGCGTTTGCGGGCCCGGGCCGGCAGCCCGCACTACAGGCAGCTCAACCACATTCTCGTTGGAGCTGCCCTGTCCATGGGGCCCTACCGCCGCGCAGCCAAGAAGCTTTTGGACAAGGGAATCGCCGGAAGCCTGCAGGTCAGGGAGCTCTATGCCCGACCGGCTGCCTTGGCCTACCGGGCCGCCCTTCTCCTTGAAGAGGACCGTTACCAGGATGCTCTCCAGGATATCGCCAGCCTGCTTGAGATTATGGAGCGGCATCAGAACAGGCACTTCCCAGGCTGGGACCCCCAGCTCCTGGCCAAGCTGCTGCCATTGGCCGTCCGAGAAGGTATTCAGCCCGACTTCGCCAGGCTTCTAGCCCGGGAGCGCCTGCATGTCGACATTCTCGACAGCGGCGAGCTGGTCCCTCTGCTTCGAGTGAGCACCTTCGGCAGCCTGAGCCTCAGAGTTCCGAGCACCGGCAGAACCTGCCGTGAGGAGGACATCCGCCCCAAGCCCCGCAAGCTGCTCACGAGGCTTGTAGAGAGACGCGGTCAACCGATCCCTCTGGAGGTCATGCAGGAGCTCATGAGCCAGGAAAGTGAGTCCGAGGTTACCAGAAGCACCCTGGATACCATGCTTTCCCGGCTGCGCTCGGACCTGTCAGCCTCCACCGAAGTCCAGGCAGGTCGCTACCTGCGGGTGATCGACGGGGCCATCCACCTGAAGCACGTTCAGTTCGACGCCCAGATCGTCCAAGACTGCGCTCGGAAGGGGCTGGAAGCGACCAGGCTCGGTCGAGCCTTCAGCGCCATGGTTCATCTCAAAAAGGCTTTCTCGCCCTTCTTATTCGGACAGGCCCAACCTTCTGGTACAAGTCTTCAAAGATACCGCTCCGAAAGCCAGGCACTGCTGGCTTCAGCCGCCCAAGCCTGGGCAGACCTCATGAGCCGGACCGGCAAGAAGGAGAAGGCCCTTGAGCTCATCGACCTCATGCTCGACTTCGACCCACTGAACGACACCCTGCAACGGGGCCGCTACAACCTGCTTATCGAGCTCGGCCGCCCGGCTCAGGCCATGCGCGAGCTGCAGGCGTACCAGGCTGAGCTGGAGCGGGTCGGCTTTGATCATGAGGAGATCGAGGCCATCATGGAGGCTCTCTGGTAATCGGTCCTGGCTCACTGAGCCGTCGCCGCCCTTGACAAGGACGCCCTCTCCGAAATAAATTTGGTAATTACGCCCCCGTAGCTCAGGTGGATAGAGCGCGGGATTCCTAATCCCGGTGCCGTAGGTTCGAATCCTGCCGGGGGCACCATAAGAAAAGCCCGCAGCTGTTGCTGCGGGCTTTTCTTTTCAGGATCGTCAGCCCAAGCCGACATGATTCAAAGATCAAGAGATGACCTTCGGCTTTCTGGATAACTTTTCCTTTCCAACCCCTTTTCCGTTTATAGTTGTCACGGAAACCATCATATGATAAAAATTAGTTATATCAAAAAGATAATTTAAATTTTTTGATTTCTCGCACCCCTAACACGCTGAGCATGTTGAATCAGACCACAACACTGACCAACCCGGGTCACCAGTCAGGAATAGCCCTATGATTCGAAAGATCATTACAGTTTTGACTTTCTGCATTATTCTGGCGGCGACTCTTTCATTGCCCCAAGCACGAGCTTCGTTCCAAGTTCGCCTGGTAGAAAAAAAACTGGAGAAACTGGGTTTTGAACCCGGTCCAATAGATGGAATATGGGGCTCCGGAACTCGGTCAGCACTTCAGGATTTCCAGAGATCCCAAGGCTTAGAAGTGACCGGTAGGCTGAATTCCGAAACCAAATCCGCCCTGGGTTTGGCCGGTAGCAGCAGGGGCATTGAGGTGGTCGGTGTGAAAACCGATTCTGGAGATCAATTCGATTTGTACGAGCAGAGTTATGCTTTGCTGATTGGTGTTAGCAATTATTCCAAGGGATGGCCATCCTTGAATCAGGTCCCTTCGGAAGTGAAGAAAGTAAAAAAGACTCTCGTCAAGCGAGGATTTCAGGTCGAAGAGTGCATGAACCCTGACGAGCAGGAGCTAATGAACGTATTCAATAGATTTATCGATAATTATGGATACAATAAGAAGAACCGATTGCTTTTTTATTATGCGGGACATGGTTACACAATGGACAATGGAAAAAAAGGTTACCTTGTTCCCACGAATGCTCCTAACCCCAGAGAATCCAATATCGATTTCAAGCGTAAAGCTTTAAATATGGCTCAAATCATTTCCTGGTGCAAACAGATGGAGGCCAAGCATGCTTTATTTTTATTTGATAGTTGTTTTTCTGGGACTATATTTAAGATGAGAAAATTGCCCAACAAACCACCTCAAATTAACAACATGATCAGTAAACCTGTACGTCAATTCATAACAGCAGGAGCTGCTGGCCAATCAGTTCCTTCTGACAGTACTTTTACTCCTGTATTTATAGATGCTTTAAAATACGGTTTAGGAGATTTGAATAACGATGGGTACATCAGTGGAACTGAATTAGGACTTTATTTACAGAATGAAGTGTCCCGACATACGCATCAAACTCCACAATACGGAAAAATCACCGATTATGAGCTTTCCCGAGGTGATTTTATCTTTCTAGCTGACGTAAATACGGAAGTATCTAAATCCCAAAAAATACATAACCCACCAAGCTCTAAAAGCACGAAAGAAAATAATGTTCAAGCAAGCAAAGAAAAACAATCTGACGTAGGCCTTATGGTCCATAGTCAGCCGAAAGGTGCCAAATGGCACTTGGATGGGAAGTATGTCGGGAGGACTCCGGACTCCAAGAAAGATATCAATCAGGGATCACATCTGATCAAGGTGGTGAAGAAGGGCTATAAAGACTGGACGAAAAGAATTTGGATCGGTGCTCAAGACCAAATTCGAGTTGATGCGGATCTGCAGCCATCAATGCAAGCCCCCAAAGCTGGCCAGATATGGATCGAGCCAATAACCGGCATGGAGTTCGTCTGGGTGCCTGGAGGGTGTTTCAAGATGGGCTCACCCCTTACCAAGTTGCCAGAGGAGACTTCCTTGAAGAGCAAGCCTCTCTGGTATCGATTAGCAGCGGGCATTTCATGCGTTTTTCCGGTTGGTTGTGCTGGCAAGAAAACGATATCTTTTCGCGAGAAGCATGGATTTTCCAAAGATGAGGCTCCAGCGCACAAAGTCTGCGTGGATGGGTTTTGGATGGGAAGATATGAGGTAACGATAGGCCAATATCTTGAGTTTCTGGAGGCCACTGAAAATGAGCACGGTATCTGTGATTGGAATAAATTTGGTGATACATTAGATTGTCCCCTTCAAAAGAAAAATGGTGAGTATGTTCTATCCGGATCCCGTTTTGGTCAACAGAAGAATCAACCCATGATTTTCGTAAGCTGGCATGCTGCCAACTCCTTTGCGGATTGGTTGTCCCGGCATACTGGCAAAAATTTTCGTTTGCCCACCGAAGCAGAGTGGGAGTACGCTGCCAGGAGCGGGGGAATGATGGAGAGTTACTCTGGA
>Ga0207797_1002502_pt1 | contig 12720 bp, 13 predicted proteins | sample PRCRCaboRojoPR_6_FD_187275 | JGI IMG/M metagenome (GOLD analysis project Ga0207797, IMG submission 187275) | Marine sediment microbial community from Cabo Rojo, Puerto Rico - PR CR 10% Liquid 1 (SPAdes) | ecosystem: Environmental > Aquatic > Marine > Coastal > Sediment | place: Cabo Rojo, Puerto... | reverse complement strand
AGAAAAATGTCCCCCGGGTTGCATTATTCGATTCCAGGGTCCTGAAGGTTCCTCCGATTCTTAAATTTCCAATCATTCGAGCGCCGTCATGAGCAGAGAGGTCAAAGTAAAAGAAGGTTTAGTCACCGACAGGCGGAACGGAAGCGTCACCGTTGCCGTTTTTGACGACCTGGATTGTGACGATTGTGACGGGACCTGTGGAAGTTCAGTTGATTCTTTTGAAGTTACTGCTCGCGACCCCGTCGGAGTGGATAAGGGTGATCGGGTCGAAATTGAGATCCATCCGCGGAGCTTTGGGAAAGTTGCTTCGATAGTATTTGGGGTTCCCGCCGCCGCCTTGATGGGCGGACTTGGCCTGGGTTCTCTATTCAGTCGGATTTTTTGGTCCGGAGGATATTCGGTCGCTCTGCAGGGAGCTACGGCCGGCGGGCTTTTCCTTATTAGCTTGGTCGGTCTGGTAGCTTACGACCGGAGGCTTGCTGCCACCAGTTCCGACCGAGCCGAAATAACCGAACTGCTCGAAAGGAAATGCAACCTGGAAATAGGTTCCTCTTAATCTATCGGAAAAGGGTTCTAATCCTCTTCCTCTTCCAGCTGGTTTATTTCACCCTTACCCTGGACGATCCACTGCACAAGTGGAATCTCACTCGGACAGACGTAGGTACAAGAACCGCATTCACAGCAGGCAGTTGCATCCAGTTCTCTGGCTTGTTCCACGTCTCCCGATTTAACGCTTTTATAAATTGAAGTCGGCAACAGACCTGCAGGGCAAACGTCCACGCACTTCCCGCATCTTATACAGGGCGAAGATTCCCGCTTTACGGCAGCTTCTTTGTTTAACGCCAGTACTCCGGACGTGCTTTTTACTATCGGACTTTCCCTGTTCGGCTGGGTATCCCCCATCATCGGTCCTCCATCTATGAGTTTGGCGGGGTTTCCGCCCTGAAAACCACCAACCTGGTCCAGAAGGTCCTTCCAGGAAGTACCGATACGCACCCGGTAATTTCCGGGACGTTTTATTTCGCCCGTAGCCGTGACCACTCTTTCGGTCAAAGGCTTGCCGTTCCGGACCGCGTCCCAAATCGCTTTGATCGTTCCGACGTTCTGGACGACGATCCCCACGTCGAGCGGTAATCCATCCAGGGGAACTTCCCGTCCGGTTAAGGCTTTTATTAAGGTTTTCTCCCAGCCCTGGGGATACTTCGTTGGTAATTCTACCACCTCAATGACCCCGTCGGTACTGGATTCCATGACTTCGACCGCCTGGTGTTTGTTGTCTTCGATGCCAAAGTATACTTTTTCGACTCCTAACAAATCTGCCACCAGTTGGGTGCCTTTGACCAGTGCTTCGGGCTCTTCCAGCATTAGCCGGAAGTCAGCTGTCAGGTATGGTTCGCATTCGGCTCCATTTATGATCAGGGTATCTATCTCCTTATCCTCCGGCGGGCTCAACTTTACGTGGGTGGGAAAGGCGGCGCCGCCCATCCCGACGATTCCGGCTTCCTGAATTGCCTCAACTATTTCTTCTCCGGAAAGCTTCTCAGGATTTCTCCTGGCAAATTCCACGGACGAGTCTTCTCCGTCCGGTTCTATCTTGATTCCGGTAACTTCGCTCCCGGAAGGGTGGGGAAAGGGGGCAATTTTTTTGACTTCCCCTGAAGTCGGGGCGTGAACAGGGCTGGAAACGAACCCCTGGGCTTCCCCGATCTTCTGACCTTTCTTAACCATATCACCCCGTTCAACCACTGGCTTTGCCGGTGTACCCAGGTGCTGACTCAGGGGAACAATCAGGTCCCGATTTGGGGTAATTTCTTCAATGGGTTCATCCCTCGTTAGTTTATTATCCGGAGGATGGATTCCGCCCGAAAACGTCCGGCTAGCTGTGATTGAGCTCAATTAAGGGTCACCTCCAGCTTCCCGCTGTCGACCACTCCTTCCAGTCCTTCGGTAAGTCCTACCGCTATCCTGCCGGAGTCCGTCCTGTGGATGTAGATCATTTCGGTCTCCTCCAGTCCGGCCGTCGTCTCCAGTGCCCCTTCGGGGCCCTGGCTGAAGGCGGCCGTGGATAGTCCGTCCGCCCGGACGGCGGTCTCGGTCATTACCGAGACGCTCAGGACGTCTTCCACCGGTCGACCCGTCTTCGGGTCGATGATGTGGGCCAGTTTGGAGCCGTCGTAGGTAAAGAAGCTCTCGTAGTTGCCGGAGGTGGTAACTGCGGGTAGGAAAAGGTCCATGCCGGCAAGTAGCCCCTCTTCCTTCAGCGGGTTCTGCAGGCCGACCTTCCAGCTTGCTTCCCCTTCCGGGCCGCCGAAGCCGCGGATGTCGCCGCCTGCGTTGACCAGTCCGGCCGCCAGGTTACCTTCCTTCAGCACATTCACGGCCGCGTCCACGCCGTAACCCTTGGCTATCCCGCCCAGATCCAGCCGGGAGTTCGGGTCGGGTAGGGTGGCCGTCCCCGTGGAGGGGTTAAGCTTTAGTCCGCGATAGTCGACCAGCTTGAGCGTCTCCTCCAGCTGTTTGCTGGTGGGGACGGTAAGCTCGTCGTCGTAGAAACCCCAGAGTTTAAGCAGCGGGCCGGCGGTGGCGTCGAAGCTACCGTCGGTCAGTTCCGCCAGCTTCTGGGCCTCGGTTAGGACGTCCATGGTGGCCGGGTCCAGGTTGAGGCTTTTTCTCCCCGGCCTGTTGGCCCCCTTAACTAAGGAGCCGTCCTTGTAGACGCTCATCTTCTCGTCCACTTCCCTTATCCGACTGTAAGCCTTCTCTATTAACTCGGACGTCTTTGCTTCGTCCTCGCCTCTTGCCGTTATCTCGACGAAGGTGCCCATGGCCGGCCGGGTTTGTGATACCGTGGTGGTACCACTTGCCGTCCTGTTCCAGGGTCTAATTCCTAAGGTCAGTCCGGCGGCGGCCGCCGCACCTCCAGCGGTCCATTTGAGAAACCTGCGTCTGGTTAAGCTATTTGTCTCTTCTTTTTGTTGGGTCATTTTTCCTCCTCAGTTAGATTTCTTTTCAAACAGGAAATATCAAAAAAATAAGAACGCTCCAGACCGAGTGGGAAATAATTACCGGAGCTAGCTTACCTTCTCGAGAGTAAAGCCAGCCCCAGACGAGCCCACATACGAGCGCGGCCAGGAATAATGTCAAGTTAAGCGCCCAAATGTGGACAAGAGCGTAAAGAGAAGCGCCCGCAATGATTCCAAACAGGCTTCCGTAGTTCTCTTCCAGGCTCTTCTGTACCGTACCGCGCCAAAAGATTTCTTCCCCCGGTCCGATTACCAAAAACAATAGCACTCCTATAACTGGCAAAGAAGCAGTACCAGTATTGCCGTAAACGGCCGATATTTCGTTTTCAGCAAAGGGAATCATCGCCGTAACAACTAAATTCCCAACCCAGAACAGACCGTATAAACCCAGGGCAGAGATGATTCCTTTGACCGGGCTCATAAGGTTCCAGTCCGTTAACTGGCCGTACTCGTTCCAGAGCAAGAGGGACAGAGCAGCCAGTATAGCTACCCCTCCGGCCATTTCCAGCCAGAAGTTATAAGGGTTCAGGTAAAATGATACGAACCAGAAGCCAAAAGCCAGTAAAAACGGATAACCGACCGTAGTTAACTTTTTCATTACGTGTTATAGAACCAATTCAAAAATCAGCGAAACCGTCAGCAAGCCACTGAAAAGTGAGTCAAGCTTTGCCGTTCTTGCATCGGCATCATCCGGTACTTCCTGAACAAACGTCCTCAATAACTGGTAGGCCATAGGGAAAGAAAGGAAGCCAAGAATTCCCCAGGGGCTCAGTACGCCATCCAGGACGAGATAACCAAGGCTCGAATAGGTTCCAACTACGAGCAGCATGTACACGACTATCGCGTCGGTTTTACCCACGAGGTTCGCAACTGTAGTCACACCAGCTTCCCGGTCGTAATCCCTGTCCCTGATGTTGTTTGCCAGGAGAGTCAGCGCGACCAGTAACCCCAGAGGAATTGATACTAGAACGGGGGCAAGAGCCAACCTTTCCGCCTGAACGTAGTACGCGCCCGTGACCATCAGTGGACCCCAGATCAAGAAAACGGCCAACTCCCCCCAGCCGAGGTACTTATAGCTGACCCCTCCGGTATAAAAATAACTTGCCGCAACACCAAGCAAACCGAAGGCAACGATCATCGGCCCTGCCACGTACGCCAGGTAACCGCCAATCGCGGCCCCAATAAGGTACATAACTAATACGTAAACTTTTAACTCCGAGGGGTCAAACCAGCCCTCCACAAGCGGCTGATCCCTGTAACGGGTCGTCGGGGAACCCCTTTTATCGACTTCCTCCAGGAAATCGAAGTAATCGTTCGTCAGGTTTGTAGCAGCGTGGAGAAAGACAACCCCCGCGGCCACCAGCAAAGTATTGAGTAGATCCAGCCCCCCTGAGCGGGCTGCCAGCAGGGATCCAACCAGCACCGAACCGATGGTCATGGGAAACGACCAGGGTCGACTGCTCAACAGGAGGGCCTTAGCCTTGTTCATCAGGTGGATCTTACCTCAGGAGAAATCATCGAAAAGTATGTCGTCTTCGTCCACACCGTAATCCGTAAGCAGGTCTATCGTGGCTTCCATCATTGGCGGAGGACCACAGAGGTAGCCTTCCATGTCCCAGCCCTCCTCCAGGTAATCGTCCATAACTTCAGTAATCAAACCGACTTCTCCATCCCATTCGGGTTGAGACGAGTCCAGTGCCGGCACGTATTTAAAGTTATCGTGCTCGTCGGCTAGTTCCTGCAGGTCCTCGTGATAGTAAAGGTCCTCGCGGGTCCTAGTGCCGTAAAAGAGCCAGATCTCTCTATCCACGCCCTTCTCGAGCAGTGAGAAGACAATCGATCGCAGGGGAGCCAAACCTACCCCACCGGCAACTCCGATGATTTTCGCGTCGGTATCCTGGACGTAGAAATCACCGAACGGACCGGTAAATTCGACCATCTCTCCTTCTTCAAGTTCGTGCAGGTAGGTCGAACCAAGCCCGCCCTCGATCAGCTGAACGGTCAGCATGACTTTATCGTGCACGCTTTCCTCGGAGGCAATGGAGTAGGCTCTATCCACCGTATCGCCATCCGCCGGTACCTGGACCTGGACGTACTGTCCCGCCTTGAAGTCAATCGTCTCCGGTTCCTTGAGGTCAAATACTATTTCCTTGATGGACGGCGTGACGTCCTCCGTCGATATTACTTCGGCGTCGTACTTCTCTACTTCCAGGTACTTCTCTTCGATCTCTACTTCCATGTCCTCCCGGACCTTGACCTGACAGCTCAACCGGACGTCGTTTACCAGTTCTTCCCGGGTAAGCATTGGTTCTTCGGTCGGAAGGACGGGCCCGCCACCTTTCTTTACTTTGGCGGTGCAGAAACCACAGCTACCCTGACCCCCGCAGGCGGAAGGTATGTAAATTTCGTTCTGAGTAAAGGCCTGCAGTAAAGTAGTTCCGCCTTCAACTACGAACTCCTCTTCCCCATCATTTACGTCCACGGTTACGTCCTCGTATTCGGCAAACAACTTATTTGCTACGACAAGGACGATGGCCAGGGAGCCAGCAACCAAATCAAGAACTATAATCGGACTTAAGTAACCCATATTTTATCCCCCCACTTACTGGATGCCGACCATACCGGAAAAGCCGAGAAAGGCAAACGCCATGATTCCGGCAATTAACATCGTAATTCCCGGTCCCTGCAGTGGCTTCGGCACGTCCGCAAACCGCAGCTTCTCCCTGATCGAAGCTAGAGAAATAATTGCAACGGACCAACCAATGCCGCTACCGAGAGCGTATATGATTCCGGTAAAGAGCGTGTAGTCCCTGAGGATCATAAAGAGCGAAACTCCCAGTATTGCACAGTTAACGGTAATCAGAGGAAGGAACACTCCCATGGTCGTGTATAGAGAAGGGAAAAACCTCTCTATTACCATTTCAAGCACCTGAACAGTAGAGGCGATTACTATTATAAATGCTATGTACTGAAGGTACTCCAGACCGTAAGGGACCAACAGATAATGATAAACCGGCCAGTTTATTGCACTTGTAATCGTCATAACCAGAGTTACTGCCACGCCCATACCCCACGCCGAGGAAAGCTTCTTGGACTGCGATACAAGGGGGCACCAGCCGAGAAAGTATCGTAATGCTATGTTATGAGCAAATACTGCCGCAATTAGAATTGATAAGTACTTCATTTTAGTCCTCCTCCACAGGTGATATCGCTCTTTCGACCCAGATCAGCAGGCCAAGTACCAGGAAACCTCCTGGAGCAAGTATCATGCTGACCCATGGCGTCCAGCCGGAACCAAGTACCTGGATCCCAAAAATGGTCCCAAAACCGAGTAACTCCCTGACCACCGACATCGCGATCAAGGCAAACGCGAAACCGGAAGCCACGCCCGCAGCGTCCACCAGTGATTCCCAGGGCGGATTCTCGCTGGAGAAGGACTCAAGCCGTCCCAGAATTATACAGTTGGTAATTATCAACCCGACGTAAGCACCAAGGGCTTCACTCAAGGGCATGAAGAATGCCTGAAGGAAAATATAAACCAGTGTCACAAAGGTAGCAATAACCAGCATAAACACGGGAATCCTTACTCTTCTTGGAACCGAATCCCCGATAACTGATACCACAAATGAACTGGCAGTCAACACGAAGAAAACGGCCACGCCCATGGTCACGCCGTTAGCCACTTTGTTGGTAATTGCTAGCGTTATACAGAGCCCAAGCATCTGGCGGAAAACCGGATTGTCCTCCCAGAGCCCCGCCATAAAAATCTCTTTGGTGTTATTCATTACCCAAACCCTCCATTGCTTGATCCGTCAGGACATCGTTCTTCATCTTTTCCACACCGTTGTTTATGATCCCCTGAACTGATTTACTGGTCCTGGTTGCTCCCGTGATAGCATCAACTTCGTTATCGGCGCTGCTGCCACCCTTAACTACTTCAATCTTCGGCTTCAGCACCTTGCCGTTAAACTGATTTAAGAACCAGTCCTCCGTTATCCGAGCTCCCAGTCCCGGCGTTTCCTGCTGACTGAGGAATTCCAGACCCACAATCGTCTGCAGGTCGGGCTTTAAAGATATGATCCCCTGTATCGGGCCCTGAAAGCCGGAACCGGAAATCCTGAAAGCAACTTCCTGCAATTCTCCATCTTGACCGTAGTGGAAAAACACTTCCTTTCCATCGATTTCTCGTGTCTCTATCGTGGACTTGAACTTTTCCTCCAGGTTGTCGGAGTTGTAGTCCACGTTTACTGAACTCAAAACGGATTCCCTCAACTTCCTTGCTTCGTTCTCTTTTATTATCGGCCTGGTTGTAACGTTAATGAAGCCAAGTACACCTGCACTGATAGTGGCAACCAGGACCAGAACCGTTACCATCCATACTTCTTTCTTCATTTTATCACCGTGGCCCTATTTGTAAGGTTTCTGAACCGGCCCGTACCGGAAAGTCATCACCATCTCGTCCATCAGAGGCGCAAACATATTCATCAGCAGAATCGAAAACTGAACGCCCTCCGGATAACCGGAAAAAGCTCTTATAGATACGGTCATAACTCCAAGAAAGACTCCATAAACCCAGCGACCCTCCTTGGTCGTCGGTGAAGATACCGGATCGGTAGCCATGAACATGGCACCAAAGAGAAGCCCACCGGCCAGCAACTGGAATAGAGGCGGAGCGACCTGATTCGGCCACAGGAACATGCCAAGCGTCGAGAAGAGAAAGACGGAGCCAAGATACGCCACCGGTATTCGCCAATCGACGATCTTGGTCAGCATAAGAAAGATCCCGCCAATAATTACCAGCAGGGCCGAAGACTCACCAAGGCAACCGGGTATTGTTCCGAGAAACAGTTCCCGTAAAGGAGCAAGCGTCCCGCTGTTAGCAAAGACACCAAGTGGAGTCGCAGTGGTTATCGTGTCGACGTTAAACTTCGTGAATCCGGCCCAGCCACCCGTAAGGGGAGGTACCCAGCGGGAGGACATAGTAACCGGAAAAGTTATCGTCAAAAAGACACGACCGACGAGTGCCGGATTAAATATGTTGTAACCCGTACCTCCAAAGACTTCCTTACCCAGGATAACGCCAACTATAATCCCTACAGCAACCATCCAGAGAGGGATACTGGGCGGAAGAATCAGCGGAAATAGTATGCCTGTAACCAGAAAACCTTCAGTGATTTCTTCTTTCCTGACTAAGGTAAAGGTTACTTCGGCAATCCCTCCTGCCACGTAGGAAACCACTATCATGGCAAGCGCGCGCCAGCCGTAAAAATATATGGATGCAATAGTGGCGGGCAATACGGCAAGCACTACTGCAAACATGTAACGTTTTATCTCAATGTAATCTCGGAGGAAAGGGCTCTCGGAAGCAGCTTCTCCCTGATGAAATACTATTGCCCTTATAGTCTCCACAACTTCGGTAATATGTTTGAGATAAGGGTGATTTTCGGTATAGTCTGCGACGTCCGACATCAACTCGTCTAATTTATTCAACTTCCTCACCTCTACCTTGATCCGATCCAATATCTTTTGGCGTTAAACCTTCTTCGGTCTGCTCATAATTCACGTAATTATTGATTTCCCCGGGCTGCGATTTCTTCGCCTCCTTGACGATCTCACTCAGCGGAAGTTTTGACGGGCAGACGTAAGAGCACAGCCCACAGTCAACGCAGCGCTGCGGCTGCAGGCGATTGACCTCGTCTATCATATCGTGAGTATGCGTCTGGTAAATCTGGAACGGTAGAATATCTACCGGACAGACCTCGCTGCAGTAACCACAGTAAACGCAGGGTCTTTCCTCACCGTGAAGGCCCGTGTCGGCTTCCTTCTTTTTTCCAGGGACCAGCGCGGAAAAGAAGGCGTTGGTATAGGAATTCCTTGTTAAACCTGTCTGTAACCAGGCCAGCGTATCCGTCTCTTTGGGCTTTTCCAGCCTCACGAGCGAATCAAATTCCTTCCCCAGTGGTAACTCGAGGTTCTCAAGCTTCTTGCCGCTGAGAGGTCCACTCATTATGTCGAGATAAGAGCCTCCATCTCGAATTTCGTTCTGAACTAGATTGCCCACGTTAACTCCTACGGGTGCCTCGTAGAGGCTGGCTTCTGCCCCCGGCCCGACAAAACTGAACCTGTTACGAACGAATGGGATGCCTTTTGCCACTGCCCGATATGCAGCAAGTGGTACCAGTTCATCCAGTGCAAGAACCCCGTGTTCGAGCAGAAAACCCCCTTCGTCGAGTCCGTCAGCTCCTGTCAATTCCCGGGCAAGCATTTTTGGCCTCTCCATGTAACTATCCTCATCCACGGAGTGAGCCTTTATTTTCTGGCTCGAACTCACGGAATCCATACTCTCGTAAGTCTCTTCGTCGAGAGCAAAATGGAGCTGAGCATCCGGAAAACAGCGGGCTAATATTCTTAACCCTTTTTTATAAGCCGAAAATTCTTTCTCGTAATCCACTCTGTGTCGGGTAAACGGTGCCAGGCGGACACCATTGATCAGAATTACTTCCACTTCATCGGGAGAAAAGTAAGAACTGCGGAATTCCGTCGGTATTCCGGTCTGACCAAATGAGGTCAATCCGGCAAGGTAAAGCAACTCCCTCAAGTTGGCGGGTTTTTCCTTCTGCCAGCTGATTCCGTCGCCGGTAACTTCCTGGTCCGGATTAGCTTTTATTCTGACAGCCGGAACCGTATTTTCGAAGTCCTCCAGAGTTTCTTCGTGAAAGTAATCAACTTCAGTAAACCCAACTACTTCGCCATCAAGGCTGGAGTGTATCGGAGTTGAGAGGGATTGGTCGTTCCGAGCAATTATTTCGCCGGCCTCAACTTCGTCACCTACCTCTACGGACGGATTCAGGGTGGAGCCAAAGCCTCCTTTTAGCGGTATCGTTACTTCATCCACTCGCCTGATAGTTCTAAACTTTAGGTCCTCGTCGTCATCAAGCTTTGTAAGGTCTAGGCCAAATGTGTTCACTTTATTCACCGTCTCGTTTATTTTATTTTTCTAAACACCAGCTACGAGCAATTCGATCCACGCTACCTACAATTTCAAGGGGTCTAAAATAGACCCCGGCTTTGTTATTGTGAATATTATTGATAAGCAGAAAACTTTTCAATTAATTAAGTGGTTATATGCAAAAAAAGTGAACGATCAAGGTTATTAGGTCCTAAACTGCAACTCCCTCCCCAAGGTAGGTTTTTCCCTTGACCTCTTTACCGCTAACATAGCGGGTAATCGACTCCAGGGCGCTTCTGGCAACTTCGCTGCCATCGGGGGGCGGTAGAGACGAGATGGCTTTGCTGGCAAAACGCCTGGAATAGTTGATTGTCTCTTCAACAGCCCCGGAACTCCTGATAACATTTATTCCTTCTTCGATTTCGCTTCTGGTGGGGCTCTCCTTTTCGAGCAGTTCCCGTAAAAAATCCTCCCGGCTGGATTCTTCTAAGGCAAGCATTGTCGGCAGGGTAATTGTACCCTCTCTCAAGTCGTTTCCAGGGTCCTTACCGAGCTCTTCCTTTCTCCCGATCAGGTCCCTGAGGTCGTCGGATATCTGAAAGGAAAGCCCGAGGTTTAAACCGAACTTCTCCATTCTATCCTGTTCCCTCTTCCCCGCACCGGAAGCTTTTGCGCCAAGAAGACAGCTCTTACCCATAAGAAAAGCCGTCTTTCGACGAATTATCTTTAAATACTCCTTGAAGGAAAGCCCATAACTCTTTTGATTCACCGTCTGATCGGCCTGACCCCGTGTCATTTCCAGCGCTGCCTCCAGGAGGTGTTTGAGGTACTTGCTATCCTCGAGTTTCGTCAGGGAACTCGCCGCAAAGGTATACAGCAAATCTCCGCTGAGAACTGCTATTTTGTTACCCCATTTATAGTTCACGGCCTCTTCTCCGCGCCTGAAGTTGGAGTCATCGATTACGTCATCGTGGACCAGGGAAGCCATGTGAACGAACTCAACGGCTATCGCAAGCGGCTTTGCCTTTTCAAAATCGTAATCAAACATCTTACCGGAAAGCAGGACTAGAGCCGGCCTCAAACGTTTACCGCCCGAATTCAACAGGTAGGACGAGCTACTGGTCAGGGGCTCCAGGTTGGCATGAACCAGCTCCTCGAGCTCCTCTTCCAGTTCTTCCAGGTCGTCATTAACCGGTTCCAGCAAATCGAGAATCGACCCCATCAGTTACCAGCTCTCCCTTTTCCTTCCTGAATGAATTGCGGCTACACCACCAAATAACTCTTCGTAAGTAACCTCTTTCAGGCCAAGGTCAATATATATATCTTTCAGCTTTTCCTGGTTTGGAAACTGTTTCAGTGACTCCGTTAGATAACGGTAAGGTCCCATTTCGCCGTAAACCAGCCCGCCGAGTAAGGGCAGGAGGTTGTTGAAGTAAAAGAAATAAAGATCGCTGAACAGTGGGGTCGAAGGTTTGGCCAGCTCGAGAGTATATACCTTGCCACCTGGCTTCACGACTCTCTCCATTTCGGAGAGCACCTGCCTGATATCCTCCACGTTTCTCAAAGTGAACGCGGAAGCAGCTGAATCAAAATAACTCGTTTCCAGGTCAAGTGATTCGCCTTTACCCGTCTTAAAGTCGACGGTAGAGCCGTACCTGGCCGGGAGTTCTTTTTTCGCCTCTTCGATCATCTCGGGGGTCAGGTCCACACCAACGATCTCTCCCTCCGGGGCTGAATCAGCAAGGAGCCGCGTAAGTTGTCCCGTACCGCACCCCAGATCGAGTACTTTCGCCTCCTCGGATGGGTCCATAACTTCCAGGAGTTTCCTTCTCCAGCGACCAATTTGCCCCAGAGAAATTACCGTATTCACACGATCGTACTTCCCGGCAATACCGGTAAATATTTCCCTGACTCGCTGGGCCTTGCTCTCGTACTGGGCGGAATCGTTCATCAATTATCTATATATACGAATATACGAACTTTTTTGAGTTCTAATTACTGATTGAAGTCCAATCAACTTACCTGACAGGCTCTAGCCACTGATTGGGTGAATTTTACGGGAATTGAACCAGTCGAACAAGAGAATTAAACCCGCTACCTAACAATAATTATTTCCCCCGCGGCACGCTCGACTTGAGTTAGACTAGAGGTGAAATTATCATTACTCGTTTAGTTAGTTTACCCCTACTGTACAGACCCGGCAAAGCTCAGCTGATAACTGATTGCGTGAAATACGAGGAAAGAAGCTATGAAGAACGACGTCACTTTTCTGCACCCACCAAGCGTTTTTGATTTCAGGGAAAGACCAATACTCTGGGGGCCGATCAACGACCTCGTGCCTTCAAAATCCGTTTTCGAAATGTATCCAATCGGATTCGTCTCCATGGCTTCCACCGCCGAAAAAAACGGTTTTAAAGCGAGGATAATTAATCTGGCTTTGAAAATGCTTGACCAGCCGGACCTGGACCCGAAGAGCTATATCGAAGAACTGGATCCGGAAATCTTTGCGATCGATTTACATTGGTTGCCACACGTACACGGTGCCATCGAACTCGCCCGGCTCTGCAAGGAAGTACACCCGGACACCCCGGTTCTGATGGGTGGGCTTTCGGCTTCTTATTACCACGAAGAGATACTTTCCGAGGTTGACGCAGTTGATTTCGTCCTGCGCGGTGACTCAGTAGAGAGGCCGCTAATTGAACTCATAGAGGAGGTAAAGGGCGAAGAGAACTACCGGGACGTCGATAA
>Ga0207797_1002501_pt1 | contig 12723 bp, 13 predicted proteins | sample PRCRCaboRojoPR_6_FD_187275 | JGI IMG/M metagenome (GOLD analysis project Ga0207797, IMG submission 187275) | Marine sediment microbial community from Cabo Rojo, Puerto Rico - PR CR 10% Liquid 1 (SPAdes) | ecosystem: Environmental > Aquatic > Marine > Coastal > Sediment | place: Cabo Rojo, Puerto... | reverse complement strand
GTGGTGCGTACGTGAATTTATGAACAGTTCCTTAATGAATAGCTCGCGGGCGGTCGTACTCCTGCTGGTTGGGATCGTCCTTCTCGGGACGCTCTCGGGAGTCGTCGCGGCCGAGACCCGGTCCGGCGGGACAGTGCTCGTCGGCGCCGGTGAAACGGTCGACGAGGACCTGGACGCCTTCGGTGGGACCGTGATCATCCGGGGGACCGTCGATGGCGACCTCGAAGCCTTTGCCGGCAACGTGTTCATCGAGGGGGAGGTCACCGGCGACGTCGAAACCGCGAGCGGCAATGTGCGAATCTCGGGCGATGTGGGCGGGAGCGTCGAGGCGACCGCCGGTAACGTCGTCGTGGAAGACGGGGCAACCATCGGCGGGAACCTGCAGGCCGCCGGCGGCAACCTCGTCGTCGCCGGGTCGGTCGGTGGCGACGCCCAGCTCGCCGGGGGCAGTATCACCCTGGCCGATTCCGCGGTGATCGGTGGTGACGTCAGGTACGCCATCGGCGAAGACGGCGAATTCAACAATCAAGGGGCCGACATCGGAGGATCGACGATCAGGGAGGAGGACCTCGAAATCGGGCCGATCCAAACCCCGCAAGTTCCCGACTGGACGTTCGGCGTGTACGGCTTCCTCGTCAATCTGGTCCTGGGGGCGGTTCTGCTCCTGGTCATGCCAAACGTGTCCCGCCGGGTAGCCGAGCAGGCGACGACCCAACCGATTCGCTCTGCCGGGTTCGGGCTGGTGACCCTCGTCGGCATTCCCCTCCTCCTCGTGATCACGCTCATAACGATCATCGGCATCCCGCTCGCGCTCGTCGGAGGAATGTTGTTCGTCCTCCTGATCTGGATCGCCCTCGTGTACGGTCGGTTCGCGATCGGGGTCTGGCTCGTCTCCTACGTTGACGAGGACAGCCGCTGGATCGCCCTCCTCGTGGGGATGGTAGCCATCGCGATCGTCAACGCCATCCCGGTCACGTGGATCGGGAACCTGGTCGAATTCGGCGTCCTTCTGGTCGGCTTGGGTGCGATCACCGCTATCATCTACCAACGATTCCGCGAACGACGGGAACCGGCCGAGCCCGCCAGCGGCGAGCCGACCACTGCCTGACGCGACAGCCTGAAACCTCGGTCCGTCCTTGTCCCCGCTATGGAGGTCACGCTCGAGGTCGTCGGCGATGACGAGTACACGTTCGAGGTGACCAACGAGACCTACGCGGATCTGCTGGCCGCGCTCGATATCAACCAGCACCTGGTGACCGTGATGGTCGACGGCCGTCCGGTGCCCGAGGATCAACCAGTTGACGCCGCTCGAGCGAGGGTCGTCCGGCTGATCAAGGGCGGGCGGTTTTGACGGGTGTCGAGGATGTCCGTCCGCCCGGCCGTGCCGGATGATCTCGTTTCAGTGATGCGGCTTCTCGATGGCGCCGTTCTCGATGTCGACGTCGACGAGGTCAGGGAACGGATCGCGAACGAGGCGGTACTGGTGGTTGCCGAGGGGGGTTCGCTCACGGGCGTGATCGTTCTGGATGGTGCCCATATTTCCGCCATCGCCGTCCGTCGCGAACGACAGGATCGCGGGATCGGCCGACAGCTCGTCGAGGCGGCACGGACGCGATCCGAACGGTTGACCGCAGAATTCGACGCCGACGTCCGGGCGTTCTATGAGGCGCTCGGCTTCGAGATACAGCCCATCGAGGGTGAACCCGACCGATATCGGGGCGTCCTCGAGTGAGCGGGCTCAGCCGGTGGGTGTTTCGAGGGGTTCATCACGCTCGGTCGGGTCACGAAGCCAGAGCCAGATGCCGAAGATCGCGCCGGCAAAGGAGGTCACGGCGATGAGGACGGCGGTCACCTCGAACTCGAGCGCCCAGGGGCCGTGCACGTGGCCGACATTGTCCGGATTCGGGACGAGAAAATGAAAGTAGACGCCGAACACGAAGCCGCCGACCATCGAGACGACCAAGAGCGGCAACCCGATCAGTTCTCGGCCGGTCCAAAGCAGCCCGAGGGCGACGACCGGGGCGGTTGAGGCGACGATCAGGATAAACGCCCACTGAAAAGGGGTCAGGCCGACGGGGACGGCGAAATGCGTCACGCCGTGGACGCTGGATACGACGAGATACACCCCCACGATCGCCGACAGGATCCACCGGTTTCTAGCGTTCATGCGGTCAGGATCGCCTCCTGATCGTCGGCGTCTCGTTTCCACTCGTCGACGACGTGATCCAGCCCGTCCCGAACCGTCGGATAGGTCGGGCTCCAGTCGAACGCATCGCGGAGCTTGGCGTTCGAGGTCCGCATCGGACGCGTCATGAGGCGAACGAAGGATTTCCCCACCATGAACCTCGCCAGCCACCCGGGAACGCGCGAGGGTTTCGGTCCGCTGAGCCGGTCGGCGAGGTCGGTCAGGAAGTCGGCGAAGCTCGTCGGTTCGTCGTCGACGACGTGGAAGGTCCCCGTGGCCGACCCTTCGGCCGCCGCCAGGAAGGCACTCGCCATGTCGTCAACGTGGATGAACGAGATGGGCGCGTCCTTGCGTCCGAGGAGACCGCCACCGATGATCGGCATGTCACCGGTCTCCAGGCGCTCGCCGATCTGGCGGGTGTGGGCGGTATCGGCGGCGTAGAACCAGCCACCGCGGAGCACGACGGGGTCGTAGTCGAGTGCTGTGGCCCTCGAGGTTACCGTCCGTTCGGCGTCGAGGGCGGACTGGGTGATCCGGTTGGGGTGGGGGTCGGATTCCTCGTCGAACGGGCTGCCATCGGGCGGTCGCGCCACCCAGACGATGCTTTGCATGAGCACGCGCTCGGCGTCGACTTTACCGGCGATATCGGCAAGGTGCTCGGCGCCTTCGCGGCGGATGCGATCGTTCATCGCCCACTCGTCCTCGGAGGGGTTGGTCGAGGTGGGAATCGCCGTCGCCGCGTGAATGATCACATCGACGTCGTCATCGACGGCGTCGAAGAGCGTGTCCGGCTCGAGGATGTCGCCTCTGGCCGGGGTACCGCCGTGTTCCTCGACGGTCTGATCGCCCGCCTCATCTCGCGTGAGGCCGATCACCTCGTGCCCGGCATCGGCGAACTGGTCCACGAGGCGCCAGCCGAGGACGCCGGTCGCCCCGGAGATGAAGGCCTTCATACCCGATCACCACCCGAGTTGCACGGCCGACAGCGGGATGGCGTACCCATGGCCGAGTATTCGACCGTCGGGGTTAAAATGGCTGACCATGCGGTCAGTTCCTCCGGTTTTTCGACGGCCCTTTACCCCGATCCACCATACGGCTGACCAACCGGTCAGTACCAATGGGCCAGAACGAGACGGAAATCCCCGAAGCGACCTACGAAATGCTGATGTCGGCGACCTATCGGGCGCTCTGCGAGCACGGCTACGACGATCTGACGATGCGGGACATCGCCGCGGAGTTCGACAAGAGCCGGCCGCTGATCCATTACCACTACGAGTCAAAAGAAGACCTGCTCGGGGCGGTATTCGAATGGATGGTCGACCGGTACGAGGCGGTCATGCTCGAGGAGGTAGACCAGGATGGCTCGCCGCGGGAGATGTTAGAGGCGTTCATCGATGTCGCCCTCGAAGGCCCAGCCGACCCCGAATTCGATCACTGGGCCTTCTTCACAGCCCTCCTCGAGTTCCGATCGCGGGCCCACCGGAACGAACGTATCCGACGAGCAGTCGTCGAAAGCTATACTTACACGATCGATCTCATTCGAGAAATCCTCGAGACGGGCATCGAGGCCGGTGAGTTCCGGGAGGTCGACGTGGACGCCACCGCCCATTTCCTCTTCTTGGCGACGGACGCCATCCGTATACGCTACATCATCAACGACGCCGAGACGGCCCTGTTGCAGGGACGAACCGCCCTCGACGAGCTGGTCCTCGCCTCCCTCTACTCCGACTGATCAGTCGACGTCGAGGTGTGGTTCGACCAGGGTTTCCCCCGCTGAAAGGAGCGCCGATACCCGCGCTGGCGTCGACCCTTCGGCGTAGATCCGGAGCTTTGGCTCCGTCCCGCTCGGTCGTACGAGCAGCCACGACCCGTCATCGAGGAGGATCTTGAACCCGTCGGCGTCGTTGACCGACTCGACACCGACGCCGCCGATCTCGGTGGGAAGGGTGTCACTGAGCCCGTCGACGACCACGGATTTACGGTCGTCCGCGCACGCCACGCTCACCTTGTCTTGGTGGACCTCGCCGAATCGCTCGAGCAGCCCTCGAACCCTGTCCTCGAGGGGTTGCTCGGCCGCGGCGGTCGCCGCCAGGAGCGCCATCAACACGCCGTCCTTCTCGCGCACGTGCCCGCGGATGGTGAACCCGCCCGACTCCTCACCACCGATGAGGGCGTTGTGCTCGGCCATCGCCCCGGCGACCCACTTGAAGCCGACGGGGACCTCGATGGTCTGTTCCCCGTGAGCGTCCGCGATTCGGTCGATCAGGTAGGTCGTCGAGACGGTCCGGACGGCCGGTCCGCTCGCCTCCTCGAGGAGGTAGTCGTAGATAGCGGCGAAGAACAAGTTCTCGTCGAGGAACCCCTCGGGCGTCACGACGGCTAGTCGGTCGGCGTCTCCGTCGTTCGCGATGCCGAGGTCGGCGGGGCCGGATTCGACCGTCTCGATGAGCTCTGTGAGGTGGGCCTCGCTCGGTTCTGGGGGCACGCCACCGAAGTCCGGGTCCCGGTCACACCGCAGCCGACGGACGTCGGCACCCGCCCGCTCGAGCAGCGCGTCGGTCACCCCCCGGCCGCTCCCGTGCATGGCATCGTAGGCCACCGTGAGCCCATCCAACGACCCATCGACGAGTTCGAGGGCGTGATCGGCATGGGGCGTGACGAAATCGACCTCGTGAACTCGCCCCCACTCGGCCTCCGGACGGGGTGACGGCTCGGCCAGCCGCGCCTCGATCGCGTCCGTGACCGCGGGGAGGGCTGGGGCACCGTCCGATGGGATGAACTTGACCCCGTTGTAGTCGGGCGGGTTGTGGCTGGCCGTGACGACGAGCGCGCCGGCCAGGTCGCGGTCCTGGATGGCCCACGCGACCAACGGCGTCGGGCAGTCGCGTTCGGGGAGGAGCACGTCCCGGCCGTTCGCACAGACCACCCTGGCGAGCTCCTTGGCGAACCCCGGCGAGGTCTCCCGGGCGTCGTACCCGATAGCGACGGCACCGTCGATGCCCTCGTCGTCGAGGTAGGTCGCGACGGCCTGGCCCACCGCCCGCACACGTTCGGCGGTGAACACGTCGAGCGTGGCCCGCCAGCCGTCGGTCCCGAACTCGATGGCCTCCATGGCCGGGCCTCCGTGTGGGGGTGGAAAAAACGGTCCGGTCGGGGTTCCTCTACTCGCGAATCAGCCGCTGCTTGGCCGTTCGAGGGAGGTCTTTGATCTCGTGTTCGCGGCTGAGGGCGGCGCTCCGTGAGGTGAACCGTTCCCGGTGGACCACCTCGACGGGCGTTCGCCCGCGGGTGTACTTGGCGGCCTCGCCCGCATTGTGCTCCCGGAGCCGCCGCTCCACGTCGGTCGTATACCCGGTATACAACGAATCGTCGGCACAGCGGAGAATATACACCCAGTGCTCGGTCACACTGGGTCGGAGGGCCGGCATCGCGTTAGCCGTTGGGGACGCGGGTGGTGGGGGTGAGTTAGGCGTCCTGGGTCCGTCGACGGGCCACCTCGGCGATCCCGGCGTTGGCCGAGCAGCCCGGGCAGGCCAGCAACTGCCCGTGCTCGTTCGCGAAGACGCGGGCGAACTGTTCAGAGACGTGCCCACCACAGTGATCGCACTTTGGCATGTGTCATACACCGACAGTGTCCTGTCGACGAGGTCAGATTGCAGGCGGTAGAGTATATAGGCTTCCCAAAGTCTCACCCAATTTCGGGTCAAATGCCCGTTCACGCGCGTTTGGCGCCGTCGATGGCCCGGGCGATGAGCCCGGCCTGGGCCCCCGCGACGAACCCGGCATCGATGTTGACCGTCGTGAGGACGGAACAGGATTGGAGCATCCCCGACAGCGCCGCCTCCCCCGCGCCCCCGTGGCCGTACCCGATGGAGGTGGGGAGGCCGATCACGGGCGTGTCGACGAGGCCCGCGACCACGGTCGGGAGGGCGCCCTCGCGACCGGCCGCGACGATCAGTACCTCGGCCGACCGAAGGGCCTCGAGGTGGTCGAACAGCCGGTGGACGCCGGCGACGCCGATGTCCCCGTAGCGCTCGACGCTCGCCCCCATCTCCGTGGCGATCGTCGCCGCCTCATCGGCAGCGGGGGCATCGCTGGTGCCGGCCGTCACCACGCCCACTGTGGCATCGAGGTCGGCCGCCTCGAAGTCCGGGGCGTGGGCCACGATCGTCGATCCCTCGACTCGGACCTCGGCGTCGGTTTCCGTCTCGATTGCCTCGACCACCGCCGTCCGCCGCTCGGCGTCCACCCGGGTCAGGATCGCCCGATCGGTGCTCTCGAGCGCGCTCGTCGAAAGGTCGGCCAGCTCCGCCGACGATTTCCCTTCCGCCAGGATCGCTTCCGGCACCCCCCGTCGCGACTCCCGGGCGGCGTCGAACCGCCCGGCCTCGGAGGTGACGTAGCCCGCCAGCGCCGCTTCGGCCTCATCGACGGAGAGTTCACCCTCGGCGACAGCCCGGAGGATGTCTCGCATAAACAGGTGCACGAACCGCCGGACCGAATACCTGCCGTTCCGGGCGCGTCGGGCCTCCTCGGGCCGATTTGGGAAACCTTATTATGTGGCCTTGATAAGTCGGGTTCGTATGGCAGATCTCATCGTCAAAGCCGCCGTCAAGGAAGCGCTGTCCGACAAAAACGTCTCCGCGGATTTCTATGACGCCCTCGATGCCGAGGTTTCCGAGCTGCTCTCCGACGCCGCCCGCCGCGCCGAGGAGAACGGCCGCAAGACCGTCCAGCCCCGCGACCTCTAAACCGGCCTATCCCTTCTGTCGGACGTCCACCCTCGAGTCGTGACCGACGTGTATCGCGTCGGCGAGGCCGACGAACAGCCCGTGGGCGACCACGCCGGGAAGTTCGTCGAGTGCCTGCCCAAGCACTGCCGGATCCTCGATGGATCCGAAGTCGCAATCGAGGACGAGGTGGCCGTCGTCCGTCACGACGGGGCCGTCCTTCCCGGCAGCCTCGCGGAGCGTCGGGTCGCCACCGAGTGTTTCGAGCCGGGCGGCGACCGTCGAGCGGGCCACCGGGAGGACCGAGATCGGGACCGCCCGGTCGAGCGTGTCGGACTCTTTGGTTTCGTCGACGACGACGTGGAACGCGTCGGCAGCGGTATCGATCACCTTCTCCCGGGCATGGGCCGCCCCGCCGCCCTTGACGAGGTCGAGCCCGGCCACCTGGTCGGCACCATCGATCGCGATGTCGAGGGTCTCGACGTCCTCGAGGGCGGCGAGGGGAACGCCCACCTCCCGGGCGAGTTCGCGGGCCTGAAACGACGTCGGCACTCCACGGATATCGAGCCCGGCGTCGACCTGACGGCCCAAGAGGCGGATCGCGTGGGCGGCAGTGCTGCCCGTCCCGAGCCCCACGACCATGCCGTCGGCGACGGCCTCCACCGCGCTCTCGGCGGCCCGGCGTTTGGCCGCCTCGGTCCCCTCGTCGGCCTTCACGTGCGTCACGATTCCTGCGGGAGGTAAAAGCCTACCTTCGTCATCACGCCATGGTTGACGGCGGACGTAGATCTCGTAAGTTTTCCTCACCCGGAAATTTCGAGCGAAGGGACTCCCGAGTCTCGCCGTTGATGGGGGAGATAGGGATAACGGCTGGATGGCACAGCCTGCAGTCCGCCTTGTCGACAGTAGCGAGGGCCGATTCGCCCCGCGAGAACAGGTCGCGGACTGCAAACCATAATATCCCAATTGCGGTCGGGAGTCCTCGGCGGTTACGTCGGGGAGGATGTCATTCCAGCCGCTCACGGACGGCCTGCGGATCGTAGGCGAGCTTCAGTTCGCGCGACCGCCCCCGGCCCTCCACGGTCGTGTAGGTGGCCTCGATGACGTCGAGCTGGTCGAGCTTGTTGACGATCTCCGAATACCGCGTGTAACCGAGATCAGTCTGGTCGTGGAACGCCTCGTAGACCTCACCGGCGCGCTCGCCGGAGTGCTCGACCAGCACCTCGACGAGGGCGCGCTCCGATTCCGAAAGCGCCTGGAGGCTCCGGGAGAGGTGGACGTATTTCGACGCCTCGTAGGCGTCCTCGACGTCCTCGATGCTGAGCTCCTTGCTCGCCCGCATCTCGGCGTTGAGCCCGGCACGACGAAGCAGGTCGATGCCGACCCTGAGATCGCCGCTCTCCGAGGTGAGCTCGGCGGCCCGGTCGAGGACGGTCGGGGGGACGGCCCCCTCGTGGAAGCCGCGGTCGACGCGTTCCTGGAGGATATCGACGATCTCCCGCGTGTCGTATGGTGGAAAGTAGACCTCTTCCGGCCGGAAGACGCTCTGGACCCGGCCATCGAGGTGTTCGATCGCCTCGAGCGCCGGGTCCGAGGAGACGATGATCACGCCGATGCGCGCCCCGGCCTGGATCTCGTGGGCCCGGAGCAGCGAGTAGAGCGTGTCGGAGGCCTCGTCCTCGTAGAAGAGGTAGTTCACGTCGTCGAGGGCCACGATGAGCGTCTCGTCGTCGTCGACGAGCTGCTCGGTGAGCTGGCGGAAGAGCTTCTTGAACGAGATGCCGCTCGATGGCGGCTCGTAGTCGAACGTCGCCTCGAACAGCCGGGAGAAGACCGCATACCGGGTGCCGTCGACCTGGCAGTTCACGCGGACGGTGCGAACGCCGGATTGGAGGTGGAGCTCGTCGAACAACTTTTGGATCGCCGTCGTCTTCCCCGTCCCGGGCGGCCCCTGGGCGAAGACGTTGAGCGGCCGGGCCCCCCGGACGGCCGGGCGGAGGGCGTACTTGAGCTGGTCCATCTGCCGCTCGCGGTGATGGAAGGTCTCGGGGACGTAATCGATCTCGAAGACGTGCTCGTCGCGGAAGACCGATTCGTCCCACGCGAGCATTTCGTCGTCACGACCGTCAACCATCACTTTCACCCAGCTTCGGCGGCTACTTAACTGTTCTCCAGTCGCCGTGAAAGTGGCCGCCGGCCCCGACCTCACGTGCCAGAAGGATCGAAATCGTAGGCAGACCGGGCCGAGTCGGGCGAAAGTTTTCCGGCGGCCAAATCTCGCCGGATCGATTCCGGATCGCGGTCCGCCGGGTCGCCGTACCCGCCACCCCCGGGGGTCCGGATGCTCACGACGTCGCCGGCCTGGAGGCGATGGGTCGATTTCGCCGGGATGGGTTCGGTCTCATCGTCGGTGATCAGATAGTCCGCGCCGGGGGCTCCGGGTTCGCCACCGGTGAGGCCGTAGGGCCGGTGGGTCCGCCGGTCGGCCAGCAGGCTGAACGTCGTCTCGGCGAGCGCCTCGATGTCGCGCCGCAGCCCCAGCCCGCCCCGGAACTCGCCGGCCCCGCCCGAATCCGGGCGATACGAGTAGTCGGTGACGCGGAGCGGATACGCCGACTCGAGCACCTCCGCGGGCGTGTTGAGGGTGTTGCTCATGTGGACGTGGACGCCGTCCATGCCGTCGGCCCCCGTTCGGCCGCCGAACCCGCCGCCGAGCGTCTCGTAGAAGGTGTAGGGCGATTCGGTCCGGGGATCCATTCCTCCAAAGGTCAGGTTATTCATCGTGCCCTGGCCGGCCGCGGCGGCGCGCTCTGGCGCGACGGTTCCGATCGCCCCGAGGAGGGCATCCGTGACCCGCTGGGAGACCTCGAGGTTCCCGCCGACGACGGCCGCCGGCGGCTGGGCGTTGACGATCGTGCCCTCTGGCGCTGTGATCTCGATCGGCCGGTAGGCCCCGGCGTTCGGCGGGATCTCGGGATCGGTGACGCATCGGAAGGCGTAGTAGGTCGCCGACGCCGTCACGGCGAACGGCGCGTTGATCGCGCCGCGAACCTGCTCGGCCGTCCCGTCGAAATCCACTTGGATGGAATCGTCGTCCACAGAGACGGTCACGTCGATCGGGAGGTCCTCGGTCCCCTGGCCGTCGTCGTCAAGGGCGTCGGCGAAGGAATACTCCCCGTCCGGGAGCTCACCGATCTCCGCTCGCATCCGGCGTTCGGCGTAGTCCTGTATTTCGTCGAGGATACCCGACAGGTCGTCGTATCGGTCGTGGAGTTCGGTCAGCCGATCGACACCGGTCCGGTTGGCCGCCTGCTGTGCCCGGAGGTCGCCCCGGCGTTCGGCCGGCGTCCGGACGTTCGCGAGGAGCAGGTCGACAATCGCCTCGTTCACTGTACCGCCGGCCGAGAGCTTCACCGGTGGGAGGCGGAGCCCCTCCTGGTAGATCTCGGTCGAGTCCGCCGCCACGCTCCCCGCAGTCGCCCCCCCGATATCGGCGTGATGGGCACGGTTGGCGAGGAAGCCGATCAGCTCACCGTCGACGAAGGCCGGATTCACGAGCGTCAGATCGGGGAGGTGGGCCCCACCGTGGAACGGGTCGTTGAGGAGGATCTCGTCACCCGGCTCGAGCGATTCGGGCGGGAACTTGTCGAGTGCGGCGGCGACCGAGAACGGCATCGCCCCCAGGTGGACGGGGATGTTTTCGGCCTGGCTGACCAGCTCGCCGTCGGCGTCGAAGACGGCGCACGAGCAGTCCTTCCGGTCCTTGATGTTGGGGGAGTAGCTCGTCCGGACGAGCGTCGCATTCATCTCCTCGGCGACGGCCGCCGTCGCGTTCCGGACCACCTCGAGCGTCACCGGGTCGACCGTCACGGGTCCACCACCACGATCAGGTTGCCGACGTCGTCGATCGACGCTTCCGTGCCTGGAGGAAGCACCGTCGTCGTGTCGCTCCCCTCGACCAGCGCCGGTCCGGTGATTTCGGCCTCGACGGGAAGCCGATTCCGGGAATACACAACCGTCTCGTATCCCTCTCCATCGAAGCGGACATCCCGAATCTCGCGACGGGCATCGGCGACCGTCCCGTCCCGCCTGTGCCATTCGAGCGATGGCGGGTCGACCCGCCCCCGGGCGCGAACCCGGATCGTCGCGAGCTCGAGCGGCTCGTCCGGCGAGGCGTGGCCGTACCGCTCCCGGTGGCGGTCGTGGAAGCCCTCGGCGATCCGCGAGAGGTCCTCCTCGTCTGGCATTTCTGAGAGCGGAACCGTCAACGAGAACGACTGGCCACGGTACCGGAGGTCGACCGCGGGCTCGATCGAGACCGGACCGTCGATCTCGTCGCGGCCGGTTGCGGCGAATTCCGCGATCTGCTCGCCGAGCGAGGCCGGATCGACCGCCGCCCACGGGCGGATCCGTGTCGTGCTGTAGTCGCGGATGCGGTCGCCGACGAGCAGTCCCAGCGCGGACAGCACGCCCGCCACCCGGGGGACGATCACGGTGGGAATTGACAAGGCCCGCGCCAGCTCGACGGCGTGCAGCGGCCCGGCTCCGCCGAAGGCGACGAGGGCGAGATCGCGGGGGTCGTGGCCGCGTTCGATCGACATCACCCGGAGTGCTCGTTCCATGTTCGCATTCGCGACGTCGAGAATCCCCTGCGCGGCGGCCTCGGTCGACCGGTTCAGGGGGTTGCCGACCGCCGTCTCGATGGCGCTGTCGACCGCGTCTCGATCGACCGCGAGCTCCACCTCGAAGCGTTCGGGATCAAGCCGGCCGAGGACAACGTGTGCGTCCGTTACCGTCGGCTGAGTGCCGCCCCGGCCGTAGCAAACCGGCCCCGGTTCGGCCCCGGCTGACCGCGGCCCGACCCGGAGCGCCCCGCCGTCGTCCAGCCACGCGATCGAGCCACCGCCGGCGCCGATAGTGTGGACGTCGGTCATCGGGATCGCCACCGGGTAGTCGCCGACGGCCACCTCGGTCGAGACCACCGGCTCGCCGTCGCGAACGAGCGAGACGTCACAGGAGGTGCCACCCATGTCCATGGTGAGGACGTCGTGGAAGCCCGTCAGGCCGGCGACGTGGGCGGCGCCCTGGACCCCGGCGGCCGGCCCCGAAAGCAGGGTCCCGACCGGGCGTTCGCCCGCCGTCTGGGGGTCAGTCAAGCCGCCGTTGGAGTGCATGACGGTCAATTCGGTCAGCACGGCCCGGTCGTCGAAGGCGGTCGTCAGCGCCGCCAGGTAGTCGGCGAGAACGGGTCGGAGCCCGGCGTTGAGGGCGGTCGTCAGACTCCGTTCGTATTCCTTGATCTCCGGGAGGACGGCGCTCGACCGCGAGACGGACACGTCGAGTTCCGCCTCGAGGCGGTCGGCCACTTGTCGCTCGTGCTGGTCGTTTTCGAAGGCGAACAGGAGGCAGACCGCCACGCTCTCGACGGTCTCGTCGATCTGGTCCGCCAACGCCCCGACCGCGTCGTCGGCCAGCGGGTCGACGACCTCGCCGCGGTCGTTCAGTCGTTCGGCCAGTTCGTACCGCCGGTTCCGCGGGACGACCGGTTGAGGCTTTTCGGCATGGAGATCGTACAGCGCCGGTCGGGTCTGCCGGCCGATCTCGAGGGCGTCCCGGAACCCCGCGGTGGTCACGAGGGCGGTCTCGGCCCACTCGCGTTCGAGGACGGCGTTCGTCGTGACGGTCGTCCCATGGCCAAGAAAAGTCACTGCCGATGGATCGATCCCCATCTCCGAACACGCGGTATCGAAGCCGTCGAGCACGCCCGCCGCGGGGGCAGCCGGCGTCGACGGCGTCTTCGTCACGCGG
>Ga0207797_1002500_pt1 | contig 12725 bp, 10 predicted proteins | sample PRCRCaboRojoPR_6_FD_187275 | JGI IMG/M metagenome (GOLD analysis project Ga0207797, IMG submission 187275) | Marine sediment microbial community from Cabo Rojo, Puerto Rico - PR CR 10% Liquid 1 (SPAdes) | ecosystem: Environmental > Aquatic > Marine > Coastal > Sediment | place: Cabo Rojo, Puerto... | reverse complement strand
CCCCGACACTCTCGCGCCCGTGGCGGAGTGCGAGGCACTCTCGGTCCGTTACGAGGTCGGTGAGACGGTCAAGAACGGCATCCGCGCGACGACCGTGGACGTGTTACTGGACGGGGAGGACGGACACTCACACGACCACGACGATGCCGACGGTGCTCACGACCACTCCCACGGCGACGACCACGCGCACTCCCACGACGACCACGACCACCACCCGGACCACGCCGAGGGCCACGGCCCGCACCGCTCATACACCGAGGTCCTCGACATCCTGTCGGCGATGGACCTCCCGGAGTCGGTCGAGGCGGACGCGAGGGACGTCTTCCGCATCCTCGGCGAGGCCGAGAGCGAGGTCCACGGGACCGACCTCGCGGAGACGCACTTCCACGAGGTGGGCGCGGACGACGCCATCGCGGACGTGGTCGGCGCGGCGCTCCTGTTCGACGACCTCTCGCTCGACCGGGTCGTGACCACGCCCGTCTCGGCCGGGGGTGGCGAGGTCGAGATGAGCCACGGCACGTACCCGATTCCCGCGCCCGCCGTGGTCAACGTCGCCGCCCGTGCCTCGTGGGACCTGCAGGGGGGCCCCGTGGACGCCGAACTCCTGACACCCACCGGTGCGGCCATCCTCGCGCACTTCGCCGATGGCGCCGAGAGCCTCCCCCCGCTTCGGGTGGAGCGGGTCGGCTACGGCGCGGGCGGCTGGGACTTTCCGGACCGACCGAACGTCCTCAGAGCCACCGTCGGCGAGCGCGAGGGATCGCTCGCTCGCGAGGACATCCGGGTGCTGGAGACGAACCTCGACGACGCGACGCCGGAGACGCTGGGGGCGCTGCAGGAGACCCTGACGGAAGCGGGTGCTCGCGACGTCTCGGTGCTCCCGGCGACGATGAAGAAGTCCCGACCGGGCCACCTCGTGAAGGTCATCGTCCGGCCCGAGGACGTCGAACGGGTGGCCCGACGGCTGGCCGAGGAGACGGGGACGCTCGGGGTCCGTGACTCCGGGGCGCGCCACCGGTGGGTCGCCAGTCGGGCCTACGAGACGGTCGAACTGGACGTGGCGGGCGAGACACACACGGTGACGGTGAAGGTGGCGAGCGACTCGGGTGGCGAGGTGTTCGACGTGAGCGCGGAGCACGACGACGTGCTGGCGGTGGCGCTCGAGACGGGACTCGCGGTCAGAGAGGTCGGGCGGCGGGCGGAGGCGGCCTACCGGGCATCGGGCGAGTGACGCCCCGACTCAGCGCGAACGAGCCATCCCGGCCGCGACGCCACGCGCGATTATCTCGGTCAGGCCACGCGCCAGCAGCGCCCAGCCGTAGACGAAGAACAGCAGGGCGAGCAGGGTCATCGCGAGGACGCCGAAGGCCGGCCAGAGGCTGGCCGAGGTGGCGGGCCCGACGGCCGGGAGTGCCCCCCAGACCCAGGCGAGGGCCCCGATGGCGAGCGCGAACAGGAAGGTGCCGCCCCCGAGGGCGTAGACGGTGTCCCGGAGGACAGGCGTGTCGACGTCGGGGGTGGTGGTGACGGTGCTCATGCCGTCTGGATGGCGCGTAGTGGAGATGAGTCCACCTTAGCGCAGGCCAGTCACGAACGCCCGTATCGGCTCTACGAGTTCCTCGCCGGCCTCCTCCTGCAGGTAGTGGCCGGCGTCCGGGAACGTGAGCGTCTCCCTGTCCCGGAAGAACGTCTCCCAGACCGGGAGCTGGTCGCCGAACGCGGGGTCCTCGAGCCCCCACAGGAGCAGCGCGGGGTGGTCCTCCAGCGCCTCCAGGCGGTCCCACAGCCCCTCGAGCCACGGCGTCTCCTCGACTACCGCGCGGGGGAACACCCACGTCCCCTCGCGCCGCTCGACCGGCAGGGGGTGGCGGTACTGCTCGTGGATGGCCGGCGTGAGCTTCGAGCGGTCGCCGTACGCGGCGGGCATCACCACCTCGACGAAGGCGTTGAACCGCTCGCAGAGCACCCGGCCGAGCGGGCCGCCAACTCCCCACGAGAAGGTGCGGTACCACCAGTCCTCGTCGACGGGCCACGCCCACGTGTTCACGACGACGAGGCCGGCGACGTTCTCCGGGTGGTCGGCGGCGTACGAGAGCCCGATGGGGCCGCCCCAGTCCTGGACCACGAGGACGACGTCCGCCAGTCCGAGTTCCTCGACGAACGCTTCGAACACGTCGGCGTGATCCGACGGGAGGTACGAGAACCCCTCGGGGTGCTCCGAGAGGCCGAATCCGAGGTGGTCCATCGCCACGCAGCGGTACTCGTCTCGCAACCCGCGGAGCAGGTGCCGGTAGAGAAACGACCACGTCGGGTTGCCGTGGAGGCACACGAGCGTCGGGCCGTCGTGCGCCTCCTCGCCCCCGGCGCCCGGCCCCTCGTCGACGTAGTGGACCGCCCCCTGCGGGAGCGAGACGCAGCGCGACTCGAACGGGTAGGCCTCGCGGTCGACCCAGTCGGTGTCGAGGTGGACGCCGTCGACGTCGGTCGCGTCGAGGGCGTCGGGTCGGTCGGTACTGGACATGGTCGGCCGTACGCCACCGATGGACAAAACGGCTTCTCGGGGCTCGGCTCAGTCGTCGCGGTGTTCCGCCATCGCCTCCTCCAGCGACAGCTCGCCGAGTGCCACCCGGCGGGCCAGCGCCGCGTCGAGTTCGCGGTTCTGGGCCGACCGCTCGCGCGAGCGGTTCTTCACCACCTGTATCTCCCCCTCGGTCGGTTCCACGTCCCGCGAGTCGACCGGCTCGCCCTCCAGTCGGGCGATGTTCACGGCGGCGAGGATGTCGCCCACGCCGGTCCCGCGCGCCCCCTGTCCCAGATAGGGCGTCGTCCCCGTCTCGTCGACCAGTTCGACGCGCACGTCGTCGAGCGCGTCGACGATGCGGGCGCCGTGGAGGCGCGCGCCGTCACCCACGCGAACCACGGGGTCGACGGCCCCCTCGAGCTCCTCGCGGACCGTCTCGACGGTCTCGGCCAGCGGCACCCGGAACGCGGCGACGACGGTGCCGCCCGAGAGGACGGCGATACCGGGTCGCTCGCCGGGATCCACGCCGACGACGGTCCGACCGCCGCCACCGCGCAGGAGCGCGAGTGCCTCCTCGATGGCGTGCCGGGGGTCGTCGGGCGTGGCTCGGACCACCGGGACGTCCGTCTCGGGCGCCTCGTCGTCGGGACCGAGGACGACCACGCTCGTCCGCTCGGGGAGCGGCTCGCCGGGTTCGACGGTGGTGAACGTGACCCCGCGGTCGCGCAACTCGCCCACTGCGTCGTGGTAGACCTCGAAGTCGGCGGTGGCGACGACGATCACTGTTTCCGAGGTTCGTGGGACGGGGCTTAAGCCCGACGGCGCGGGCGGGGCGGCCGCGGCCGCTACCGAGGCGGTGCCGGGCGTTTTTATACCGACACGGCGAACCTCCGGGTGTGAGCGAACCCGTACCGACGGGCTGTTCGACCGTCGACGACCTGCTGGGGGGTGGCTTCGAGCGCGGTGCCGTCACGCAGGTGTACGGTCCGCCGGCGGCGGGCAAGACGAACCTCGCCGTCGCCGCGGCCGTCGAGGTGGCCGCCAGCGGCGGCACCGCCCTCGTCGTCGACACGGAGGGGCTCTCGGTCGACCGGCTCGAACAGCTAGCGCGGGCCCGCACCGGGCGGGCGGGCGACCTGACCGTCGACGACATCGCCTCCCGCATCATCATCACCGACGCGCTCGACTTCGCCGAGCAGGAGGAGGCGGTCCGCGACGCCGCGGAGTTCGCGCCGAACGTCGACCTCGTGGTGCTGGACAGCGCCACCGGCTTCTACCGCCTCGAACGCGACAACGACGACGAGGGGAAGGCCCTCCGGTCGGTCACCCGGCAGGTGACCCACCTGCTCTCGCTGGCCCGACAGCACGACCTTGCGGTGGTCATCACGAACCAGGTGTTCTCGGATCCCGACAGCGACTCCGAGCGGGTGCGACCGCTCGGCGGGCACACCCTGACTCACTGGTCGGCCGCCGTCGTCCGGCTGGAGCGGTTCCGCGGGGGCAACCGCCGGGCGACGCTGGAGAAACACCGCTCGCTCCCGGCGGGCGGCACCGCCCGGTTCGAACTCTCGGACGACGGCGTCGTCGGTGTCGAGGAGCCGGTCTGAGAAGTGGGTCCGCGGCCGAGCCGTTACAGTTCGCCGAGTTTGCGGAGGAGCTGTCCCTCGTACTCCTCGTCGGCCTGCACGCCCTTCAGTTCGATCACGTTCCGCTCGAGCTTGTCGAGGGCGACGCGGAAGGCCGACTCGGCGCCGTAGCCCTCGCCCGTGCCGGCGACCTGTCCGACGCTGGTCCGGAGGCGGATCTGACAGTAGATCAGCGGGGTCCCACGGAGCTTCTCCTTGTGCTCGTTGAACCGGACGTGGGCGTGCTGGACCTGCATGTCGCCGTACTTGTCGGCCGTCTCCTCGATGCTCCGGACCACCTCCTCGCGGGTGAGCGTCTCGAGCAGGTCGATGTTCGTTATCTGGACGTCCATGTGCTCCTCCTCGGTGTAGGTCAGCGCGCGGAGCACGTCGGTCTTGGTGACGATGCCCGATAGCTCTCCCTCCTCGTCCTCGACGGCGAGGCCGGCGTAGTCGTCGGTCAGCATCCGCTCGACGGCCTCCCGGACCGTCGCGCTACCGGCGATGGTCTGGACGGGACTGTTCATGATGTCGTAGACCGGGATGTCGAGCATCCGCTCGGAGTCACCAGCCCGGTCGCCGCGGGTCGTCCGCCCCTCGTTCCGGACGGCGAACTCCATGATGTCGTGGGTGGTGAGCATCCCCGTCAGCACCCCGTCGCTGTCGAGGACCGGCAGGCGGGAGATACCGTTCTCGCGCAGGAGGTTGATGGCCCGGCCGACCCGGTCGTCGTCCCTGAGCGTGACGATGTCCTGACTGGCGATCTGATCGACGGTCAGCACGTCTAGGTTCTCGAGGACCGCCTCGAGGATGGCGTCCTCCGTCACGATACCCCAGAGACTGTTCGCCTCGAAGACGGGGGCGACCTTCACACCGCCCTCGACGAGCACCCGGGCGACCTCCCGGATGTCGGCGGTGCGCTCCACGCGCGGCGCGTTCTTCATCATCACGCTGGCCTTCGTGTCGTCCTCGACGTGTGAGGAGAGCAACTGGCGTTCCGAGAGCACCCCGACGTACTCACCGTCGTCGAGCACGAGCACGCCCTTCGGATTCTCACGCTCGAACAGCGAGCGGACCTTCGCGAGACGAGTGTCGGCGTCTACCTCGACGGAGTCACGAACTGCGATATCGGCGATATCCATAACAATCCCGTCGGTGGTTCGCCGCCTGTGGTTATCAAGGTTGGTTCGCGCGCCGAGGGGTGAGAACCGTCCACGAGGGGGGCCGTCACCGCCGCTCAGGCCGGTTCGACGTAGCCGTCGACCACGTCCTGTTCCTCGAGTGGATGCTCCTCGTGGACGTGCCGGAGGTGGACCTCCCCGTCACCCTCGTCGTTCAACTTCGCCACGAGCCGCTCGGCGTCGGCCGCGGAGTCGAACCGCACCCGCTCGCCAACCTCCTCGCGGTACGCTGCCACCCGCGTGTTGGTCGCTGCCGCCGACTCGGTTATCTGGACCACGTACGCCATGAGGAACGGGTGGTCGGGGGCGGGGAAAAGTGACGCGGCGACTGTACGAGAACGACAGTTCCGGAGAGCGTGGGCGGAGCTGTGTGGTACGAGTCCGTTATAAGCGAGTGGGTTTGGGCGGATTTGAACCGCCGGCCTCCTCCATGTCAAGGAGGTGTCATAACCAGTCTAGACCACAAACCCTGACGATACGTTAGTACCGCGGTGGGACGTTTGAACGTTTCGGAACGGGGGCGAACCGGGCCCACGGCAGGGTCCGCGCACCCCCTCCCTCAGTTGAACCACCGGACAGATCTGGAGAGCCCCCGTCCAGCCCCGGCCATCGATGTCGAGATAATGAAAACCCCGTTCATTCCCCGAGTACGGCCGAAGATCTAACAACGAAACTCGGAATCGAATGGTTCGACGCAGCAGCACACGGCTGGCGGCGACGCTCGTCGTGGTCGCGTCGTTCGTCGCCGCACCCGTGGCCGCGAACGACCGGGAGGAGCGCACACCGTGACGTCGGGGCGGTTCAGCTCGATCTCCCCGTCGGTGCAGTGTCGTAAATCACCACCGTCCGGGGGGTACCGATAGTTAAGCGCCCCACGGAGTCACGCCCCGATATTTGACATCCCCCTCCGCCTTCAGGCGGAGGAAACCCGACCGCAGTTGGGATATTACGGTTTGCAATCCACCTGTTCGCTCGGTGCGAAACGCCCCGAGGTTTGGTTGAACAGGTGGACTACTGGCCGTGCCAAACGACTGTTACTCATATCCTCGGTGGGAGGACTCTGAGTTATCTTTCTGCGGATGTTCACCGCTCCGTTCACGTCCGCGTTCATCGTTGTACCGCACGACTCACAGACGTACAGGCCACGCTCAACACGATTTGACTCAAGCTTCCGCCCACAACATGAACACGTCTTGCTCGTGTCTCGCTCGCTCGTGCGGTCTACGAGGATGCCGTGTTCCTCGGCCTTGTATTCGAGCAACGTGGTGAAGCGGTCGAACTCCCACCCGTGGAGTTTCTTGTTCCCACGCTTGCCCCAGTTTCGAGTGTCTCCATTCTCCTCCTCACGAATCTTGCTCAGGTCACCGATGGCGATGCGACCGACCTCGTGGTCCATGCACCGCTCTACGACGTGCTTGGCGAGGGCGTGCAGGAAGTGGTCTTTCCGTCGGGACAACCGCTGTCGGGCGCGGAGCGCACGCTTCGATGGCCCATTCTCGCCTTCGGTATCGTACTCGTCCCGAGTGAAGTAGTGCTTGTCCTGCTTGAGAGCGTTCCCCGGATACAACTCGGCGTCACCGTCGTCGTAGGCGATGGCGAGGTAGTTGTTGATGCCGAGGTCGATGCCCGCCGTAGTGTCGCCGGGCGCGTCCTCGACGGGGATTTCGACCTTGCAGACGAGGTGGAGTTCCCAGCGGTCGCCGTTCCACACGGCTCTGACTTGCTGGATGTTCTCCACAGTCACATCAGGTCGTGTCTCGTACTCACACAGGATGAAGTCCGAACGGTGGGCCTTCAGGTTGAAGCCCTTGCTCAGTCGGAGTCGATTGTTCGCGGTGTCGTGCTTGATGCCGTTCTGTTTCCACGTCACGGTGGAGCGTGGATGATTGTCGCCTCGCTTTCGATAGCCGGGTGGATTCGCGTCTGTGTCGCCGTTCTTGCGCTTTTTGAACCAACCGTTGAACGACTCAGCGAGTTCTTCGAGAACGCGCTGACTTGACTGAGAATGTAGGTCACTATATCGTTCGTGGTCTTTTAATTCGCGCTTGAGGTCGGCTTCGGACGGAATCTCGCCGGTTTCGTCCCACTCTTGCTGGGAGTGGTAGCGGGCGACGTTCCACAGTTTCGACGCGGAGTGCCCGCAGTCATCGAGGTCGTCAGTCACCTGTTGGTGGTTGACGATTTTCGCTCGATAGGTTCGGGTTGTCTCCGACATCGGACTGTGTTCATAAGCACTTATGAAAATTGGTGTATTAAAAGCGACGACTGGACGTGGAATCTCTGGGCGTGCCATCGAACGTAGAAGGCGACTGAGTTGTCGGATTCATCCCGCGCCTGAGGGCGCGGGTATTCTCCTTGCCGTTTATAAGCTACAGGACATACCGCACAGAATTCTGATAGACCCGAACCAGAAAGCACGGTCCAGTGATGGTAGCAAAGCGTCGTATCAGGCAGGTCCTGGCGGTTCTTCTCGTCGTCACGGTCCTCGCGAGCACCTTCGTCGCGCCCGTCCACGCGGCGGACGACGAAGACGACGGGATCACCATCGACGGTGACGGCGTCGACGTCGGTGGTGACGACGGCACCGGTATCACCCTCGGAGACGACGAGAACGGGATGGACACCGACGTCTCCGTGAGTGCCGACGAGGGCGGGGCATCGCTCTCCACGGACGCAGAACTGAGCGTGAACGAGGGCGGCGACGCGGGCGACTCGCTCTCGCTGAGCTGTGACTTCGGCACGGACGATACCGACGTCTCGGACGACTGTGACCCGAACGTCGTTCCGGAGAACGGCGGTGACGGGAGCCTCTCGGCGGTCGACGACGCCCCGGACGCGCCGGCGGGTGACCTCCCCTCGGACGGCGACGTGCCGGACCCGTCCGGGAGCCTGCCCGGTGCCCCGACGCTGCCGGGCGCCCCGTCGCTCCCCCCTCTCTCGCCGGGTGACGGCGGCGACGCGCCGCCGCTTCCGCCGTTCCCGGGCACTCCGGAGACCCCGGCCGACGTTCCCGCACTCCCGGTCCGGTACGACGACGTCCCGCTGGAGTCCGCGCCCGGTGACGTGTGTACCCAGTCGGTCCGCTTCGACGACATCCCGGAGCCGATCGACCCGTACAACCCACCAGGCGAGGAGAACCTCCCGCTCGAGGTCCCCTCGACTCCGGTCGACCCGTACAGCCCGCCGGTGAGCGCGCCGTTCACGCAGTGTGACGTGTTCGACCCGTACAATCCGCCGTTCGACCCGACGGACCCGCCGGATGACCCGAGCGCGGAGGAGAACCGCTTTGCGCGTGACGTCAGTCAGGAACGTGTTCTCTACGTCGGCGAGCAGACGTTCACGACCGGGGAGGGTGGCCCGGAGATCGAGAACTTCGGCTACGTGCTCGTCGTCCCGAGCGAGAACACGACGCTGTTCGGCGCCGAGCCGTCCCTCTCCGACGGTCAGAAGCAGGTCGCAGCGGGCGAGTTCGCCCTCGCCAAGCGGGAGAGCACGACGGAAGGTTCCATCGACGGCGCGGTCCTCGTCTTCGGCGCCGGTGGCGGTGCCGGACTGGTCTGTGACGGCGAGGAGTGCACCCCGATCACGGAGGGGGTCCCCCAGCAGGACATCCCGAGCATCCCGACGAGTGGCGGGGGGAGCATCCCCTGCGAGGCGCCCGGTGCGCCGGGCAGCGCCCCCGCTCCGCCGGTCTCCCCGCCGGAGCAGGTGCCCGAGTCACCGGAGGTCGACCCGAGCGACGCGCCGAACCCGAACTACTGTGTCCTGTTCAACCCGAACCACCCGCCGGTCGACCCGGGGAATCCACCGAGCGAATCGTACCAGAAGCGGAGAACGTACCACGATACTTTCGGCCCGAACGGCGGCTACACGGTCGGTGAGGACGAGGCTGGCTTCCGCAGCGGTCCGACCGCCAACCGGTTCTACGGCTACGGCTACGACGATCGTCAGGTCGTCTACGTTGAAGAGGTCACCATCGACACCGGCGAGCGTCAGTACATCGTCGAGACGAGTAACGTCCGGACCCGCGACACCAGCACGGTCGAGGGTCGTTCCGGTGTCATGAGCACGATGCAGAACGGCTCGCAGTCGTTCCCGCAGGGCGCCGAACTGGTCTGTGACGGCGAGAAGTGCGAGGTCGTCGTGACCGGCGACATGGGTGCCACGGACGGGTTTCCGCCGGTCTACGTGGACGACGATGGCGACGAGGACGGCACGCAGTCCGGCTCCGCGGAGGACTCGGCCGCCAGCTCCGGTGACAGTGCGTCCGAGCGGACCGTCGACGCCGCATCCGACTCCGTTGAGGAGGCGAGCGAGGACGTCCCGGACCTCTCGAACCCCGGTGACGGTGTGACCGATCTGCTCGGTCTCTGAACGTCCGGGCCACGTCACCGCTGCCTTCCCCCGTTCGCCACCCCGACAGCGACGGCACCGGTGCGACACGTTCAAGTGAGTGTACGTCTTTGCACATCACAAGACAACTTCGTACATCGATGACTATGATACAGGCGTACATCGAACGGGTGGCCGAGGGGGGAGACCTCTCGCAGGCGGAGGCGCGTGAGGCAGCGACGCTCGTCTTCGAGGAGGCGACAGAGGCACAGATCGGCGCGCTCCTGACGGCGCTACGAGCGAAGGGCGAGACCGAGGCCGAGATTGCCGGGCTCGCGGAGGGGATGCGTGGGGCGGCCCGGACCATCACGCCCGACCGGACGCCGCTGGTCGACACCTGCGGCACGGGTGGGGACGACCACGACACCATCAACGTCTCGACCACGTCGGCCATCGTCGTCAGCGGGGCGGGCATCCCGGTGGCGAAGCACGGCAACTACTCCGTCTCCTCCTCGTCGGGGAGCGCGGACGTCCTCGAGGTGGCGGGGGTGAACGTGGAGGCCGAACCCGAGGCCGTCGAGCGGGCCATCGAGCGCGACGGTATCGGCTTCATGCTCGCGCCGGTGTTCCACCCGGCCATGAAGGCCGTCATCGGCCCGCGCAGAGAACTCGGGATGCGGACGGTGTTCAACGTGCTCGGACCGCTGACGAACCCGGCCGGCGCGGGTGCACAGGTCGTCGGCGTCTACGACCCCGACCTCGTCCCCGTCCTCGCCCGTGCGCTCGCCCGGATGGACGTGGACCACGCGCTGGTCGTCCACGGCTCCGGGATGGACGAGATAGCGCTCCACGGCGAGACGGTCGTCGCGGAGGTCGAGGGCGACGCGATATCGGAGTACACGCTCACGCCCGCGGACCTCGGGCTGGAGCAGGCCCCGGTCGAGGCCATCGCTGGTGGTACCCCGGAGGAGAACGCCGCGGACCTGCGTGGTATCGTCTCGGGCGAGGTCACGGGTCCGAAACGCGACATCATCCTCGCGAACGCCGGGGCCGCGATCTACGTCGCCGACGCGACGGGGCGGTCGTCCGCCGCCCTGGTGGGCGACGTCGACTCGCTCGGGGCTGGCGTCGCGGCGGCCCGCGAATCGATCGAGTCGGGGGCGGCCGCCGAGAAACTCGAGCAGTTGCGCACGGGTGCATGACCCGGGTGAAGGTCTGCGGCGTGACCCGTGAGTCCGACCTGCTGGCGGTGGCCGCGAGCGGCGCCGACGCCGTCGGCCTGATATCGGGTGTCTCGGTCGACACCCCTCGTGAAGTGAGTCCGGAGCAGGCCGCCAGCCTCGCCGCCACCACTCCCCCGTTCCTCACGACCGTGCTCGTGACGATGCCGGAGACGACCACCGACGCACTGACGATGGTCCGCCGGACGGGCGTCGACGCGGTGCAGGTCCACGGTGTCGACCCGGAGATGGCCGCCGAGCTCGGCGACCACGTCCGGACCCTGCTGGTCGCTACGGACGCCGACCGCGCCCCCGCGTACGAGGGGGTCGCCGACGCGGTGCTGGTCGACAGCGTCGACGAGGCGGGCGCGGGCGGCACCGGCGAGACACACGACTGGGCGCGGACCCGCGAACTGGTCGGCTCGCTCGATACCCCGGTGATCCTGGCCGGCGGACTGACGCCCGAGAACGTGGCCGAGGTGGTGGAGACCGTCGACCCGTACGGGGTGGACGTGGCCTCCGGTACGGAGGCGAGCGGCGGTGTAAAGGACCGGGGGAAGGTCGAGGCGTTCGTCCGGAACGCGCGCCGCGGGACCGAGGTGGCGCCGTGAACGTCGACACCGACCGCGATCGGTTCCGTGAACTGGCGGACGACGGGCCCGCCGTCGTCCGTGTCGCGGCCGAACTCGACGCGGACGTGGAACCGCTGGCGGCGTACGCGGCGCTCACCGGACTGGCAGGCGGTGAGGGTGCGGCGGCCGCTGGCCGGGTGAGCGAGGATACACCCGATGGGCGCGGGTACAACTTCCTCCTCGAGTCGGCCGAGAAGGTGGCCTCCTCGGACCCGGACGGCGCGTTCACGCCGGGCGGTGCGGACCGCCACGCCCGGTACTCCTTCGTCGGCTACGACCCCGCGGCCGTCGTCACCGTCGGTCCGGAGACGAGTGTCGAGGTGCTGGACTCGCGCTACGAGGGGTTGCTGGACGGGGCACTCGACACGGCTGGCGACGGACTGGACGCGCTCCGGGCGGCCCTGCCGGATTTGCCGCGTCGGAACTTCCCGGCCGCGGAGCGCCAGACGCTCGACGGGGGTCTCGTAGGCTTCCTCGCGTACGACGCCGTCTACGACCTCTGGCTGTCGGAGGTGGGGATGGAGCGCCCGGACTCCCGGTTCCCCGACGCGCAGTTCGTCCTCTCGACGAAGACGCTCGCGTTCGACGACGAGGCGGGGACGCTCACGCTCGTGTTCACGCCCGTCGTCAGGCCCGACGAGGACGCCGACGCCCTGTACGACGAACTCGTGGCCGAGGCCGACCGCGTGGAGTCGCTGCTCGCGGCCGCAGAGCCACCGGAGACGGGTGGTTTCGTCCGGGGGAGCGAGACGGCCGGCCCGCGCGAGGAGTACGAGGCCGCCGTCCGTCGCGCGAAGGAGCACGTCCTCGACGGGGACATCTACCAGGGGGTCGTCTCCCGGACCCGCGAGTTGCGCGGCGAGGTGGACCCGCTCGGGTTCTACCGCGCGCTCCGCGAGGTGAACCCCTCGCCGTACATGTACCTGCTGGGCCACGGCGACCTGACCGTCGTCGGCGCGTCGCCCGAGACGCTCGTCTCCGTGCGCGGGCGCGAGGTGGTCGCCAACCCCATCGCCGGGACCTGCCAGCGCGGCTCCTCGCCCGTCGAGGACCGGCGCCTCGCGGGCGAGATGCTCGCCGACGGCAAGGAACGGGCCGAGCACACGATGCTGGTGGACCTGGCGCGCAACGACGTCCGGCGGGTGAGTGAGGCCGGGAGCGTCCGCGTCGAGGAGTTCATGAACGTCCTGAAGTACAGCCACGTCCAGCACATC
>Ga0207797_1002499_pt1 | contig 12725 bp, 7 predicted proteins | sample PRCRCaboRojoPR_6_FD_187275 | JGI IMG/M metagenome (GOLD analysis project Ga0207797, IMG submission 187275) | Marine sediment microbial community from Cabo Rojo, Puerto Rico - PR CR 10% Liquid 1 (SPAdes) | ecosystem: Environmental > Aquatic > Marine > Coastal > Sediment | place: Cabo Rojo, Puerto... | reverse complement strand
CGGGAGCTCTTCCTGAGGATGTAGGGGCGCTGGAAACGATGTCTCCGGTCGGGGACCCGGGGGCGGACCTCCAGGCCTCAGGCCTCTTCCGGCTCCATCAAATTGCCGTACCGGTGAACCATGTCGCAGATCGCCTGGTTCTGAACGTAGTGGATGAGCTCGATCCGCCCCTCCATGAGGACCGGCTCGCGCGCGATGTAGAAGCCCCGCGCCGCCGCCGCGGCGAGCACCTCCGGGGGGACACGGCCCGGGGCCGCGTAGCGGACCCGGGCCAGCTGCGGAAGGGCCTGGATCAGCTCGGGGTCGGCCTGGCGGACCACCTGCACGTCCCGCAGGAACCGCTTTCCCTCCGTCCCGAAGACAAAGGACGTCACGCGGTTCTCCACGCCCGGGGGAACGCTCAGGACCACCTCGTTCCTGCAGATCCCCGCCGCCGCGATCCGTGCGAGCACCTCGAAGAGACCGTCCTCCGGGTGCAGCCGGACCGCCACGGTGCCGAGCGGCAGAAACCGCAGGACGTTGTCCTGCCCGCGGAGGTGGAAGTAGTCCTTGCCCCGGCCGAACTCCTGCTCGTAATGATAGAGGTAGCTCTTGACCGCCCGCACCGTCCTCCGGATCTCCCCGCTGTGCTCCCCCGGCATCAGCCCCCAGAGCAGCTTCCGGCGCCACTCCAGCACCAGCCTCAGCAGCCGGTGCTCCTCGTCGACGGCGTCGATCACCGGCTCGCCGGTCTCCTCGAAGCGCATGAGCTGGGCCACGTAGTTCGGGGAGCCGGCCTTGACGGCGGGCCCCAGGGCCGACCTTCCCATGCCGCCGAACGGCTGGCGCAGCGTGACGGCCCCGGTGGTCCCCCGGTTGACGTACAGGTTGCCGCAGCGGATCCCCTCCTTCCACTGCTCCTGCTCCCGCACGTCCAGGCTCTCGATCCCCGAGGTGAGGCCGTAGCCGGTCCGGTTGACGAGGTGAACGGCCTCCTCCAGGTCCTCCGCGCGCATCACCCCGAGGACCGGGCCGAAGAGCTCGGTCATGTGCGTGTAGCTTCCCGGCTGGACGCCCCACTTGATGCCCGGCGTCCAGAGGCAGGGGTTTCCCTCGATGCTCGCGGGCTTCAGGGCCCAGGTCTCCCCGGGCTCCAGCTGGGTGAGGCCGCGCAGCAGGTCCCCCTTGGGCGGACGGATCAACGGGCCCATGCGGTTCCGGAGCGCCCAGGCCGAGCCCGTTGCGAAGCTCGCCGCCGCATCCACCAGGTGCCGGCGGAACTTCTCGTCCTCGTACAGCTCGGGCTCCAGGATGAGCAGGGACGTGGCCGAGCACTTCTGCCCGCAGTTTCCGAAGGCCGAGTAGACGACGTTCTTGACGGCCTGATCCCGATCGCTCATGGCGGTCACGATGGTGGCGTTCTTCCCCCCCGTCTCGGCGGAGAGGTGGATGTCGGGCCTGGCCTCCAGGAGCTGCAGGCCCGTCTCGGTGCCGCCCGTGAGGATGACGGAGTCCACATCCGGGTGGGTGGCCAGCCGCGCCCCCTCGGATCCCCCCGGGCAGGGCAGGAACTGGAGGGCGTTCCTGGAGATGCCCGCGCGCCAGAAGCACCGGCAGAGCACCCAGGCCACCGGGGCGGCGTCCGTGGCCGGCTTCAGGATGACGGTGTTCCCGGCGGCGAGAGACGCCGCCACCCCGCCGCAGGGGATGGCGATGGGGAAGTTCCAGGGGCTGATCACCACCGCCACGCCCCGGCCCCGGCAGCTCACGGTCTCGATCCCGTCGAACGTGCGCGCGGAGAACGGGTAGTACTCGGCGAAGTCGATCGCCTCGGACACCTCCACGTCCGACTCGCTGAACACCTTCCCCGTGGCCGCCGCGGCCACCCCGATGAGATCGCCCCGGGCCTTGCGGAGCTCCACGGCCACCCGGCTCAGGGCCCGGTGACGCTTCTCCAGGCCCAGCTCCCGCCAGCCGTCGGGGTCTTCCCTGGCGGCGGCCACGGCCCGTTCCACGTCGTCGTCGGTGCCGAGGGCGAAGCGGGCGACCACCACCTCCTCCGGAAGCTGATTGGTGTCCAGGCAGTCCCGGGTCTCCCGGCCGTCCTTCACCTCCCGGCCGGCCACCACCAGCGGGATCTCCAGGACGGGCTCGCCGGGGGACTTGCGCCAGCGCTCCCGGATCCCCTCGGCCCAGGCCCTGTTCCCGGGAAGGGACCAGTCCGTGTCGGGCTCGTTGTTGAACTCCTTCTCGTGGAAGGTCCCCACGTCCTCGGGGAAGATCTCGCTCCGCCGGTCCTGGGTTCTGCGCGGGATCGTTCCCGCCCGGTCCATGCCGGCGCAGGAGGCGATGAACTGCTCCTTGAGGAACTCCCACTTTCGGGACCCCGGCTCCAGGCTCGGGGCGTAGCGGAGGAAGTTCTCCCGGGCCGTGTTCTCGTCCAGCCGCCGGACCAGGTAGGCGATGGCGTTGATGAACTCCTCCCGCGACGCCACGGGGGCATAGAGGAGGACGTCCCCCGCCGACTCGTGAAGGGCGCGCCGGACGTGGTCCGCCATGCCCTCGAGCATCTCGAAGTAGAAGTGGTCCGTCACGCCCAGCTGACGGCCCAGGGCGCAGGCATAGGCCAGCTCGAACAGGTTGTGGGAGCCGATGCCCAGGTGAACGGCCTGGATGTTGTCCGGGTCCATGCCGAAGCGGACCATGCGTTTGTAGTTGGCGTCCACGTCCAGCTTGTTGTCGTAGGTGGCCAGGGGCCAGTTGGATAGGGCCGACTCCACGAGCTCCATCTCCATGTTGGCGCCCTTGACGATCCTGAGCTTGATGGGGCTTCCCCCCTCGGCCACCCGCCTGCGCGCCCATTCGGTGAGCGCCTTCTGATGGGCGAAGGAGTCGGGGAGGTAGGCCTGGAGCACGATGCCGCCGGGGTAGTCCTTGAACTCCTCCAGGTCCAGGCTCCGCCGGAAGGCCTCCACGGTGAGCTCCAGGTCGCGGTACTCCTCCATGTCCAGGTTGACGATCTTGGGGACCTCCGTGCCGTCGCTCCGGGTGAACCGCTGGGACCTCGCCGTCCGGTAGAGCTCGGAGAGCCGCTCCGTGAGGACGCCCAGGGTGTGCTCGAACGCCAGGGGGCTGATCTGGGAGTAGATGGTGGACATCTTGACCGAGATCACCTCGATGTCCGGGTTCTTCAAGTCCTCGATGTAGGTGTCGAGCCTCCGGCGGGCCTCCCCCTCGCCCAGGATGGCCTCGCCCAGGTGGTTGACGTTCATCCGGACGCCCTGCTCCCTGCGCTTCCTCAGGTGCTCGGTCAGGACCTCGGGCTCCCCGGGGATGATGGCGCGGCTGCTCTCCTGGCGCATCTTTCCGATCATCTTGGGGATGGACACCGAGGGCAGGTAGCGGCCCAGGCCCAGGAACATCTGGACCAGGAGCCGGTCCACCTTGGAGAAGAAGTCCGGGACCCCCTCGGAGCGGAGCAGGTGGTTGATCTGGTCGGCCACCCGGTGCGGGTTCCCCGAACGAAAGCTCTGGTCGATGAGCCTCGTCAGGATCACCTTGTCCCGGGGATGATCGAGGAGCCGCTTCATCTGATCCTGGATCTTCTGCTCCTCGGACGTCAGCAGCTCGTTCGCCCGCTTCTGCCAGGCCCCGGCCAGGGCGATGGCCTCCTCGAGGACGGCGTCCCGGGTCGGCTGGGTCATGACGCGCTCTCCGTTTCCTCACCCGAGCTCACTCGGTCTCGTGTTGCTCCTCGGGCTCCATGTACCGCTTGAACCGCCTCACGTGCTCGCGGGCCAACCGCTTGGCACGATCCGCATCGCCCGCCTCCACCGCGTCCACGATGTCGCTGAGATCCTGGAGGTTCTCCGTCAGCTCCGCTTTCCCCGCGGTCAGGAAACGCTCGTAGTAGCGGTGGATGTTGTCGTGAATGGTCTGGAGGATGAATGCGTAGAGGGGGTTCCGGGCGATCCGGGCGAGCGTCATGTGCATCTTCTCGTCCACGCGCACGAACGCGTCCCACTCCTCGAGCCCGGCGTCGCGGTGCCTGCGTGCCCGGTCCAGCAGGGACCTCAGCCGCTCGTTGTCCTTCTTCCGGGCCCTCCGGGCCGCCAGCCCGGTCACGGTCCCCTCCACGTCCTCCCGGAACTCGGCCAGGTGCTTGAGGGACACGGTCCGGCTCCGGATCAGCAGGGCCAGGTTGTCGCTGAAGGCGTCGGCGTTCGCCCCCTTGACCACGGCGCCGCCCCCCACGCCCAGACGGATCTCGATGAGCCCCTTCTGCTCGAGCACGCGCAGGGCCTCCCTCACGGTTCCGCGGCTGGTGCCGAACATCTCCCCCAGCTCCCGCTCGGCCGGCAGCCGTTGTCCCGCCTGGAGCCGTCCCTCCAGGATGGCGTCCTGGATCTGCTCCACAACGTCCTGAAAGATGCGATTCTGCCTGGCTTTTCGAAAGAAGTTCTGCATGGTTGTCGAGCAAAACAGAGAGGTTGAATGGTTAAACCATTCATAGAGCAGGGCGGTCGCGCTTGTCAAGACGATTTCCCCCGCCGTCGCAGGGGCGGCTCTCGCGGCGAGTGCAGGGGCGCTCACTCCAGGCTGAACTTGGAGACCTCTTCCGTGATGGGGACGGGGTAGTTCCCGTCGAAGCAGGCGAAGCAGAGGTCCTCGCGGGGGATGGAGGTGGCCCGGGCCAGCTGGTCCATGCTCAGGTACCCCAGGCTGTCCAGCCCGGCGAAGGCCCGAATCTCCTCCACGGTCTTTCGGGCCGCGATGAGCTCTCCGCGGGTGGAGAAGTCGATCCCGTAGTGGCAGGGGCAGCAGTGGGGAGGGCAGCTCACCAGCATGTGGATCTCCCGGGCGCCGGCGTTCCGGAGGGTCTTGATCCGGGTGCGGGCCGTGGTGCCGCGGATGATGGAGTCCTCGATGATGATCACCCGCCTGCCCTGGAGCAGCTCCCGCACGGGGTTGAGCTTCACCTTGACGCCGAAGTCGCGCATGCTCTGGGATGGCTGGATGAAGGTGCGGCCCACGTAGTGGTTGCGGATCATGCCCATCTCGAGGGGGAGGCCCGAGGCCTGGGCGTACCCGATGGCCGCGTAGTTCCCCGAGTCGGGAAAGGGCATGACGAAGTCCGCGTCCAGGGGGTACTCCTCGGCCAGGAGCCGTCCCTGGCGCTTTCGGAACTCGTAGACGTTCTCGCCGAACACGCTGCTGTCCGGCCGGGCGAAGTAGATCAGCTCGAAGATGCACTGGGACTTCCGGCCCCCTTCGGGCAGGCGGAGGCTGCGCAGCCCCTCCCCGCCGATGACCAGGATCTCCCCCGGCTCGATCTCCCGGACGTACTCGGCCTCCACCAGGTCCAGGGCGCACGTCTCCGAGGCCACCACCCACCCCGAGTTGAGCCGTCCCAGGCAGAGGGGGCGGAAGCCGTTCCGGTCCCGGATGGCGATCATGGTGTCCTCGGTCATGAGGACCATGGAGTAGGCCCCCTCCAGGGTCTCGGCCATCTCGAGCACCGCCTGCTCCAGGCCCCGCTTCAGGAACCGGGCCAGGAGGTGGAGGACGATCTCGCTGTCCATGGAGGTCTGGAAGATGGAGCCCCGGCCCTCCAGCCGGTTGCGCAGGCTCCGGGCGTTGACGAAGTTCCCGTTGTGGGCGACGGCCAGGGAGTGCCCCGAGTGCTTGACCGTGAAGGGCTGGGCGTTGACCACCATGGAGGAGCCGGTGGTGCTGTAGCGCACGTGCCCCAGGGCCATGTGGCCGGACAGCCGCTCGAGGATCCGCTCGTCGAAGATGTCCGGAACGAGCCCCATGTCCTTGTGGGCCGTGACCCGGTTCCCGTCCGAGACCACGATCCCGGCGCTCTCCTGCCCCCGGTGCTGGAGCGCGTAGAGGCCGAAGTAGGTGAGCTTGGCCGCCTCCTCGTGGTGGTACACCCCGAAGATCCCGCACTCCTCACGCGGCCTGCGGGAGCCGACGGGGTTCGGGATCGGATCGGGGAAAGGTCTCTGCATGGCAGGGGCTCCGATGAGGGTTCTCCCGTAGAGGGGGCCTAGCCGACCGCCGGGACCGCTCGATGAAACTCCTGGAGGGTCTTCACCTCCACCCCGCCCTCTCTGAGCGCCTCGATGGCCAGGGCCGCGGCCCGGGCGCCGGCCACGGTCGTGGTGTAAGGGACCTCCAGGGCCAGCGTGGCCAGGCGGATGGAGATGGACTCGGACACGGTCTTCTTGCCGCTCACCGTGTTGATCACCAGGTCGATCTCCCCGTTCTTGATCATGTCCACGATGTGGGGTCGCCCTTCCCGGACCTTGTTCACCCGCTCGTTCGCCACCCCTTTGCCGTTGAGAAAGCGCGAGGTCCCCGATGTGGCCAGAATGCGGAAGCCCAGGTCCGCCAGCCGGGCCGCGGTCCCCAGAAGCGACTCCTTGTCCTCGTCCTTCACGCTGATGAAAACGGTCCCGGAGAGCGGCAGGGTCTGGCCGGCCGCCATCTGGCTCTTGGCAAAGGCCAGACCGAAGGTGCCGTCGATCCCCATGACCTCGCCCGTGGACTTCATCTCCGGTCCCAGCAGGGTGTCCACGCCGGGGAACCGATTGAAGGGGAAGACCGCCTCCTTGACCGACACGTGCGCCGGCACCACCTCGTCGGCGAGGCCCAGCTCCTTCAGTCCCGCGCCCAGAATCACCTTGGTGGCCAGCTTGGCCAGGGGCACGCCCGTGGCCTTGCTCACGAAGGGGACGGTTCGCGAGCCGCGGGGGTTCACCTCGATCACGTAGATGGTGTCCTCCTTCACGGCGTACTGAATGTTCATGAGCCCCACCACGCCCAGCTCCCGGGCCAGGGCCCGGGTGTGCTCCCCGATGCGCGCGATCGTCTCGGGCCCGAGGCTCATGGGGGGCAGCACGCAGGCGCTGTCCCCGCTGTGGACGCCGGCCTCCTCGATGTGCTCCATGACGCCGCCGATGACGGTGTCCGTGCCGTCGGAGATCGCGTCCACGTCGATCTCCACGGCGTGCTCCAGGAACCGGTCCAGGAGCACGGGCTTGCCCGGGGAGACGTCCACGGCGGTGTGGATGTAGGCCTCCAGGGCCGCCCGGTCGTAGATGATCTCCATGGCCCGCCCGCCCAGGACGAAGGAGGGCCGCACCACCACCGGGTACCCGATCTCGTCCGCGAGGCGCACGGCCTCCTCCTCGTGGAAGGCGATGCGGTTCTCGGGCTGGAGGATGTCGAGCTTCCGCAGCAGGGCCTGAAACCGCTCCCGGTCCTCGGCCCGGTCGATGCTGTCCGGGCTCGTCCCGAGGATCCGGACGCCGGCCTCCTCGAGGGGGACCGCCAGGTTGAGGGGGGTCTGCCCGCCGAACTGCACGATCACGCCTTCGGGCTTTTCCTGCTCGATGATGTTGAGCACGTCCTCCCGGGTGAGCGGCTCGAAGTAGAGCTTGTCCGAGGTGTCGTAGTCCGTGCTCACCGTCTCCGGGTTGCTGTTCACCATGATGCTCTCGACGCCCATCTCCTCGAGGGCGAACGAGGCCTGGACGCAGCAGTAGTCGAACTCGATCCCCTGGCCGATCCGGTTGGGCCCACCGCCCAGGATCACCACCTTCCGCCGGTCCGAGGTGCGGATCTCGTTCTCCTGCTCGTAGGTGGAGTAGAAGTAGGGCGTGTAGGCCTCGAACTCGGCGGCGCAGGTGTCCACGAGCTTGTAGACCGGCTCGATCCCCAGGCCCTTTCGGCAGTCCCGGACGTCCTGCTCGCTGCAGCCGAGGAGCACCCCCAGCTTCACGTCGGAGTAGCCGTACTCCTTGGCCAGGCGGAGGAGGTCCGGGTCCTCCCGGAACGCGTCCAGCCCCTTCTCCGAGACCGAGGAGAGATCGCGCTCCAGGAGGAAGATCCGGTGGATCTGGTGCAGGAACCAGGGATCGATGCGGGTCAGCTCGTTCAGCCGCTCCAGGGAGAGACCGGCCTCCATGGCCTGGTACAGGGCGAGAAGCCGGCCCGAGTTCGGGTTGACGAGCCGCTCCTCCAGCTCGAGCACGTCCGGTGGAGGAGGCGGCGGACCGGGACGGTCCCTCCCCAGGCCGAACCGGCCGATCTCCAGGGAGCGCACCGCCTTCTGGAGGGCCTCCTTGAAGGTGCGGCCGATGGCCATGGTCTCGCCCACGGACTTCATGGAGGTGGTGAGGCGGTCCTCGGCCCCGGGGAACTTCTCGAAGGTCCAGCGCGGGACCTTGACCACGCAGTAGTCGATGGTGGGCTCGAACGAGGCCCGGGTCTCCCGGGTGATGTCGTTGGCGATCTCGTCCAGGGTGTAGCCCACGGCCAGCTTGGTGGCGATCTTGGCGATGGGGAACCCCGTGGCCTTGGAGGCCAGGGCGGAGCTCCGGGAGACCCTGGGGTTCATCTCGATCACGATCATCTCGCCGGTCTCCGGGTGGACCGCGAACTGGATGTTGCTTCCCCCCGTCTCCACACCGATCTCCCGGATGATGTCGATGGACGCGTCCCGCATCTCCTGGTACTCCCGGTCCGTCAGGGTCTGGGCCGGGGCCACGGTGATGCTGTCCCCGGTGTGCACGCCCATGGGATCCAGGTTCTCGATGGAGCAGATGATCACCACGTTGTCCATGAAGTCCCGCATCACCTCGAGCTCGTACTCCTTCCAGCCGATCAGCGACTCCTCGACGATCACCTCGTTGATCATGCTGGCCTCGAGGCCGGTGCGGGCCATGCGCTCCATCTCCTCGCGGTTGTAGGCCACGCCGCCGCCGATCCCCCCCAGGGTGAAGCTGGGGCGGATGATCAGGGGGTAGCCGATCCGCTCGGCCGCCGCCCGGGCCTGCTCCATGGTGCGCACGATCTCGTTCTCCGGCACCCGCAGCCCGATCCGGGTCATGGCGTCCCGGAACTGCTCCCGGTCCTCGGCCTTGAGGATGACCGGGATGGACGCGCCGATCACCTCGACCCCCAGCCGGTCCAGCAGGCCGGTCTCGGCCACCTGGACCGCGTTGTTCAACCCGGTCTGGCCGCCCAGCGTCGGGAGCAGCGCGTCGGGGCGCTCCCGCTCCACGACCTTGGCCACGATGTCGGGCTCGATGGGCTCCACGTAGGTCCGGTGGGCCGTCTCCGGGTCGGTCATGATGGTGGCGGGGTTGCTGTTGATCAGGACGACCTCGTACCCCTCCTCCATGAGGGCCTTGCAGGCCTGGGTGCCCGAGTAGTCGAACTCGCAGGCCTGGCCGATCACGATGGGCCCGGACCCGATGATCAGGATCTTGTGGATGTCGGTGCGTTTCGGCATGGTCTCCTACCGGGACAGGGGACGTTCTTGCATAATTCGATAACTCTTGGATGTTTGGGATAAGGGACGTACTTGCGTAATTCGATAACTCTTCTTCAGAGAAAGCTGCAGACCCACCTGGCCTGTAGAGTTATCGAATTACGCAAGTACGTCCCTACAAGAACTACAAGAAAGGGCCGAGTTATCGAATTATGCAAGAACGTCCCCTAGTTTTTTTCCATCATGGTCACGAACCGGTCGAACAGGTAGCCGGCGTCGTGGGGTCCGGGGGAGGCCTCCGGGTGGTACTGGACCGAGAAGAGCGGGATCTTCCGGTGCCGGAGCCCCTCCAGGGTGTTGTCGTTCAGGTTGACGTGGGTGAGCTCCACGTCCGGGTCTCGAATGGAGCGCATGTCCACGCAGAACCCGTGGTTCTGGGAGGTGATCTCCACCTTGCCCGTGGTGAGGTCCTTGACCGGCTGGTTGCCGCCCCGGTGCCCGAACTTGAGCTTGAAGGTCGTGCCTCCCAGGGCGAGGCCGAGCAGCTGGTGCCCGAGGCAGATGCCGAAGGTCGGCCGCCTTCCGAGCTGACCCCGGAGCATCTCCACGGCGTAGGTGACCGCGGCCGGGTCCCCGGGGCCGTTGCTGAGAAAGAGGCCGTGGGGCTCCAGCCGGTCGATCGCCTCGCCGGGGACGTCCGCCGGCACCACCAGGACCGTGCAGCCCCGCCGCTCCAGGGACCGGAGGATGTTCGACTTGATCCCGTAGTCCACGGCCACCACGCGCCGGCCGCCGCCGGTCTCGGGCCACCGGAACGTCTCGAGCGGTCCCTCGACGGGAACGGCCCGGCCGCCCTGCCAGAGGGCCGGCCCGGCACAGGTCACCTCCCGGACCAGGTCCAGCCCCTCCATGTCCGGGGACCGCCGGGCCTTCTCCACCAGGGACGCCGGGTCCAGGTCCTCGGTGGAGAGCGCCGCCCGCATGGCCCCGGCCTCCCGGATCCGCCGGGTGAGCGCCCGCGTGTCGATCCCCTCGATGCCCGGCACGCCCGCCTCCTTCAGGTAGTCGGCCAGGCTCTGCTCGCTCCGCCAGTTGCTGGGGGCCTCCTGGCACTCCTTCACCAGCAGGGCCCGGACCTGGATCCTCGACGACTCCACGTCCTCGGGGTTCACCCCGTAGTTCCCGATCAGGGGGTAGGTCATGGTCACCATCTGCCCGCAGTAGGAGGGGTCTGTGAGGATCTCCTGGTACCCGGACATGCTCGTGTTGAACACGACCTCTCCGGTGGACTCCGCGGGACCGGTGAACGATCGGCCGCGAAAGACCGTGCCGTCCTCGAGTGCCAGCAGTGCCTTCATGGATCAGGCTCCGAAAGCGTCCCCGCGCAAGGGAACGGTGAAGTTCTTCTGCAGTGGTTTCGCCCGGGGCTTGCGCATCCGCACGGAGCATCCCCCGGCGCCGCCGACTCGAGCCGCCTCAGTCCCAGGTCCGGCGGACCTTCACCCCCAGATCGTGCAGCCGCTCCTTGATCTCGCCGATGGAGTGGGTTCCGTAGTGCACGATGGAGGCCACCAGGGCCGCGTCCGCCTGTCCCTCGGTCAAGGCCTCGAACAGGTGGTGGATGCGACCGGCCCCGCCCGAGGCGATCACGGGGATCCCCACCCGGCCGGAGACGAGGGCGGTCAGCGCCAGCTCGTACCCGTCCCGGGTGCCGTCCGCATCGATGGAGTTGAGGCAGATCTCCCCCGCGCCCAGCGCCTCGGCCTCCAGGGCCCAGGCGAGCGCGTCCCGGCCGGTGTCCGTCCGTCCCCCGTGGATGACCATCTCGTAGCCCGAGGGGATCGCCTCCGTCGCCACGACCCGCTTGACGTCCATGCCCAGGACGATGCACTGGCTGCCGAAGGCCCGGGCCCCCTCGCGGATGATGGACGGGTCGTGGATGGCGGCGCTGTTCACGCTCACCTTCTCCGCGCCCGCCAGGAGGACCCGGCGCATGTCCTCCAGGGTGCGGATCCCCCCGCCCACGGAGAAGGGGATGAAGATCTCCCGGGCCACCCGGTCCACCACGTCGATCATGATGTCCCGCCGGTCGCTGGAGGCGGTGATGTCGTAGAAGACGATCTCGTCCGCGCCCTCCTCGTAGTAGAGCCGGGCCATCTCCACGGGATCGCCGATGTCCACGTTCTCCCGGAACCGGATCCCCTTGGTGGTCTTCCCGTCCCGCACGTCCAGGCAGGGGATGATCCGTTTACTCAGCATGGCGGCCGTCCCAGCGGGCGAAGCGCTCCAGGATCCTCAGACCGGGCTCCCCGCTCTTCTCCGGGTGGAACTGCATGGCCGCGAGGTTCCCCGTGCCGATGACCGAGGGGAACCGCGTGCCGTGCTCCGTGGTCGCGATCACGTGGTCCTCCGACGCGGGCCGGGGGTAGTAGCCGTGGACGAAGTAGAACTCGTCCGTCTCCCGCACGTCCTCGAGGAGCGGGTGGTCGCACCGCTTGCGAAGCCCGTTCCACCCCATGTGGGGGACCTTCAGCCGCTCGCCCGCGGGGCCGGGGAGCGGCGAGGGGAACCGGCTCACCGTCCCGGGGAGAAGCCCCAGGCAGGCGGCGTCGTTCTCCTCGCTCCACTCCAGGATGATCTGCGCGCCGAGGCAGATCCCCAGGAACGGGGTCCCTCGATCGACCACCTCCCGGAGCACCCGGTCGATCCCCGAGGCCTTCAGGTCCTCCACGGCCGACCCGGCCGCCCCCACCCCCGGGAAGACCACCCGGTCCGCCGAGCGGATCGCACCGGGCTCCGCCGTGATCCCGCATGGCACCCCGAGCCGGTCCAGGGCGCGCTCCACGCTTCGGAGGTTCCCCGCCTTGTAGTCCACGACGGCGATCATGATGCAGCGTACCTATACCATTGCACGTGGTTTTGCAAACGTTTTTCCATTGAGTTGAATTAGCTAAAATTATCCTTGATTCGCTTTTTCAGTGCAGCTGAGGTGGGCCAGGATCCCCCGGGCGGCCTCGCGCCCGTCCGCAATGGCCCGGACCACGAGCGACTGCCCCACGGCCATGTCCCCGGCCGCGAACACCCCCTCCACGGAGGTCCGGTTGCCGCCGAAGGTCCGAACGGTGCCCCGGTCGTCCAGCTCCAGGCCCAGCCCTTGGATCAGGGGGCTTCTCCCCGGTCCCGTGAACCCCATGGCCAGGAGCACCAGGTCGGCCTCGATCTCGAACGCCGTGTCCGGGACCGGCTCCGGCGCCGGGGGCCGCCCCCCCTCGGACGTCCACGCCACCTCCGTCCCGCGAAGCCCGGTGACCGCCCCTTCGCGGCCCAGGAGCTCCGTGGTCGTGACGGACCAGCGGACCTCCCCGCCCTCGTGGTGCGCGTGGGTGCGCCGGAGCATGCGGGGCCACGCGGGCCAGGGTGTGGCCGGGTCCCTCTTCTCCGGCGGCCGGGGGAGGATCTC
>Ga0207797_1002498_pt1 | contig 12726 bp, 7 predicted proteins | sample PRCRCaboRojoPR_6_FD_187275 | JGI IMG/M metagenome (GOLD analysis project Ga0207797, IMG submission 187275) | Marine sediment microbial community from Cabo Rojo, Puerto Rico - PR CR 10% Liquid 1 (SPAdes) | ecosystem: Environmental > Aquatic > Marine > Coastal > Sediment | place: Cabo Rojo, Puerto... | reverse complement strand
AGTTCCTTCGTTGACGCGGATCCAACCCGAGGAGCTTGTCGATTTTAGGGCGGTCGAATCCGACAACGATTTTGCCGCCAATATCGATCACGGGGACACCTTGTTGGCCGCTGCGGCGTTTGACATCACGGGCTGCGGCTTTGTCCCGGGAAATATCGATCTCTTTGAACCGAACGTCTTGCTTTCGTAAATAGCGTTTCGCCGTTTTGCAATAAGAGCAAGTCGGGGTGGTGAACAAAAGCACGCGGGGTTGTCTTTTTTTCGTTCTTGTGGCCATAACGCCTCCTTTCTTAGGCAGCAACGAGCATTTTCTGCAGTTCTTGTACCAGCATACCTTCGGGAACGCCACCGACTACGCTGCCAGCACCATGATTGATAATTGTGTTGGGAACGCCGCTGATGTTGTATTTTTGGGACAGCTCAGGGAATTCGGTCGCTTCGACCATCTCGGCCTGGATCAAATCGCTCTCCATCGCCATCTGGTGAGCGGTCAAAACGGCACGGGGACAGTGGGGGCACGTTGGTGTCACGAAAACCTGCAAGTGGAGCGGTTCTGTCAAGCTCTCGATGAACTCGCGAGTCTTTTCATGCAAGCCGGAATCACGGCTGGAAACCCGGACGACGTCGTTGACCAGAGAGCCAAATTCGTGCCCGGCGGGGATGCCCGCGTAACGGATGCCATAATCCCGGATTTCGTCTCCATCTCGGGCGGCCAAAACAACGGTAGGTGTCTTATCGACATTGTATCGTGCCGCTACATCGGCATCTTCTTGCAAATCATAGATTTGAAGGTCAATTTCATCCGCTAAATCAGCTACTTCCTCAATCAACTGGCGGGTGTCGTCACAGTAGGAACATTCCTCTTGCTCGAAAAAAAGAATCCTGACAGGTTCTTGCAGGTTGTTAAAAAGCTCTTCAATTTGTTGGCGAATTTCTTCATTAATAAAATCTGACATATGTTCTCCTATTTTCAGTTATCGGTTCATGGTCCAACCAGAAATTTTCTGGCGGACCCGGTTAGTTGGGTCAGGGATGCCCGTGACATGGGGATGACACGGGCATCCGAGAAAGGGAGGAGGATGTAAAAAAGGTTATTGTTTTGTCTTCACGTTGAGTAAAGCGTACAAGGGGCAAAAACCGACAATGCCCGTGATCAACGGGATCAAGCCGATGATGCCAAAGATGAAGTGCCAGCTTCCGAAAAAGCCCAGGTAAATCAAGATTCCACCTAACACGACACGGATGATGCGGTCGAGAATGCCTTCGTTCACTTTCATGGATTTGTCTCCTTATGTTTTCGTTTTATTCCTTCTTACTACTTATGATGCGATGAGGAGGAAAAGGTTACATCAATTCGGGATTCAGTTAACGGCAACCTGAACATTGAGCATAAAGAATCGAAATGGATTTTTTTAAGCCAAGGGCTATCTCGCTCGTGCTATAATCGCAACAGATATTTATTCGTAGCTGCCACTCAAACATTCATCCAAATAACAAACGGTCTATGTCCTTCGTCCATCTCCACGTCCACACCGAATACTCGATTCTGGATGGTTTCAGCAACATCAAACAACTTGTGAAGCGGGGGGCCGAGCTGGATATGCCCGCCATGGCGATCACCGATCACGGGACCATGTATGGGGCGGTGGACTTTTACCATGCCGCGCAAGAAGCCGGCATCAAACCGATCATCGGACTGGAAGGTTATCTGGCTGCTCGGGGCATGGAAGACCGGGATCCCCAGCATGACAAACGCTCCTCGCACCTGCTGCTGCTGGCTGAAAACCAGACCGGCTACAAAAACCTGCTCAAGATCGCGTCCGCCGCCCAGCTCCAGGGCTTCTATTACCGCCCTCGGATCGACCATGACTTTCTGGCCGAGCATTCGGAAGGCCTGATCGCCACCTCGGGCTGTATGGCAGCCGAGATCCCCCGCGCGATCAAGAACGGTCAGCTTGAAAAAGCCCGCCGGAAGCTGGATTGGTATTACGAGGTTTTCGGCCGGGACCGCTTTTTCCTGGAGCTGCAGCAGCACGAGATCCCGGAGCTGGAAAAGATCAACCGGTCCCTGCTCGACTTGGGACCCCGCTATCAGGCCCATTTCATCGCCACCAACGACGTGCACTATATCAACCCTTCGGACGCCCGGCTGCAGGACGTGCTCCTGGCCATTCAAACCGGGGCCAGGCTGAGCGACCCGGATCGGATGCGGATGACCGATGAGACCTATTACCTGCGTCCGCCGGAAGAAATGAAAAGTCTGTTTGCCGAGGTGCCGGGCGCGATTGAAAACACCCTGTGGATCGCCGAGCGCTGCAGCGTGGATCTCGGCTTCCAGGAATATCACCTGCCCAATTTCCCGGTCCCGGACGGCTACACCGCTCAAACCTACCTGCGGGAGCTCTGCCAGCAGGGGCTGAAGAAACGCTACGGAGCCCGGGCTTCGGAAGCTCAAGTACAGGAGCGGTTGGAATATGAGCTGGAAATCATCCGCTCGATGGGCTTTGACGCCTATTTCTTGATCGTGTGGGATATCTGCCAGTACGCTCAGCAGCGGGACATCTGGTACAACGCCCGCGGATCCGCCGCCGGCTCGATCGTGGCTTACTGTCTGGAAATCACCCCCATTGACCCGCTCGAACATCAGCTGATCTTCGAACGTTTTCTCAACCCCGGCCGGGTGAACATGCCCGACATTGACCTCGACTTCCCCGATGACCGCCGGGCGGAGCTGATGCATTACTGCGCGGAAAAATACGGGCATGACAAAGTGGCCCAGATCATCACCTTCGGGACCATGAAGGCCCGGGCCGCGATCCGGGATGTCGGACGGGTGATGGATATCCCGCTCCAGGAAGTCGACCGGGTGGCCAAAACTATCCCCAACCTGCCGCCGATGAGCATCCAGCAGGCCCTCGAAAACTCCCCTGAGTTCAAGAAGCTGTACGATGACGCTCCCTACCTCCGGGACTTGATCGACACGGCCAAGGGTGTGGAAGGCACTGTCCGCAACGCCGGGACCCACGCGGCAGGTGTGGTGGTGACCGACAAGCCGGTCGTGGAATACACCCCGCTGCACCGACCGACCGGGAGCGTGGATGACAGCCCGATTGACACGGTCACCCAGTACGAGATGGACATTGTCGACAAGCTCGGCCTGCTCAAGATTGACTTCCTGGGTCTGTCCACCCTGACCATCATGACCCTGACCAGCCGGCTGATCGAGGAGCGCCACGGCAAGGAATACAACCTGAACAACATCCCCACCGACGACCCCGAGACCTATGAACTGCTCGGCAGGGGGGAGACGATCGGCATTTTCCAGGTGGAAAGCTCCGGGATGAGGCGCTACCTGAAGGAAATGAAACCCAAAAAGCTGGAAAACGTGATCGCCATGGTCGCCCTGTACCGCCCCGGACCGATGGACTTCATCCCCGATTACATCAAGCGCATGCACGGGGAAGAACCGATCACCTACCGGCATGAAGCCCTCGCACCCATTTACGAGGAAACCTATGGGATCCCGGTCTACCAGGAACAGATCATGCACAGCGCGGTGGAAATCGCCGGCTATGAACCGTCCGAAGCGGACAGCCTCCGTAAAGCGGTGGCCAAGAAAAAGAAAAAGCAGCTCCGCAGGCACCGCAAAAAGTTCATCCAGGGAGCGGTGGACCACGGGATGGAGCGCAAAACCGCGGAAACGATTTTCGGAGACTGGGAAAAATTTGCCCGCTACGGGTTCAACAAAGCCCACGCGGCCGATTACGGCCTGATCTCGGTCCAGACCGCCTATCTGAAAACCCACTATCCGGTGGAATATATGACCGCCCTGCTCACGGTCTACCAGAGCAACAGCGATAAAGTCACCCTGTATGCCTCGGAGTGCCGCCGGATGGGTCTGGAAATCCTACCCCCCGACATCAACTCCAGCTGCTGGGGCTTCACGATTGAGGACGGCCCGAAAGGGAACTCGTGCATCCGCTTCGGCCTCGGGGCGGTGAAGAACGTTGGAGAAGGGCCGGTGGAAGCCATCATTGAAGGCCGGGAGGGAACGCCCTTCCACGATATCAATGATTTCCTGCACCGGGTGGATTTACGCCGGGTGGGCCGCCGGGCCCTGGAATCCCTCATCCAGGTCGGGGCCCTGGATGCCTTTGGGGACCGCCCGGCCCTGCTGGAGTGCATGGACCGGATCATCGCCATCAGTTCCTCCAATTTTGAAGCCGCTGACGCCGGACAGATCACCATGTTTGGGAACGGTTCCGGACTGAAGGAAGAGGTCCATCTTCCCGAAGCTGTCCAGCCGATCCCCCGGCGGGCCCAGCTGGAATGGGAGCGGGAACTGGTCGGACTGTATATCTCCGACCATCCGCTGAGCACCGTGATGGACGTGCTCGAGGATCATGTCACCCATTTCGCCCAGGATCTGGCTGATGCAGAAGACCGGGAGCGGGTGATCGTGGCCGGGATTGTGACCAAAATCCGCCACCACCAGACCAAGAACGGCAAGCCGATGGCTTTCGCGACCGTCGAAGATGTCCAGGGCACGATCGATCTGGTGATCTTCCCACGGACCTGGAAGCAGTACGCTGAATTGATCCAATTCGACGAGATCATTCTGGTCAAGGGCAAGGTGGATTCCCAGGCCGGGGAACCCAAGATCCTGGTCGACCGGGTGAGCGTGAACTTCACCTCGGTCAAACCCCAGGACAGCAGTCAGGCTAAACCGGCCGCTGGAAAAACCCGGCCGGACCGGCAGGCTGCGGAACACAGGGGAACCCCGGCTGCCGAACCGACCGGTCATCTGGGCAAACCGGAAAAAACCGAACCAAAACCGCGGCCGTCCACAGCAGCTCCACCCCGGAACCAGACCGCTTCCTCGCCGCCGTCCTCCCCCGGGGCTGCCCCCCCGCCTCCTGACACCTTCCCCTCCGATTGGGAGGGCACGCGGTCCGTAAACCAGGCGGGGCAGAACCAGGACCGCCCGCCGAACACAGCTGGACAAGAAGGCCAGGTCGAGGGGAATCCAGGGCGAACTGAGGGACAGAAAGCCCCGGACGAGCGCAAATTAGAACCAACAACTGGACAGGAACCCGAAGGCGGGGACAGCCCGGAGCCCCCGATTGCACAAACCAAATCGGCCGAGGGCAGCCCGGCCCCAACAACCAGACAGGAAGCCGGGTCCCAGCACAGCCCGCAGTATCCGGCTGAACAAACCAGGCCGGCTGACATCAGTCCGGAAGACCCTGCCCCGCAGGGAGCTGCAGATGAAAGCAGCCCGCAGCACACCACCGGACAGGAAGACCATAAGGCGAGCATCCCGGACCTCGGGGTTTCCCAGGAAAATCGGACCGAGGCCAGCCCGGACGCAGATCGTCCCAAAACGAAGGAAACTCCCCAGAATCACCCCTCGGCTGATCCCCGTCAAACAGACAAACGGGGCCTGCCGCCCCTGGATGAAAACGCCCGCTACCTGATCACGGTCACGCTCGATCAAACCGGGGATAAAATGCGGGACAACCTCCGCCTGCGCCAGATCTACGGGACCCTGATCAGCTATCCCGGGGAAGACCGCTTCGCGCTGCAGATCCTGGAAAACGACAGCCGGCATCTGCTGGAGTTTCCGAATTCCAACACAAAAGTGACCGAACAGCTGTACCGCAGCCTGGAGAAGCTGGTCGGCCAGGATCGGGTCCAGGTAGAGAAAATTACCTTCCTCTAAAACAAGCCAACCCCTGTCCCGGTGGACAGGGGTTTTTCCTCTTAACCGGGCTAATCTGCCGAAATCTCATTCCTCGGGGATGCTTGGGGCGGGCTGGGCCATGATCCGGGCGATCGGCCGCAGGTCCATCCACCACTGGTGGTGCGGGCGGCCGAACTTTCTATCCGCCAGCCGATCATAATCCTCCAGACCGGTGTAAGTAATCTTTCCCCCTTCCAGCCCGATGAACACGCTCTGGGGCGATTCCTCCCCAGTTTGTTCGATCAGGTAGTCCACACAGCGGACCGCCAGACGGGTGGCCTGAATGCGGTCAAAGGGAGTCGGGCTCCCGCCCTGCTGCTGATGGCCGAGGATGGCCTGGCGGACATCAAAGAGTTCCTTCCCTTCCACCTCAAACAGCCGCACCATGAAATCCGTGGTGTAAACCGGGTGAGCGTACTCATTGCGGATCATCAGCCCGAGCCGCTTCCCTTGCTTGAACCCGGTCACCAGGTGGTTGACATCATCCTGAAGGTCTTCCAGGGTAATGCCCTCTTCATGCAGGTAAACCCGCTCAGCGCCGGTGGCCAGACCTCCCATCAGGGTCAGGTAACCGCAGTAGCCGCCCATGGTTTCCACCACAAAACAGCGCCGGGAAGCCACCGCGCTCTGCTTGATTTGATCCACTGCCTGAGCGATGCTGTTCAGCGCGGTGTCGGCCCCGATGCTCAATTCAGAACCCGGCCGATCGTTGTCAATGGTAGCCGGCATACAGACAATCGGCAGCCGGAAACTGGGAAATTCCCGCCGGCGCTGGAACATCTCAAAAGCACCCTCATACCCGGACTCCCCGCCGATCACCAGCAGCCCGTCAATTTCTTCTTTTTCCAGGTTGCGGGCGATCGCGTAGAAATCCCCCTCCTCCGGGATCTCCCGGTTGGTGCCGATATCCGCGCCGCCGTGGTAGGCCCAGCCGCTCACGTCCATCCAGGTCAGCGGGCGGAGATCGCCATCCACCAAGCCCGGGAACGCATTGTACACCCCGAGCATCTGGTGGCCCTGGTTCTGGCCCCAGCGGACCGCGGCCCGGACGGCGGTGTTCATCCCCGGGGCGGGACCGCCGGAATGCATCACGGCGATCCGGAGCGGTTTTTCGGGCATTTGATCCGGTTCCGGTTCAGCCTGGAAGAGAGTCTGCAGGATCCGGTACGTCGCCTCAAAACTTTCTCCCCGCAGGTCCCGGACCTTACTGTACTGCCCTTCTCCGGATAGTTCCGAGATTTCCTGGGTGATTTCCACACACTCCAGCAAGGAGGAGCTCACCACCCGATTGCCCCGGGTGCCCACCATCTTGGGCGGGTCATCGGGTTCCGTTTCCAGGAGTTCCTCAACCGCACCGTGTCCGAGCAGGGTGCCCAGATTGCGGTCAAATGCGCTCGGGGAGCCGCCCCGCTGGACATGACCGAGAATCGTGATCCGGGTGTCCTCTTCCAGCCTTTCCTCCAGGGTCTCCTTGATCTCCTGGCTGGTGATCGGTTTCCCCTCGGAATCATGAGCTCCTTCTGCGACCACCACAATGCTGTCGCGCCGGCCGGCGGCTCGACCGGCAGCCAGCTGAGAGCACATCTCTTCCTTCCATACCTCCGGTTCAGGCGGGCTCTCCGGGATAAAGACCCAATCCGCGCCGCCGGCCAGAGCACCCATCATGGCCAGGTAGCCGCAGTTCCGGCCCATCACCTCTACCACAAAACTGCGCTGGTGGCTGGCCGCTGTGCTGGTAATGGCGTCGATCGCTTCCGTGATGCGGTGCAGCGCGGTATCCGCCCCGATGGTCATATCCGAACCGTACATATCGTTGTCGATCGATCCCGGCACCCCAACGATCACCAGGTTGGGGTATTTCTGGGCGGTTTCCCGGTCAACCCGATCGGCTTCCACCAGCTCCTCCAGCAGGTCTGGCCATTCCTTCCGCAGCACGGACGCGCCGGTCAGGCTGCCGTCGCCGCCGATCACTACCAGGCCGTCGATCCCGTGTTCGAGCAGGTTCTCCACCGCCTGCTTCCGCCCTTCCTTGGTCCGGAATTCCTCGCACCGGGCCGTTCCGATCACCGTGCCCCCCTGCTGTAAAATCCCGCCCACGAAATCCCAGGTCAGCTTCTGAATGCGGTCCCCCCCGTCCACCATCCCCTGGTAGCCTTCATAAATGGCGAAAATCTCCACGCCGGTATCCAGGGCCGTCCGCACGGCCCCGCGGATGGCCGCGTTCATGCCCGGGGCATCTCCCCCGCTGGTAAGGATTCCGATTTTATTCATAAATTTGTTCTCCCACCTTGGTGCTGGTTCTCTTCGATTCCTCTGGCAACAGGTTGCTCTCTTTCCCGCCTGATTTTCATTTCAGCATCGGCATCTTGATCCCGTGGCGCCGGGCAGCTTCCACAGCCTGCTGGTAGCCGGCATCGGCATGGCGGACCACGCCCATCCCGGGGTCAGTGGTCAGCACCCGTTCCAGGCGCCGGGCGGCGGCTTCCGTACCGTCGGCCACGATCACCTGGCCGGCATGCTGGGAATAGCCGATCCCCACCCCACCGCCGTGGTGGAAGGAGACCCAGGTCGCTCCCCCGACCGCGTTGACCAGGGCGTTGAGCAGCGGCCAGTCGCTGACTGCATCCGTGCCGTCCTGCATGCCTTCCGTTTCCCGGTTGGGAGAAGCTACCGAACCGGCGTCCAGATGATCCCGGCCGATCACGATCGGCGCGCTGACGGTCCCCTCGGCCACTAATTGATTAAAGGCTAATCCGGCTTCAGCCCGCTCTCCATAGCCCAACCAGCAGATCCGGGAGGGCAGGCCCTGAAAGGGCACCTTTTTTCGGGCCATCTTGATCCAGCGCTGCAAATGCTGATCTTCCGGGAAAAGCTCCAGGACAGCTTCATCCGTCCGGTAAATATCCTCAGGGTTCCCGGAAAGAGCCACCCAGCGGAAAGGACCTTTCCCCTCGCAGAACAGCGGGCGGATATAGGCCGGGACAAACCCCGGGAAATCGAACGCGTTTTTCACCCCCTGGTTGAAGGCCATCTGCCGGATGTTATTGCCGTAGTCAAAGACCTCGGCCCCTGCTTCCTGAAAATCAAGCATGGCCTGGACGTGTACGGCCATTGACTCCAGGGAGCGCCGGCGGTACTCGTCCGGATCCTGCCCGCGCAGCACGCGGGCCTGATCCACATCGAGCTTCAGCGGGACATAATCCAGCGGATCGTGGGCGGAAGTCTGGTCGGTGACCACATCCGGGGTCACCCCCCGGCGGACCAGCTCCGGATACACCTCGGCGGCGTTGCCGATCAGGCCGATCGATCGGGCTTCCCCTGTTTCAAGATACTGATCCACCAGTTCGAGCGCCCTGCCCAGGTCGCCGACTACCTCGTCCACATACCCGATCTCCAGCTTGCGGTTGGCGTGGGCCGGATCGACCTCGACAATTAATCCCACCCCCTGGTTCATGGTCACCGCCAGCGGCTGGGCGCCGCTCATCTCTCCCAACCCAGCGGTCAGCACCCATTTACCCTGCAGCGAACCCCACCCTTTCTGGGCAGCCAGGGACCCGAGGGTCTCATAGGTGCCCTGAAGAATGCCCTGGGTGCCGATGTAGATCCAGGACCCCGCGGTCATCTGGCCGTACATCATCAGGCCGTCCGCCACCAGGCGGTCAAAATGCTCCTGGGTAGCCCAGTGAGGAACCAGGTTGGAATTAGCGATCAGCACCCGGGGCGCATCGGGATGGGTCCGGAACACGGCCACCGGTTTCCCGGATTGAACCAGCAGGGTTTCATCTTCCTCCAGCGCTTCCAGGCTGGCCAGGATGGCCTCAAAAGCTTCCCAGCTGCGGGCGGCCCTGCCGCTCCCGCCGTACACCACCAGGCGGTCGGGATCACCGGCCACTTCGGGATCCAGGTTGTTCTGAATCATCCGGTACGGCGCTTCAATCAGCCAATTCTTACAGGTGAGTTCGGTGCCCCGCGGTGCACGCACTTCTCTGGGTCCTGCCATCTCGATACCTCCCGAATCATGTTCCTCAATGTGATTTTATAGCCTTTTCTTATTATATCAATTGGCCGGCCCAAGCCGATCATGAATCTTACTCCGGCCGATCTTCACAAGGCAGCCTGGGGAGATGTCAGGGTGCCTATCATGGGGTTATCCCGCAGGCCGGGCCCGGTCTCCCGGACAGCCCCGGACCGGGTTCCTCCCTTTCAAATGCACCTAAGTATGGTAAGATTTGGTCGGAAATTCACATGAAATAAACGAGCACCAAGGATGAAACACCATGAAAAACATCTGTGTTGTGGGCGTCGGCTACGTCGGATTGATCACTGCCGCCGGGTTTTCCGACTTGGGCAATCGAGTGACCGCCCTGGACATCAACGAAGAAAAAATTAAAGGTCTCAAACAGGGCCGGATGCCGATTTATGAACCGGGCCTCAAAGAGCTGGTCGACCGCAACGTCAAAGCAGACCGGCTGACTTTCACCACCTCCTATGCGGACGCGCTGGACGAGGCGGAATATATTTTCATCGCGGTCGGCACCCCGTCCGGCGTGGACGGAGAAGCGGATCTGCAGTATGTGGCTGCTGCCGCCCGGTCGATCGCCGAACACCTCCAGGAAGGCCAGATCATCATCAATAAATCCACCGTCCCGGTCGGAACCGGGGACTGGGTTTCCGACATTGTGGTGGAGCACAACCCGGATGCTCCGGATTTTGCCGTGGTTTCCTGTCCGGAGTTTCTCCGGGAAGGTTCCGCGATCCGGGATTTCATGGAGCCGCACCGGATTGTGGTCGGCTCGCTGGATGAAGAGGCTGCCGACAAAGTAGCCCAGCTGCATCTTCCCCTCCGGGCCCCGATCGTGGTCACCGACCTCCGCACCGCAGAAATGATCAAGTATGCCTCGAACGCCTTCCTGGCGACCAAAATTTCCTTTATCAACGAGATTGCCAACATCTGCGAAGATCTCGGGGCGGATGTCACCGAGGTGGCTAACGGGATGGGTTTTGATTCCCGGATCGGACCGTACTTTCTGCGGGCCGGGATCGGCTACGGCGGTTCGTGCTTCCCGAAAGACGTCAAAGCCCTGGCCTACATGGCCGAGGAGAAAGGCCGCCATCCCCAGCTGCTGCACTCGGTGATGGCCATCAATGACGACCGGCGGACAATGGCCGTTCAGCAGGTCAAGGCCATGCTCGGACAGGACAATCTGTCCGGCAAGGTCATCGGGCTGCTCGGCCTGTCTTTCAAACCCAACACCGATGACATGCGGGACGCCCCCTCGGTGACCGTGGCCAACGACCTGATCAAGGCCGGGGCCAAAGTGAAAGCGTACGATCCGATCGCCATGGAAGAAGCCGCCGAGATCCTGCCCGGCGTGGAAATGGCCGAAGACCCCTATCAGCTGGCCGAAGGCTGCCACGCCTTGATGGTGATCACGGAGTGGAATGAGTTCCAGCACCTCAACCTGGCCCGGGTCCAGGAGCTGATGGCCGAACCCAACGTGTATGACGGCCGCAATATTTATGACCCGGACAAGATGAAAGTCCACGGCTTCACCTACCGCGGGGTCGGCCGGGGCTACAACGGCCGCCGGCTGGACTGAGTTCGGCAGGCCGGCCGAAAGTTACTTACCTGAATACCGGAAGGACCTCGCATGACGGATGACAAACCGCCGATCATCGATTACGAGGGATCGGATTACCAGACCTCCTTCTGGGAGGAAAGCAACCGCCAGTATGAGGACCGGGCGGAAGCGGTCGCCCTGCAGCGTTTGCTGCCCGCCTCCGGCCGCCTGATGCTGGAGCTGGGCGCTGGAGCAGGCCGGAACACCCCCCGCTATCGGGGGTACGAGCGGATCGTCCTGCTTGATTATTCCTTCACCCAGCTGGTTCAGGCCCAGGAGCGGCTCGGGCGGAGCGGGCGGTACCTGTATGTGGCCGGCGACGTGTACCACCTGCCCTTCCAGAACGCGGTCTTTGATGCCGCCACCATGATCCGGGTCATCCACCATCTGGCAGATCCTGCCCGGGCCCTGGATGAAATCCAGCGGGTTCTGGAATCCCGGGGCACCTTTATCCTCGAGTTTGCCAACAAGCAGAACCTTAAAGCCATCCTGCGCTACTGGATGGGCCGGCAGGATTGGAGCCCGTTCACGCTCAAACCGGTGGAATTTGTCGAGCTCAATTACGATTTTCACCCCCGCTACATCCGGGAACAGCTCCAGCAGGCCGGGTTCGAGATCGAACGGCAGCTGACCGTTTCCCATTTCCGATTAAACCTGCTGAAAGAAAATCTGCCCACCCCGCTGCTGGTCTCCCTGGATTCCCTGGCCCAGCTGACCGGGAACCTCTGGCAGCTCTCGCCGAGCGTCTTTGTGCGGGGAAGAGCGGCAGAAAAACCACACCCGGAGCAAGAAAGGGGTCTTTTCCATTGTCCGGACTGCCGGGAATCAGCCCTGGTCGAAAACGGGGAAACCATCTCGTGCCCGGCCTGCGGCAGCGGCTGGCCGATCCGGGACGGGATCTACGATTTCCGGGAACAGGATTAAAAGCACAGCTCCCTGCCCGCTGGGCAGGGAGCTCTTTACCGTTATTCAGCTCTGATCAATCAACGGCGCAGGTAGCCGTCCACTTCCTCCTCCAGCCTCTCCAGAATATGCTCTCGGAGTTCATGGACCTCCTCGTCGGTCAGCGTCCTTTCCGGATGCTGATAGATCAGGTTGTAAGCCAGGGATTTCTTGCCTTTCGGGACCTGCTCGCCGTGATACACGTCGAACAAGCGAACGTCACTCAGCAGTTCTCCGGCCGCCTTCCGAATCAGCCCGGCCACCTCAGCCGCGGAAAGGTCTTCATCGACCACTACCGCCAGATCCTCCAGCACCGGCGGCTGGTTAGGAATCGGCTCCAGCTCGTACAGCGGGTCCACCAGGCTCAGCAGCGGACCCAGCCTGAACTCCCCCATCACCAGCGGGCTGGCGGGCAGGGAA
>Ga0207797_1002497_pt1 | contig 12728 bp, 9 predicted proteins | sample PRCRCaboRojoPR_6_FD_187275 | JGI IMG/M metagenome (GOLD analysis project Ga0207797, IMG submission 187275) | Marine sediment microbial community from Cabo Rojo, Puerto Rico - PR CR 10% Liquid 1 (SPAdes) | ecosystem: Environmental > Aquatic > Marine > Coastal > Sediment | place: Cabo Rojo, Puerto... | reverse complement strand
GGGCGGGGCCCGGCCGCTCTACCTGTCGGCGGGCTTCGTGCTGGAGGAAGGCTTCCCGCTGGCCGATCTCAAGCGCATCGTCGACTCCATGGCGGCGGCCAGCCGCGAGGCCGGGGTGCCGGTGATCGCCGGCGACACCAAGGTGGTGGAAGGGGGCAAAGGGGATGGGGTCTACATCAACACCACCGGCGTCGGCGCCGTGATTGAGGGGCTCGAGGTGGGCCCGAAGCGGGTGCGCCCAGGCGACGCCATCCTGGTCAGCGGGCCCATCGGTGACCACGGCGTGGCCATCCTGTCCCAGCGCGAGGCCATCGGTTTCGGCACCGAGCTGCGCTCGGACACCGCCGCGCTGCACGGTCTGGTGGCCGCCATGGCCGAGGCGGTACCCGATATCCGCTGCCTGCGCGATCCCACCCGCGGCGGCCTGGCCGCCGTGCTCAACGAGATCGCCCACGCCTCCGGCTGCGGCATGGTGATCCGCGAGGAGGCCTTGCCGGTGCGCGAGGCGGTCCGGGCGGCCTGCGAATTCCTCGGCCTGGACCCGCTCAATTCGGCCAACGAGGGCCGGCTGGTGGCGTTCTGCCCGCCGGCGTCGGCGGACGCCCTGCTGGCCGCCATGCAGGCGCATCCCCAGGGCCGCGAGGCCGCCATCATCGGCGAGGCGGTGACCGACGAGGATGCCTTCGTGCAGATGGAGACGGTCCTCGGTGGCCGCCGCCTGGTCGACTGGCTGTATGGCGAGCAGCTGCCGCGAATCTGCTGAGGGGCTGCACCGGTGCCGGCAGGGCGGCATGAATGGCCGCGGCGCCGCGCCCCCCGGATGCTACGGTCGGGGCTCATGGTCCGACAAAAAGGGGGAAGGCCATGCGCATCCTGTTTCTCGCCCATGCCTTCAACAGCCTGTCCCAACGGCTGTTCGGCGAGCTCACCCGGTGCGGCCACGAGGTCTCGGTGGAGCTGGACATCAACGACGACGTCTCGCGCGAGGCGGTGGCCCTGTTCCAGCCGGACCTCATCCTGGCGCCGTTCCTCAAGCGCGCCATCCCCGCTGATATCTGGCGCGAGCGGCTGTGCCTGGTGGTCCATCCGGGCATCAAGGGCGACCGCGGCCCGTCTTCGCTGGACTGGGCCCTGATGACGGGCGAGACCCGCTGGGGGGTGACGGTACTGCAGGCCGATGCCGAGATGGATGCCGGTGCCATCTGGGCCACCAGTGAATTTGCCCTGTCGCCGGGGCAACGCAAGGCCAGCCTCTACCGCAACGAGGTCACCGAGGCGGCGGTGGCGGCGGTGCTGCAGGCGGTGGCCAGGGTCGCGGCGGGGGGCTACCGGCCGGAACCGCTGGACTACCAGCGCGCCGATGTGCGCGGCGGCTGGCGTCCGGCCATGAGGCAGGCCGATCGCGCCATCGACTGGGCCCGCGACGACACCACCACGGTGCTGCGCAAGATCCGGTCGGCCGACAGCCAGCCCGGTGTGCTCGACCGCATCGCCGGGGTGGGCGCCTACCTGTTTGACGCCCATCCGGAGCATCGCCTGAGGGGTGAGCCCGGAGCCCTGCTGGCCCGGCGGGAGGGCGCGGTGTGTCGGGCCACCGTGGACGGCGCGGTGTGGCTGGGCCATCTGCGGCCCAGGGACCCCGAGGACGGCTACCGGTTCAAGCTGCCGGCCGCCCAGGTGCTGTACCGGGCCGCCGCGGAGCTGCCCGAATCGCCCATGCCGTTCTGGGCCGCTGACGGGCCCACCTACCAGGACATCGCCTACCGCGAGGCCGACGGCGTCGGCTTCCTGAGCTTCGATTTCTACAACGGCGCCATGGGGGTGGCCGAGTGCGAGCGGCTGCTGGCCGCCTACCGCCGCGCCCTGCAGCGCGATACCCGGGTGCTGGTGCTGCTGGGCGGCCGCGATTTCTGGTCCAATGGCATCCACCTCAACCGCATCGAGGCCGCCAACAGCCCGGCCGACGAGTCCTGGGCCAACATCAACGCCATGGACGATCTGGTGCGGGCCATCCTGACCACCGACGACCGCCTGACGGTGGCCACACTGCGGGGCAACGCCGGCGCCGGTGGGGTGTTCCTGGCCCTGGCCGCCGACCACGTGGTGGCCCGCACCGGGGTGGTGCTCAATCCCCACTACAAGAACATGGGCAATCTGTACGGCTCCGAGTACTGGACCTACTCCCTCCCGCGCCGGGTTGGCGAGGCCACCGGCCGGGCCATCATGGACCACCGGCTGCCGCTGCTGGCCACGGAGGCCCTGGAGCTGGGGCTGGTGGACGAGCTGGCGGGCGCCACCCCGGAGGCCACTGCGGCCGCGGTGGCCAGCCGCGCCGCCGAATGGGCCGCTGCCGACGGCGTGGACGGCGCCATCGCCGCCAAGCGTGCCGAGCTGGCGGCCGTCGGTGGCGCGGAGGGCCTGGACGCCTACCGGGGGCAAGAGCTGGAGCGCATGCGCCTCAACTTCTACGGCTTCGATCCCGGCTATCACGTGGCGCGTTACAACTTCGTGCACAAGGTGCCCAGCTCGCGCACCCCGCTCTACCTGGCCAGGCACCGCAGCCTGCGCCACGAGCCGGGGCAGGGTAGCCGCGAGGCGGTAGCCAGTGCCGGCTAAGCCACCCTGACCGGCCGCCGGGGCGGGCATGGCCTCGCCATGGGCGTCGGCTATATAGTCGGAAGGGTGGAGCACCCTTCCGGAGGCGGTCATGGCCGTTCACAACAAGGAGATCGCCGAGCGCTTCAACCGCCTGGCCGATCTGCTGGAGGTGGAGGGCGCCAACCCCTTCCGCGTGCGCGCCTACCGCAATGCCGCCCGCGTCATCGGTGGGCTATCGCCGAGCCTGGCCGACCTGGTGGCCGATGGCGAGGACCTCACCCGCTATCCCGGCATCGGCGACGACCTTGCCGACAAGATCCGCACCCTGGTCACCACCGGTGAGCTGCCCCTGCTGCGGGAGGTGGCGCAGCGGGTTCCCGCCGAGCTCTCCGATCTCATGCACATCAAGGGGCTGGGTCCCAAGCGGGTCAAGGCCCTGTACCGGGAGCTGGGCATCGCCAGCTTCGCCGACCTGGAGCAGGCCGCTCGCGACGGGCGCATCCGGGAGGTGGAGGGCTTCGGCGAAAAGACCGAGCAGGCCCTTCTGGAGGGCATCGAACGCCTGCGCGGCGGGGGCGAGCGGCGCACCCGACTGGCCGATGCCGAGGCGGTGGCCGAACCGTTGAAGGCCCACCTGGCCAAGGTGGACGGTGTGGAGCGGGTGGAGGTGGCCGGCAGCTACCGCCGCCGCAAGGAGACCGTGGGCGACCTGGACATCCTGGTGGTCTGTGCCGACAGCGGCCCGGTCATGGCCGCCTTCACCGGCTACGACGAGGTCGCGGATGTGGCCTCCCGGGGTGAGACCCGCGCCACCGTGTGGCTGCGCTCCGGCCTGCAGGTGGACCTGCGGGTGGTGCCGCGGGCGAGCTACGGCGCCGCGCTGCACTACTTCACCGGCTCCCAGGCGCACAACATCGCCGTGCGCCAGCGCGGCGTGGCCCGCGGGCTCAAGATCAACGAGTACGGCGTGTTCGCCGGCGACGAGCGCCGGGCCGGGGATGGCGAGGAGGCGGTCTATGCCGCGGTGGACCTGCCGTGGATCCCGCCCGAACTGCGCGAGGACCAGGGCGAGCTAGCTGCCGCCGAGGCCGGGGGGCTGCCGGAGCTGGTGACCGAGCCCGATGTGCGCGGCGACCTCCACTGCCACACGGATGCGACCGACGGCGCCGATTCGCTGCGGGCCATGGCCGAGGCGGCCCAGGCCCGCGGCTACGCCTACCTGGCCATCACCGATCACTCGCGGCGGGTGGCCATGGCCCACGGCCTGGACGGCGACGCCCTGCGCCGGCAGGGCGAGGCCATCGACCGGCTCAACGAGGAGCTAACCGGTATCACCCTGCTCAAGGGCTGCGAGGTGGACATCCTCGAGGACGGCACCCTGGACCTGCCCGACGCCGCGTTAAACGAGCTGGACCTCGCCGTGTGTGCCGTCCACTACCAGCTCGGCCTGTCCCGGGACAAGCAGACGGAGCGCCTGCTCAGGGCCATGGACAACCCGCACTGCGCCATTCTGGCCCATCCCAGCGGCCGCCTCATCAACGAGCGCGAGCCCATGGCTCTGGACATGGAGCGGGTGGTGGCCGGTGCCGCCGAGCGCGGCGTGGCCCTGGAGGTGAACGCCCAGCCGGCCCGCCTGGACCTGCGCGACGACCACTGCCGCCTGGCCCGCGAGCGGGGCGCCCCCCTGGTGCTGAGCACCGACGCCCACAACGCCGACAATCTGGGCCTGATGCGCTTCGCGGTGGGCCAGGCCCGCCGGGGGTGGGCCGAGGCCGCCGACGTGCTCAACACCCGGGATGTCGCTGGCCTGCGCCGGGCCCTGAGGCAGCCTTGAGGAGGCGATCCGGGGGTGAAGGCCGCCGAGACCGCGCCGGGCGGTTTGAGACGGGAAAAGCGCTCCGGTAGATTGAGGGCTGGCCAGCGCGGACAGCAGCCCGCCAGTCCCCGCGGGGGAGGCCGTCACGACACCCCGTCCACAGGAGGAGCCCGGCCCCATGCGTTCCTTGCCCGATTCGCCCGGCTGCCGTGTCCGGCCGGCCATGGGGTCGCCTACTCCGAGCGCCCGCCGTTGCGGCTATCGCCCTTGGTAAACCGATCCGGGGATTGCGCAGCGATCCGGGTGACCGGCGCGCCAGGCCGGGGGCCTAGGTGAACTGTCCGCCCGAGGACGTCCGCGTCGGCCCGCTGCCCGATCCGGTCATCGGCACCGATCGCCACATGCGCATCGTGGCCTTCAACGAAGGCGCCGAGTACGTCTTCGGCTATCCCGCCGGGGAGATCCTCGGCCAGCCGTTCTCCGTCCTGTTCCCCGAGCGCTTCATCGAGATTCTGCGCACGCGCATGGCCGAGCTGGAGGAGCACGGCCCGGGCCAGCAGCCCGGCAGCTGCCGGGTGCGCCTTTGCGGCCTGCGCCGCGATGGCAGCGAGGTGGCCATGGACACCACCCTGGCCGTGATGGAAAGCCAGGAGCAGCGGCTCCTGGTAGCCACCTGCCGCGACCTTAGCGGCGCCCTGCGCAACGGCTCCGAGGTACGAGGGGCGGGACAGCCCGATGCCCTGACGGCATTGCCCGACCGCGCCCTGTTCCGCGAGCTGGTGGACCAGAGCCTGCAGCTCCTGGATCGCCATGCCCGCAAGGCTGGCATTCTGGTGCTCGACCTCAACCGTTTCCGGCTCATCTCCCATACCCTGGGCCACGATGGCGGCGACCACCTCCTGACCCAGGTGGGCCAGCGCCTGCAGGCCCAACTGCGGCAGGGCGACACCGTGGGGCGCTATGGCGGCGACCAGTTCGCCGTCTTCTTGAACGATCTGGCCGATGTGGAAGACATCCCTACCCGGGTGATGCGCATCCTGGACAGCTTCCAGGACCCCTTCCCGGTCCACGGCCACGAGGTGTTCGTCACCGCCAGCGTCGGCGTCAGCGTTTTCCCCACCGACGGCCAGGAGGCCGAATTCCTCCTGCAGCGGGCCGACATGGCCCGCACTCAGGCCGATTCCCCGGTGCAGAGCAACTGGGCCTTCTACGCCCCCGAGCTGGATGCCCGCGCCTGGGACCGCCTGGATCTGGAATCGCGCCTGAACCGGGCCCTGGAGCGCAACGAGTTCCGGCTGCTGTACCAGCCCATCGTCAGCCTGTCGGACAACAGCATCATCGGTGTGGAGGCCCTGATCCGGTGGGAGCATCCCGAGCGGGGCCTGATCGGGCCGGCGGAGTTCGTGCCCCTGCTGGAGGAGACCGGCATCATCGTGCCCGTGGGCCAATGGGTGCTGGAGACCGCCTGCGCCCAGCTCAGGGATTGGCACCGGCAGGGGCTGGGCGGCCTGGAGCTGAGCGTCAATCTGTCGCCGCGCCAGGTGGCCGACCCCCAGCTGGTGGAGGCATTGGAGGGGGCCCTGCGCACCTCTGGGCTGTGCGCCTCCTACCTGCGCCTGGAGATTACCGAGAACCTGTTCCTGCAGGATATGCCGGGGGCGGAGGAGCGGTTACGCCAACTGCACGAGGCCGGGTACCGGCTGTCGCTGGACGATTTCGGGACCGGTTTCAGCGCCATGAACTACCTGCGGCGCCTTCCCTTCCACCACCTCAAGATCGACCGCAGCTTCCTCAACGGTGTCCCCAAGAAGGTCGAGGACACGGCGCTGGTCCGCGGTATCATCCATATGGCCGACACCCTCGCCATCCAGACCGTGGCCGAGGGCGTGGAGACCGCGGATCAGGCCGATGTGCTGCGTTGGCTGGGCTGTCCGGAGGCCCAAGGGTTCGGCTTCAGCCGGCCGGTTGACGCCGACGCCATTGTCCGCATGGTTACCGAGGGGCCCGACTTCCCGCTCAGCCAAGTCGGCTCGGACCGCAGCGGCTAGACGACCATTCCCCGACTGGGACAGGGAGATCCCCGGTGGACCGACGCCACCTCGTTCGACAGGCCGTTCTCGATGCCAACCAGGAGCTGGCGGGTTACAGCCTGCAGGTCCGCGAGGGTCGGGCCGCCGGGCGCGGCCTGTACGCCCCCAGCCATGGCGCCGCCCGCACCCTGCTCAATGCCGTCAACTCGCCGAGCTTCGGCCAGCTGGTAGGGGAGGCGCATGCCTTTCTCGACCTTCCCGGCGAGTTTCTCTACCAGGAATTGGAGGCGTTTCTGCCGCAGGGTCAAGGCTTCCTCATGCTCCCCCAGCCGGCGGTGGAGCCCGGGCTCAAGGAGGCCGTGCGGGCGCGGCAGAAGGCGTCCCTTCGGATCGGGTTCGAGGTGGTGGCCGCCGATGAGGAGGCGGCCGCCCTGGCGGATATCGCCGATGTGCTGCGCTTCGATCTCACCCGGTTTGCCAACCCCTCCGACCTGACCGGTGGGGTGGCGCCTTTCCGTCGCGGGACGGCCCGCTGGCTGGCGGCCAGCGTCCACAGCCAGGAGGACTTCCAGCGCTGTCGCGCGCTGGGTTTCTCGCTGTTCCAGGGGCAGTTCTTTACCGAACCGGCGGTTTTCTCCAGCGATGCCTTGAGCCCGCGCCAGACCGCGCTGCTTGACCTGTTCGGCCAGCTCACCGACGACGCCGAATTCGCCGATCTGGAGGTGACCTTCAAGCACCATCCGGATCTCAGCCATCAGTTGCTGGAGCTGCTCAATTCGGCCGCCTTCCGCCGTCGGGAACCCATCTACTCCATCCGCCAGGCCCTGGTGCTCCTGGGCAAGACCAATCTGCGCAAATGGGTGGCCCTGTTGCTGTTCACCGGGGACAACGACGGCGACGGCCGCAACCCGCTGTTCGATGAGGCGGTAATCCGGGCCCGTACCATGGAGCTGGCCGCCGCCCGCATCCAGAATAGCGACGCCTTCACCGGCAGCGCCTTCCTCACCGGGGTGTTCTCCGTCATCCAGGCCTTGCTGATGCGGCCGATCCAGCAGGTGGTCTCCGACCTAAATCTGGACCGCCCCATCGCCTCGGCCCTGCTCGAACATCGCGGGGTGCTCGGTCAGCTGCTGACGGCGGTGGTGCAATTGCGCGAGCAGGGGGACCTGGCCCCGGAGATGGTAATCGGCGAGCGGACCTTCCGTGAGCGCGACTGGTACGGGTTCGAGGAGCAGGCCGCCTTCGAGTACAGCGTGGGCGGCTGATGGCGCAGGGGGGGAGTGAAAGGGCCTCCAGTCGGGGAGGCCCCGCTGATGGGGAGGGCGGGACTCAGGCGGCGGAGCGTTTGCGCCCCCCAAGCAGCCCGACCACCGCCGAGGTCACGGCCAGGACCGCCCAGAAGGCCACCAGGGCCTCGGTAGAGCAGGCGGCGCCGGCATAGGCTCGCAGCCCGCACACCAGGGCCACGATGGGGACCGGGCCGAGCACCGCCAGGGCCAGACCGCCAAGCATGGAGGACCGCTCGGCACCGTGCATGGTGCGCAGGGTCTTGCCCAGCATGTAGACCATCAGCCCGATGGCGATGCCCTCAACAAGCGTAATCCAGGTCTCGGCCATGCTTTCCCCTCTCCGTCGCGGGCCGGTTCCCCACCCGGCGGTGCCGCAGCAAGCGGTCGGGCCGGGCGGCGATGAGGCCCAAGCAAAAAAGCCCGCCGTTGGGGGCGGGCTGGGCAATCCGTAACGTATGGTGGAGCCGAGGGGAGTCGAACCCCTGACCTCCAGAGTGCGATTCTGGCGCTCTCCCAACTGAGCTACGGCCCCGGGGTGCCGGCCGGGCCGCGCCCGACCGGGAAGTGCGTACTGTATCGAATGGGCCGCTTGCCCGCAAGGCGCCAGCCGGCCTCAGGCCTGACGCTCGGGCTTGAGGCCCATGAAGGTGGCGATGGCCATGAGGGCGAAGCCGGCCAGCAGGGCGAAGGGCCCGATGCCGGTGTCGAGCACGGCGCCGGCCCAGCCCCAGCCCAGGATGGCGGGGTTGCTCAGGTACAGCATGCCGGAATGCAGCAAGGTGGCGAGGATGAACAACCAGCTGATGACCTGCTTGAACAGCGGTGGCACCGCCAGGAACATGAGCAGGATGCCCACGATGATATTGAGCACCGATTCCAGGTTGCCGTGGGCGTGGGCGCCGCCCTTGATGCCGTCGATGGGCTGCTGGGCGTTCATGTAGCCGTTCATGGCCAGCAGGGCGTCGCTGGCCACCTGGATGGGGTCGCCGCCCATCATGAAACCGCTTTGCAGGCCCTGCTCCAGCTCGGAGACCTTTTCCTGCTTGGTGGCGGCGGCCTCGCCCACCTGGCCGCTCATGCCGACCATCACCAGCCCCAGCGAGGCGGTGGCGATGAGGTAGATGAAGCCGAATACGATATTCTTCTTGCCTTCCATGAGTTCCCCTCCTCTTTCCGGGCCTCGGGGTGGCGGTCCCGCCCTTCGGCGGTGAACAGCGTGCGGCCGTTGACCATGGCGGAGGTGAAGCCGCGCCGCCCGATGCGCTTGGGGGCCGCCACCTAGATGACGATCAGCCCCAAGCCGATCTGGTGAATTTCCCGCGGCTCGCCCAGGCTGTCCTCGCCGATGACGAACTGGCCGGTGCCGCTAATCACCGGGCCGGCCCCGCCCCGGAACAAGGCCGCGTAAGCCAGGCCGGCCAGGATGACCCCGGCGAGGCCGGTCAGCCTCAGCAGGGTGGCGACCGCCTACCAGTGCAGGACACCGACCATGGGGTCCCATCCGGCGCCGGTAATAGCCCGCCTTGGCCATCCTAAGCCCCTTGAGCGGCGGTCATAATTCGGTTCCGAACGAGTATAGGCAGGAGCCCTGGACAGTTGTCCAGTACGCCGTGTCGGGGACCCGGGGCGGCGGTGGACGGCCCGGGGGCGGCGGGCTACCATAACCGCTCCACGCGCCAGCCTGCCCTTGGACCCGGACGCTCATGACCCCCCAGCAGTATTGCGCCGATAAGGCCGCCGCCAGCGGTTCCAGCTTCTATTACGCCTTCCAGTTCCTGCCGCCGCGTCAGAAGGAGGCCATCCACGCCCTCTACGCCTTCTGCCGCGAGGTGGATGACTCGGTGGACGAGGTGACCGATCCCACCGCGGCCCAGGCGCGGCTGGCCTTCTGGCGCGGCGAGGTGGAGGCGGTCTACGGCGGCAGCCCCCAGCACCCGGTGGGCCAGGCCCTGGCCGATGCCAACCAGCACTTCGATCTCGACCGGGCCTACTTCATGGAGATCATCGACGGCGTCGAGATGGATCTCCACCAGAGCCGGTACGCCACCTTTTCGGACCTGCAGCTGTACTGCTACCGGGTGGCCTCGGTGGTCGGGCTGCTGTCCATCGAGATCTTCGGCTACAGCGACCGCGCCACCCGCAAGTACGCCCACAACCTCGGCATCGCCTTCCAGCTCACCAACATCCTGCGGGATGTGGGGGAGGACGCCGGCCGCGGCCGCATCTACCTGCCCCAGGAGGACCTGGCGGCCTACGGCGTGGCCGAAAAAGACATCCTGACCCGCCAGCCCACGGAAGGCTTTGGCCGGTTGCTGGCCTTCGAGATCGAGCGGGCCGGTGAGTTTTACCGCCAGGCCCTGGCCGAGTTGCCCGACAGCGATCGCTATCGGCAGCTGCCGGGGCTGATCATGGCCGCCATCTACCGACGCACGCTGGAGGAGGTCGCCCGCGCCGAGGAGAGCGTGCTGACCCACGAGATCCGGCTTACCCCCTTGCGCAAGTTCTGGATCGCCTTCCGCACCTACCGCGCCGAGCGCAAACGGGCGCGGCGTCAGGCCCAGCGGTAACCCCAGGAGGAGTCCCCGATGGCAGGCAGCACCCCCGCGAACCACCAAGCCGGCGGCCGTCTGGCCGGGCGCGTCTATCTGGTAACCGGTGCCGCCGCCGGCCTGGGCCGGGCCGTCAGCCTGGCCTTCGCCCGCGAAGGGGCGACGCTGGTGCTGGTGGACCGGGCCATGGAAGGGTTGGAAGGGGTTTACGACGAGATCGAGGCCGCCGGTGGGGCGGAGCCGGCCATTCTGGGCCTGGACCTGGAAGGCGCCCAGCCCGAGGACTACGGCAAGTTGGCCGAGACCCTGGACAGCGAATTCGGGCGGCTGGACGGCGTGGTCCACGCCGCCGCCCGCCTGGGGCCCCTGACCCCGCTGGAGCACTACCCGGCGGAGGACTGGTCGGGGTTGATGCGCGGCCACCTGACCGGGCCCTTCCTGCTCACCCAGGCCTGCCTGGACCTGCTGAACCGATCCGAAGACCCCACCGTGACCTTCGTCACCGACTGGGTGGGCGCCGAACCCACCGCCTACTGGGGGGCCTACGGCGTGTCCAAGGCGGCCCTGGAGGCCTTCGCCCGCATTCTGGCCGAGGAGCACGACCGCCGACCCCTGCGGGTCAATACCGTGGAGCCGGGCCCCATCCGCACCGCTCTGCAGAACGATGCCTACCCCGCCGGAAATCCCGACGACCGGCGCGACCCCGCCGAGCTGACCGCCGTCTTCCTGGAACTGGTTGCCCCCACCGGCACCGCCCGCCATGGCGAACGCCTGCGGGCCGCCGATTTCCTCGGGGCGTAACCCGGGAACTCGCCAACCGGCCTGCGGGTCCATACCTAGATCAAGGTCCCAAACCGGACAGCCACCGCCACAGCTTGGCCGGTTTGGTCCAAGGGGGGCCGGCCGTCCGGCCCGCCCAGCCCCCGCAGGGCCCGACTGCGTCATTTGGCACAGGGCTTGCTGGTAAGGGCGGATAAGGAAACGGTCGGGCAGGTGGCGCCTAGCGCCTAGTCCCCGAGGCCGGCCATTGCGCAAGCGATCAATGGGATCGGTTGCCCCAATCCATTTGCGATAGCGTTCCCCGAGGTGGAGGTTATGGATCTGTCGTTGACCCAAGAGATTCTGGTGTGGGGGTTTGTGATTGCCCTGATCATGGGGGCGGTCGCCAATAAGACCAATTTCTGCACCATGGGCGCCGTGTCCGACTGGGTGAACATCAACGACACCGGCCGCATGCGCTCCTGGGTGTTCGCCATGGCCGTGGCCATCGTCGGCGTCATGGTGATGGGCCTGACCGGCGTTATGGATCCCGCCGTGACGGCCAGCGGCTCCTTCCCGCCCTACCGCACGCCCAACTTCTCCTGGGCCCGCAACATCGTCGGCGGCCTGCTGTTCGGCATCGGCATGACCCTGGGCAGCGGCTGCGGCAACAAGACCCTGGTGCGCATCGGCGGGGGCAACCTCAAGTCGGTGGTGGTGCTGGTCTTCCTGGCCATCGGTGCCTATCTGATGATGTTCAACAACACCGTCCTGCGCATCGTGCAGGTGCCCCTGGATTCGGTGGCCCTGAACCTGAACACCACGATCGGCGCTACCGAGCAGTCGCTGGGCGGCATCGTCGGGAGTCTGATCGGTACCTCCGCCGGGGCCACCAACCTTGTCCTCGGCGCTCTGGTGGTGCTGGCCATGCTGGTTTGGGTGTTCAAATCCAAGGACTTCCACGGCCGCTTCAACAACATCCTGGGCGGTGCCGTGATCGGCCTGGGCGTGGTCGGCGCCTGGTACATCACCGCCGGCCCCATGGGGCAGCAGTGGCAGGAAGAGCTGATGTTCGCCGCCCAGCCCCCGGTGCAGCACGCCGCGCCGCAGTCCTACACCTTCGTGTCCCCGGCCGGTGACCTGGCGCGCTGGATCACCGACGGCTTCGCCATGAACCTCATCAGCTTCGGCCTGCTGGCGGCCGCCGGGGTGATCCTGGGCTCCCTGCTCTGGGGCCTGATCAGCCGCACCTTCCGCTTCGAGTGGTTCAATTCCTGGAAGGACGCTGGCAACCACGTGGTGGGCGGCTTCCTGATGGGCATCGGCGGCGTGCTGGGCATGGGCTGCACCATCGGCCAGGGCGTCACCGGCATCTCCACCCTGGCGATCGGCTCCTTCCTGACCTTCGCCGCCATCGTCGTGGGCGCCGCCCTGACCATGAAGGTGCAGTTCTACAAGATGGTCTACGAGGACGAGGCCACCTTCGGCAAGGCCCTGATCGCCGGTCTGGCCGACCTCAAGCTCGTGCCCAACAGCCTGCGTCAGCTGGAGGCGGTGTAACCCCGCCCCGCAGGCCTATGGAAAAGCATCCTCACCTGTAGGTTGCTCGTGCAGCGCCCCCGCTCTCCCGGCGGGGGCGCATTTTTTTGCGGGTCGGGTTGGGGGAGGGGCCGATTCGAGTGGCAGG
>Ga0207797_1002496_pt1 | contig 12731 bp, 16 predicted proteins | sample PRCRCaboRojoPR_6_FD_187275 | JGI IMG/M metagenome (GOLD analysis project Ga0207797, IMG submission 187275) | Marine sediment microbial community from Cabo Rojo, Puerto Rico - PR CR 10% Liquid 1 (SPAdes) | ecosystem: Environmental > Aquatic > Marine > Coastal > Sediment | place: Cabo Rojo, Puerto... | reverse complement strand
GGGGCCGCATCGTCATCGTTCCCCCGGTTGATATAGGCAGCCAGGGCTTGCAGGGCCGCGCCAGCAACCCCGGCCAGGCGGGCCGATCCAGCCGCGCGATGGGTACCTCGGCGGCCGCGGGTGCGTGCCCACCCTGGAGACCTCGACCGCCCTTGCCCTTGAGCACGATCAATGCGCAGGCCGCGCTGCCCGCCCGGAGACCAAAGCCCCACCCATCGGCCCCCATCCCGCCTCGAGGCTTGCCGAGCGACCCAAGCGTTATCGCACAGCCACTGGCCCTAGCCCATTCCCCGGAACTCTCACCTCGTCACAAGTCGGGGGCGGCCCGGGTACCGCCTGCGCGAGTCGCCCGCACGCCATCGAGGAGACGGCTGGTGCCGGCATCGTCGACGGAGCAGGGCAAACGTAGAGGGTGCGTCCTATACTTTGATTTTGAGCTTTCGTCGAGCCATGGATCCGTAGTAACCCTGCCCGCAAACGGCGGCTCGACGCAGCTGGTGCCGTGCTGACTCCGTGTAGAGCCACCGATATGGGACGACAGGGGACCTACATCGTTCGCCTCCAGGTAGAGCCCGAGGCTGCCAACCCGGTCTCGAACCTGTTGGCCGGAGCCTACGCCACGGTCTGGGTCGTCGCGCAGTCCCCGGAGCACGCGCGCGCCGAGGCCGACCTCCGAGGGAAGCTGTGGCGGACACGGGAGACCCTGTCCCTGGAGCAGACGGATGCGGCCGAGTGCGCGGATCATGCCCTGGCACAGGCCCATTTCGAGCAGGCCCAGCGATTCGGCGTAGCCGTCTTCTTCTCCGGCTACGAGCCTAGCAGGCACTGAGGCTGGCCACCGCGGCACCGGGGCCGCCACCCAACCCTTCCCCCGTTGGACAGCGGAGCGACGCCGCTATGCGCTAGACTTGGAATAATCACATCAGCCCCAAAGGCAAGGCATAGCGACGCACCATGGAGCAGGCCGAGATCAAGATCATCGATTTGGATGAGGAGAAGACGGCAAGGCCCGACTCGGGCAAGGACGTCTACGACTGCTACCTTACCCTCTCGAGCGAGGCGCCAGCGGAGTGGGCGAAGCTGTTCGAGCAGAGACGCCAGTTCCCACGACACACGTCCTGGCGGCGGGCCTATGCCGAGGGGCCCTACATCGTCATCCGTTGTGCGCTGGAGGAGCTACCCAGGCACCTGGAGGACCTCAAGGAGGATGTGGCGATTACCAACCAGCAGTACCGCCAGTACCTGGCCAAGCGCGAGCAGGAGGAAGAGGAGCGCAGGCAACGGGAGGCGCGCGAGCGCGAGCGCGTCAAGGAGATCAAGCGACGGCTGCAGTTCTGAGGTGCCGAGCCGTCAGGTAGCCCTCGGCCGAAGGCCGTAGCGATCGGAGGGTCTTGAGGTCAGGGGCGGACCGGTCGCGATTCGCTCAGTCGGACTGCCGGATCGCTCTCGGTGCCGTAAAACGGGAGGAAGCGTGTCGCCACGTCGGCGCTGTCGTTCACCGGCCTGCCGGCCACCTCGACCCAGGCATGAGCGCTGAATTCACCGCTATGCCTGCGGACACCCAGCCGCAACACTGCGGGGACTCGGGCCCACTGCAGGAGCCAGCGAAGGACCAGGGACTGTCTCAGGCAGGTCGCACGATAAGGGCCCCATTGCGCCGCGATCCGGACACAGCGCCTTACCGTCGCGGCCACGGCGAGGGCATCCGAGCCTGGCCGCGGCTGCCGTACCGCGCTAGGCGCCGTGCGCGTCAGGAAGGCCGCCGTCCGCCTGTAGCCCAGCAGGTATAGTGACAGCCCGACCAGCGGCAACATGGCAGCCGCTGCCAGCACCAGACAGCCCTCCAGATAAGAGAGCCTGCGCATCTTATGAGGCAGCGTCGGCATCGTCCTCGACGGATCGCAAGGTCACCAGACCCGCGTCGGCCATGTCCGTGATCAGCTCGACCAGGTCGTTGGCCAGCGTGCCCTCATCCACCTCGTATTCGGCGGACAGGGCATCAAGCACTGCCTTGGGATCGGAACGCTCCTGCAGGAGCTGCCAGACGCGGGCTCCCACCTCGTTCAGACCGAAATAGCTCTCACTCCGCAGGTCGAGCAGCACGGCCTCGCCCCCGACCTCTTGGAACAAGACCTCGCTGGAGAGCCTGACCCGTTGCTCCAGTAGTGACTCCGTCACCGGCATCCTCCACTTCGCCTCGCGCGATCATGGGCCTCTCGAGGGGCTGATGCCATTAGCGCCGCACCACCGGATGGCAGGGCGCTCATTCGGCAACACGGCTCGCGCCCCCAGCAGCCTCAGGCCCCCGACAGGGCACGAGCCCCTTGAACCGCCCCTTGGGGGTCAGAGCAAGGGCGATCTCTGTCCTGGCCGCACCCCGTATCCGGCACCTTTTGCGCGGTGATCAGGACCCGCCGTCACGGCGTGGCCTGGTCGGCGGCGGCACGGGCCTGCCCCTGACGTATCCCGGCGCCGCGGCCGGGCGGCCGTAGCCCGCGGGCGGATAGCCGTACCCGGGGGCGGGGCGCCGAGGTGGGGCTCGCCACCGCCCTGACCCACCGGCCCCCGTTGCCCTGTCGCGGGACGGACCCTGCGCCCCCTGCTCCGCAGGCGCGACATCCTGCGCCTTGAGGAACTCGTAGCGGTCCTGGTGTGCAGGCAGCGGCGGAAACTTGCGCCGGCCTTCGCTGCGCTCGGGCTGCTCGGTCTTGAGGAACTCGTAGCGGTCCCGACCTTCGCGCAGGGGCGGAAACGGACCCAGGTCACCCTTGTATGGCTGGGCATTCATCATCAGCCGGCCGACCCGCTTGTCCTCCTCCGATTCGCCCTGCTCCGGGGCCGGCTTGCTGGGCTGCTCACCGCTCGGGGTATAGCGCCGCGCCCGGCTCGTGGCACTCGCATCACCGCTCGGCTGCCCTGCAAACCCGGCCCCGCCTGGACGTGTCTCCGGCAGGACCATATCGCTCGGCCCGTAGATGGGACCCTGCCGGTAGCCAGAAGTGCCGCCGTCGGCAGCCATGGCCACTCCCAGCGGGGCGATGAGGATGAGCGCACCTGCGGCGCGGCGGAACGGTTGCATGCTCACAAGATCTACTCCCTTCCCGTCACTCGGCGTCCAGGCCCAAGGTCACCAATGACCGGTCGCCATTGGCGACACCGGGGTCGGAGGCAAATCGGTGTCGCTAGTGGTGGTGACCGCCAGGTCCGTGCGCATGGCCATGGCTCAGCTCCTCCTCGGTCGCATCGCGCACTGCCAGCACCTTCACGTCGAAGTGCAGGCTCTTGCCGGCCAGGAAGTGGTTGGCATCGACGGTCACCGTATCCCCTTGCGTCTCAACGACAGTGAGCACCAGGTCCTCACCCTCGGGGCTCTGGGCCTGGAACTGCTGACCGGGCGCCAGATCGGCGTCAGATGGGAAGAGATCGCGTGAGATTTGCGCGACCCGGGACGGATCCCGCTCGCCGTAGGCCTCCTCCGGTTTGAGGCTCACCGTTGCCTCGGCACCCTCTGGCTTGCCGGCCAGCGCCTCTTCCAGGCCCGGGATGATATTGCCCGCGCCATGGAGATAGGCAAAGCTGCCGTCATCTGACCGATCTATGATGTTGCCCTCGTCGTCTTTGAGCTCGTAATCCAGCTGTACGACCTTGTTGGCACCTACTTCCACAAGACACCTCGCTCCTCGGATGGATGATTGCTTGTACCCGAGCCGGCCGCCCAAATCCGGAGATCGTATATGCAGCGTCCGCAAGCACCGGCTCGTTGCCTCGATGATATGGCTGAGCGTAGCTCAAACAGCCGGCAATTGCCGCCCGCAGTGGCCGAACAGCGGCAGCCAGATCCAATTGGGTGTTCACACGCGTGCCACAGCGCAAAAAAAAGCCCAGACGCCGCGGCGTCTGGGCCTTCGCGGTAATGGCGCGCCCGGGAGGATTCGAACCCCCGACCACCTGGTTCGTAGCCAGGTGCTCTATCCTGCTGAGCTACGGGCGCGAAGGCTGGCTCCGTCAGGCCCGCATGGATCGGTGCTCGGGCCCTGACAGTCATGGTGGACCCGGCGGGCGACCGCGCCAGCCGGGACACATCCATATGGCGGAGAGAGAGGGATTCGAACCCTCGATGGAGCTATTAACCCCATACTCCCTTAGCAGGGGAGCGCCTTCAGCCACTCGGCCATCTCTCCGCTGCTTGCAGCAAATCGGGAGCATAACCTCAGGTCGGGCACTCCGTAAAGTGCCCGACCGGACTACATCTCGCCTTGACCATCCGGTCGCGGCATGGCAGCCCCGGTACTCCCGGACTCTTCCTCATGCTTGATCCGCTCGTAGATCTCTTCCCTGTGCACCGCTACGTCCTTGGGCGCATTGATACCCACACGGACCTGATTTCCCTTGACCCCCAGCACGGTGACCGTAACGTTGTCTCCGATCATCAGGGTCTCTCCGACGCGACGCGTTAAAATCAACATGATCCTTACTCCTGAATCGCTTAATCACCTCACATCGGGCGGAGCCCCGGGTCCGTACCGGCACCGCCCCGCCCGTCCTTCCGAAGCCCTATCCGGCTGTTTGTTCTTGCGTTACCGGACTCAGGTCCGATCGCCGCTCTTCCGGCGGCCTCTCGAGCTGGAATGCATCGTGCAGAGCGCGCACGGCATGCTCCAGATACTGCTCGTCGACCACGACCGAGATCTTGATCTCGGAGGTGGAGATCATGCGTATGTTCACGTCCCTGCGCGCCAGGGCCTCGAATGTGAGCGCGGCGATCCCGGCATGGGAGCGCATGCCGACACCGACCAGCGAGATCTTGACGATGCTGTTGTCACCGGAGACCTCGCCAGCACCGACCTGGCGCGCCGCGCTGCGCAGGATGTCGAGGGCGTGCTCGTAATCGTTGCGGTGCACCGTAAAGGTGAAGTCCGTAGTGCGCCCGTCAGCGCCTACGTTCTGGACGATCATGTCCACCTCGATGTTCGCCTGGGCAACCGGGCCGAGGATGCGATAGGCGATGCCGGGCTGATCCGGAACACCGGTCACCGTGACCTGCGCCTCGTCTCGGTTGAAGGCAATGCCGGAGATCAGCGCCTCTTCCATTCCGCGATCCTCATAGGTAATGAGCGTACCGCCTCCATCCTCGAATGAAGACAACACGCGCAGCGGGACGCTGTATTTGCCCGCGAACTCCACCGCACGGATCTGGAGCACCTTGGAGCCCAGACTCGCCAGCTCCAGCATCTCCTCGAAGGTCACCCGCTCCATGCGCCGCGCTTGAGGCACCACTCGGGGATCGGTGGTATAGACACCGTCCACATCGGTAAAGATCTGGCATTCGTCGGCACCAAGCGCGGCCGCCAGGGCAACCGCCGTCGTATCCGAGCCGCCGCGCCCGAGCGTCGTGATGTTGCCGTGCTCGTCGACGCCCTGGAAGCCAGCCACCACGACCACCTTGCCCTGCGCGAGCTCCCGTCCGACGGACTCGCCGTCGATATCGCGGATGCGGGCCTTGTTGTAGACGCTATCGGTCAGGATGTGGACCTGCCCGCCCGTGTAGGAGCGCGCCGGCACGCCGCGCTTCTCCAGCGCTAGGCTGAGCAGGGCGATCGTCACCTGCTCCCCAGTAGACAGCAGGACGTCCAGCTCCCGCCCCGTGGCACCCGGATCGACCTGTCTGGCCAGGCTGAGCAGCCGGTCGGTCTCGCCGCTCATGGCCGAGACCACGACCACCACCTGATCGCCGCCGGCACAGGCTGTGGCTAGCTTGTCGGCGATGCGCTCGATGCGCTCGACCGAGCCGACCGACGTGCCGCCGTACTTCTTGACGATCAGGGCCATGGGTCAGGCGCTGCGCAAAAGCGCATCATTGTACGACAGGTAGCCAGGCCGCCACGACCTCACTGCAGCTGCCCCTCCACCCACCCAGGGACGGAGGCCAGGGCCCCATCCAGGTGCTCCGGCTCACTCCCGCCAGCCTGGGCCATGTCCGCGCGGCCGCCGCCCTTGCCCCCGATCTGCTGGGCAACGGCATTGACCAGATCACCCGCCTTGAGGCGTTCCGTCTCCGCCTTGGTCACACCCGCCACCAGGCTTACCTTCTGCCCGCGCACGCTGGCCAGGACCACCGCGGCACGGCCCAGCTTGTTCTTGAGCTGATCGACCGTCTCCCGCAGGGCCTTGGCCTCCACCTCGTCCATGCGTGCGGCGAGGACCTTGATCCCGGCAACCTCGACCGCCTGGCTCGTAAGGTCGGAGCCCGCCTGGGCCGCCAGCTTGGCCTTGAGCCGCTCGACCTCCTTCTCCAGGTCACGGCTGCGCTCCATCAGCTGAGCCACCCGCTGGGTGGCGTCGCTGCGACTGCCCTTCACCATGGCAGCGATCTCGTCCAGCTCGCGCTCCTGCGCCTCGACCCATGCCACCGCCCGCTCGCCAGTCACGGCCTCGAGCCGGCGTACGCCCGCCGCTACACCGGCCTCCTCGATGATCTTGAACAGGCCAATGTCGCCGGCTCGCCTCACGTGGGTGCCGCCACAGAGCTCCTTGGAGAAGTCGCCGATGGTCATGACCCGCACTGACTCGCCGTACTTCTCCCCGAAAAGCGCCATGGCCCCCTGGTCCATGGCCTCATCCATGCACATGACCCGCGCCTGCGCCGGGGCATTGGCCCGGATCACATCGTTGACCTGGCGCTCGATCGCCTCGATCTGGGCCCGGCTCAGGGGCTCGAAGTGCGAGAAGTCGAAGCGCAGGCGGTCGGGGGCAACCAGTGAGCCCTTCTGCTGGACGTGCTCCCCCAGGATGCGCCGCAGGGCAGCATGCAGCAGATGGGTGGCGGAGTGGTTGAGGACGATGGCCTCGCGGCGCTCCATGTCCACCTTAGCGCGCAGCTCGTCCCCGCGCTGGATGTGCCCCGCCGTCACCTGACCGATATGGGCATGGGCCTGGTCCTGCCGCTGGGTATCGTGCACGGTGAAGACCGTAGCGGGCGCCTCAAGGGTACCGGTGTCGCCGACCTGCCCCCCTGACTCGGCGTAGAAGGGGGTGCGGTCGAGCACCACGATGCCCTCTTCTCCCTCGGCCAGGGCCTCCACGCGCTCGCCTGCCTTGAACAGGTCCACCACCTCACCCTGATCGCTCAGGTGGTCATAGCCGCTGAATTCGCTGACGTGCTCCACCTCGGGGACGCTCATATAGCTGCCCGCAAACCGGCTCGCGGCGCGGGCTCGCTCGCGCTGGGCCTCCATCGCCTGCTCGAAGCCAGCCATGTCGAGCGTGAGGCCGCGCTCGCGAGCGATGTCGCCGGTCAGATCGACCGGGAATCCGTAGGTGTCGTAGAGCTTGAAGACAGTCTCGCCGGGGATGACCCGGTCCTCGATACGGGCCAGGTCCTCCTCCAGGATCTTGAGGCCCTGCTCCAGGGTGTCGGCGAAGCGCTCCTCCTCCTGCTTCAGGATCCGCTCTACCTGGGTCTGCGACCGGACCAGCTCCGGATAGGCATGGCCCATCTCGTCCACCAGGGCCGGCAGCAGCCGATAGAAGAAGGGCTCATGCAGACCTAGCTTGTGGCCATGCCGCGCCGCACGGCGGATCACCCGCCGCAGCACATAGCCCCGCCCCTCGTTGGAGGGCATGACGCCGTCGGTTATGAGGAAGCTGCAGGAACGGATATGATCGGCGAGGACCTTGAGCGATGGGCTGTTCGCGTCACTCGCCCCCGTCAGATCGGCAGCGGCCTGCATCAGGTTGCGGAACAGATCGATGTCGTAGTTGCTGTGCACGCCCTGCATGACGGCGGCGAGACGCTCCAGCCCCATGCCCGTATCTACCGACGGCTTGGGAAGGGGATGCAGCTCACCGGCCTCGTCCCGGTCGTACTGCATGAAGACCAGGTTCCATATCTCGACGAAGCGGTCGCCCTCCTGCTCCGCGCTGCCGGGCGGGCCGCCCGGAATCTCGGGGCCATGGTCATAGAAGATCTCGCTGGATGGGCCGCAGGGCCCCGTGTCGCCCATCTGCCAGAAGTTGTCCTCGGCACCGATGCGTGCAAAGCGCTCCGGGGCGACGCGCACCTCGTCGAGCCAGATGCCGGCGGCCTCGTCATCATCCGTATACACCGTGACCCAGAGGCGCTCCGCCGGGATGCCCAGGACCTGCGTCAGGAACTCCCAGGCATAGCGGATGGCATCGCGCTTGAAGTAATCGCCGAAGCTGAAGTTGCCCAGCATCTCGAAGAAGGTGTGATGCCGGGCCGTATAGCCCACATTCTCCAGGTCATTGTGCTTGCCGCCCGCCCGTACGCAGCGCTGGGAGCTCGCCGCGCGGCTGTACGGCCGGCGCTCGCGGCCCAGGAACACATCCTTGAACTGCACCATGCCCGCGTTGGTGAACAGGAGGGTGGGGTCGTTGGCCGGTACGAGCGGGCTTGAGGGCACAATCTCGTGACCGTGACGCTTGAAATAGTCCAGAAACGCCGAGCGCAGGGCCGCGCTGCTGGTGATCCTGTGCTCGCCGCGGTTCACGGGTTCGTTCTGTACGGTTGCCATCTCGGGGCTCTCTTGCTGTGCTCAATCGACCTCGTCGAGCACGGCGCTCACGACCTCCACCGGAAATCCCCGGCCCTGCAAGAAGCGCGCCCGACGGGCGCGCTCCTTGAAGTCGGCCGGACGGACATCGCCGAAGCGTCTTCGGTGTTCGTCACGGGCTAGCTCGCGCCATGTGTCGCTGGCTGCCTCCAAGTGGCGGGCGATGAGCTCATCCGCGACGCCACGCTCCTGGAGCTCGGCACGGATCCGCAACGGCCCGAAGCCGCGTTCCCGCCGCGTGCGGACATAGGTCTCGGCGAAGCGCTCGTCGCTCAGCAGGCGCTCCTGCTCGAGCTGGGCCAGGACCTGGTCGACCTCGGCGTCATCATAGCCCCGCGCCGCCAGCTTGTGTCTCAGCTCGAGCCAGGAGTGCTCACGCCGTGCCAGCAGGCTCAAGGCCGTCTCCCGACCACTCGCCTCACGCCTGCTCGGCCTGCTCGTCTTCGCTCTCGGTCTGACCATGACGCTCTGGAAGCAGCTTGGCCCGCAGCTGGCGATCGATCTCGTCGGCCACCCCGGGATTTTCCTTGAGGAAGGTGCGCACATTCTCCTTCCCCTGGCCAATGCGATCGCCGTTGTAGCTGTACCAGGCCCCCGACTTGTTGACGATCCCCTCCTTCACCCCCAGCTCGATCAGCTCCCCTTCTCGGGAGATGCCCTCGCCGTAGAGGATCTCGAACTCGGCCTGCTTGAACGGCGGGGCCATCTTGTTCTTCACCACCTTGACGCGGGTCTCGTTGCCGACAGCCTCATCACCCTTCTTGATGGAGCCGATACGGCGGATATCAAGGCGCACCGTGGCGTAGAACTTGAGCGCATTGCCGCCGGTCGTGGTCTCCGGGCTGCCGAACATCACGCCGATCTTCATGCGGATCTGGTTGATGAAGACCACCAGCGTGTTCGAGCGCTTGATGTTGGCAGTAAGCTTGCGGAGGGCCTGCGACATGAGCCGTGCCTGCAGGCCCACATGGGAGTCCCCCATCTCGCCCTCGATCTCGGCCTTGGGCGTGAGGGCAGCCACCGAGTCCACCACCAGGATATCGACCCCGCCGGAGCGCACGAGCATATCGGCGATCTCCAGAGCCTGTTCCCCGGTATCCGGCTGGGAGACCAGTAGATCGTCCACGTCGACGCCCAGGTGGCGCGCATAGACCGGGTCGAGCGCGTGCTCGGCGTCGACGAAGGCCGCCGTACCTCCCTGCTTCTGGGCCTCGGCCACGACCTGCAGGGCAACCGTGGTCTTGCCGGAGGACTCCGGACCGAATACCTCCACCACGCGGCCCCGCGGGAGGCCGCCGATCCCCAGGGCCACGTCCAGGGCCAGAGACCCGGTCGATACGGTCGCCACATCGTTGACTGCGAGGCCGTCGCCCATGCGCATGACGGCCCCCTTGCCAAATTGTCGCTCGATCTGGCCTAATGCCGCCGATAGCGCCTTCTTGCGGTTGTCGTCCGTCATCCCGTCCTCGTCGCTGTGTCGGAGTCTGCACGCCGACATGGGCCATAATAATTGAAAATTATCCCATAGATGGTCATCGGGTAAAAATCCAGCCGCGCTAAGGCCTCTTGTCAGGTACCGTCCTCGCTGACCAAGGGGAAGTTGCGCAGTACATGGTACTCGGCCCCCGCCGGACTGAGCACCGACTCCACCAGCGCAAACTGCTCCACGCGCCAGTCGATCGGCTCCGGCTGCAGGCCCTCCGGGGGCGGGCGACTCTTGCGCATGAGCGTGATATGAGGTCTGAAGGCGCGCCGCTCCGGCTCGTAGCCACAGGGAGCCAGGCGCCGCTGCAGGTCGGCGGCCAGATCCGCCGATGCAAGCGGCGTCTCGCTTGGCCCCAGCCACAGGATGCGCCGGCGGGCAAAGTAGCCCACGCGATCGAGGTGAAGGGTGAAGGGCTGGCCCTGGACCTCACTGGCGGCATGCTCGAGACAGAGACGGCCCCCGGGTGAGGTCCGACCGACGAAGGCGAGGGTGACATGCAGGTTGGCCACTGGGGTCGCCCGGCCCTGGCGTCGCGGCAGGCTATCCACGAGATCCGCGACCTGCCGGCGGGTTGTCTCGTCCGGCCACAAGGCGAAGAACAGCCGCTGCGCCTCGGCCTCCTCAGGGGCTGGCACGCTCGATCACCCCCTCGAGGGCACGCTTGACTGCGGCGCGCCGTACCTCGTCCCGGTTCCCGGGGAATATCTGGTGCTCGGCCTCCGGATCACCGCCCTGGACCGCCCAGCCGATCCACACAGTCCCCACGGGCTTGTCGGAAGTCCCGCCACCCGGCCCCGCGATGCCGCTGATGGCCACAGCGATCTGTCCGTGGCTGCGGACCAGCGCCCTGGAGGCCATCTCCGAGACCGTCTGGGCACTGACCGCCCCCCACGTATGGAGGGTGTCGCGCCTGACCCCGAGCATCTCCTCCTTGGACTCGTTGCTGTAGGTCACGAAGCCACGCTCGAACCACTCGGAGCTACCCTCGATGTCGGTGACCACCTTGGCGATCCAGCCTGCGGTGCAGGACTCGGCGGCTACCAGGCGCCAGCCCCGCGCCCTGAGCAGCTCCCCGCTGGTACGAGCCAACGACTGCAGTTCCTCGCTCATAACTCCCTCGCGCGCTGCGTTATGCTCCTAGGTGTGCGATCGTCGCCGCCCGGTCCCTACAAGGCTCACCCATGGTAAAGGCATTCCCCTGTCAGCTCGTCTCCCTTCAGGAAGTGTATGACCTCAGCTTCCAGCTGGCATTGACTATCCGCGACAGCAACTACAAGCCCGATGTGGTGGTCGCCGTCGCGCGCGGCGGATTCCCGCCGGCGCGATTCCTCTGCGACTTCCTGGGGGTCTCGGCGATGACCAGCGTCAAGGTCGAGCACTATCGTCCCGGCGGGCAGGCCCAGCAGCGGGCCGTTGTGCGCTACCCCCTGTCCGGCGACGTCTCCGGACAGCGGGTGCTGCTAGCCGATGACGTCAACGACAGTGGCGATACCCTGGCCGCAGCACGGGACCACCTCAAGGCGGCGGACCCGGCCGAGGTCCGCACGGCAGTGCTGCACGAGAAGGCGGGCACCAGCACCGGGGCTGACTACTGGGTCGAGTATGTCCGGGAGTGGCGCTGGATCATCTATCCGTGGGCGGTCACCGAGGACGTGGGCAGCTTCCTCCAGGGCATGGAGCCGCCTCCCCGAGACCATGCCGATGCCGCCCGGCGCCTGGCCCAGGACTATGGCATCGACATCGATCAGGCGTGGCTGGAGAAGCTCTTCCAGCTCGTCGAGGTCGAGGCACCGGGACATTGAGTCACCACAGGGGCAACCGATAATGGCGGACAGGGACGAGAGGGATCGACACGGGGAGAGCCGGGTCGAGGAGATGATCCGCGAGATCCAGGCCGAGGCCCGCATGACGTCCGCCAGCACAGGATGCGGGGCGATCTCTCAGGCGGTCCTGGAGGCCTTGCGCCGGGTGCCCCGGGAGCGCTTCCTGCCGGAGGCCATGCAGGCGTTCGCCTACGACAACACGGCCCTAGGCATCGGTCACGGACAGACGATCTCCCAGCCCTTCATTGTCGCCCTCATGACCGAGCTTCTGGACCTGCAACCCGATGACCGCGTCCTCGAGGTGGGCACCGGCTCGGGCTATCAGGCACCCGTCCTAGCCGAGCTGGTCTCGGAGGTGTACAGCATCGAGGCCGTCGCGGATCTTGCCGATGCCGCCAGCCAGCGTCTGGCTGAGCTGGGCTATGGGAACGTGCGCGTAGCCCAGGGCGACGGCCGCCAGGGATGGCCGGATGCAGCACCGTTTGAGGCCATCACGGTCACCGCCGCTGCACGCGAGATCCCACCTGCCCTGACCGCGCAGCTGGCGGAAGGCGGACGCATGGTCCTGCCGGTGGGCAGCGCTTGGGGCCCACAGACCCTGATCCGCATCACCCGAGACACCGACGGTGAGCTCCACCGGCGCCGGATCCTGCCGGTTGCCTTTGTCCCCCTGACCACCGGGGGCAGCTAGGTCAGCACCACGACGGTGCCCTCGAAGTGCTCGGCAAAGCGCTCGAGCCTCTGGGGATCCTGCACCAGCTCCACCCCCGAGGGCAGGAGGGCGAGATCCGGAGCAGCCTGGCGCAGGGTATCCCGCAGGGCCCCGGTCCGCGCGCTGAGGGGCTCCAG
>Ga0207797_1002495_pt1 | contig 12740 bp, 10 predicted proteins | sample PRCRCaboRojoPR_6_FD_187275 | JGI IMG/M metagenome (GOLD analysis project Ga0207797, IMG submission 187275) | Marine sediment microbial community from Cabo Rojo, Puerto Rico - PR CR 10% Liquid 1 (SPAdes) | ecosystem: Environmental > Aquatic > Marine > Coastal > Sediment | place: Cabo Rojo, Puerto... | reverse complement strand
AACCCGCCGGTGCGGTAGCCGGCTGCCGACAGTTCCGTCGAGAGCGTCTCCAGGGTCTCCGGCGATCCGAACGGTTCGCCGGAGAACACGTTGTTGATACCGTGTTCGGAAGGGTACAGGCCGGAGAACATCGACGTGTGAGCCGGCAGACTCCAGGAGGCTGGCGTGTACGCGTTTTCGAAAACCACGGCGTCGCTCGCGAGCGCGTCGAGATTCGGGGACGTCTCCCGGTCGTGTCCGTACAGCGAGAGGCGATCCTTTCGCGTTCCGTCCAGTACCACGAACACGACGGGCGGTGTTTCGCTCATTCGCCCCCGACTGATGAAAGCATCCGCTAAAGATATAGAGTGCCTAACCGTGCCGGGGCGACAGGCTATGGCGGCCACCAGCCGTCGGATGACGGACGGGTTACTGCTGGCAGGCACTGTATAAATAAACAGGTCGAACCGGATACACCGGTAGATGTTCAAAAGCGTCCTCAACTGGGGCTACGAGCGGTTCAAACAGAGCGACCTCTCGCGGTCCCCGCTCGCCATCCGCGTCGCACGCCGGGCTCGGGACGCCATCTTCACCGCCATGGTCTGGAAAGACGGTGACGCCGGGGAGCGCATCGTCGAGACCGACGTGCTCGACCACCAGCTGTACGTCGACCTGGAGGACAGCGGCGTCTCGAGAACCCTGTATCTCAACGGCGTCTACGAACCGGAACTCACGCGGGCGTGTTCGTCCATCGCCGAGCCGGGGATGACCGTCGTCGACGTCGGCGCGAACATCGGCTACTTCACCGTGCTCTTTTCGGACATCGTTGGCGAGGACGGCAGCGTCTACGCGTTCGAAGCGGATCCGCGAAACGTCGCGCTCCTCGAACGCAACGTCGACGCAAGCGGCTGCGACAACGTCACCGTGACGCAAGTAGCGGTCTCGGACACCAGCGGCACCATCGAGTTCGACATGAGCGACGACCAGTTCAGCCGGAGCAGCATCGTCGACCCGTCCGAGACGAAAGGAACGATCGAGGAAGTCGACACAGTGACGCTCGACGACACCGTCACGGAACCGGTCGACCTGCTGAAAGTCGACGTCGTCGGGGCGGAACTGCGGGTGCTCCGGGGTGCGCTATCGCTGATCGAGGAACACCAGCCCCGCATCGTGTTGCCGCACCTGCCCGAGAAGTGGAGCGACGGGGAACTCACCGTGTTCGACGACCTGGCAGCGATGGGGTACAGCCGACAGTCGCTCGACGGGGAGTTGCTCGGCTGGCCCACCGAGACGACGGACGACCGCCGGGAACCGACACAAAACGTCGTCCTCGAACCGCCGTCGTAGCGTCGTTCCCGTTCCTTAGCCGGTGTTGGCTGCCGTCTCGCCATCGGTGGCGTTGACCGGCGGCGTGCCGAACTCGACGTCGACGTAGTAGTTCGTGAAGTCACCGTTTGACTGCACCTTGTGGACGCCGTACTGCGATTCCAGCGCGGCGAAGCTCTCGGCGGAGTACTGGAGCCCTTTGGCGACCGTGACCTCACGCGTGTACATCGCTTCGGTGACCGGGACGTAGTGGTCTTTCCTGACGATCCGTTCGGGGAACTGCCGGTAGTGGGTGGCAAGCCCGGAGAACATCGCCGACTCCGGAATCGGGCCACTGTAGACCAGATAGCGAAGCGGATAGTCGTGAACCAGCGCGTCTCGGAAGCGGTAGTCGCTCCGTCTGATGCCGCCGATCCAGACGGCGTCCTCGTTCGTCCACTCGACCGCGGACTTTTGCTCGTAGAACGTCTCGTACCCCTCCATCTGCTGGTCAGTCACCTGATGGTTCATCTTGTAGATGTACGGCGACGGGAAGATGACCAGCACCGACAACACCAGCACGACCACGGCACCGACGACCGCGATGGGGCGAACGATCTCGCCCGACAGCGGAACGAGGTGGCCCCAGCGGTGGAGCGCAAGCGCCGCGAGAACCGTGACGATGACCATCGCGAAGCCGACGTGTCTGAAGAAGAAACTGGAGACGTCGCCGAGGAAGTGAGCCAGGAAGTACGGCGTCAACACGATTCCGCCGAACACGAAGTACATGATAATGCCCTCGTTGTCCGAGGCCGGGCGAGAGCCTTTGAGCCGCGTGTAGACGACTTCGGCCGAGAGGATGAACGCTGCCAGCGTGTACAGCGCCGGGATGAGGAACAGTCGCAGGAACAGGTCGACGAGACTCACCTGGATCGCCTGAGCGGACTCGCCGCGACTGGCGACGACTTCGCCAGCCTGTCCCGTGTTTTCGAGGAGCGTGTTTTCGATCGCTGTGGTGACACTTTCGGCCATGTTGAACATGGCCCCGTGGTTGAGATTCCACGCGAAGAGTACGAGCCCCAGGAAGACGACCTGTCCGTAGAGCCCGCCGAAGCGTGCGATCGGGTGGCTCGGCCGACGGCGACGGAACATCCACTGCACCCCGGCGAACGTCGTGTAGAGGATGAGGACGTTCAGCGCCACCTGCGGGTGCAAGACCACCAGCACGGCGCTGATCGACGCCAGTGTGATGCCGGTCGGTGACGTGAACTCCGCGAGGGTCTCGTGGGTTGGCTCCCGGAACAGATGTTTGAACAGGACGAAAAACGCGATGGGAACGAACAGCGTAGCGAGCGTGAACGAGTGGAACATCCTGTGGGTGCTGACGTTCGTGACCGGGAGAAAGAGAAGTCCAGAGAACGCCGCGATGAACGTCGCCCGACGGTCGCGAACGAGGACGCGCACACACAGCGGGATGAACAGCACGAAGACGAGGAAATACAGCACCACAGCGAGCATCATCGCCCGGGAGAGCTGGAGGTCCGTGGTGCCGGCGATCCCGCCGGCGACGAGATGCGCACCGGGGTAGACGAGCTGTTCGGGCAGCATCTGTCCGCCGAGCATCCAGCGCGCCCACCCGAGGTGCGTGAGCGAATCGGCCAGCCCGTAGTAGTGGTAGCCGCGAATGAGTGGCAACGCGACGACCGCGAGGACGCTCGTGCCGCCGAGCAACAGGGCGAAGGAACCGAGTCGCGTCCTGTACGCGTAGACGGCGGTGACGATCGACGAGAAGAGCGACAGCCCGACGCCAGCCCAGAACAGCATGGGGGTCGCGGTGTAGATCGAATTCTCGTGGCCGGGCGCCGGGCTGTGGTGGGCAGCCATGATGCCGACGAACAGGAGGACGAATCCGGCAGAGAGTCCGATCTTGAACAGTCTGAGACTCCGAAGCGTCTCTCCGACCGTTCCGAGATCACTCGTCTCTGACGTTCCGAACGAAGGCGAGTACACAGTCGCTCATACCCCCAGGTTCAGCATTAGTAGTTGGCTCCTACGCGACCGACAGCGAGAGTCCGTGTGTTCGATATGCATTGTTTACGAGTCTGTCACTGCCGTACTCAGTTCGAGGTACTTTCCGAGGTAGCGCCGACATCCATCCAGAGATACACCGAGCGATAAGCCGACTCTATCGTCGGGGTCGCCGGCGGCTCGCCCCGGTAGACGAGGTAGGTGAGCCGTGTGCGGTCTCCCGGTGGCGGTCTGACGGTGTGCGTCTTCGTCCACTCCTGGCCGGCAGGGACAGTTTCCTCGAAGCGTCTGACCCGGGTTCGCTCGACTACTGTGCCTGCCTCGTTGACCTGGTCGAACGTGACGAGTACCGTGTAGTTGGCCGTGGCGTGTTCTCGATTGTCGACGGCGAGTGTCAGCTGTGCCGACTCGCCGGGGCTGAGCTGGCTCGGGTAGTCACCGGCGACGGACTCGCTGCCATTTTCGGTCAGCAGCGAGACACTGGTGTACGGAGTGTCGGTTTCCGGCACAGCGACTGCGTAGCCGAGTCCGCCGACCGCCAGCAGTGCGCTCACGACTAACACGATGGACAGCATCGCGTCGAGACCGCCGGGAGACTCCGCGACCGGGAACAGTCGCGACTGGGGGGACGAAAACGTCGGGGCGTACCGCTCGTGAGCCGGCAACCGAAGTCGTCTCACAGTACCGATCGCGAGGAAGACGACCGTTCCGATGCTCGTGGTCGTCATGACCAGCGGGCCGGTCAGCCCGTCGGGCGTCGGCGCGAGCAGCAACAGGATCGGGAGCCAAACCATGCTGAGTCCGAACGAGAGAACCGCCCGTTCGAGGTTGTCGATGCCGTCACTCTTGTTTCCGGGAAAGACCGCCGTCGTAAACGCGTAGCCGGGGAGAACCAGGAGCAGCGGGAGGACGATCCACGTCTGAACCACACCGGAGACGGAGAGCGGTGAGAATCTGAGGATCACTGCGACGGCGAGCGCGCCGAGGACGATGCCGACGTCCAGCATGCTCCCGGAGTCGCCGACCTGGGTACGGCTCACGGTCGATCCCTCCGCTGGCCGCTGCGTGCTACACCTGAGACGATCATGGTCGTGTCGTGGCCCGACATCTACTGTCCCTCCATTCCAGACACGGATGATTTGTTATGGCCTTCCTACGGAGGCAGCAACGGCATCTGTTCGCCGCTGACAGGAACACGAAACCGCTCGCCACGACTCGATTACTCCGCGGGCGCCGGCTGGAGGTCGCCGGATTCGACCATCGACTCCAGCGGATTGTCCTCGATCTCGAGGGGCAGTTCGACGCGGCCCCGCTGCCGCGCCGACTCCCAGCACGCAAAGACGAGCTCCGTCGCCTGCAAGGCGTTCGAGGCCGTGAGTTCGGGCTCGCGACCCGTCTCCAGGGCGCCAACGAGGTCTTCGATCGCCCGCTCGTAGAACGTCGTCTGTGAGGGGACGAGCTTCTGTCCGAAGGGAATCTTGGCCGCGACCTCGTCGACCAGTCGGGTACCGGGGCCGTGGATGGTGTCTCCGACGTCGATCGACTGCCAGGACCCCCCCTGGCGCATCCGCATCGTCGGGCCGTCCTCGACGCCGATCTCGATTGCGCCGTCGGAGCCGATGAGTCGGACGTAGCTCCCGATGAAGTCTGACCCCTCGCCAGTCGAGGCGAGGCCGTAGACGCCGTTCTCGTAGCGCCACTGCGCGAGCGCCTGGTTCTCGTTGTGGGCGCCGAACCAGATGTTCTCCTCGTGGTAATCCACCTGTGCCAGCACCCACTCGACTGGCTTCTGGTTGGTGTAGTAGCCACAGAGGTCGAAGACGTGACTCCCGGCGTCGAAGAGGTTCACCTCCGAGAACTCGATCCGTTCCAGGTCACCGATTTCGCCGTCCTCGAGCAGGGACTTCGCCTTCCGGAACGGGTCGCCGAAGCGACGCTGGTGGTCGATGGTCAACTGGACGCCGTGTTCGCGACAGGTGTCGGCCATCCGCTGGCAGTCGGCCCACGTCTTCGCCATCGGCTTCTCGCAGTGGATCGCCTGAACGACGCCGCTTTCGGCGCAGTCACAGACGATGTCGGCGTGGACGCCGGGGGGGACGCAGACGCTGACGATGTCCGGTTCCACCGCCGAGAGCATCTCCTCGTGGTCCTCGAAGACGTGGTCGACGTCGAAGTGCTCGGCGAACGCTTCCGCATTTTCGGGGACGATGTCCGCACACGCGACTACGTTGCAGTTGTCGAGTCGCTGATAGCCCGGCGCGTGCCGATAGGCCATCGCGTAGCCGTCTTTGCTCGTCTCCTCTGGATTCTCGCCCGTGCCGACGATGGCAACGTCGTATACCATAGTATCGGCGTGGAACGACCGTATCGAACTAAAGTATAAATCGACTACTCCTCGCCGGCGACGGCCTCCCGGTACACCGACGCCGTCTCCGCCCCGATCGGGCCCCAGTCAAATTCTGCCGCTCGCGCGTAGTTAGCGGCGCCGACGGCTTCCAGGTCGGCGTCCATCGCCTGCGCCAGGACGTCACGCAACGACCCATCGACGGCTGGGTCGAACGTGAACCCACAGTCGCCGGTGACGAGCGTGTCGACGCAGCCGATGGCCGGGACGACGACAGGGTTACCAAAGGACATCGCGAGCATCGTACTCCCCGACGTGAGCAGTTCCGAGAACGGGAGCGTGACCACGTCCGCCGCGTTCATGTAGACCTGTATCTCGTCTTCGGGGACGAAGCGAAACTCCGTCCGGACGTTGTCGTGGGGGTCACAGCGGGCCGTGATCTGTGCAGCGACCTCGTCGTTTCGCGGGCTCCCGACGACCAGCAGTTCCGCGTCCGACCGGTCGAGCTGTTTGAACGCCGACACCAGCGCCGGGACGTTCTTGTACTCCCGGATCCGCCCGAAGTACAGAAAGACCGTCGTCTCCGGGGCGATGTCGAGTTCTGCACGCGCCGCCGCGGGTGTCGTCTCGTCGGTGTAACAGTCGATGTAGTGGCCGTGCGGAACGATCTGTATCTTCTCCCGGAGCGCCGGCGAGAGGTCGTAGGCGTCGACGACAGCGGTGCGCGCCGACTCGCAGTGAACGATCAGGCGCCCGCTGAGGCGGACGAGCAGGTGTCTGTACCACCGGTCGAGTCGCGGTGCCCGGCGTTCGTGTTCTTCGAGATTGTGCACCGTCCAGACGATCTGGACGCCGAGTAGTCTGACGACGGCCAGTTCGAGGAGGAACTGGATGCCCTTCGCCAGCGTCAGCGGACGGTGCTTGCCGATAGTGAACGGATAGATCCAGTGGAGGTGGAGGACGTCCGGGCGGCCGTGTTCGCGGAGCGCGCCCAGGATCGGGAGCAGTCGGAACCCACCGAAAAGCAGCGCGAAACACTCCCCTTTCGTCATCGAGACGGAGACGCCGCGTGCTTCGAGTGCGTCGCGCAAGCGGCGCTGGTACGGGTTGCCGTCGCTGTAGTCGGGCATCATCAGGACGTCCATGGACTGCGTCGTCGTTGGTGGATCGGCCATTTCAGTATGTACGTGCTAACCACCGGACGAAGCGGGATCACACCGGTCGAGGGCTGGAGACAGCAGCGTCGCTGCGCTGGGGGCTGTGGCTGACGCGACGCCAGAGCGAGGCGGAGCGAACCGTCGTGGCCGCCGGCACGCCGCTAGTCGAGTCCTAACTTTGTGGTCGTGGAACCGAGTCTGGCAACGAGCATGGGCACGCGTACGGACACCCGCGTCTCGGTGGTGATCCCGGTCTACAACGACCCCGCGGGGCTGCGGACGACGCTGGACGCACTGGTCGACCAGCGCTATCCAGCCGCCGACCACGAGATTCTCGTCGTCGACAACAACTCGACCGACGGGACACACGCCGTCGCGACCGAGTTTAGCGACAGCTACGACCACATCGAGACGCTGGTCGAAGCCGACGTCCAGAGTTCCTACGCGGCCCGAAACACTGGCATCGGACACGCCGACGGGTCGATCATCGCCTTCGTCGACGCCGACATGACCGTGCCCGCAGACTGGCTCACCGACGCCGTGGCAGCCTTCGAGCGAACGGAGGCGGCCTACATGGGCTGTAACGTGGAACTCTACACGCCCGCGGAAGAGGCGTCGCTACCTGCAAAGTTCAATCGGCTGAGCGGCTTTCCGATCGAGCAGTACATCGAACAGCGCCAGTTCGCACCCACGTGCTGTCTGGTCGTCGACAGGTCGGTCTTCGACGACGTCGGCCGCTTCGACGAGACGCTGATCTCGAGCGGGGACCGCGAGTTCGGTCACCGCGTCGCCGACGCCGGCTACTCGCAACACTACGCGTCGGACGTGACGATGTACCATCCGACGCGTACGTCGCTGGACGAACTCGTCGACAAGGCCGTCCGGATCGGTCGCGGCACCTACCAGCTTCGCACGCGCTATCCGGAGCGATACGGGAGTCCGCGCGACCTGCTGCTGAACCCAGTCACGTATCTTCCACCGATCCCCTGGCGACTGGACGAGGCGATCCAGGACTGGACCACGCTGCCGCTGAGCGAGCGCGTCGGCTTCTACGCGCTGGCGACTGTCGCGTCGTACTCCCGGACGTACGGGAAGGTGCGCGAGGCGCTACAGTGACGACTCAGAGGTAGCCGAGCTGTCGGAGCTGGTCTTCCATCTCGTCGGTGAACTCCGCGGACTCACCGCGAACGTCGCCGCTGTCTATCGTCCGGAGCCACTGTTCGAGGGCCTCGTCTAATCGGTCTGCGACCTCGGGCTCGTCGGCCTGGACGTCCGTCGTCTCGTCGGGAACGGCGAACAGTTCCGCTCGGTCGGCGCTTTTCATGTACTTGTATTCGAGCGAGCGGATGGTGTGCAACATCGGCTCGTGGAACCGGCTGGTGTCGTAGCTCGGGTTGAGCGAGCGAAGCCGTTCGATGTCGTCCGTGCGCGGCCCCCGCTGTGCGACCGCGTACTGCCGGGCCTCCTCGGTGAGGTCGACACCCTGGAACTGGTCTGTCGACACGCCGATCCGATTCAGGATCGTCTGCATCACGTCGACGTGCTGCACGATGTCGCCGGTGCGCTCGCCCACGCCGTCGAGACCGCGGACGACCATCGGGACGTGTAACAGGCCGTCGTGTAGCGTGAGGTTGTGGCCGAGCAGCCCCTGTTCCCCGAACAGTTCGCCGTGGTCGCCGGTGACGACGACGACGGTGTTTGTCATCCCGAGCGACTCCAGGTGGTCGAGGACTTCCTCGACCAGCCGGTCGGCAGCGACGATCTCGGCGTCGTAGGTCGCACGCAGCGCCTCCCACTCCCGGTCACTCAGCTGGCAGCCGTCGGCCATGACTTCCCAGAGGTCTTCGGAGACCCGTCCGGCGATGTCGACCGCCTCGGACGGCGTCAGGTCGACGTCGTCGAGAAATTCCGCGAGGTCGGGGTGTGGCGGCGAGTAGGGGTGGTGCGGATTGTTGTAGTGCATGTAGAGAAAGAAGGGGTCGGACGACTGACGAAAGGAGTCGAGCCAGCGAGTGGCTGTGTCCGTCGCCACGCGGAAGGTCAGGTTCCGTCGCTTGGCGTCCAGCGGCAGTTTCCAGTGGTGTCTGATCTTTGCAGCGTATTGCAGGACGGAACTCAGATTGCGCGGGATGTCGCGCTTGCTCGGCCAGAGGAAGCGGTCGAACCCTCTGTCGAGTCCCGTCGCCTGGCTGAGGTAGCCGTTCGTACTCACGCAGGCCGTCTGGTACCCTGCCTCGCCCAGCAGTTCGGGGACAGTGTCGAGGCGCTCGGGGACGCGCCTGACGTCGCCGCTCTCCAGGCCGACGCCGTGGGTCGTGAGGTAGGTGCCGGTGAGCATCGACGCCGTCGACGCCGGCGTCCACCGCGCGTGAGCGAAACAGTTGCCGAACCAGTCGGTGTCGTCCTCGGCAGCGAGACGGGAGAGCGTGGGCGTGGTGTCACGCTCGTACCCGCCCATCGGGGTGTGATCCGCACGGACGCTTTCGAGAGTGATCCAGACGAGATTTGGAGCCGTCCGATTCATCACGCTGTCCCACCCCTCGAACCTACTTTGTTATCGATCGTGTACTGGCTGTGTGACCGACGCGGAGGAGCGTCGGTACCCCGTCTCGACCCGGGATCGCCGACACCACGAGTTCGGCGCCGCGTAGCCGGTGGCTACGTCGACCTCGTCGACAGCAGGTCGGTAGCAGGGAGATACTTAACCGTCTACAGTGACAGCGATCTAACAGACTATGCCAAGCGACGCCGACTCCGACGGGCCGGTTCGAGGTGCGACGTACGTCTTCGACGACGACACTATCGAAATCGTCTACGAGCGCGAAGACGGCCACGTCCTGACGCTCCGCGAGTATTCGAGTGAGAGTGCCTTCCAGCGTGCCGTCGAAGCAGCCGAGTTCTCGGGAACGCACGACGGCGTCGCCTCGCTTCCGGATGCAGAGGAATTTCGGGATCTCGACATCTGAGACGCGGAGTAAGCTGACTATACTATTCAGATTCCTCGGTGAATCAGTGCCACATGGTACCCGTGGCATCGGTGGCGACGCGTCGATCAGCCTGGCGTGAGACCGAGTGGCTGCGCCGACAGCGACTCAGCCAGCGATGACGACTGCACCCGCCACCGAGACGGCCGCGCAGTCCGACACCGTCGCCCAGAACGCGTCAGTGTTGGCCATCGCCAATCACACAAACGAGAAGAAGATCGAGCGTCACTACGAACCGCTGGCCCGGGTGGCCGCGGCGACCACGATGGTCTGCTTCGACGGCCACGACGACAGCGACGGGATCGACTTCCGACGAGTGCCCGAACCTGGCCACCGGATCCTGGGGTTCCCGTTGCTACTGCTCGCAGCGTGTCTCGAAGCCCACCGCGGCGACTACGACGCAGTCGTCTCGATGTCGCTGTTTCCCTACGGCTGCATCTCGCTTGTCGTCGGCCGCCTGTTCGGGATGCCCGTCCACCTCGGGATCATCGGTATCGACCTCGATGGCCACGCAACCGAGTGGTACGGTGCGGTGCCACGCCTGCTCTTTCGGCAGTTCGATTCGCTGTCGGTGCCCGGCCCGACGCATGTCCGAAAGCTCACGCGGATGGGCGTCGCACCAGCCAACGTCTCGATCCTGCGCAACGCCATCGACGTCGACCGGTTCGAGCCGCCGTCCGGCGATGTGGAGCGCGACATCGACCTGCTGTGGGTCGGCCGCTTCAGCGACGAGAAGGATCCGCTCCGGTTCGTCGATGCACTGGCCGAACTGGACGCGAACGGCGTCGACTTCGATGCGGCGATGCTCGGGACGGGCGAGCTCGGCGAAGACGTGGCTGCCGCGCTCGCCGACTACGGGCTCTCGGCGTCGGTGGCGACGCCCGGGTGGGTCGACGACCCGCGGACGTACTACCGCCGGGCGCGCGTCTTCGTGTTGACCTCCCGGCGCGATGCCCTCCCGTTCACGCTCGTGGAGTCGATGGCGACCGGCGTCGTCCCAGTGGTACCGCGCGTCGGGTCGTGCGCGGACACCGTCACTGACGACGAAGACGGCATCGTCGTCGACGACCGCCAGCCCGCGACCTACGCGTCGGCGATGTACCGTCTGCTCGATGACGACGACCATCGCGAACGGCTCGCGGCGAACGCGACCGGGATCCGGGAGCGGTTCTCGCTGGCGGACGCGAGCGCTGACTGGCGACAGATCCTGCGGACGCTCCACGGGGAATGACCGGTACTTAGCTTGCCGGGCCAGCGGCGTAGACGACGAGCGGCGACCCCTCTGGCGCCGTCGGGACAGTCGCCACGACGCGACCCCTGTCACGGAGATAACGGTACAGCGCGGTGTCGCGGACGCGTCGGTCGAAGGTGGGGACGACGACGAGGTCGATCTCGCCGGACTCGATTCGGTCGATCTGTGACTGGCGCAGCGCCGCGGAGGTGTTGCCAGGGTCGAGGTTCTCGACAGTCACCCCCCCATCGTCGTCGAGGTAGTACCGGAGCGCCGAGGGGTGGTAACTGAGGACGACGTGTTCACCGTCGGTCGTCGCAGCGTGAGCCTCGATAGCGGCTGCCGCGTCGTCGAACCCCGAGTCCTCGCGGATCGTCGTCTGTGCGGACTGTGCCTGTGCCGATGGTGCGACTGTGGCGCCGAGGATCACCAGCGCGAGCACGAGGCCTGGCACCAGCGCGCGCCTGTTCGTCGACAGCGACGGGCGGGGGAGCGATTCGCGGTTGGTGGTGGCGGCGAGCAGCAAGGCAGCGTTGGCGAGGCCGCCGAGCACGACCAGCGGGTACAGCGGGAGGACGTACCGCGGGAACTTGACGGTGAGGAGACTGAGAAGCAGGAGCGGCACCAGCATCGCGGCGTTCAGCCACAGGAGCCGTCGACGACGGAGCACCGCGGCGACCGGGATCGCCAGCAGAGTGACTCCCAGCCCGCCGAGATAGAGGAGCCCGCCGTGCTCGTAGAACCACTGGAGGTACGTCCAGACCGGTGGTTCCTGATAGACCGTCCCGCCGACGACGACGGCGTGGCCGGCACCGAGATGCAGGAAGTTCTTCGCGACCGCCTGCCCCGCGACGTATGCGTAGTTGCCGAGAATCGGTATCGAGAGGACGGTTTCGACGGCAGGTCCGTAGGACTTGACGACGGGCGGATGTGGAATGAGCGCGAACTGGGCATAGAGCACGACTGCCAGCGCAGCGCCCCCGATCACGGGCGCTCGAAGCGATGCGAGCGCCGCCCGCCGACGCTCACTGCGCACGACAGGGGCCACGAGCAGTGCGATCACCGGGAGGGCATAGACTGCCCCGTAGATCTTCGTCGTCGCCGTCGCGACAACCAGCGCTCCGACCAGATACCCGCGTCGTCTAGTGGGGTCGTCGCGCCACGCGAGTGCAGCCAGCAGGGAGGCAGTAAAGAAGAACGCGAGCGGGACGTCGAGCATCATCCGCACGGAGTAGTGTGCGAACAGGTACGTCGTTCCGACCAGCACCATCGCGGATAGCCCGAGCCACCTGCTGCGGAGGCGCCGGCCGAGCCGGTAGGTGACGTACAAGGTACCGAGACCGAAGAGCGCGGCCGGCAGTCTGACCGCGAACGACGACTGGCCGAGCACTGCCTGGCTGAGTCCCGTCACGTACTTCGCGGTGGGTGCGATAGCGTGGGTCGGGTTGAGATAGGGGTTCCCGGTCACGAGCCCGTATCCGCTTTCGGCGTAGATCGCCTCGTCGATGGAGAGCGCGCCGCCGAGATTCGAGAGGTACCACACGGCGGCGACCACGAGGAGGACGTAGCAGTCGAGTTCGTCCATAGCACGCTTGCGAACCGAACTGACCGGGAGACTCATTGCCCGGGAATTGCTGCGTTTCTGTTTTGTTATTCTGTGAATATCGGCCCGATGCTGCCATCGGCTGTCGGACGTATTCTGCCGAAATCCG
>Ga0207797_1002494_pt1 | contig 12740 bp, 12 predicted proteins | sample PRCRCaboRojoPR_6_FD_187275 | JGI IMG/M metagenome (GOLD analysis project Ga0207797, IMG submission 187275) | Marine sediment microbial community from Cabo Rojo, Puerto Rico - PR CR 10% Liquid 1 (SPAdes) | ecosystem: Environmental > Aquatic > Marine > Coastal > Sediment | place: Cabo Rojo, Puerto... | reverse complement strand
TTGAAGTCCTCACCTCTCCCCTATTAAATCCCAGCTCATCTCTATCCGGTATCCAATCCGCATTCCCCGCCGCTTGCTTTCCAGCTCTCACACTGAAGCTGGTTGTTGGAATTGTAGGGTTTGATGAAACCGATCTCGCATGGGATTTTTTCGTGTTCCTTGAGCAGGTTTTATGCGTGATGCTGAGGGCTGTCCTAGACTAATATAAGTCCCCAAGGTTGTTTCCAGTATAGATCTGGTGGGATTTTGGTTTTTTAGTTGTGGTGTTTGCAGGGTGTGTGGTTGTAGAGGGGCATTGCCTATACGAAGCCACGTTTCGCCCAAGTATGAAGTGGTATATGGAAGCATTTATAAGCGGTCATGTGAAAGCGGGTTCGTGGAGCGGTTCAGACCCCTTGTAGGCTTTGCATTCCTTTCATGTTTCCACTAGCAGAGCAACATATCATAACCCAATCATCAAGTCATTCAATGAGGGAATACGAGGAGGAGGGCTTTCCAAAGAAACCATCCCAGCATGTATACGAAAGATCATTATTATCCTTAGCACCTTGATTCGCGATATGCTGGGCTGGGATCCTCCATATGCGTAAATTTGTCCGGTTTTCCCTTGGCAATAAATACAGTTGCTTATGAGTTGAATCCAATAAAAGTAGCCAGAATGAAATATATTCCTATGGCTTTATCGCAAACACACGAGCGGGAAATCCAGAACCTCGTAATGGTTTTGGAAAACCCACAATGATTATGGCACCTGTTTCTGGAACTTTGTCTAGACCCTTGAGCATTTCCACTTGATAACAATTTCGGGAAAGAATGTATCTTTCGCAAGTAAAGTTGTCGACATAAACAGATATACCCGGATCAGTATCTGTGGTTTCATGACCAGAAGCTGTTATATTCCTAACCTCATATAAATACTTGAGTGCTTCTAGTCCCCATCCAGGATAATGGGGTATGCCATCTTCGTCTTTATTTGCCATGGCATCCGGATCAGGCCAGCGTTTATACCAATCTGTTCGCAAGGCAACAAATGCCCCCTCTTGGATCTTGCCATGCTCCTCTTCCCACTGATGCACTTTGTTTAATTGAAGTGAATAATCTGGATCATTTTTTACTTCTTCGTGAATGTCAATGACTACTAAGGGAAGGATCATCTCGTCCAGAGTTATCCTATCAATAGTTCGTAACCCTTTATAAAGGTGGGCAGGGGCATCGACATGGGTACCCCATTGCCCAACCAATGTAAATTGCTCAGCAAATGGGCCTGTTCCAAGTGTTCCTACCCCCTCATCATACCAATATAAAATTTCTCGTTTTTCGTCAGGAAAACCAGGCCAGTGTGGTATTCCAGGTGCAAAGCTATGAGTTAGGTCGACTAATTTTCTTGTGCTAATAAATTGAAATGCTTTTTTAAGATTAATTTGGTTTTTAATAATTAGATCCTTTGAATAAAAAAATGAAATGTTGACAATCACTCCAAAAAATTGAGAAAAATAGGTAATATACCGGTAAAAATCAATATCGAAAAAGGATATAAATTTGTCACCACTATTTCTTGGATGGGGAAATTTTTCAGCCTGGAAAATATTAGACCTTTGTGGTTTTCGCCCTCTTGATACACAGATGCCCCCTCCGATTATTTGATGGCTTCAATTAATTAAGCAAAGTTTATACATATCAATTTTTTAAGATTTGCGTCTTTTTATCCCCATTTTTTATTTATTCAGTATAGCCAAACTCAAATCCAAGACTTAGATTTTTTTAGAATTATTTGCGAATGGTTTTCACTTTCTTCATAAACGTTTCAACCCTCTCCCTGTCTACGTGGTTTTCAAACACACCCCCATATTTAAAAGTCGTACCCACAATAGCCCCATCAGCAATCTCAAGCTGCTCCCCAACATTTTCCAAGTTAACACCTGTATTAGCAAATACAGGAATATCCCGAGCTACATCCTTTACTTTTTTAAGCAAACTAGAATCAGTTTCTTTTCCTGCGGTTATACCTGATATACAAATTGCATCTGGTCTGTGATTAAATATTGTCGTTTTAGCAATTTCCACCACATCACGATTCCCTAAATACTGTGCGGACTCTGGCACGATATTGAACAACAGTTTCACATCCTCTGCATTGACGGCATGTTGATGCCGGACACTTTCCCCACAGCTTGGGTTCCATAACCCAAAATCACTTGCATACACTCCAGAAAATATCTCTCTGACAAATGATGCTCCTGTTGCTGCAGCTAAATCCAGAGAGGCTTTTGGATCCCATAACACATTCACTCCAAAAGGAACTTCGATAATATCGTTCAATTCTCCAATGATCCTTGCCATAGAAGCCACAGTCACCGGTTCCACATCTAAAAGATAAGGCATGCTGAATTCATTGGAGAACATTACAGCATCAATACCGCCCTCTTGTAAACCAACCAGATCCTTTTTCGCCATTTCGATAACTCTTTCCATGCCGCCGGACCTATCATATTCCGGGTCTCCGGGTAAAGCCATCAAATGACACATACCAATGATCGGTTTGTCTGTATGAAAAACATTTTCTGTCCAATATTTCATAGTTGCATCCCTCATAACAAATCAATAAGCCAGTAACAATTTATCTTATCTCACGCAATTCTTTCTTAATTAGTTTCAACGCTTCTCCTAAATCCGAAAACCCTGTAACCGAAATATTCATACGCTTGGCATATTTCAACAAAAAGTTCTTTGCCAACACAGAGTCCGCTACACCTAATACTTCGATGTCACTATGACCATCCCCCAAAAAGAGAACCCGAAAAAAATCTTCTTTGATCTTCTCTATTATGGAAACTTTTGAAGTACCCCGTAAAGGTGTGCGTGGATCATACCAAGGAAAGGAAAAAAAGATCTCATCCCCTTGGAAATGGATCTGGTTCGCAAAAATATCCAGGTCAAATATCCCGATTTTTTCTAATAAATATTCAATATACCACTCAAATCCGTCACTGATTATTGCGAAATAATACTCTCTGTCCTGGCAATAATTATACAAATCTAGAATACTCATATCCATTGGGATACTTTCCAAATGCAGCTCCATCTCCTCGCAAGTTGCCGTTGCATTACCCAAACACTTATGAATTTCTGTCTTTGTGCCTATCTCGCCCAATTCCCATCTTTTCGTATATGACTGCCAATCGGATCGACCAAATTTTTGATAAAGAGAATTCAATACATTCACCTTAGAGATAACACCATCAAAGTCTGTAGTGATAGCTATTTTTCGCTCAATTCCACTGCTCGGCATTTTCATGACATCATTATTTATTAATTCGCGTCATTATACTCATCAATAAAATATCTTTCATTCAAGATCATAAAAAGTTCTTGGTATCGCTCAAAGACACCATCATAAAGCCGAGCCCGATCAGTGTCTGGTTCGACAGTTTGTTTTACCGTAATAAATTTTTGAGCCGCTTCCTGTAGATTCTCACTTGCACCTATCCCGACAGATCCACACATTGCTGCTCCGGCAAGAGCTGAGTCACTAACGCTGATTGTCTCCACGCCTTGACCGAGAATATCAGCATGAATCTGATTCCAACATGTATTTTTTGAACCCCCACCCACTAACCGTATCTTATCAATAGAAACTCCAGATTCTGTAATCGCATTTAACAGCCAGCGGATTTCCATTGATATTCCTTCTAAAACCGCATGTATGATATGCTCTCTCGTATGAGAGAGCGTAAGGCCAGACAAAACACCTCGGAGGTTTGCATTAAATACAGGAGCAGTACTACCATTAAAAGTAGGCAGAAAGATAAGTTCCTCTGAACCAGGGGGGACATGTTTCGTCTCGTCAATGAGTAGATCAAAAACATCGTGAGAGGATCTCAAGCTATACTCTTTTTCAACAAGCCCAAACTCATCCCGAAACCACCGCAAGACAGCACCCGAAGCCTGAGTATGGCCCTCCATCTCCCAGGCGCACGGATCTACATGCGCAGCTGTATTTATTATATGCTCCGGATCTTTTTTTAATTCTTGCAAATAGACTTGTACCCCGGCGGCAGTACCAATATTTATCATGCATAGACCAGGTTCAACGACCCCGGAACCTACAGCTGCGCACTGTCCATCTCCCCCTCCCGCTACGATAGGTATTCCCGCCTTTAGGCCTAAATGATCCGCGGCTTTTGCAGACAAATTTCCTACAACCTGCGTTGCTGATACTAAGTCTGGGAGTTTCTTCAGAGGAAATTGTGCAAGATTGGATATTTTTTGGCTCCATTCCTTTTTTTCAATGTTAAAAGGAAATAGATATGTCCCTAAAGACAAATCGCATACCAAATCCTTACATCCTAACCAATACAAAAATAACGTTTGAGGGGGGGCAACAACGGTCGCCTGGTCCCAAATTTCCTTTGCCTTTCTTTGAAGCCACAAGAGTTTGCTGATTCCCGTAATGTGACTAATGCCATGACCTGAGATTTCATGATAAGCCTCTAATCCTATTTTATTTTCAAGCCACCTTTTTTGAGGAAGACCTCGTCGATCCATCCATACAATTATATCCGTCAAGGGATTACCCTCGTCATCCAGTGGAACAACGGAGCCTCGTTGAATACTCAATGATATCGCAGAGACGTTGTCCAATGAATGAGCATCATGTATTCTGCTCGTCAATTCGCCAATGGTCTCCCAGGTCTTTAGAGCATCTTGTTCGCTCCGCCCCGGCGAAGGAGTGATGACTTTCTGTTCTTGGGACTGTATACAAATCGGTTTCCCATCCACAGAAAATAAACCTATTTTAGTTGCTGTGGTTCCTAAATCAAATGACAGGATTGTATTATTAGCAGACTCCATAAACCTTCTCACCACGTCACTAACGAGTTATTTTTCTACCCCGCAATCTAAAGAAAAGGAACGTTGTTGCAAGACTCACGATCACAACTATCAAATATGAAGCTGCTGAAGCATTTCCCATATCAACATTTGTGAAACCCTGTCGAAAAATGAAATAACTAAGCGTTTCCGTTGATATGCCAGGACCTCCCCGCGTGAGTATATACACTAAGTCATAGGTCTTAAACAAATAGATTAATTGTAACGTACTCACGACAACCAAAACCGGCCGCAACATGGGAATCGTGAGATATCTGATTTTTTGAAGTTCAGATGCGCCATCGATAGTAGCTGCCTCATAGGGTTCAGTAGGTAAAGATAACAAGGCTGCATAAAGGATCAACATAACATAAGGCGTAGATCTCCAGGTTTCAACAAAAATAATAGTTCCCAGAGCGGTACTTTTTAAGCCAAGCCAAGCCTTCCCACCAACCCCAATCAAATTCAGTAAATAATTCACAATTCCGAGATCGGGGTGTAATAATAATCGCCAGATCAACCCAATAGCAATGGGTGTAATCATCATGGGGATCATCAACACTGAGACATATAGATTATTGAAGCGAGGAATTTTCATCAGAAGATAAGCCAATAAAAATCCGATAATCATTTCGAAAAGCAAAGCGATGAATGAGAACTTCAGGGTAACAAATACAGAGTTATGAAACTGAGTATCAGTCAATACTTCCTTATAGTTCTGGAACCATACAAACGGACGATGAAAAGGTTTGCTCAATATATAATCGAAAAAACTCATCCTCAAAGAAAAAACAAGAGGAAAGATCATTACCAGAACAAGTAAGAGGATAGCTGGCAAGATTAACTTATATCTGTATCTTAGGAAATTCATAAAAATCTCGTTTGATAATTTTTACAGGCAGGATAGGGAACAAACATATTCCCTACCCTGCCTATTGTTAATATGCTATTTGGCCAAAGGATCACCCTCAACGATCTCATTGAGCTCTTTTGCGAGATCATCCATAGCTTTTTGAGGTTCAACATCTCCTGTTAAGGCCTGAGACACATGTAAACCAATAGCCTCATTAACTTGTGCCGAGTTACAGAGAACAGGGAATGGTTTCGCTTTTGCCACAATTTCCTGGGTAACTTCCAGACTTGGCCATTCTTCCAGCACCTCGGGGTCATTGAAGACATCATCCCGAACTGGCTGTCCACCTAACATTGCCCGTCCTTTCGCAACCTCAAAGGACTCGATATAGCTTAAGAATTCCCAAGCTGCATCTGGATTTGGAGCACTTTTAGGAATAGCCCATCCCCAGCCACCCTGTGCACCATGGCCTCCAGGGGCAATGGTAAACTCCCATTCTCCGGGAACAGCCGAGTTTTCAGGATTATTGAGAAGTGAAGGCATCCAGCTGTAGGTCAGCATCATGGCTGCTTTACCCTGTGTACCCATTGACAACTTTTCTTCAAATGTATACCCTGTCGCAGCTTCAGGCATTGCGCTCTCATATAGATCTATGAGATGTTCCAGCGCCTGTACGCCTGTTTCAGTATTGACTATGGCATTCCAGTCTTGGTCATAGTACCAACTGTCCAACGCAAATAGCAGCATTGAGTATTCCCAATATGCTCCCAATCGTTGAAGTTGGCCAGCTACTCCATAACGATCAACCTCACCATCTCCGTCCTGGTCCACAGTCAAGAACTTAGCCAGTCTGATATATTCATCAAGTGTTTCAGGTATTTGCATCTCTTCATCGAACTCAGACTGATATTCTGACTTAATATCCGAGTCCGTGAATATATCATTTCGATACGCCAGGCCTGTTGAATAATTGTAGAAAGGAAGTGTGTAAACAGTCCCACCCACTTCACCAATCATATTAAACATAGCGGGAGTATATACACTCGTATCGAAGTCGTCTTGAGCGATATAGTCATCGAGGGGCAGGAGCCACTCTGCACATACGAATTCTCCGACCCATTGTTTATCCACAACGATGACATCATATGCACCTGAACCTTCACCTGTGGTAAGTTGAGGAATAAGCTTCTCATGCATAACGCTATATGACAACTCCTCAACCTGAACATCCATGCCTGTTTGTTCTTCAAATTCAGGGATAAACTCCTTGACATATTGTGTGTCGGGGACCGTCTCCATGAAAATATTCAGGGTTATCCCTTCATAAGGTTTTTCAACAGGCTCTTCTTCGGCTTCTTCTTCCGTCGGTTCCTCAACCACTACTTCTTCTTCCGTCGGTTCCTCAACCACTACTTCTTCAGTGGGTTCGGCAGCTGTTGGTTCTTCTGTTGCTGTCTGGCAACCTGAAAGCACTATACTCAGGATAATTATCCCACTAAACAGCAATTGAATTGTATTTTTTTTGTTTTTACCAAACATTTCTATATTCTCCTCTCGTTTTTTTATCCTTACTACAATAAGCCCAACTTGAATTTGGTTTTATACTTGCACCTCCTTTTCTTCTTTTAGATCTCTATACAATTATTTAATTCCACCTAAACTCAATCCGCGGACAAGGTATCTTCGGATCGAAAAAGCCAATATCACTACAGGTCCTATTGTTAATATCGTCGCTGCACTCAATTCACCCATCAATACACCCCGGTGAGTCAGAAAGTTGGCAATTCCAATAGGTAATGTTCGGGTTTTATTACCGGTTAAGATCAGAGCAAATATGAACTCATTCCAGGAAAGAAGAAAACTTAATAATGCCGTTGCTGCGATACCCGGCGCGGCGAGAGGTAAGGTTACATAGAATAATGTCTGCAATTTTGTTGCACCATCAACAAATGCTGCCTCTTCAATCTCTCTTGAAACCCCATCGAAATAACCAATCAACATCCAAATATTAAACGGAAGCAAAAAAGATAAATATGAAATAATTAAGGCGATGTAGCTATCAATAAGCCCAAATACTTGCATGAGCATAAACATTGGGATAAGCACAACTACACTTGGCATTGTGTAGCTGTTAAGAATAAACCCCTGTAATCCATTACCCCCAGTGTTGTATCTTGAGATTGAATATGCGGCTAAAGATCCAAAGAGTGTTGCAAGAGTTGTAGTGATGATACCCACCAGAGCTGAATTTAAAAAATATTTTGAGAATGGATACTCCGAGAACAATGCTGTGTAGTTTTGAAATTTAGGTTTGAACAACCATACAGGCGGGATTCTGTATACAATACTCTTACTCTTTAAAGATGTAAGAAATATCCAAATGATAGGCAATAAGACGAGTAAAACCGCACCCGTAAGAATGATATAAGCGATTGTTTGAGTGATTATTGTCCTTGATTTCTTGCCAAAGATATTCATAATGTTTTCTTTTCTGGTTATGAGACTTGGGATTGTTAGGGAAGTAAATTTCGGATGATGCTTATCGTTTCTGTCATCTGTTGAACGCCTGAAGGTATAGGTCTCAACGTAATCTCATCAAATGCATCGATACTCGATAACGAATGGATTTTTTCCGCAACCATATCTGGCGATCCAACAATTGACATATGTTCAAAAAGAGCCGGTGGGATCAAGGGTGCAATCCGATTCGGCTCTGAATAATACTCCTTTGATTGGTAATCTTTCTTCTGCAATATCTTTAAGAACGATGTAGTCACATCAAAATCTGGTAGATCTTCCAGGTATGATAAAGAAGGATAACTGGCTCTAATCGCGGATAATATAGTTGGTGAGACAGCTCTTTTTGCCTGCTCAGCATCTTCATTGACAGATACATCGACGCGTAAAATGATGTGTAGTTCATCCAAAGAACGCTTCGCCTTTTCAGCGCCTTCCTGTACTCGGCGCAACCCTTTCTTTACGGTCTCTACACTCGCATAATTAGCCAACATCGCGGCATCGCCAATTTCCCCAGATAATCGTTGTATATAATGCCCAAAACCTGTCGCGATCATTATGGGAATATCAGCTCTGGTCGAAAAATCCAACTTCCTATCATTGAGATGGATCACCTTCCCGTGAAAATCAACGCTCTCTCCAGCTAGCAGCCTTCTGATTACCTCTACAGCTTCTCGAATGGCTGTACCAGGATGGTTCCGTTCAATACCCAATGCATGTAAACCCCGCCCACCTGCTCCCATACCTAACCAAGTCCTGCCAGGTGCAATTTCAGCAATAGAAGCGATTGCCCGAGCTGTCTGGATGGGGTTTTGGGAGTACGGGTCAGTGACACAGGGACCCAATTGAATCGATTTTGTATTTGATGCAATTAAAGCCAAACCGGCATAGCAATCTCTAAAGAACTTCTCGTCCGGGTACCAAAAGCTTGAATAACCCAATTCCTCTATTTCCTGGGCAAGTTCCACCAACTCCTTTGGTTGATATTTTGGATCAATCAACAAACCGTATTTCATAATTTCCTTTGCCGCTTTCACAAAGCGAACTCACCATCCGCGAACACCTTATCGCCATTGAGGTAGATCTCTCCTTCTTTCCGGAGATCTTTTACGATGTCCCAATGGAGAGCAGAGTCATTAACACCATTGTTTTCCGCATATGCTCGACCCAGAGCGAGATGAATTGTCCCTCCAATTTTTTCGTCGTATAAAATGTCATAGCTAAACTGATCAATTCCGAAGTTTGTACCCACACCGAATTCCCCTAACCGCTTTGCTCCTTCATCCGTATCCAGAATCCTATGAAGCAAATCTTCATTTTCCTCTGCGGTTGCCTTCACAACTTCCCCCTCCGAAAATTCCAACCTTATACCTTCGACTAATTGACCGCTATAAACGCCCGGGAACTCAAAATAGATATGTCCCTCCGCGCTGTCATCCACAGGAGCAGTATATATCTCTCCGTCAGGCATATTATGTGTACCATCACCTATTGCGTAGACCCGTCCTTTTGTTGAAAACTGGATATCAGTTCCCACCCCCTTAATGCGGACATGTTCTGCACTTTGAAATACATCGCAAATCTCCGCATACCGCTCAACCTCAGATTCCCAATCGCGAAGTGTGGCTTCAAAAAAGAAGTCCATCATGCTGTCTATTCTTGTCCGGGCTCTCTGGGCGAAAGGCTCATTGGGTACTCGCACCAATACCCAGCGGGTCATCTCATTTCTCATTCTGGAGGTCTTACCCAAAGCCCGTTTATGTACTGCAATGCGGTCAGACTGAACGCCTTCAAATTCAAATGGATTCCTAAAACCTCGGAGGCCAATATAAACATCAGCCCACTCCATTCCATATGCTTGGATCTCAGGCACCCAATCCAGTTGATCCATAGTTCCATGTTTCAATAATTCGCGTTCTAGATACGAGGAGACAAACTCCACCTGCGGTAGTGCTCCCGCCTGTACAGCATGAGAGTAAACCCTTTCTACGAGAGGAAGGGTATCGGTTTCCATCATCGTGATAAAAACCTTCTCATCTTTTTTAGTCTGTGTCGAATAGTTGATCAGTATATCAGCAAGTTCGTTCCATCTTGGGTCCGTCATCATAGACATCCTTCCCTCATGGTTTATCACACAAGGAATTAATACTCGAGAATAAAATTACTCTCGATCACTTGGCATGCTTTCTTTTGACCATGAAAACAACTTTTCCTGCAGAGACTCGCTGATTGGCATTTCTTGCATCCACGCTGACACTGAAGCAGGGTGCAAAAATCCCCGTTCTGTGATGATCGCTGTGATCAATTCCGGAGGAGTAACATCAAAAAGAGGGCTGTGAACCTTTGCGTCTTTGTACTTGCCCTCAGGGAGTACATCTTTCCGTTTTGTATCCTCAATCCGGAAGGGCAACCCCATAAGCGTATTGACATCAAACTTATATGTGTCCGCAGCGATATAAAATGGGATATTGTTCTGCTGCGCTACCAATGCAGAAGGATATGTTCCTACTTTGCACAATGCTTCTCCAGTCGCTGCTATAACATCAGCGCCAACCATCACCATGTCAGCTTCAGGTATAAGAATACCCATGGCAGCATCAATGCCAACGGTAACAGGAATGCCATACTCCTCCATTTTTTCAACTGTCCATAAACCCTCATTGGCAGGCCTGGATTCCGTGACACTAACCGCAATCTCTTTACCATCGTTTTTTGCTTTTTTCAATATCCGCCAAACGGTGGAGCTCATACTATACATGAAAATGGTTGAGCCATCAGTAATTTTCTCAGCTCCATATTGGGCTACTTTATCCAAAGCTGCTTCTGCATCTTCTAAAAAGTTTTCCATCTCATTCAAAAGAGCTGATTTCAATTCCCCCAAACTTTTTTCCTGATTTCGCCCCTCATCAACCTGGTGCATAATCATGTGAAGTGCATTCACCGGCGGTGCCAATGAAGGCAATACCTCAAGGATATCGTCAACTGCGTCTTCCACTTGATCAGCCAGCCTCGGCATCTCAGGGGCTTGGCTGTCCGAAATCAACTCTTTAAGAGCATGAACCGCTTCTATCGCGGTATCAGCTGCTCCACCAATCACATCTTTATGAATACGGCCGACAACGGTCTCAATCACAGGGTGCTTTTTCATCGGTTTCCTCCACGGAAATCAATAGAACAACATTACTGGAATTTATTTATTCAAACCTAAAACCTAAATTTCTACTTGAATTACTTCCACGTCTTCTTTTCGGATCTTATCTACAATTTCATTCGATGCATTCATATCGGTAATAATTTTGTCTACGGAGGATAATGCGCCAACTGAAGAAAATGTTGTCACTCCAAATTTAGAGCTATCTGCAACAACTATTTTTGTTCTCGCGCTGTTCAATAAAACCTGTTTGATCTGGGCATCTTCCATATTGAATTCTGTGAGCCCATTTTCAACACTTATCCCGCCAATCCCTAAAAAAACCTTGTCCACATGATACTTCTGGTACACATACTCTGGTATTGTTCCAACCATGGACAGTTCTCTTGGTCTGACAATGCCCCCTGTCAAAATCAACCTAGCTTCGGTCTCCAAGGTTAAAGCTCTGACTAATTCATTAGAAATCTGGATACTATTTGTAATCACAGTAAGGTTACGTATACCCCCCAAGTTTTTTGCGATCTCCAAGGTTGTCGTACCCACATCCAGCGCAATGCTGTCTCCATCAAAAATCATTTCTGCAGCTTTTTTTCCTATCGCCTGTTTCGCTTTAGAGTTTTTTGTGCTTCTTGTCCGGAAGGAGGGTTCATAACTTCGCCCCAGATTTGCTACGGCTCCACCATGCACCCGCCGAAGCAGACCATGTTTATCTAACTCGTTTAGATCTCGTCTTGCTGTCATGTCAGACACATCAAAGGATTCACAAATATCCTTGATCTTAATTTCCCCCTTTTCCATGACCATTTCCACTATTTTGCTCTGTCGGCTTTCAGCACTCATGGCGTGAACCCTCAGATTGTGTTTGTTTATGTTTGTATATTACATATATTATGTTCGTTTGTCAAGATTTCATAACATGATGAAAATCATATTTTCATTATCTCCATCACCGAATTGCGGTAATAATAATTGTTATTATTTAGTTAGAAAAAAATTGGACCAACCTCAGGCAGAGACGTTTACACGTCCGCATGCTTCTAATAAGTTATTGGGAAAAAAATTTAGACAAATTAGATATTCTCTTGGCGATATTCAGTATCATGGACCAAGTAGAAGCCAACACCCCTGGTAATGAGACATTGAATGAGATGGGAATGAGCGTGCCTTAAGTCCAATCGGATCCATGTGTGACTATGTACTTCCTTTTAAACCCTACCCTATATGAAATACCAAAACAGGACTTTTTATGGATCATCTCTCAGTGTTCAACCGGTATCCCTTCCCCCGGACGGTCTCTATGCAGCTGTGTCCACGGGACTCTCCCTCCACCGCGTCACGCAGCATCTTGAT
>Ga0207797_1002493_pt1 | contig 12748 bp, 1 predicted proteins | sample PRCRCaboRojoPR_6_FD_187275 | JGI IMG/M metagenome (GOLD analysis project Ga0207797, IMG submission 187275) | Marine sediment microbial community from Cabo Rojo, Puerto Rico - PR CR 10% Liquid 1 (SPAdes) | ecosystem: Environmental > Aquatic > Marine > Coastal > Sediment | place: Cabo Rojo, Puerto... | reverse complement strand
GTCTGCATCTGGGTGCTCTGGAGGGCAAACATCACCTGGAAGAGCGGGCTGTGGCTCAGGTTGCGCTGAGGCTGGAGGGCGTCGACGATCATCTCGAAGGGGAGATCCTGATGGGCGTAGGCGCCCAGGGCCGTCTCCCGGACGCGGTGGAGGAGGTCGCGGAAGGTGGGAGCGCCGGAGAGGTCGGCGCGGAAGACGAGGGTGTTGACGAAGAAGCCGATGAGTCCCTCGATCTCGCGGCGATTGCGGTTGGCGATGGGCGAGCCCACACAGAGATCGTCCTGGCCGGAGTAGCGGTGGAGCAGGGTCTGGAAAGCGGCCAGGAGGGTCATGAAAAGGCTGACGCCCTCCTGCTGGCAGAGAGCTCTGATGGCGGCGGAGAGGTCGTCCGGGAGATAGAAGGACTGGTAATCCCCGCGGTAGGTCATGACGGGCGGGCGGGGGCGGTCGGTGGGCAGCTCGAGGAGGGGGGGCATGCCGGACAACTGCTCCTTCCAGTAGGAGAGCTGAGCGTCGAGGACGTCGCCCTGGAGCCAGTTCCGCTGCCAGTGGGCGAAGTCGGCGTACTGGATGGGGAGCTCGGGGAGGGGGGAGGGACGCCCGTTGGAGAAGGCGTCGTAGAGGAGGGCGATCTCCTGAACGAGGACGTTGGTGGACCAGTTATCGCCGACGATGTGGTGCATGGTGAGGAGGACGACGTGCTCCTCATCGGCGAGGCGGAGGAGGCGGGGACGAAGCAGGGGGCCGCGGGCCAGGTCGAAGGGGGTCTGAGCTTCCTCCTGGGCCAGCCGGAGGGCCTCCTTATCCCGCTGGTCCTTAGGCAGGTGCCGCAGGTCGGTGACGAGGAGGGGGAGGGAGAGGGCCGGTGCGATGTGGGGCACCGGCTTCCCGTCCACCGTGTGGAAGGTGGTGCGCAGGGCCTCGTGGCGGCGGACGATCTCGTTGAGGCTTCTCTCCAGGACGGAGAGGTCGAGAGGGCCGAGGAGGCGGACGGCCTCGGGGATGTTGTAGAAGGGGCTGTTGGGCTCGAGCTGATCGAGGAACCAGAGCCGCTGCTGGGCGAAGGAGAGGGGCGGCGGCTCGATGGGGAGGGTGGTGTCGGGGTCGCGGGGGAGCGGCTGGATGGGCGGGGCCTGGAGCCCGGCCTGGGTGCGGACGGCGATTTCGACCCGATCCGCGAGTTCGGCCACCGTGGGGGCCTCGAAGACGGTGCGCAGGGGGAGGTCGACCTGGAAGCTGTCTCGGATGCGGGAGACGAGTTGGGTGGCCAGGAGGGAGTGACCGCCCAAGGCGAAGAAGTTGTCGTGGACACCGACGTGCTCGACGCCGAGCACCCGGGACCAGATGGTGCTGAGCACCTCCTCGGTGGAGGTGCGGGGTGCGACGAAGGCGCCTTCAAGGTCTCGGTGCGACCAATCGGGCGCCGGCAGAGCCTTGCGGTCGACCTTGCCGTTGGGCGTCATCGGCAACGCATCCAGCGGCACAAAAGCAGACGGGATCATGTAGTCCGGAAGGCTCTGCTGGAGGAACCGGCGCAGGTTGCCGGCGGAGGGCGGCGGCTGGTGCTGGGAGGCATCGGGCACGACGTAGGCGGCTAGGCGCGTATCGCCGGGGGTCACGTCGAGGGCCAGCACCGCTGCCTCGCGGAGGTCTGGATGTCTGCCCAGTGCCGCCTCGATCTCGCCGGGCTCGATGCGGAAACCGCGGATCTTGATCTGGTGGTCGAGCCGACCGAGGAACTCGATATTCCCGTCGGGGCGGTAGCGGGCCAGGTCGCCGGTCCTGTAGAGCCGGGAACCTGGCTCGTCGCTGAAGGGATCGGGGATGAACCGCCGGGCCGTGAGGGCGGGGCGACGGTGGTAGCCCCGGGCCACGCCCATGCCGCCGACGTGGAGCTCGCCCTTGACGCCGACGGGCACCGGCTGGAGGTTCCGATCGAGGACGTAGAACTGCATGTTGGCGAACGGGCGACCGATGGGCACCACCTGGTCGGCGGCCGAGGAGAGATGGGCGCTCTCGAAAAAGGAGCTGTCGATGGTGGCCTCGGTTAAGCCGAAGGAGTTGACCAGACGCGTTTCGGGGCCGCAGAAGCGCTGGAACCGCCGGTACTCCTCGGCATACCAGCTGTCGGAACCGCAGGCCAGGAGGTGGACGAAGTCGAGCCGCTGCTCGGTCGTATCGAGGTACTGGATGAGTTGCCGCAGGACCACAGGGACGAACTCGGCGCAGTCGACCTCCTCCTGCTGCATGAGCTGGTAGAGTCTGTCAGGCATCAAGAGCCACTCGCGGGGGCAGATCACCAGCCTGCCCCCGGAGCAGAGAGCGCGGACCAGGTCCCCGGAGAAGACGTCGAAGGCGAAATTGGCCATCTGGAGGTGCGACCGGACCGAGTGGAGCTGATAAGCGTCCTCCCACGCCAGGTAGGCGTTGACCAAGCTGCGGTGCTCGATCATCACGCCCTTCGACCTGCCGGTGGAACCCGAGGTGTAGATCAGATAGGCGAGGTTGGAGGGGATGACCTCGGTGCTGGGATTGGTGTCCGGCTCCTGCGCCAGGGGGTTTCCGTCCCCATCTAGGCAAACAACCGTCGGCAGCACGCGTAACCCAAGATCGGACAGGTGATCCTTCAGGTGCTCCTGCGTCAGGACGATCGACACTCCCGAATCTCTCAGCATGTGGGCCAGTCGGTCCTTGGGGTACATCGGGTCGAGGGGCAGGTAGGCGCCCCCGGCCTTGAGGATGCCCAGCACGCCCACGATCATGTCCAGCGAGCGATCGACGCACAAGCCGACCACTGTGTCGGGTCGGACGCCCAGCTCCCGGAGGTGATGGGCCACACGGTTCGCTCGTCGGTTCAGTTGATCGTAGGTCAGGCTCGCGCGCGGGCGGGATCCCTGGGCCGGAACAACCACGGCCACGCTCTCTGGCGTGCGCTCGACCTGCGCTTGGAAGAGCTGGTGGGCGCAGCGATCCCGTGAGCGGTCGGTGGTCGTGTCGTTCCATTCAACCAGCAGCTCTCGGCGCTCGGCCTGGGTGAGAAGCGGCAGCGAAGAGATCTTTCGATCGGGGTTGGCGACGATGCCCTGGAGAAGCACCCGGAAGTGGCTCAGCAGTCGGTCAACGGTTGCAGCGTCGAAGAGGTCGGTGTTGTACTCCACCGAGGTGTCCATGCCTGCAGGGCCCTCGCTCAGGGAGAGCGTGAGATCGAAGGTGGAGGTTCCGCTGTGAACATCCACCTGCTGGAGCGTGACGTCGGACAGGGCCTGAGCCTGGGCGGGAGCGTTCTGGAGGATGAACATCACCTGGAAGAGCGGCGTGTAGCTCATGTCGCGGTCTACCTGCAGAGCCTCCACCAGCGTTTCAAAGGGCAGGTCCTGGTGCGCATAGGCGCCCAGGGTGGTCTCACGTACTCGGCGCAGCATCTCTCGGAACGATGGGCTCCCGGAGAAATCGGCGCGCAGCACCAGCGTGTTGACGAAGAAGCCGATCAACCCCTCGATCTCAGCGCGATTCCGATTAGCGATGGGCGATCCGACGTTGATGGTTGGCTGCTGCGTGTAGCGGTGCAGCAGTGTCTGGAAGGCAGTGAGAAGCGTCATGAAGGGCGTGCATCTCTCACGACGGCCCTCCAACTTGACCGCTTCGATCAAGTCTCTGGGCAGCGTGACCGAGCGGGTCGCTCCCCGGCTCGTGAAGACCGCGGGCCTGGGACGATCGGTGGGCAGCTCCAGGATGCCCTGATCATCGCCAAACTGGTGCTTCCAGTAGGTCAAGTGCTCCTGCAGGACATCGCCCGCCAGCCACTCTCTCTGCCAGTGGGCGAAGTCCGCATACTGGATGGGCAGGTCGGGCAGTGGAGCCGGTCTGCCCCCGGAAAACGCCTCGTAGAGTTGTGTAAGCTCCCCGATGAACACACCAACGGACCAGCCGTCGGAGATGATGTGGTGCATCGTGAGGAGCATTAGATACTCCTCATCGTCGAGCTGAAGCAGGATGCAACGCAGGAGCGGCCCGCGAGAGAGGTTGAAGGGCCGCTGTGCTTCCTCTGTTGCCAGGCGCATCGCCTCGGTTTCTCGCTTCTCCTCAGGCAGGCTTCGCAGATCGACCACCGGTAGGTTCACCTGCAAGGAGGGCGTGATGACCTGAACAGGGTCGCCGTCCATGGTAGAGAACGTCGTGCGCAGGCTCTCGTGGCGCTGCACGATCCTATCCAGCGACTGCTCTAGCGCCGTCACGTCCAGAGGCCCGAGGAGCCGCACCGCGGCGGGTATGTTGTAGAAGGGGCTGTTTGGCTCGAACTGGTCCAGGAACCAGAGACGCTCTTGAGCGAAGGAGAGGGGGAAGACATAGACCTCATCGGATGCAGTCCCCTCCTCCACTGTCTCCTCTCTTAGGAGCTCAAGGGAGAGAGCGAGATCCTCGAGTTGATCATAGATAAGCGCCTGCACCATGGCGAGACCCCTTAGCGATTACACGGACCGGTCAACAACTTCTTTCTCAAGGGAGGAGCGCTTCACCCGGCGGTCCTGTCGCGACACACGCGAAATAGTAGGGATCGGCGGTTGGCTGCCCGCAGCCTCCGCCTCCAGGATTGCTGTGGCCAGGTCGGCCACTGTGGGCTTCTCAAACAGCACGCGCAAGGGCAGCTCAACCTGAAACTCATCTCGGAGTCGCGAGATGAACTGCGTCGCCAGGAGCGAGTGCCCTCCCAACTCGAAGAAGTTGTCGAAGACGCCCACCCGGTCTAGGTTGAGCAACTCAGAGCATATCGCAGCCAGTTTCTGCTCCATCTCATCTCGGGGGGCCACGTACTCTCGCCTCACGTCCAACTCATCGCGGTCGGGCGTTGGCAGCGCTCCGCGGTCTACCTTTCCGCTGGGCGAGAGGGGCAGCTCATCGAGCATCACGAAGGCGGATGGCACCATGTAGTCAGGCAGCGTCTGCCTCAGGAAGTCCCTCAGTTCGTGCCGTGCCGGTCTAGTCTCGTTGGCGGGAACGGCGTAAGCTATCAGGCGCTTCTCCTCCAATCCAGCTCCTTGCGCTACTGCGACGCAATCCCGCACGTTCGGATGCCGCCCCAGGGCGGTCTCGATTTCGGCCAGCTCGATGCGGAAGCCCCGCACCTTCACCTGATGATCCACCCGGCCCAGGAACTCGACGTTGCCGTCCGCCCGATATCGCACCAGGTCGCCCGTGCGGTAGAGTCGAGCCCCGGGCTTGCCGCTGAAGGGGTCAGGGACGAATCTCTCCGCCGTCAGGCCCGGTCGTCTCAGGTAGCCACGCGCCAGGCTGACGCCGCCGACGACCAGCTCCCCCGGCACGCCTATCGGGACAGGTTGCAGAGCTTGATCCAGAATGTACAGCTGAGTATTGTCAATGGGTCGGCCGATGGGCGGGCTATGAACGTCCTTCTCGTCACACGGATACATCGAGGCGCAGACCGTGGTCTCCGTCGGGCCATAAGCGTTGAAGAAGTCCCGCTCCGGCGCCCACTTGGCCACCAGGTCCGCGGTGCAAGCCTCTCCCGCCGAGATGATCGTCTCCAGGTTCGGCAGGTCTTCTTGCGGCAGCACGGTCAGCATCGACGGAGGCAGCGTGACGTTAGTCACCCTCTCCTCGTCCACGAGCCGAACTAGATCGTGGCCTGATGCTAGCGTCTCCTGCTGTGCCAGGCAGAGCGTTGCGCCGTTCGCCAGAGCCATGAACGTCTCCCATACCGAGGCGTCGAAGCTGAGGGGCGAGAACTGGAGAATCCGACTCCCCTGGTGGATCTTGAATGCGCGTCGCTGGGCGTCTGTCAGGTTACAGAGGCCGCGGTGGCGGAGCATGGTGCCTTTTGGCCTTCCGGTCGAGCCCGACGTGTAGATCACGTAAGCGAGGTTGTCGGGGGTGACGGGGCTGACCGGGTTCTCTTCCGGCCCCTGCGCGATGGTCTCCCAATCCGCGTCGAGACGGAGTAGGGAATCGGGGATCGGGAGGGATGAGAGCCGTTCCATCAAGTGCTCCTCGGTCAGCAAGACGGATAGCTGAGCGTCCTCCATCATGAACGCCAGACGGTCGTCGGGGTAGGTCGGATCGAGGGGGACATAGGCGCCGCCGGCCTTCAGAATGCCCAGGATACCGACCACCATCTCCGGCGAGCGTGTTGTCGAGACGCCGACCAACGCCTCCGGGCCTACCCCGAGCTTCAGCAGGTAGTTTGCCAGGCGATTTGCCTTACGGTTCAACTCGTCGTAGCTCAGGCTCTGCCTCTCGTCCTGCCGGGGATCGTTCCCAGGGTAAGTCAGTGCCACGGCGTTAGGTCTGCCTGCCGCTTGAGCTTCGATGAGATGGTGGATGCAGGCATCGTCTGAGAAGGGCTTCGCGGTGGCATTCCACGCCTTCAGCATCCGCTTCTCTTCCTCGGCGGTCAGGAGCGGTAGGTCCGCAATGGATCGATCTGGATGGACTACGATGGCTTCGAGCAGGGTCCGGAAATGGCCCACCAGACGTTCGACCGTCGTCCGTTCGAAAAGATCGGTGTTGTACTCGATGTAACCCCCGAAACCATCCCGTGCGTCGGTCATTGAGAGCGTCAGATCGAAGGTCGCTGTACCGCTGTGTGTCTCGATAGGCCGCACCGTCAGACCTGGGAGGTTGAGTGGTTCGACCGTGGGCGTGTCGAGGACGAACATCACCTGGAAGAGCGGCGTGTGGCTCAGGTCGCGCTGGGGCCTCAGCTGTTCCACCAGCGTCTCGAACGGCAGGTCCTGGTGGGCGTAGGCTCCCATGGCAACCTCGCGCACCTGTCTCAACAGCTGGCGGAAGCTTGGGCTATCGGAGAGATCGGTCCGCATGACCAGCGTGTTGACGAAGAAGCCGATCAAATGCTCAATATCGGCTCGGTTCCGATTGGCAATCGGTGTGCCCACGCTGATATCTGTTTGACCGGTGTAGCGGTAGAGCAGCGTTTGGAAGGCCGCCAGGAGCGTCATGAAGAGGGTCGCTCCTTCGTCTCGCCCCAGCCCTTTGAGGGCGGTAGATAGCTCCCGAGGCAAGGTGAACGCGTGAATCGCACCCTCTGACGTCTGCATAGCCGGTCTCGGGTGATCGGTTGGGAGCTCCAGCAGCGGCGGACTGTCGGCCAGCTGTTCCCTCCAATAGTCGAGTTGGGTCTCCAGAACCTCTCCCTGCAGCCACTCTCGCTGCCAGACAGCGAAATCGGCATACTGGATCGGAAGCTCCCCCAGTGGAGATGATTGGTCGGCGACGAACGCCGCGTAGATCTCGGCCATCTCCCGCACGAAGATGGCCGTCGACCAGCCATCGGCGATGATGTGGTGCATCGTCAGGAGCATCACGTGCTCGGCTTCCCGACCCTGCTCCGGGTGGGCTTCGCTCAACCGCAGCAGGCACGCTCGCAGAAGCGGCCCGCTGCCGAGATCGAATGGACGCTGCGCCTCATCCATGGCCCAGCGACGAGCTTCTGTTTCCTGATCGGCTGCCGACAGGTCGATGAGATCCACGACGGGGAGCGGCACTTTCACCTCAGGGGCGATGATCTGTACCGGCTTCCCCTTCTCCTGGGCGAAGGTCGTGCGCAGGGCCTCGTGCCGGCTGACAATCTCATCCAGTGTGCGCTTCAGGGCTTCCACATCTAGGTCTCCGGTCAGCCGTACGGCTATCGGTATGTTGTAGAAGAGACTGCCCGGGGCAAGCTGATCCAAGAACCAGAGCCGCTGTTGAGCGAAGGATAGAGGAGGCGGCTCGATGGGAACACCAGTGGCCGGATCTCTAGAGACTGGCTCTATAGGCGTTGCCTCCACCGTTGCCTCGCACCGTAGATCCTCCTCGATCCGGTCGGCTAGTCCGGCTACGGTGGGCGTTTCGAAGAGGTGCCGCAGTTCCAAGCCAACCTGGAACACCTCCCGAACCCGTGAGATCAACTGTGTCGCCAGCAAAGAATGACCGCCGAGGTCGAAGAAGTTGTCGTGCACCCCGACACGATCCAGGTCCAGCACTTGGGCCCAGATGTCGACCAGAGCCGCTTCCACCGGCGTGCGCGGGGCGACATGGGGGGGCCGCGCCAGGTGCTCGATCTCCGGATCCGGCAGAGCTCGGGCGTCTACCTTACCGCTGGCCGTCAGAGGCAGTGCCTTCATCGTCACGTAGGACGAAGGAACCATATACCGAGGAAGTCTGTCCTCCAGGGCTTCTCGAAGCTCCTCGAGATCGAAGTCGTCCTCTTTCTCCGGCACCACGTAGGCTGCCAGGTGGCTCTTCCCTCCCTCTTTCTCGTACACCACAGCGACAGCCTCACGGACAGCCGGTTGCGCGTTGAGCGCTGCCTCGACCTCGCCCAGCTCGATGCGGAATCCGCGCACTTTCACCTGCCGGTCATAGCGTCCCAGGAATTCAAGGTTGCCGTCGGGCCAATAGCGCACCCGATCGCCGGTTCTGTACAACCGCGCTCCAGGTGTCTCTTCAAACGGATCCGGGATGAACCGCTCGGACGTGAGGCGGGGCCGGTTCAGGTAGCCTCGACCCACGCCGACTCCGCCGATGTAGAGCTCGCCGGGCGCGCCAACGGGCACCGGGGACATGTCCTCGTTCAGAACGTAGATCTGCACATTCGGGAAAGGGCGGCCGATGGGGATGTTGTCGGTCTCCTTCCGGCGTTCGTCCACGTCGTACCAGGTTGTCGTGACGGACGCCTCCGTCGGCCCATACACGTTGACGAATCTACGGTCTGACGCCCATCGGGCAACGACGTCTCTGGTGCATCGCTCCCCTCCGGCGATGACGACCCTCAGGCAGGATAAGTCATCGGCTGGGAGCACCTTCAAGACGGACGGCGTCATCGTCAGGACGGTGATGTTTCGGTCCTGCAGTACATCGTGGAGTTCGGACAGGGAAAGCGTCAGCTCCTGGGGGATGAGGTGTAGGGAAGCCCCGTTCACCAGGGCGGGGAAGACCTCCACGATGGATCCATCAAAAGCGAAGGATAGGAACTGGAGCACGCGGTCATCGGAGTCGATATCGAAGTGTTCGGCCCATCCGACCACTTGATTGCACAGCCCCCTGTGTTCCAGCCAGACGCCCTTGGGGCGGCCCGTGGAACCGGAGGTGTAGATCACATAGGCCAGGTTCTCTGGTCTCGCCTTGTTTGCCGGGTTCGCGGTGCTTTCCTGTGCTATCCTCTCCCAGTCGTCGTCCAGGCAGATTAGCCGAGTGGGTCGGGTCGCGCGAAGACGGTTCTCCAGATGAGCCTGAGTCAGCACGAGGGGCACCTGAGTGTCCTCCAGCATGAAGGTCAGACGCTCCTGAGGATTCGTCGGGTCCATCGGGACGTAAGCGCCGCCCGCTTTCAGGATCCCGAGCATGCCGATCACCATCTCGGGTGAGCGCTCCACGCAGATCCCCACCGGCATCTCGGGCCCGGTGCCGAGATGCCGCAGGTAGTGCGCCAGCTGATTCGCGCGCCGGTTCACCTGAGCGTACGTCAGACGCGTATCCTCAAAGACGAGGGCCACGGCGTCGGGCGTGCGTCTCACCTGGTCCTCGAACAGTTGGTGGACATATCGATCGGTGGGATAGTCCCCCTTCGTGCCGCTCCATTCGATCAGCAGCTGCTCCTCCTCGGACGCTGTGAGTATCGGCAGCGTCCCCAGAGTCTGCTCAGGCGCAGCGGCAACGGCTTCCAACAGAACCTGAAGATGTTTCAGCATACGTTCAACCGTGTCGGGACGGAAATGATGGGCGTCGTAGGCCACCTCCAGTCCTATCGTCTCGCCCGGCGACACTGCAATCGTCAGAGGGTAGTTCGTCCTGGTGAACGTGTGTACTTGGTCGATGGATAAGACCGTCTCCTCCTCCCGCACGACTGTATCCATAGGGTAGTTCTCGAAGACCAGGAGACTCTCGAACAACGGCTGATCTCGGGGGATGTCGCTCCAGCCTTGGATCTCCACCAGGCGACTGTACTGATATTGGCGCATCTCCGCTTGCTGCCTCTGTAGCTCCTGAAGCCAGGCCAGCGTCGGGAGCTCGGGCTTGATCGTCACGCGAACGGGTAGGGTGTTGATGAAGAGGCCCACCATTGTTTCGGCCCCCGGCAGATCTGCCGGTCGACCCGAGACCGTGGCGCCGAAGACGACGTCGTCCTCGCCGCAGTAGCGGCTGAGCAGGAGAGCCCATGCCCCCTGAACGATGGTATTCAGGGTCAACTGTCGGCGGCGGGCTAGCTCTCGCAATCCCTGGCTGGTCTCCTCCGACAGCAGTAGTCGCCGCGAGACGTAGTCCTGCTTCCCAACCATCCCTTGATGCTCTGCAGTGTCGGAAGGGCGATGGAGCGGAATGGTGTCGACTGTCAGTGGTGTGGGTGCTGTGAAGCCGTCCAGTCTCTGCCGCCAGTACGCTTCCGCCTTGTTCATCGCTTGCTGCTGCAGCCAGGCGATGTAGTCGCGATATGGACGACTCGGACCGAGGGCGATCTCCTGGCCCCGTTGGAAGGCCTCGTACAGGGCGAAGACCTCTTGGAAGATGATGGGCAGGGACCAGCCGTCCAGGAGGAGGTGATGATGACTCCACATGAACTGGTGGGTCTCTTCCTCTGTCCGGAAGATTGCCAGACGCATCAGCGGCACGCTGGATAGATCGAAGCCGCGCTCTCGATCAGCACGGAGGAACCTCTCCAACTCCGTGCGCTGTTCTTCCGCCGGCAAGTGGCGCCAGTCTCGCTGCACCAGCGGAACCTTCACGGAGCGATGTACCACTTGAAGCGGTTCGTCCAGCTCCTCCCACAAGAACGTCGTCCGTAAGGCCGAGTGGCGATCGATGACCTGCTGCCAGGCGCGTCTGAAGGCCGGCACGTTCAGGCTGCCGCGCAGGGTCCATACTGACTGCTCGAAATAGACGCCGGTCTCCGGGGCGTAGAGACTGTGAAACAGCATGCCTTGCTGCATGGGTGAAAGTGGATAGATGTCTTCGATGTTTCTGACGTTCATAGGGTCACCTTACCCTCGGTTGAGCTTCGCCAGTACTTTGTCCAGGTCTCGCTGGCTGAGGCTGGCCAGTTTGAAGTCCGAAGGCGTCACCCCGCCCACGTCGGAGGAGCCACAGTGAGCGATGAGTGTCCGCAGTGCCTGGACGAAGTCCTCTCCCACCCGTTCGATGGTGGCTCGTCGATGCACGTTCTGGCTGTACGTCCACTCCAGACGCAGCCTGCCATCGACGATCCCCCCATTGATATCCAGGAGATGCGTTCGACTCTCCGCCGGATCTCGGTCTGGTCCGACTGACTCCTGCGCCAGCCGGAGAACGGAGGAACCAGCTATGGCTTGATCGAATTGTCCCAGGTAGTTGAAGCCGATCTCGGGCTGGGGCAAATCTCGTAGGCAACGGATGATCTCACGGTCATTGCTCAAATAGCGCAGCAAGCCGTACCCGAGGCCGCCGTTTGGCACCTGACGTAGTTGTTCCTTGATCGCCATCAGAGCGTCGCCGGGGTTGTTGCCTCGCTTCAGTCTCAACGCCACGGGGTAGGTCATCGTGAACCAACCCACCGTCCTCGACAGGTCCACATCGTCCCACAGATCCTCCCGGCCGTGGCCTTCCATCTCCAACAGCGTCTGCTCAGACCCTGTCCACCGGTTGACGGCCTGCACCAGGGCCGTCAGCATGGTGTCGTTGATCTCGACGCGGTAGGCAGCGGGCACCTCTTTGAGCAGGGCTTGAGTCTCATCTCGATCCAGGGCGACCGTGACGCTCTGGGCCGAAGCTTCTGTGTTCGACCCTCCAGGGAAATCGACCGGCAGGCGAGGCGTCCCGTCCTCTGCTGTGGTCAGCCAATAATCGAGCTGTTCATGAACGGCTTCAGACTGGGCGTATTCCTCTAGGCGTCGGGCCCAGCGCTGGAACGAGGTCGTCTTGGGCGGCAGCTGTACGGCCTCTGCGCGCTGCACCTGTTCGTAGGCCGCCTGAAAATCCTCAAGGAGGATGCGCCACGACATCCCGTCGAACGTCAGATGATGGGCCACGATCAGCATTCGGTCCGGCTGCTCCGGCCCCAGGTCGAAGTATGCGACCCGCATCAATGGTCCACCCGTCAAGTCCAGGCTGGCCTGGAGTGCAGAGGCTCGTGCTTCAATGGTCGGGCGCTGTCCTGTCTTCGCTAGACTCGATAGATCTACCCACTCAACCGGTGGCTCCTGGTTGAGCCCGGCGTTGATCTGCTGCCAACCCGATTGAGGGGCCCGCTGGCTCACTGACTCGTGGACCCGCTTGAACCGCAGCCGCAACGCGTCGTGGTGCTCCAGCAGGTGCGCGACCGTCGCCCGCAGGAGGTCGGGCGTCAACGTCTGCTCCACCTCCAACATCACCGCCTGATTCCAGTGATGCGGGGCTACCAGCTCTTGCTCGAAGAACCAGTGCTGGATGGGGGTGAGGGGGACCGGGCCCTGTACGATGCCCTGTTCTGCCTGCACGGCCTGGCCGCTGCCGGCCAGCATCGCCAGTCCGGCCACGGTCGGCGCCTCGAAGATGTGCCGCGGCGTGAGGCGCAGTCCAGCCTGATTGGCCCGGGCGACGACCTGGATGGCCAGGATGGAGTCGCCGCCCAGCTCGAAGAAGCTGTCGTGGACGCCGACCTGGTTGAGGCCGAGGAGTTGCTCCCATATCTCGGCCAGGGTCTTTTCCCTGTCGTTGCGAGGAGCGACGTAGGCACTCTCCAGGTCCGGTCGGGCCTGGTCAGGTGCCGGCAGGGCCCGGC
>Ga0207797_1002492_pt1 | contig 12751 bp, 9 predicted proteins | sample PRCRCaboRojoPR_6_FD_187275 | JGI IMG/M metagenome (GOLD analysis project Ga0207797, IMG submission 187275) | Marine sediment microbial community from Cabo Rojo, Puerto Rico - PR CR 10% Liquid 1 (SPAdes) | ecosystem: Environmental > Aquatic > Marine > Coastal > Sediment | place: Cabo Rojo, Puerto... | reverse complement strand
CGATTTGGCGGGCGATCTCCCCGGTCTGGGGGTCCACGGAGTAGTCGATGTTCTCCCAGGTGGTGGGCGCCACCGGGATGGGGGCGGGGTCCCCCGGGCAGCGGACTTCGACGGTGTCCCGGGAGAGCCGGGTGACGGTCCCGATCTTGCCGTTGAAGTAGAGCTTGTCCGGGGACATGTCGTTCCGGATGAACATCACCTGGGCCCCCTTCTTGAGCTCCAGGACCGCGGCGGTGGGGTGGGCCTGCTCCGGGAAGTCGCCTTCCAGCTCGGCCTGGAAGCGGCGGCGCTTTGCGGGGAGGGCCTCCATGCGGGCGCGGTTGATGGCGTCGGCGCTCCGGTTGTGGGTGCAGAGGGTGATGGTCCCGTCCTGGTCCCCGGGCGAGAAGCCGGGAATGTGCCGGGCGTTGAGCGCCTCGAGGGTCTCCGGGTCGAGCCGGTTGTCCCGGACCCGGTTGAGGAGCTCGATGAAGCGGGGATCGGACTGTCGGTAGATCCGCTCGAGCTCGATGGGGACCATCCCCTCCCGGGCGAGGGCCGTGCTGCTGAAGAAGTAGGGGGAGCCGTAGCGGTCCTTCAGGAGCGCCCACTCCCCCCGCTTGACCACGGGCGAGAGCTGGTGGAGGTCGCCGATCATGAGGAGCTGCACGCCGCCGAAGGGGCGCTCCGATCGGCGGTAGCGGCGGAGGACGGCGTCCACGCCGTCCAGGAGGTCTGCGCGCACCATGCTGATCTCGTCGATGATCAGGAGGTCCAGGCTGCGGATGAGGTTCTTCTTCTCCCGGCGCATCCGGTGGCGGCCGGTGAACGCCTCGCTTCCGGGGACGAACGGGCCGAAGGGGAGCTGGAAGAAGGAGTGGAGGGTGACGCCGCCGGCGTTGATGGCGGCCACGCCCGTGGGGGCGGTCACCACCAGCCGCTTGGGCGAGGTCCGGGCGACCTCGTGGAGAAAGGTGGTCTTGCCCGTGCCGGCCTTGCCCGTGAGGAAGACGTTGCAGTCCGTGTGGCGGACGTAGTCCTCGGCCAGCTGGAGCTGGGGGGTGGGAGGGGACATGGGGTCATCCGGCCTTTCTGAACTGGGCGATCTGGCGCGAGAGGGCGATCAGGGCGCCGGTCTCGTCCCAGAGCTCGCCGTCCTCCTCCATCATGCCCTGGTGGACGAACCGGCTGCGAAAGCGGCCCTTCAGCCAGGCGCTTTGGGGGGCCTGGCGGACGTTCACCGAGCACTCCAGGGTGGGCACCCAGGCCACCATCCCCTGGCTCGCCAGGACGGCGGGCGGAAAGGCGTCGGCCACCAGGAGGACGGCCCGCTCGTCCAGAGGGCGGTCGTCCCGGAAGCGGATCCACCCCCGGATCTCCGACCGCTCCGCCAACTCCCCCGACATCCAGCCGGCACAGGCCGGGTCCAGCCGCACGTCCAGGTGCCGGAACAGGGAGTAGCCGGGCATCTCCGGGATGGGGACGCAGGTCTCCACCGGCGGAAGGGCGGGGTCTTCCGCCTCCATCCGATCGGTTGCGGAACGGCTCCCTCGATGGGTGAAGGTCCCCAGGGCGGTCGTCTTGAGCTCCCCTCCCTGGAAGAGATCGACCCGGCAGCGCTCGAACCGGGCGGAGGCGCCCAGGGGCCCCACGGTGATCTCCGCCTCCCCGGCTGCGCAGCGGGAGAGGAAGGCGGCCGTGAAGATGGAGAGGGACCGCATCCGGCTCTGCTCGAGCGCGGCCTGGGCGCAGAGCGCCATGAGGTACCCGCCGTTGGGGTTCTCGTTGATCGACCAGTCCGCGGAGACGGTCCCTCTGTAGGTGCCCTCACCCTGTCTCGTTACGGCGATCCCCCGGTCAAAGGTGTGCATGGGTGTTGTCCGTGTCCACCTCGTCGTTCACCACGAGGACGGTCTCGGGGTTCTTTCCCAGGACCTCCACCAGCAGGCCGGTGGCGCCCTCCCGGGGGACCTTGATGTTCACGTACGGCATGGTGACCTCCCTGGTTCAGCAGTGAAAGGAGAAAAGGACCGTGGGGGTTCAGCGCCCCGGCCTCGCTATGGCCTCGAACCTCGCGCCGGTCAGCTCGGCCAGGTCCCGGGGGGCGAGCCCCATCTGGAGGCCCCGTTTGCCGGCGCTGACGTAGACGGTGTCGTGTTGGGCGGCGGAGGCGTCGATGACCGTCTGAAGGCGTTTCTTCTGTCCCAGGGGGCTCACCGCACCCAGGACGCAGCCGGTGGCCCGCTCCACCTCCTTCTTCTCCGCCATGGCCGCCTTCTTGGCGCCCAGGACCTTGGCGAAGCGCTTCAGGTCGAGCCGGGCCGAGACCGGCAGCACGGCCACGGCCAGGCGCCCGTCGTCGCCTGCGGCCACGAGGGTCTTGAACACCCGGTCCGGGTCCACGCCCAGCTCGGCCGCGGCCTCGTCTCCGTAGGAGTCCGCCCCGGGGTCGTGGTCGTACTCGTGGAGACGAAAGGGGATGCGGGCCTTTTGGGCGGCATGGACGGCTGGGGTCATGGTGCGAAGGCTCCAAGGGTCCGGGCCGGGCTCACCCGGCCCGGGAGAAGCGTTTGCTTCGGGGTATACATCAGAGAGGGGGGTCGGATCAAGGCGGCCGTCCGGAAGGAGGGGGAGGCGTCGGGCGGCCGGTCCGCCTATGTGGTGGGCCGTTCCCGAATCGACGCCACGCCCTCGCCGGAAAAGCAGCCGTCCTCGAAAGGCTCTTTGAAGGCCTCCAGGGCCGCCGCCTCACCCAGCTTCCGGTAGGACTCGAACTGGTTCTCGTCAAAGAACTGGTCGCCCGTGGTCTGATCGGGAAAGCCCGGGTTCTTCCTGCGGTAGGCCAGGAGGTCCTCCGGTTCCTTTCCCGTGACCGCCGACTTGATGTAGATCAGCCGGCCGAGGGCCTCGTCCGGGTCGTCGCTGGGGTAGTGGATGTCCCCGACCACGCAGCAGGTCCTGCTCAGGCCGGTCTCGGGGTCGGGACGGAGGTCCGCCGTGTCGATGGTGATGTCGATGCCGAGGTCGATCCGCGCCTTGCGGATCACGTTGGCGAGGTCGTTCATGGCGAACTCCGGGTCCGCCGTGGCATCCGAGGCGATGATGATCCGGCATCGCCGCTTGAGGAGCGGGTAGATGCCCAGGTTCTCGTGGTGTCCGCCGTCGGAGAGGTTGAGCATCTCGTCCCTCTCGTCGGCCTCACCCAGAATCTCCTTGAGGAAGTACCAGGGCCAGAACACGGCCTTCCCGTTCGGGGTGAACGCGGGGTTGGGGTTGGGCATCCACCGGTTCAGCCTCACGTTCAACAGGGTGAGCAGCGCCCTCAGGGCCTTGTTGGTGGACGTTCCCATCTGCGGGCTGGCGGCCGCTCCGGAGATGGCCATGGCCGTGGCCAACCGCGTCTTGCCGTCGTTGTACTCCTCTGTTTTCCGGTATCCGGTGCACTCCGATCCCACGTGGTGCCTGGAGAAGAAGAAGAAGTCGGCCCCCCGCCCCCGCAGATACCGATCCGTGCTTCCCGGCACGTTCAAGGTCGTGTTGATGAGGTGGTAAGGCGCCCCGTTCCCCTGCTCGTGCAGCTGGGACAGACGAAGGGGCTCGTTGGACACGACCCCGGTGGCCGAGCCTTGGCTCCTGTCCACCTTGACGATGTACGCCTCGCTCAACCGGTCCCGGTAGAAGTGGTGGAGAGAGGTGCGGTTGGTGTCGATGACCAGGCTCGCGGCCAGAAACACCGCCGCCGCCAGAAGCGTCCAGCCGAGAGCCATCCCTTCGTAGGCCTCGACGGTGGCCAGGACCCGAAGCAGCCAGGCGAAAAGAACGGGCAGGAGGAGCACCCAGCCCACCCGGAAAAGGATCCCCAGGGCCGCGCGCACCTTCTCGTTTTTGCTCTGTACGAGACCGGCGATCAGTCCCAGGGCGGAGGCGACGGAGACGCCGGAGAGGAGGTTCACCACCCAGGACCGGGCCTCCTCCCAGTGGACGGCGAGGAGCGCGACCAGCCCCAGACCGGCCGACACGGCCAGGACGGCCGCCAGGACGGCGTTGATGTTCTGTGCCGTTCTCCTGTCCTTCATGTCCGGCTCGCGCCGGCAGGTGGCGCCGTACCCGCGGACCACGACCATCAGGAAGACACTGCAGAGGCTGACGACGAAGCACGCGTTGTCGAACCCCTTGGAGAAGGCGGGGTTGGCCGCCAGCGCATGGATGCCCCAACCAACCAGGATCAGCAGGCCCGCCGGGAACAGGTTGCTCAGGATCAGGCCCGTCAGGTAGGTCCCGAGCATGCGGGCGTACTCGAGGAAGCTCCCTTTCACGGCGAGGAAGTTGCCGTGCTCGCGGAGATGCTTCACGGTCTTGCGCTCGTCCGGCTGGGTCCTACGCTGAAAGCGGAACGGAAACCCCTCCTCCTCCACCGAGGCCTGGGGATCCTCCAGGAGGGAGCTGAGGCAGGACCCGATGTACCCGCCCCCCGACACGGTGGAGAGGTAGTCGCAGCAGCGCAGCACGCCCCGGCGGGCCAGCCCCTGCAGCAGGCCCAGGTTGAACGTGGCCGAGCGAATCCCGCCCCCGGACAAGGCCAGGCCCGCCAGCTCGGCCTTGGCGCTGGGCCGGATGCCCGTCTGGGGCGCCACCCGGGTCGGGTCGGGGGCTACCCGGGTCGCGTCACCCAGCGCCTCGAGCAGCCGTTCCTGCTCCCTGACGACGGGCTGAGGGTCCAGGCCGAGCGCTTTGCGCCGTTTTTCCACGTACGCCAGCTCGTAGAGAAAGACCTTGGCGAACAGGTTCGTGAACCCTTTCTTGCCGTTTTCCGAAGCCATGACCAGCCCTCCCCCATGAACTTCCCTCGTCACCGGCCCGCCTTTTCCTTCAGAACCCGAGGCCTCCCACATCGATGTTCGAACCCGTCTCAGGGGCTGCAGTGGATTTTTTGAAGAAAAAGTCCCCTTATCTGACGGATCGGTAGCCTCCCGGGACGCCGTTCCTCGAGAAGACGATCTGCCAGAGCTGATTCCTCCGGGCCCGGAAGCTGCCCGCGCAGGAGAGGAGGTAGTAGGTCCACATGCGGCGGAACCGCTCGTCGTAGGTGTCGGCGAGCGCGGACCAGCTCGTGGTGAAGTTGCGGTGCCAGGCCATCAGGGTGGGGTCGTAGTGGGGCCCGAAGCCGTGCCAGTCCTCGAGGACGAAGAGGCCCTCCGCCGCCCGCGTGATCTGCGTGGCCGAGGGGAGCATGGAGTTGGGGAAGATGTACTTCCGGATCCAGGGGTCGGTCGAGTGGACCGAGGTGTTTCCACCGATGGTGTGGAGCAGGAAGAGGCCGTCGTCCTTCAGGCACCGGCGCACCACCTCCATGAAGCGCCGGTAGTTCTTGTGGCCCACGTGCTCGAACATGCCGATGGAGACGATGCGGTCGTACGTCTCGTGGAGGTCCCGGTAGTCCTCGAGCTCGATCCGGACATCGAGCCCTTGGCAGAAGTCCCGCGCGAAGGTCACCTGCTCGCTGGAAACGGTGATGCCATGGACGGACGCCCCGAACCGGGACGCCGCGTACCTCGCGAACCCGCCCCAGCCGCAGCCGATGTCCAGCACCTTCATGCCGGGCTGGAGGCCGGTCTTTCGGCAGACCAGTTCCAGCTTGGCCTCCTGGGCCTCGTCGAGGGTGGCCGCGCTCTCCCAGTATCCGCAGGAGTAGTTGAGCCAGGGGTCCAGCATCAGGGAGAACAGGCGATTGCCGGTGTCGTAGTGGTGCCGGCCGATCTCGTACGCCCTGGAACGATTCTGGGCGTTTCGCATTCTTGCGGAGAGGATCGCAGGGAGGAGGCGGAGAGACCTTTTCGAGGTCTTTTTGTCCAGCCGGTTGGCCAGGATCCGTTCAAAGAATCGATCCAGGGCATCGCAGTCCCACCAGCCGTCCATGTAGCTCTCACCCAGGGCGAGGGAACCGCCGGACAGGACCCGGTCGCAAAACCGCGGGTCGTGGACCCGAAGATCCCAGGGCCGGTCGCCGTTGAGGCGGACATCCGACGGGGCGAGCATCTCCTGAACGATGGGTTGACGCATTCGCAAAAACCCGCTCACGCGCCGCTGGTAGCGCTGTAACCCGTTGACATGCCGTGGGCAGATCTCGGCTTCGGGCTTCCTACCACTCCATCACGGTTCGACCGTTCGATGGATTCATGTCACGAGGTCCTGTCTTCTCCGGGACGACCCTGCATGCATTCGACCGCAGCCCATGCCGAGCGCACGCGATGCCCCTTGCTTCACGGGAGTACCTTGAACTGTTATACGGGCTCGGACCGCAAATCGCAACCCTTTCGCCGTAGAGTCTGAACGCCGTGCCCGTGCTGTTGTCGAGCGATATGCGTCGACCAGGTCGAGCTTGCCTTGATGGCATCGTTCCTGCATATCATAACCGGTTGGTTTTCTTCACACCATCGTTCGAGCCTGCTGCATTTGCGGACGGCGCCGTCCGCGAGCCCGTGGCGGGCGCTGGAAAGGAACCGCATGACGTCGGAGAGCTTCATTCAATGGATCGACGCGGATCGCGTCCGGGCGCTCCTGGAGAGCTTTCACGGTCTCACGGGGATTCCGTCCGCTTTGCTCGATCGGGGCGGGCGAATCGTAACGAGTCCGTCGGGCCGGGAGCTGGCGATCGGATGGCAGCGGATCTGCAGCGACTTCCACCGTCAACATCCCGATAGCCTGGAGCGGTGCCGGGAGAGCGACACCCGGATCTCGAACCAGCTCGAGGCCGGGAATCGCTACAGCTGCTGCGAGTGCCTCAACGGACTGGTGGACGTGGCCGTACCGGTCGTGGTGGACGGGGAGCACGTGCTGACCCTGTTCACGGGGCAGTTCTTCTTCGAGCCGCCGGACCGGGAGCGCTTTCGAAGGCAGGCCGCCGAGCTGGGGTTCGACGAGGAGGACTACCTCGCCGCCCTGGACGCGGTCCCGGTGATGGACCGTGAGACCGTGGAGCAGGGCATGGCGTTCCTCACCCACCTGGCGGAGCTCATCGGGGAGCTGGCCCAGGGGCAACGGCGGCTTCTGGAGATGAACCGGCGGCTCGAGCGGGAGGTGGAGGAGAGGACCCGGGAGCTCCACGGGACGAACCGGGCCCTCCGGGAGGCCGAGGAGGCGGTCGAGAGGGAGGCGGCGGAGCGGGAGCGGCTGGAGGCCGAAAGCCGGGTCTCCCTGGGGCACCTGCGGGACGTGTTGGAGAACACCACGGACGCCTTCTTCGAGGTGCAGGCCGACTTCACGGTGACCTACATCAACGAGAAGGCCGAGACGATCCTCGGGTGGAGCCGGGAGAAGCTCGTGGGGAGGAACCTGTGGGAGGCCTTTCCCGAGGCGGTAGGCTCGCACTTCGAGCTCGAGTACCGGCGGGCCCTGGCCGGGCAGACCGTGGCGGACTTCGAAACGTTCTCCGATCGAACCCGGAGGTGGTACGAGGTCCACGCCTACCCCACGCCCGAGAGCCTGTCCGTCTACTTCCGGGACATCACCCGGAGGAAGACGGCCGAAAAGAGCCTGCTGGAGTACCACCGCGTCATCGAGCAGTCGGACGACCTCGTCGGCGTTGTGGACCGGAGCTCGACCTACCGGCTGGTCAACCGGGCCTTTCTGAAGCAGATCGGGCTCGAGCGGGACGAGGTGATCGGGCGCGGCGTGGCGGAGGTGCTGGGGGAGAAGGTGTATCAGGACATTCGCCCTCACCTGGACCGGGCCTTTGCCGGCGAGCCCGTCGAGTACGAGATGGCGTTCGACCACCCCGAGGGCCCGAGGACCCTCCTGACCCGCTATGACCCCATCCGCGAGGAGTCGGGCGAGGTGGCCCTGGTCGTGGGCGTGATCCGCGACATCACCAAGCTGCGAAAGGCCGAGCGGGAGCTGGAGGACTTCTTCAACCTCTCCATGGACATGCTGTGCGTGGCCGGGTTCGACGGGTACTTCAAGCGCCTCAACCCGGCCTGGGAACGCACCCTGGGCTGGACCGAGGAGGAGCTCCTGGGGAGCCCGTGGATCGACTTCGTCCACCCCGACGACATCCAGCCCACCCTCAACGCGGGACAGGACCTCACCGAGGGCCGGGAGGTCATCTCCTTCGAAAACCGCTACCGCTGCAAGGACGGCACCCTGCGGTGGCTGTCCTGGAACTCGAGGCCGCTGCCGGAGCAGGGCCTGATGTACGGCGTCGTGCGGGACGTCACGGCGGCCAAGGAGGTCGAGGCCGCGCTGCGCGACCGGGACAGGCTCCAGGGGGCCCTGGAGACCGCCGGCGCGGTCTGCCACGAGCTGAACCAGCCCCTCCAGGCGATCACCGGGTTCACGGACCTCCTCCTGCTGGAGGTGGCGGCCCAGGAGGGCCCCTCGGAGAAGGCCCGCAAGATCCAGGAAGCCGTTCGGCTCATCAGCAGCATCACGAGGAAGCTCTCCGGCATCACCCGGTACCAGACCATGGACTACTTTCAGGGGAGAATCGTCGACATCGACCGGTCCTCCGACCCGGCGCCGGGGAACGCCGCGCCCTAGGTCCTCATCCGACCCGCCCGTGGATCCCGGAAGGCCCTTCCGCCTCGATGCGGGTCCTTTGCGGCGGCGTGTGAAGCGGCGCCCTGCGGGAGGTCTCGGCAGGGTTGGCAATCTTCCCGGGAATCGTTTACACTGGCGCGGTCTGGAAACAACCACACGGGATGATGAGCGAATCGCGGATGTTTCAAATCGGCACGCCAAGGAAAGGACGGTTCATGGGAAAGGAAGAGGATCTCAAGAAACGGACCCAGGAGACGGCCAAGACGCTCTTCGGCAAGGGCATCAAGATGGACCCGCCCTACCTGACCTGGAAGGCTTTTGACCGGGAGCTGGCCAACGAGCTCTCCCTGCACATCACCGGCAACCTCTACTCGCGGCAGGTGCTGACCCTGCCGGAGCGCCAGATGGCCACCTGCGCCATGCTGGCGGCGCTCCGCGCCACGGATGAGCTCAAGCTCCACATCAACGGGGCGCTCAACGTGGGGTGCGACCCGAGAAAGCTGGCCGAAATCTTTTTCCAGCTCTCCACCTACGGTGGCATGCCCGCGGTGAACGAGGCCCTCCAGGCCTACCGGGAGGTGCTCGAGGAACGGGGGGAGTGGCCCATCGCCGACGGGCGGGGAACGGCCTAGGAGGCAGGGATGGAGGAGATCCGCGGGACGAGCAACCGCGGCCTGGAGGTGGACCTCTCCCTGGGGGAGATCCGGCCGTTCGCCATCTCCGAGGAGGACCGCCGGCTCTACCTGGGCGGCAAGGGGCTCGGCCTCAAGCTCCTGTACGACCGGATGGCGCCGGGGGTGGATCCCCTGGGGGAGGAGAACGTCCTGGCCTTCATGACCGGGGTGTTCCCCGGTACCGGGGCCCCCTGCAGCGCCCGGTTCGCCGCCGTGACCCGGTCCCCCCTCACCGGCCTCGTGGCCGCCTCCTCCTGCGGGGGGCCCTTCGGCACGGCCCTCAAGACGGCCGGGTGGGACGCCCTGCTGATCCGGGGACGCTCCGAGAGGCCCGTCCGGCTGGTGGTGGACCGCCACGGCGGCCGCATCGAGGACGGGGAGGCGCTGTGGGGTCTCGACACCGTGGAGACCCAGGCCGCCCTGGGGCTCGGGAAGAAGGACGGCGCCCTGGTGATCGGGCCGGCCGGGGAAAACGGGGTCCTCTTCGCCAACGTGGCCTCAGGCCACCGGTTCTTCGGCCGGGGCGGCCTCGGGGCGGTCATGGGCGCCAAGGGGCTGAAGGCGGTCCGGGCCGAGGGCGGCGCGTTCCGGATCGTGCCCCGGGACCCCGAGCTCTTCGAGCGTATGCGAAAGCGCGCCACCGCCTACATCAACCGGAACCCCTTCACATCCGGGGCCTACCGGAGGTACGGCACGGCCTCCAACCTGCGGTACTGCACGGCGGGCGGCATCCTCCCGGTCCGGAACTTCCAGGCCGGGGACGACCCCCGGGCCGACCGGCTCTCGGGGGAGGCCATGCGGGAGCGTTACCGGTCCAGGCCCAGCACGTGCAGGCCCTGCACCATCCTCTGCGGCCACAAGGGGACCTTCCCCGACGGCTCCACGCGGCAGATCGCGGAGTACGAGACCGTGGCGCTCCTGGGGGCCAACCTGGGCGTCTTCGACCCGGACCGGGTCTCGGGCTGGAACGAGCTGTGCGGGCGGCTGGGCATGGACACCATCAGCGCGGGCGGCACCCTCGCCTTTGCCATGGAGGCGGGGGAGCGCGGGCTCATGGAGACGGGCCTCCGGTTCGGCTCGCCCGAGGGGGTGGACGATGCGCTGGCGGCGATCGCCCACCGCGAGGGGCGAGGCGACGAGCTCGCCGACGGCGTTCGAAGGCTCTCCGGGCGCTACGGGGGGGACGCCTTCGCCATGCACGTCAAGGGCATGGAGGTGGCCGGGTACGACCCGCGGGGGTCCTGGGGACAGGGGCTGGCCTACGCCGTGGCCAACCGGGGCGCGTGTCACCTCTCGGCCACCCTCTTCCCGCTGGAGGTGTTCTTCGGCCTGCTCCGCCCCCGGACCGTCCGGGCCAAGGCCGAGTTCGTCCGCTTTCTCGAGAGCCTCTACGCCGCGGTCAACTCCCTCCAGACCTGCCTCTTCACGGCCTACGCCTACATGCTGGAGCCGCCGGCGAGCCGCCTCACGCCCAAGCCGCTCCTGGGCCTCGCCATGCAGTACCTGCCCCGGCTCGCCCTCAAGCTCATGGACGTGACCACCTTCAACCGGCTCTACGAGGCCATCACGGGCCTCCCCCTGTCCCAGGCGGAGATGATCCGGGCCGGGGACCGCATCCACACCCTGGAGCGCTGGATGAACACCCGGGAGGGCGTCTCCCGCAAGGACGACACGCTGCCGGCGCGGTTCCTGCTGGAGGACGACCCCGAGGACCCCCGGAGGCGGGCCGTGCCGCTGGACCCCATGCTCGACCGCTACTACCGGATCCGGGGGTTCGACCCGGAGGGCGTCCCCACGCCCGAGACGCTGGAGGCGCTGGGCATCCCGGTGGACCTGCCCCCGGAGGATACGGATCAGGCGCCCAGGTAGCCGTCCGGGACCAGGCTGGAGGCCAGCATCGCCCGGTTGATGTCCAGGTGGTCCTTCCACGTGGAGGCGCTCCGGTTGTCCCGGTCCAGCCAGAAGGCCTCGATGGTGTCGGCCAGGGGCAGAAACCGCTCGAGGGCCTCCACCCCCGCCCGCACGGCCCGGCTGTCCCGCAAGCGGCCCTCCTCTTGGCTCACCCGGTCCTTCAGGCGCTCCACGGCCCGCAGCCCCAGGGAGAGCCCCAGCTCGCGGAAGGCGAGGCGGTACCCGGCCGGGAGCCGGGTCGCCGGGTTCTTCTCGTAGGCCTCCAGGCTGGGCCGGGCCGCGGCCAAAAGCTCGAGGGCCAGCTCCTCCTTGGAGACGTCCCCCAGGATCGCCAGCCGCACCGCCCGCCAGGCGTCGGTGAGCAGCCCGCCGATGCCGAGCGGATCCTCCGTGGCGAACCGCATGCCCTCGCAGAGCCGGGCCAGATCGGCGATCTCTTCTCCGAGGCCGGGCCAGGCGCTCGCCTCGCAGTCCCGGGGCGCGTCCCACTCCAGCTCGCTGAAGGTGACCAGCCCGTCGAGGGGATCGTGCGCCCCCATGAAGGGGACCAGCGGCCGGGTGAGGTCGATGCTCATCTTCCAGGCCATGCGCTTCTCCCCGCCGGGCCAGAGGTCGTAGACGAACGAGTCGTGGGCGGACTTGGCGAGCTCCACGGCCCACCGGAGGTAGCGCGTGTCCCTCAGGGCCTGCGCCGCACGGTCCAGCGCGACCATCCACTTGGTCAGGTAGTGGTAGTACTGCCCGTCGCGGTCCCACTCCAGCTGCTCGTCGTAGGGCTCGTCCTCCTTGCGCTCGTTCCTCTGCTTGCCGATCCGAAGTCCGCCCCGGGTGGGGTGCTTCCGCCCTTCCTCCTCGGAAAGTCCGCTGATCCAGCCCGTCCTGGCGTCGTCCGGCCGGTGCCGGCCCAGCACGGTGTGGACCTGGTCCACGAGGCCGGTTGCGAGGTCCGCATAGGTCTCGTCCCCGGTCAGGCGCCGGAGCTCCAGGAAGTTGCAGACCGCGAAGGCGTCCGTCCAGAGGTAGCGCCGGGCGGGGCGGTTGGGAACGACCCCCGTATCGCGGGCGAAGGCGCTCATGATGCGCACGGCCTCTTTTGCGGATGCACGTTCTTCCATCCCTTTGGTCCCCTTTCGCCGTTGTTCTCTGCCCCCTGTTTTCGAATGGGGGGTCCCTGCACGGTGCTGCAGGGTCCGATCGCTTGCTGGGCAAACGGTAACACCGAAATCCGATCGTGCAATTCCCCCCGCAGAGAACCAGGGCAGCGAGCCGGGGGGATCCCGCCGGAGGACCTTGGAGGGAATGCCGGCGGTCACCGTGACGCAAAGCACCGGAGCGAGGCGGTGGGCTACCGGGCGTGGGAGAGCGCCAGGCGGATCCCCAGGCCCAGGAAGAGAAGGCCGGCGAGCCGCTTCAGGAGCCCCCCGGCGAACGAGCGCCGGCCCATCCGGTCCCGGATCCAGGCGGAGCCCAGGGCCAGGATCAGGCACCAGAGGGTGCCGGTGGTCAGGAAGGTGAGCCCCAGGACCAGCAGGGCCGGGAAGGCCGAATCGGCCCGGGGGCTGACGAACTGGGGCAGGAAGGAGAGAAAGAAGAGGGCCACCTTGGGGTTCAGCAGGTTGGTCAGGAGTCCCTGCCGGAACAGCTTGAGCCGG
>Ga0207797_1002491_pt1 | contig 12754 bp, 11 predicted proteins | sample PRCRCaboRojoPR_6_FD_187275 | JGI IMG/M metagenome (GOLD analysis project Ga0207797, IMG submission 187275) | Marine sediment microbial community from Cabo Rojo, Puerto Rico - PR CR 10% Liquid 1 (SPAdes) | ecosystem: Environmental > Aquatic > Marine > Coastal > Sediment | place: Cabo Rojo, Puerto... | reverse complement strand
AGCTGGTGGAGAGCAAGGTACTGCGCATAACGGTTACAGGCGGCGAGCCACTGGCGCGGGAGGACTTCGCGGAGGTATGGAGAGAGGTATATGGGCGACCTTTCAGGGTGAGCCTGAACACCAACGGAACTCTCTTCACCGACAGGAACCTCGACATCATCGCAGAGGCTTTGCCCAGGTTGGAGTCCATCATGGTCAGCCTGGACGGGGCCGACGCGGAAACCGTGGACGCCCTTCGGGGCGAGGGCACCTTCCGAATGCTTTCCGATTCACTCGAGAACCTCCGTAGCAGGGGCTTCAGACCAGTCTTCTTCTGCACAATTACTTCACTCAACTCCGATGTGGATCAGATAGACAGCATTCTCTCCTACGCGGCCCGCTACGCCGGAAAGATCAAGCTGAACGTCATCCTTCGAAGCGGGCCCGGTATAGACGGCGAGCTCGCTCCGGAGCCATCCGCTTTGCGCGAGCTGGCGGATCACATCCCCGAGTTCAGGCGAAGACACAGGATAGAGATAGACGGAAGCCTGCCGCAGATGCATGAGATGCTCTCGGGCGAGAAACAGGGCAACTGGCCCTCCTTCAGCTGTGGAGCACCCGTTACCAGAGTGGCCGTGTTCCCGGACGGATCCGTAACTCCCTGTGATCACCTCCCATCGCAGGTCATGGGGAACCTGCTTCGGGAGTCTCTGCCTGATATCCTGCAGGGCGATGTTGCCAGGTCCTTCAGAGAGACCGTTCGGAAGGGAGTGCGAGACCTGCCCGAATGCGCGGATTGCAAGTACATGGAAAGATGTACCGTGGGCTGCCCCGTATATGCCTTCAGCGATGATAGCAATGACATCAGGCATCCTTCATCCTGTCTCAGAATCCTCTGCAATGAGTAGTCCCGCTCCACCGGAACTCACGACTGTGTACCTTTACCCCTCGGCGGGATGCAACCTCGCCTGCAGGCATTGCTGGGTAGACGGCAGCGGAGCCCAAGATGCCGGTTTCGCAAGTCGGCCGAAGATGGCAAGAGAGATGCCCCCAGAGGAGATCCTCTGCTATACCCGGCAGGCCAGGGAGATGGGGGCCAGGTTCGTCAAGCTCACCGGGGGAGAGCCTCTCTTGCGGACGGATCTCGATGAGATCTACAGAGGGCTCGTCCAGCAGGGATTCGGGGTCTCCATGGAGACCAACGGGACGGTTCACGATGATTCCGTCTTTGACCTGATGAAGGAAGCCCCTCCGAGGCAGGTTTCGGTAAGCCTCGACAGCGCCGACCCGAAGGCGCACGATGAGTTCCGCGGAGTGTCCGGGTGTTGGGAACGCACTATTACATTTATACATCATCTTGCACGTGCAAATGTAGCAACCCAAGTCATCATGTCCACCAATGCGCACAGCCTGGGGGCGGTGGATGACATGGCCAGACTTCTTGACGGTCTGGGCGTCAAGAGCCTGAAGATCAACTTCATCACCCCCCTGGGCAGAGGGGGCAGACTGGTTTCCGCCCATCGATCGGACATCTCGGAGCGGGTGGATTTTGCCAGGGCCGTGTACGACAGGTACGGGTCAGGCGTCTCCATAAACATACCTCCCGCCTTTGTCCCTCTGAGGAGACTGCCGGCGAGGGGCAGATGCAACATCCGAAACCTCATCGGTATACTGCCAGATGGTCGTGTCAGCTTCTGCGGCATCGGTCTCTCCCTGCCCGACCTGGTCTTCGGCGACCTCAGAGAAAGCAGTCTCAGGGAAATCTGGGAGACTGCGCCGCATCTGGCGGAGATCAGGGCCCTAATCCCTAACCGTCTAAAAGGAATCTGCTCCCGCTGCATACACCGCCCTACATGTCTGGGAGGATGCGTTATGGAGAACTACGCAATGAGCGGAGACCTCGCTGCTCCCCACACGTTCTGCCAGAGGGCAGAGGAAGCCGGTCTCTTCCCAGCAACCAGGAAGCTCTGAGCAAATGCGTCTTGCCGAGATTCAGGCCAGTGTGCTGCTGGGTAGGGGCTCGCTGCTCCATGCCTCTTCGGCCGCCCATACGGGCAGAGGAGTCTTGTTCCTGGCCCCTTCGGGGGGTGGAAAGAGTACCGTGGTCGGCGTGCTGTCCAATCTTGGCTGGACTCCCATTTCCGACGACAAGTCGGTTGTGTGCCTGAACTCCGCCGGGAAAAATGTCATTTACCCGGCCAGGGCAGATCGCCTGTGGGGGGATGGAGATGCGCTTCCGTCCGCCGGTCTGGATGCTGCTGTCTTCGTCGAAATCGGCGGCTCGTTCGAAGCGGGGCCATGCGGTAACTGCTACTTTTTCTATAGGTTGTTCAGAGACTACAGCCTTTGGGCCGACCTGGAGGATCTTATGCATCCGCATGCAGACCGGCCGGAGGCGCGGGATGACCTGAGAGAGATGATGTGGAGGGTTCCGAAGCTGCGCATCTCGTACGATGCGCGGTCGCAGGACCAGCGCAGCGAGCTGAGCATATGGCTGAAGAGCGCACTGAGTTCCGGTATATCTACCTGAGGGGCCGCTCCATGCTGCCCGTGCTGCGGGACGGCGACCTCCTGCGGGCAACGTGGGCGAGCATCGATTCCGTTGGGAAGGGCGACATCATCGCCCTGGAGAGAAGTGGCGGACGGGCGTACATAGTACACAGGGTCACCCGCATTGCCGATGGGGGAAACGGTACACGCCTGGTGCTCACCTCAGGGGACAACTCCGGTCCCGACCCGCCCCGCCTGATGGAGGGGCCGGTGCTTGTGGTAAGGAACGTTCTTCGAAGAGGACTCTGGAGAAGTCTAAGGAACTCTTTCCCACTGAGATTGCTATACCTGTGCAGAAGGGTGAGTGTTCTGCATAGGGTGTATCGACATCTACTGAGATTGACACCATACTACGCTTTGGAAAGGCTGTTTCTAGAATGAAGGAGTACCGTATGACAGACAGGTTTCCAGAGAATTACGCGAAGCCGAGGCTGGAGAAGATAGGCGGCGAGCTGCTCAAGGGCTGGGCCGAGTGTACAAATGGCCCCTCTCCGGAATGTGTCGCTTCGCTGTCCAACATCTGTGACTCCGGAGACAGTCCTGTGACGGGCTTGTTCAACCCCTCGATAATCGGCGAGGGGGTGTAGGGCCTAGCCCTTCCTTTTCTGCAGCCCCAGGGCCGCCAGGCCCAGGACTACGGCGAACCACAGGGTTGCGAATCTCATCAGCAAGGTTACTGCCGTGGCGGTGTGGACGGGCAGCGCGTCCGTGAGCAGGCCGTCTATGGTGATCTCCGTCAGGCCCAGGCCTCCGGGGATCATGGATACCGCACCGGCGATGGTGCCGGCGGCGTGGGCCAGCAGGGCCAGGCCGGCGCCCATGCCGTAGCCCAGCGAGGCGGCCACAGCGCAGAGGACCAGGGCCTCCGCGCCCCAGGAGAGTATGCCCAGGGGGACGGTGACCAGGAGGCTGCGGCCGTCCAGGAGGCTGGTGCAGTGGTCCTGGAAGTCGCAGATTCCCTCCCGTCTGCTTGCGAAGAAGCTGAACCTGCATAGGATGCTGGTGACGCAGCCGAAGGCTCTCTGTGACAGAAGCACCACCATCACAATCCCCACGAATGCGGCCCCGGCCCCGGCGGCCAGGAGCCCGGCCCGGCCCCCCAGGAAGGCCGCGCCGATCAGGGCGATGACGATCATGCTTATCAGGTCGGTTATCCGCTCCGCCACCACCACCGGAGAGGTGCGGGAGACCTCTATCCCGTCCTCGCGGCGCAGCAGGTAGCACTTCAGCAGCTCGCCGAACTTCCCCGGGGAGACGGTCATGGAGAAGCCAGCCACGAATACCGACAGGCTCCTCCGCCAGGGGACGAAGACCTCGACTCTTTGAAGAAAGTACTGCCACTTCAGAAAGCGCAGGAAGTAGTTCAGCAGGGGCAGGCCCAGTATCACAGGCAGCCAGGCGGGGTTGAGGCGGGCTACGGCCCGGCCCACCTCGGAGGCGTCTGCGTAGAGGACCATGCCGGTGTAGACGGCGATGGCCAGGGCCAGCGACCAGAGGGCCTTCCGGAGGCCGCGGCCCTCCTTTCTCTCCAGGTCCGGGCCCGGCGCCTCCCGGTCAGCTGCCTGCGAGATGTCCCAGCTCCGTGTAGAGCCTGTCGTCCCCGGGGGTATCCACCTCGTCGAGGATCTTCAGGGCCTTGCTGGCCAGGCGTTCCGACTCCTTGCCCTCCCCCTGGTCGCGGTAGGCGCGGGAGGCGATGGCCAGTGCGTTGGCCCGGCTGCGGGCGGTTACCTTCTGCGCCGGCATCAGCTCGTATCCGGTGAGGGCCTGCACCAGGGCCTGCCGGGGGTCGCCCCGCTTCATGCTCAACAGGGCCAGGTTGATGTGGACGCCGCTCTTGGCACTGCCCTCGCGGAGGTCCAGGGCCTCGTTCAGCAGATCCTCGGCCTCGTCCAGGTTGCGGCCGTCCTCTATCAGCATGGCGGCCAGGTTGACGTTCACCGTGGACCTCAGCTCGGGGTCCTTCTCCACGGCCTGGCGGTAGTACTGCTCGGCCTCCTCGCGGCTGTCGCGTCCGGCGGCTATGTAGCCCAGCTGGGCCAGGGCCCGTCCGCTGCCGTCGCCGCGCTCCATGGCTTCCATCACCAGCTCCTCGGCCTTTTCCATCTGCCCGGAGCGGATGTGGAAGAAGACCAGGGCGTTGGTGAGGGGGTCGGAGACGCTTCTGCGGTCCATGTTGCGCTCCAGGTAGGAGATCATCTTCTCTATCTCCCCCCTGGCCGCCATCATGGACGCCCGGCGCAGCTGGTAGCGCTTCCAGGCTGAGGAGGTGAATACCTTCCGGGAGAGGTAGACGAAGACCCCCAGGAGCACGATTACGATCGCGAGCTTTACCCACATGTGTCAGACACCCCCGCCTGATAGCTGGTTGCGGTCGAACTCTGTGAAGTCGGGTATGGTGGAGTCGCCCTCCATGGGGGACATTCCCCGGTGGATGCGGCAGTAGTCAACCGGGGCGGTGCCCCGCCAGAACATCTCCTCGGTTGCGTTCTCGGCGCAGGCCGCAACAGCCAGGTCTCCCGAGGTCTTGCAGATGACCACCTTCTCGATTGTGCCCGGCTCCGGGCCGGGGAACTCCGGGGCGTCCTCCGGGTCGGCGTCGGCCAGGGCGCGGCGCATGAACCGGTTCCACACCGGCAGCGCTATGCTCGACCCGGACTGGCCCGAGTTCCACTGCCGCTGAAGCCGGAGGCGGACCACGTGGTTGTCGTAGCCCACCCAAACGCTGGCCACGAGGTCAGGTGTGAAGCCCACGAACCAGGCGTCGGCGTAGTCGCTGGTGGTGCCGGTCTTGCCCCCGGCCTCCCGGCCGGCGTAGGGGCCGCCCCAGTACCATCGGGCGCCGGTGGCGGTCCCCCCCCGGATGACGCTCTGCAGCATGCTGTTCATCAGGTAGGCCCCGGTGCGGGAGAGCACCCGGGTGCCGGGGTCCGGCTCCTCGTGGCTCTCCAGGACGTTGCCGTAGCGGTCCTCCACCCGGATTATGGCCGTGGCGTCCCTGGCCAGGCCCCCTGTGGCGAAGGGTATGTAGCCCTGGGCCATCTCCAGGGGATTCAGCATGGCGCTGCCCAGGGGAAGGGAGTTGACTATGGGCAGCCGGGACTCTATCCCCATCCTGTGGGCCCTGGCGGCCACAGCCTCCACGCCCACGGCCATCCCCAGGCGAACGGCGGAGACGTTGTAGGAGAGGGCCAGGGCGCGGCGCAGCGTGGACATTCCGTGAAAGCGGCGGTCGTAGTTCCTGGGACGCCAGAAGCCGGGGTCCATGTCCACCACCACCGGCTGGTCCAGGACCATGCTGCCCGGCGACCATCCCTGCTCGATGGCCTCGGCGTACACGAAGGGCTTGAAGCTGCTCCCCGGCTGCCGGCTGGCCTGCACCGCCCTGTTGAACTCGCTGTCCTCGAAGTCCCTCCCCCCCACCATGGCCCGCACGTAGCCGGTCCTGGGGTCCAGGGCCACCACCGCCCCCTGCACGTAGTCGGGGGCTCCGGATGTGGTGTCCTCTACGGCCTGCCAGCGTTCGTAGGAGCTGGGGTAGCGGAGCCTTTCAGGGTCTTCCTCGAACTCATCGGTCTCCGGGTCCCACACCGGCTCCTTGGCGGTTAGGACGCTGTCCAGGGCGAACTCCGCCGCCTCCTGCATCTCCGGGTCCAGCGTGGTGTAGACCCGCAGGCCCTCCTCGTAGACGGCGCTCCACCCGTAGCGGGAAACCAGGTACTTGCGCACGTACTCGGTGAAGTAGTCCCTCTCCTGGGTCTCCGTGGGCCTGGTCACGTCCACCACCAGAGGCTGGGCCCGGGCGGCGTCGGCCTGGCCGGAGGTGATGTAGCCGTCCTCCTCCAGCATGGAGATGACCACGTTCCTGCGCCTGCGGCAGTTCTCCGGGTTGAGGACCGGATGGTACCTGGTGGGCGCCCTGGGGATGGCCACCAGGGTAGCCGCCTCCACCAGGGTCAGCTCGGAGGCATGCTTGCCGCCGAAGTAGGTTCTGGCCGCGGCCTCGATTCCGTGGGCCCCGGAGCCGAAGTATATCTGGTTCAGGTACATCTCCAGTATCTGGTCCTTGGAGAACTGCTTCTCTATCTCCATGGCTATGAAGGCTTCCTGTATCTTGCGCTGGAAGGTCTGGTCCGGCACCAGGAACAGCCTTTTGGCCAGCTGCTGGGTGATGGTGCTGCCGCCGTGGCGCTGGCCGGTCCTGATGTCGTGGATCAGGGCCCGCATTATGCCGCCGGTTACATCCACGCCCCCGTGCCGGTAGAAGTTCTTGTCCTCCGTGGCGATAAGACCCCTTATCACCCAGGGGGACATCTCGTCCACGGGAATGGGATAGCGGTTCTCCACGAACACGGTGGAGATCAGCTCGTCGTGGCGGTCGTAGATCTCGGTGGCGGAGGAGAACTCCCGGCCCCGGAGCCCGGCCACCAGCAGCCCTCCCCGGGCCTGCCGGAAGGCGACGCTGCTGTCGTGGTAGACGCGCCAGAGGAACCCGGCCCCGAAGAAGGCGGCGCAGACCAGTACGATGGCGCCCCAGAACAGCGCCGGGCGCAGTATGCGCATCGTCAGTCCGACCTCTCTGCCGGGTGTGGACAAGTCAGCCGTTCCTTCCGCTGCGGATTCTCGGTGACGGCGGGAATATAGCCAATGGCGCACGAAGGACTAGGCTTGCGTGCCCCGCGGCCGGCCGGCCCGGGGTCGCGCGGCGTCTAGGGCTGGGCGTATGCGGAGTCCGCCGGGCCGCCGTCCTCCTCGGAGGAGAGAGCGGTCCGGGTCATCACCGGCTCGCCCTCCCGGTATCCCAGGCGGTACTCGTACTGGTAGTCGTTGCCCACCAGCGTCACGTCCCGGCCCCCGCCGGCGGCGGAGGGCTCGGAGGCGAAAGCGGCGTGGTAGTCGCTTCCGTATCCCAGATAGCTGCGCCAGACAAGCCTGTAGCCTGTCTCGGTCCCTTCGAAGAGGTAGAGGTCTCCGGCCCAGTAGACCACTCTCTCCGGGCTGCGGTCGCCGTTCATCTCCACCCCCAGGGCCCGCCATACGGCGGCCCCCACGTCGTTCTCCCTTCTCTGCTCAAGCACGTGGGGGTCGAGCTCCAGGTAGAGCTCGTCCAGCGGCTCGCCCTCTCCCTCCGTCAGCAGAACGGGATAGGTGCGGGAGATCGAGTCGGAGGCTTCCACCAGGTTGCTAACCGACAGGAAGTAGCTCCGCAGCATGGCCAGCCGCTCCATCTCCTCTGCCAGGTCGGGCTCCTCGTACCTGCCGGTCTGGCGCAGCTCCTGCATGGCCTCGTGCCGGGTGCGGAGCACGGCCTTGCTGAGGTAGCCCAGCTCCCTCCATGCCGCCACGAAGCCGTGGAGGTCCAGGGGGACGCTGTCCAGCTGGTAGGTGGCCCTGTCCTGGATGATCTGGTACTTGGCCGACCTTCTGATGTTGCTGTATGCCAGCCTGTTGTAGCTTTCGTAGTCCAGCTCGCACACGTAGGCGGTGAAGCTGTCTCCGGCGGCCTCGGCCGCGTGCCAGGAGGAGTAGCTGCGCAGGGAGTCTATCCTGCAGTCGTCGTAGAGCATCCTGGCTATCCGTATCTCGCCCAGGACCCGGGGGTTCTCCAGGACCAGGCCGGCCAGGTGTTCCACAGTGAGGGAGTCGGCCACCGTCTGCGGTATCTCCTCGCCGAAGCCCTCTATGAGCCAGCGGCCGTCCACCAGGCGGAAGTCTATGCGGACTATCGCCGGCAGCGACTGCCGTGAAATGGCGCAGCTGTAGGTGGTCCTGGAAGCACCGGCGCTGTCGGTGAAGACCTCGGAGAGCCTCCCGCCGGCGTCGAAGCCGCGCCATCTGCCGAAGACGTCCCGGGGCAGTTCCCCGGAGCCCACCAGGGAGTCCCGCAGGGACGGAACCAGCAGGTCGTAGCAGCCGGGGTCGTTGCGGCCCAGAAGGTCGGAGAACTCCAGGGCCACCTGCAGAGGGGTGGCCGGCGCCACCACCACCGAGTCGTCTCCGTCGGTACCGGGAACGTCCGGGGAGGGCTCCGGGTCATCCCCGCAGGCCAGCGCCAGAAGGAGCGTCGAACCCATCGCGGTCCACAGAGCCGCCTTCCTCATACGTTCACCGCCGTCACCCTAACCATCTCCTCAGGAGTGGAGCTGCCCTCCAGCACCTTCATCCTGGCGTTCTCCCTGAGGGTGGTGAGACCCTGCTTCTTCGCCAGCCTTCGAATGCTGTCCACCGAGCCTCCTCCGGTGAGGGCCTCTCTAAGAGGCTCGTTCATCTGCATCACCTCGAAGATGCCCGTTCTGCCCTTGTAGCCGGTACCCCTGCAGGCCCGGCAGCCCTTGCCGCGACGGAGCGTTAGGTCCCTGCCGGGGTCTATCCCCAGGGCGCTGAGCACCGCCGGCGAGGGCTGGTACTCCTCTGCGCAGTTCTCGCATACGGTCCGCATCAGCCTCTGAGCCACCACCCCCACCAGGGTGCTGGCGATCAGATAGGGCTCTATCCCCATGTCCACCAGCCTTATGGCGGTGGTGGCAGTATCGTTGGTGTGTATGGTGCTAAGCACCAGGTGCCCGGTGAGGGCCGAGCGCATGGCGCTGCGGGCGGTCTCCTCGTCCCGGACCTCCCCCACCATGATGATGTCCGGGTCCTGCCTGAGCACGTGGCGCAGTGCGCTGATGAAGGTCAGGTCCACCGCCGGCTGCACGGCTATCTGGTTGAACTCGTCGGTGATGAACTCCACCGGATCCTCGATGCTGGTGATGTTCTTCTCGGAGGTGGCCAGCGCCGTGAGGGTGGAGTAAAGGGTGGTGGTCTTGCCGCTGCCGGTGGGGCCGGTGACCAGGATCAGGCCGTAGGACCTTCCCACCATGTCGCGGTAGACCTCCAGGTCCTTCTCCGACAGTCCCAGGGTGGACAGATCCTGCATCAGTATCGCCGGGTCCAGTATCCGCAGCACCGCCTTCTCGCCGAAGGCGATGGGGACCGTGGAGGTCCTTATCTCCACCGGCTTCCCCTCGAAGCTGGTGCGAATCCTTCCGTCCTGGGGCCGGCGCTTCTCGGCGATGTTCATCCCCGAGATCATCTTGATCCGCGACAGGATGGGCAGGTGGAGCTTGCGGGGAATGGTGTAGATGGTGTGCAGGACGCCGTCTATGCGCAGCCGGACCGCTATGCCGCTGCGGTGGGGCTCCAGGTGTATGTCGCTGGCCCGCTCCTCGAAGGCGTACTGCAGCAGGTGGTTCACCGCGTTGACTATGGGCCGGTCGGTGGGCTCGATGCCGCCTCCGGTGTCGCTGGACACGTACCTCTCGAGGTTGCCCAGGTCCACGTCGCCGGGTTTGGCCCCCATCTCCTCGGCGGCCGCCACCAGGGAGCTGTGCAGGCCGTAGAACTGCCGGATCACCTTCTGCACCTCGCTGGGCCGGCTGACGTAGAGCTCGATCTCCCGGTCCAGCTGGTGGGTCAGGTCCTCCAGGGGCCTCATGTCCAGCAGGTTGGAGGTGGCGATCTTCAGCGCCTGGCCGTTCTCGGCGAAGGCGATCAGGCCGAAGTTCCTGGCGTAGGCGCCGGGCAGCGACTCGGTGACCACCTCGTAGTCGAGGTCCAGGGGGTCCAGCTCCTTGTAGGGCAGCCCCACCACGTCGGCGATGAAACGGTAGAGCTCCTCCTCCCGGACCAGCCCCTTCTGCACCAGCAGCTGAAGCAGCGGCGCATCGTCCTTCTCCCGGAGCCTGGCCAGGCGCCCCTCTCCCGCCTCCGTGAGAAGGCCGGCGTTCCGCAGCCGCTTCTCGAAGCCGTCCAGCTTCAGTCTCGGATAGTTTCTCACAGAACCTCCAGTACCAGGTCATCCGGCGGCTGCTCGTCCCAGACCAGGGCCCGGCCGATCCGCTCCGAGGCCCTCTCGGCGTCTTCGGCGCAGGCGGCGTGGACAACGCCCACAGGTTCGCCTGCTGAGACTTCGGTACCCGGCTCCGCCAGGGACTCCCATCCCACCCGGTGGTCGATGGCGTCATCGGTGGAGTAACGTCCGCCTCCCAGCTCGCGGACCGCCTCCCCCACCTCGCGGGCGCCGGGGCCGGCCAGCAGCCCGCAACGGGAGGCCCTGACCTCCAGCCTCACCGGGGCGGGCTCCCGGGCCCGGAAGCTCTGCAGGCTTCCGCCCTGGGCCTCCACCATACGCCGGAACACCTCCATGGCCGACCCGTCGTCCAGCCTTGCCTCACATAGATCTGCGGCCTCATCGGGACCCGGGGCCGCTCCGGCCAGCTCCACCATCCTGGCGGTGAGCCGGACCGTAAGGCTTCGAAGGGGCGCGGGACCCCGGCCCTCCAGCAGGTCCAGGCACTCGTCCACCTCCAGGGCGTTGCCCACCATCCTGCCCAACGGATAGTCCATGGAGGTGATGAGGGCGCTGGACCGGCATCCGAACTCCCCGGCTATCTCCACCAGAGTCCGGGCCAGGCTGCGGGCGTCCTCCGGGTCGCTCATGAAGGCGCCGTCGCCGCACTTGACGTCGAAGACCAGCACCTCCGTGGACTCGGCCAGCTTCTTGCTGAGTATGCTGGTGCAGATCAGGGGAATGGAGGTTACGGTGGAGGTGGCGTCCCGCAGGGCGTACAGCTCACGGTCGGCGGGGGCCATCTCCCCGGTCTGGCCTATCATGCACGCCCCCAGGTCGTTCACCTGGACGGCGAACTCCCGGAGCGTCAGGTCCACCCTCATTCCGGGTATGGACTCCAGCTTGTCCAGGGTTCCGCCGGTATGCCCCAGGCTCCTGCCGCTGACCATGGGTACCCGGAGGCCGCATGCGGCGGCAAGGGGGGCCAGGACTATGGAGACCTTGTCGCCCACCCCTCCGGTGCTGTGCTTGTCCGCCAGGGGCGGGCCGTCGCTCCACTCCAGCGAGCTGCCGCTGTCCCGCATGGCGGCGGTGAGAGCCACGGTCTCCGCCCGGGAGAGGCCCCTGATGTAGGCCGCCATGAGGAAGGCTGCGGCCTGGTAGTCGGCCACCCGGCCTTCGGCCACGCCAGCGGCGAACTCGTAGAGGTCCCCCTTCGGGACCTCCCGTCCGTCGCGCTTGGCCGCTATGAGATCCGTAACCTTCATGCTCCGCCCTGGAGTATCCCCAGGCTGAAGGGGTCGAAGAATATCACGGCCGCCGCCGCCAGGAGGAGCGCGATCACTATCCAGACCCACAGGTATGAGCGGGACAGACCCTCGACCTCCATGAACTCGGCCACCGAGCACTCGCCATCGGGGAGATCGGGGTGGACCACCCGGTCGAAGGTGCGGATCTGGCCCCTCTTGAGCATGCGCTTCACCGTCTGGGGTGTCGCCGCCTCCAGGCGGCCCTGGAGCGTGTCTATGGAGTAGGGCTCGCCCTTTTCGTCTCCAGCGGGCGGAGGCTCAGCTTCGTCCTCTTCGTCGCCTTCGGCATCCGGCTCCATCTCTGCGCTCTCTTCCTCGCCGGCCTCGTCCGATTCCTCCTCCTTCTGGCCTTCGCCCTCCTCCTCCGCTTCGGGAGCTGCCTTCGCCGGCTCCTCCGGCGCTTCGGGCTCCTCGGGCTCCTCCTCCTCGGGAGGCTGGCCCCAGGCCCCCTCCGGCCAGAGCTCGGGCTCGAACAGACCGCACTCGCCGATGGGCTCCCACTCCCCGCCGGAGAGCGAGATCTCAGCCTCCGGGGGAATCCTGGACTCCCGGATCCATCTCCTGACTGTATCGGTCTCGCCGGGATGGTACTCCCTGCCGTCTATGCGGATCACGGGGGCGTCATCGGTATCCTCGTCGGGCAGCTCCCTCAGGTAGGGGGCCAGCCTGGGCAGACCGCTGGCCAGCACGCCCCCGGGAGGTGTCCTGGGGCCCTCGATCTCCGTACCCACGGTGAGCCTGCCCTCCCTGGCCCAGAGGACAACCGTGTCGAAGTCCGGGGCGGTGTAGGACCGGTCTCCTATGGTCACGTGCCACCAGCTCTCCGGCGAGAGCAGCTCTGCCAGCCCCTCGTCGTCGGAGACCGGGTGCCAGTCCTCGCCGCCGGCGCGCCGCATCTGGTCCTCGCCGGATATGCGAAGCTCCCGGGCCCAGGTTTCCAGCGTATCCCGGTCCGGTGCCCTGTAGATCCTTCCCTTGTGCCTGACCTCGTAGGCTGACGACTGAGCCATATGTCCCCCCTGCTGTCCCCGTGGCCCGGCTGGCCCGGTATCTGACCCGTGAAGGGCGGCCGCAGCCGCGGACA
>Ga0207797_1002490_pt1 | contig 12754 bp, 8 predicted proteins | sample PRCRCaboRojoPR_6_FD_187275 | JGI IMG/M metagenome (GOLD analysis project Ga0207797, IMG submission 187275) | Marine sediment microbial community from Cabo Rojo, Puerto Rico - PR CR 10% Liquid 1 (SPAdes) | ecosystem: Environmental > Aquatic > Marine > Coastal > Sediment | place: Cabo Rojo, Puerto... | reverse complement strand
AGGCCAGAGGTGTGCCACGTTTTACGTTTCAAGCCTTAAGGAGTATAATATTCCCTCAGGTTCATCGTTCGTGACGGTCTGGAGGATACCTCTTGGAAGCTGAAATCGGTACAGTACAACCTATAGACATTGAGCGCGAGATGCGCAGCGCCTACCTAGATTACGCCATGAGCGTCATCATCTCGCGCGCTTTGCCCGACGCTCGTGACGGCCTCAAGCCAGTGCAACGGCGTATTCTCTACGCGATGCAGGATTTGGGACTGCGACCAGATCGCGCCTACAAGAAATCTGCCCGCATCGTCGGCGACGTGCTGGGCAAGTACCATCCCCACGGCGACAGCGCCGTTTACAACGCTATGGCACGGATGGCCCAGGACTTCAGTCTGCGCTATCCGCTGGTGGATGGACACGGAAACTTCGGCTCGATCGACGGTGACAGCCCGGCAGCGATGCGTTACACGGAGGCACGGCTGGATCAGATCGCGACCGAGCTTCTCCAGGACATCGACAAGGGCACCGTCGATTGGGTCGACAACTTCGATGGGTCGATGGAGGAGCCGGAGGTGCTACCGGCTCGTCTTCCCAACTTGCTCGTCAACGGGTCAGCAGGGATTGCCGTCGGCATGGCAACCAACATACCACCACATAACCTGACCGAGGTATGCGACGCTATCGCCCTACTGATCGACCACTGGGACGCCCCGGACAAGGTGACGCTGGACGATCTGATGGCTCACGTGAAGGGCCCAGACTTCCCCACTGGTGGCGTCATCGTGGGGCGAGAGGGGATCACGCAGGCCTATGCGACAGGACGAGGCCGGATCATCTTGCGAGCCAAGACGAAGATCGAGGAGATGGACAGCGACCGACATCGCATTGTCGTGACCGAGATCCCCTACCAGCTCAACAAGACCACGCTGCTGGAGCGGATTGCGAAACTGGTCCGGTCCGACCGCCTGACGAGCATCTCCGACCTGCGGGACGAATCAGATCGACGGGGACTGAGCGTCATCATCGAACTGAAGCGTGGTACTCAGCCGCGCAAGGCGCTCAATCGCCTGTTCAAGTATACGCCCCTCCAGACGACCTTCGGCGCACAGATGATGGCGATCGTCGATAATGAGCCTCAGCTGCTGAGCCTGAAGCGAGCGCTGCAGCGCCACGTTGACCATCGGCGCGACGTCCTGATCCGCCGCACACAGTACGAACTGGAGAAAGCACAGCGTCGAGCCCACGTCCTGGAGGGACTGCTCATAGCCCTGGACCACCTGGACGCCGTCATCCAGACCATTCGTCAGTCCCCGGACGTGAGCACCGCCCGCGAGCGGCTGATGGAGCGCTTCGCACTCACAGAGGTGCAGGCGGAGGCGATTCTCGACATGCCCCTACGACGCCTGGCAGCGCTCGAGCGGCAGAAGATCGAGGATGAATACGCAGACCTGAGCAAGGAGATCGACCGTCTTCAAGACCTATTGGCCTCCCCCCACAAGATCCTACAGTTGATCAAGGATGATCTGAACGACCTGAAGGAGAGCTACGGTGATGAACGCCGGACGCGCATCGTCCACGGAGACGCAGAGCTCGACGAAGAAGACCTGATCGCAGAGGAAGAGGTCTTCATCTCGATCACGGAAAGAGGCTATATCAAGCGTGTGCCAATGGACGTCTACCGCACGCAGCGCCGAGGAGGTCGCGGGGTGATTGGGGTGGACACGCGCGAGGAGGACGAAGTGCTCCACTTCTTTCCCGCTCATACCCTGGACTCCATTCTCTTCTTCAGCGACAAGGGAAAGGTGTACCAGAAACGCGCTTACGAAATACCAAGCGCGGGCCGCACCGCCGAGGGAGATCTGCTGGTCGGACTCATCAGCCTCGACGCCGATGAGCGGATTACATCGGCAATCGCCGTGTCGGACTTCGAGGAAGAAGGCTATCTGACGATGTTCACGAGGCATGGCAGAGTCAAACGCACGGTGTTAAGCGAGTTTGAGGATGTACGGCCTAGTGGACTGATCGCCATTCGATTGGAGGAGGGTCCTTCTGGTCAGGATGAATTGGGATGGGTCCGTCGCACAGTGGGGGCTCAGGAACTGATCGTCGTCACCGAGCAGGGTCAGGCGCTGCGGTTCAGAGAGAACGAGGTGCGGTCCGTTGGTAGAAACGCCAAGGGCGTGTATGCTATCAGGCTGTCACCAGGAGACCGTGTCGTAAGCGCGTGTATCGTCGACCCCAAGGCGGACCTACTGACCGTGACGACGAAGGGGTATGGCAAACGAACGCCGTTGAGCGAATTCCGAACGCAAGGACGTTACACAAGAGGGGTGCTCTGTTTCAGGGGCAAGAACGCGGGCGTCATCACCGCCGCGGGCGTGGTCCATCCAGAAGATCAGATCACGTTCATTACAACCGGAGGCATCGCACTCCGCACCCATGCGAAGGAGATCTCTCGGCTTGGCCGTGCCACGAGGGGCGTGACAATCATGGATTTGAAGCCAGGGGATGAGATTGCGTCTATGGCCGTGATGGAGAGTGATCAATCGGCCACGGAAGAAGAGGATTGATAGGGAGCGGATGAGGGACAAAGAAAGAAGCAGCATAGATCTGCAAATAAGCTCTTGGCAACCAGGCCAGATGCAGGCCCTCACACCCGAGCCGGATCCTCAAGCCCTGGCCGAGACCTTAGTCGCCTTTGCCAACTCAGACGGCGGGACCATCCTCATCGGCGCCGATGAAGACGGTAGAATCACTGGTGAGGTCTTCGCCGATGAGGTGGAGATGGCGCTGCAGGCTGCTGTGGAGAAGTGCCGACCCCCAGTCGAGGCTCGCTGGCACCAAGCCACGGCCGAGGACGGGCCCGTCTTCTCCATCATCGTCAACCGAAGCCCCGAACTCCACAGCCTGGCCGACGGGCGTGTGCTGGTCCGCACCGGGACAGAGAACCGACCTCTTAGTGGAGAGGAGATCCGGCAGCTGGCTGCCACCAAATCGACCGGGGACTTTGAGTCGGAACTGGCGCCGGGCGCGGATCGCAGTGATTTCGACGATAACGTGGTGGAGGCGTTTGTCGAGAAATGGGAAGAGCGCCAGCACCGGGAGTGGACCCGATCGGTGGACGATCTTCTGCTCGAGATGGGGGCCTTGACCGAGGGTGGCCGCCCGACGGTCGCAGGGGTGCTGCTGTTCGCCTCTACTCCCCAGATCTTCCTCCCGCAGAGCGGGCTCACATTCGTGAAGTTCATTGGACGAGAGCCCCGAGGTGAGGACGGCTACCCTGGTTATGGACGCCGAGAGGAGATCGGTGGGCCATTGCCTCAGATCGTACAGAGAGCGTGGCAAGTCGTCGGCGAGGAGATGCGCAAAGGCGCAGTTGTCACTGAACTTGAGCGAAAGGAACGCACTGAATACCCCGTTTCGGCAGTACGCGAGGCGTTGGTCAACGCGGTGGCGCACCGCGACTACCGCCTGCGTGGCCGTCGCATCGAGGTGCGCATGTTCTCGGATCGGATGGAGATCACCAGCCCCGGTGGCTTGCCGGGGTTCATCACTGTGGACAACATCGTCGACGAGCACTTCTCCCGCAATCCGCGGATCGTCTCTGGACTCTATCAGTGGGGCTATATCGAGGAGTTAGGTCTGGGCGTCGACCTGATGATCGACGAGATGGTGCGAGCGGGTCATCCCCCGCCGAGGTTCAAGGACAGCCCCTATGCCTTTGGTGTCACGCTCTACAACGTTCTTGAGCGTGAGCCGCAACCCGAATGGGCCGGGCGCGTGAGCGAACGCCAGGCCAAAGCACTCGCCTACGTGGAGAGGAACGGCAGCATCACAAATCGCGAGTACCGTGATATCTGTCCGGGCCTGAGCGCCGAAACCCTGCGCTTGGACCTCGCCGAGCTGGTGGACAAGGGAATGTTGCTCAAGATTGGGGCCAAGAAAGGCACTTACTACATCTTGAAGTGACCAACTCGGCCCATTTATCCCAAGAATATCCCAAGAATATCCCAAAGATATCCCAAATTATCCCAAACAGAAGGACTCTGTAGCACTCGCGTAGGCACTGATGAGCATGAAGCGTCTTCTGGACGATCTTCGACCCATGGACTGGTTCGCCATAGGCGTGTTGCTGATCTACGTGGCGGGGTTCTCGTGGATGACCATCCGCCAGCATGAGAGCTTCCAGACAAATGCCCTCGATCTGGCGAAATTCGATCAGGCGATCTGGAACACCGCCCAGGGCCGTCCCTATAAGATCTCCCTGATTCAGCAATCCATCGTCCAAAGCCACTTCTCCCCCATTCTGGCGATTTACGCACCGCTGTACTGGCTCTGGCCAGATATTCGTCTACTTCTGATCCTACAATCGGTCTGCCTGGCAGCAGCCGGGTTTCTCATCTACCGGTTCTTTCGGGACAGTGCACCGTGGCTTGGACTGAGCGTATTCCTAGCGTATCTGATGCACCCAACCCTGCACCACGTTAACCTGTCGGAGTTCAGACGGGTGACCACGGCTGTGTTGGGCACCTCAGCGGCGCTCTACTGCCTCTTCAAGCGCCGTTACGGGGCTATGGTCTTGGGATTGACTGTCGCGCTGCTGAGCAAGGAGAACGCAGCGTTCCTGGTCGTTGGCACAGGCCTTTACCTCATTTTCGTCCACGCAGAGCCGTCAACCGGCTTGCCCGTGCTTCTAGTGGGTGCAGCCTGGCTGGTTCTCGTGCCGTTCGTGGTGTTGCCCGCTTTGGGCACACCGCAGTTCCTTCCGCACAACACTGGATACTCCCTGGCTGGGAAGTACTTCTCCTACCTGGGGCGCTCGCCGGTCGAGATGCTGCGGACGCTTCTGCGTAGTCCCAGCGCTCCCCTGGCATACATCCTGCGCCCCAAGCGCCTGAAGGCGGTCCTGCGGTTCTCCTGGCCTACTGGCTTCCTTTTCCTGCTGGCACCGGAGGTAGCTCTCTTCGGTTTGCCCTTTCTGGGATACCTGCTGGCCAGCAATTCTGACGCGATGGGGCAGTTGGCCGCTTGGTACCCAGCTCTGCTGCTACCCCTGATCTACTGGGCAGCGGCAGTGGGGGTGTCCCGTCTGCACGACCATTGGCGTGCAGCGGCGTTGATCGTCTTGCTCGTGGCGGCAACAGCTGGATACGTGACGCTCAGTGAGATACGTCCTGAGCGCTGGCCCGCTATGACGCGCTTCCGAGTGACAGAGCACCACCGCCAGGTGGAGCTTGCGCTGAGAGAGGTTCCGGAGGAAGCCGTCGTGGTGGCTCAGGACCCCCTGGTGCCTCATCTGTCGCATCGAGAACACATCTATCTCTTCCCCTGGTTTCCTGCAAATCCACCTCCCGAGTATATCATCTTGGATCGAGAGATGAGGACCTATCCGGTGGAAAGGCCGGCGTACCGGACGCTCTTCCACAATCTCTTGGCAGGCACAGCATACGAGATCGACCAACAGATCGACAGCTTCATCATCTTTCGCTATGGGGAGGAGGTCCGGCCAGCGTGGGAGCACTCAGCGAGATTTGGGAAGCACTTCACGCTGGAGGGCTACGACATTGCTGCAGCCCCGCCAGGAAAGGCCTTTGGCGCAGTCCCCGTCCAGCTTCCCGCCGGTTCAAAGGTCCGGCTCTCCCTCTTCTGGCACGTGGATCAACCCACGGACGAGAACTACACCGTTTTCGTTCACGCCATGAACCAAGATGCTCGCCTGCTGGCTCAACACGATGGTTGGCCTGCCGACGCGCACCGCCCCACCAGTGTACTGCCCTGTGGCACGGTCTTTCGGGACGTGCACTACCTCACGCTTCCTCAGACGGCATCCAGCAATGTCGTGTTACACGTCGGGCTCTACGATAGCAAGGGAGATCGGCTACTGACCCAAGAGAACCAAGTATCGGTCACGCTACCTCTTCACCGGTGAAAAGCACGTCGATGAGAGGAGCGCAAGCCGCCTCTCAGGATGCGTGCCAAATCATGACCATCGACCAGTCGTCGCCGAACACGAGAGGCTTCAAGCCGCTTGTTTGCGCGTCTGAAGGACATAGGGATAAGTGGGATTTTATCCCAAATTTATCCCAAATCGGATTTGGGATAAATTTGGGCGAAGATTTCAGATGATCAAGGAGGCTTCAAGATGGATCTGCAACTGAGCGACGAACACCGTATGATCCGTGATATGGCCCGCGACTTCGCCGAAGCGGAGATCGCTCCCATCGCAGCTGAGTATGACGAGAGCGGTGAATTCCCCAAGGAGACCATCGCTAAGATGGGAGCGCACGGGTTCATGGGCATCGCCGTGCCTGAGGCGTACGGCGGTGCCGGTATGGACACCCTGGCCTACGTGCTGGCTCTGAAGGAAATCTCCAAAGTTGACGCCTCCCACGGGGTCATCATGTCGGTCTGCAACTCGCTCTTCTGCTACAGCATCCAACGATATGGAACGGAGGAACAGAAAGAGAAGTACCTGCGACCAGTCGCCAGCGGCCAAGTTGTCGGCGCCTATGCGCTGACCGAGCCCCAGTCCGGATCCGACGCCGGCAACATCCGTGTGACAGCGGAGCTGTCCAGCGACGGGACGCACTACGTGATCAACGGCACCAAGTCCTGGATCTCAAGCGGCCCGGTGGCGAAGTACATCCTTCTCTTTGCCCAGAGCGACCCCGACACGGAGCCCCGCCATCGGGGAGTAAGCGCGTTCATCATCGACACCGACCGGCCTGGGTTCTCGCAGGGGAAGACGGAGCCCAAGCTGGGCATCCGAGCTTCAGCCACGTGTGAGATCCATTTCGAGGATTACGCGTGTCCCGTAGAAGCCAGGCTCGGGGAGGACGGTCAGGGATTCTACATCGCCATGGCGGTGCTGGACGCGGGCCGCATCGGTATCGCCTCGCAGGCCCTGGGCATCGCCGAGGCAGCCTACGAAGCCTCGCTGGCGTACGTTCGGGAACGCGAGGCTTTTGGGCAAGAGATCGGCAAGTTCCAGATGATCCAGCAGAAGATAGCGGACATGAAGATCCGCATTGAGGCCACCAGGCTGCTGATCTACCAGGCGGCTTTGGCCAAAGAAGCAGCTCACGAGACAGGTGATCGGTATACACTGGAGTCCTGCATAGCCAAGACGTTCGCGTCGGAGACAGCGATGTGGGTCACGACGCAGGCCATCCAGATTCATGGAGGGATGGGATACAGCAAGGAACTGCCCGTTGAGCGCTACTTCCGTGACGCCAAAGTCACGGAGATCTACGAGGGAACCAGCGAGATCCAACGGATGGTGATCGCTCGGATGGAGACGGGTCTGCGATAGGCGGCCCCAATCCGGTTAGAGCGAGAGGACCAGAAGGTGAGTAGTTGCAGAGAAGGCGACCGATGATACAGAGTGATGTCCCCCTTCTGACCATTGCCATCATCGTCCTGCTAGCGCTAGGAGACGTCGCCCTGATCCTGATCTGGCTTCGCCTCCGGCGGTCGCCCCCTCGGCGGCAGGTCTCACCAGGTCAACGGTCGGGAGACGCCAAAGTCCTGTCCCTTGATGGACCGAGATCATGGCTGCGCCGGCTTTCTACCCCACTAGGCCGAAACTGGCGCAAGATCGTTGTGGCGCTTGCCCTCCTGACTCTGCTGGCCTACGTGTGGATCAGCACGCCTCGAACCATCGACAGCCCTGAGCGTCCCACACCTCGTGCGCCATTGGCGGGGCTGAATCGCATCCACCGCTTCTGGCAGCAGCGTCTGCCCACGATCATCAAGGTTTGGCCTATAGTCAGCGGCATCACGCTGATCGTCTCATACGTGTTGAGCCGATGGGCAGATCAGGCCAAGAGGGGCCTCCGAGCGGTTGCGCTACTCGCCGTGATCGCCCTCGGGCTTGAGGGACAGTTGCTGTTGTTGAGTAACAACCTGGGCACAGCCTCGGTCCTCTATGGCATAGCGCTCGTGGGATTGATCGCCTGGCTCATTGTCTACCGACCAAGACCCCGCGAGCCGTCTCCGCCAGCCCCACGTCTCGACCGGGCAGAGGCAGGCCTGCTGATTCTAGTCGTGGGATTGACTGTCTTCGCCCGATTCTACGCCTTGCCCCGCGTCCCCTATGGCATTGAGGGAGACGAGTCTAAATGGACTATCGAGATCGTCTCAGTAATGCTAGACGGGCGGCACACGATTCAGTCGGAATACCACTACGCCACAGAGCCAACCAGCTTCTATATGCAGGCCTTCTTTCACCACCTCCTGGGACCAGGAATCCTCTCGGCGCGCATCGCTGTCGCCACCTACAGTGTGCTGGCGTCTCTTGCCTTCTACTGGTTGATTAGGGAGACGCTGGGATCTCCCGAAGCGCTCCTCGCAACGGGACTTCTGGCCGTCTCGCTTGTGGACGTGAGCGCGAGTCGGATGGCCCTGGTGGAGGGCCACGTTAAGATCTGGGCCGTGGTTGGGTTAGCGTTCCTGGCCCGCGGGCTTCGGATCCGATGGCCTCTCCTCTCCTTTCTCGGTGGATTGGCGTTGGCTATCGGCCTTCTCACCTACGATACCTTTGCGCCGATGATCGCGGTGGCAGGTATTTGGGCTGTCCTCAGCCTGATTCACCAGCAAGCATCGCCCAAGGAGGCTGTGGCGCATCTTACGGGCTTGCTGCTACCCATCCTGGTTGTGACGCCAGGCGTGGTTGAGTACCTGGTCGGACGGCGGGCCTACTACGGCGTCGGCCGGCTTGGGTGGAGGACGAACCCGCTCGTCGTCCTGCGCCAGAACGTCGCACAGGTCATCCAGAACGCGTGGCAACAGACCTACGGGGACTTCCTCTTCGTCCGCTCGGGACCGATCTTCAATAGCGCCTTGGTTCCCCTGCTCGGCGCCGGGTTCGTACTCGCCCTGGCACGCATACGCCGTCCAAGCTATGCGCTCCCAGCACTCTGGTTTGCGCTCCTGTTCTTCCCAGTCCCGGTCTATACCGGGACTCCCGGCGTGCGGGTCTTCTACCCGGGTTTGCCCGCCGTCTATGCTCTCGTCGCTCTGGCGCTGGTGTTGATCTGGCGCGAGACCAGGGCAGCGCTCCCCGCGGCAGCACGTCCGGCGCTGAAGGGAATAGCCGCGCTTGCTCTTGTCGGGCTGGCCTTGACCAACCTCTACCTCTACTTCAACGATCTTGAGGATCCTCCAGACCGACGGATTCGACGGGAACTAGCCGACACAATGACCCAGGCTGTAGCCCCTGATCGTAGGGTCTACGCACCCTACTTCCCTAACTCGGGCGATGCTATCGAGTTTGAGCAAGAGCTGTTCCTCCTGGCAGCCAGACGGAAGCTGCCCAAAGAGCGCCTCTCGGAGCACATCTGGGTGGGCCCTTATTCGGACCTCCTCTCCACGCTCTTCCGCGATCAAGGCGCCTTCGATAGTGTGGCGTTTGTGATCAACGATTCGCTCCCGGAGCGAGAGAGCGATCTCGCTCCGTTTCTGGAAGCTATCGAGCGTTGCCTGGGAGCGCGTCTAGAGCGAGAGGGGGGATGGTTTGACCTGTACGTAGCAGAGGGGTTCGACGCCCAGGCTGCCAGATGCGCCGCACCTCGCGTGCACCTGGAGCTGCACTCCGACGCACCTCCTCAGCCAGGGCAGTCAGTCCGCTTCGACTGGTGGACAGAGGGGACCGCGGGCCAGGGTGAGGCTCGCCTGACATGCGAGCAACTGCGTCCAGACACCATCGTCGTAGAAGCAGAGACTATGGAGCACGACGACGGGTGGCACGAAGATCGACGTTTCGTGTCTGGCTTTCGGGGACGAGGCTATCTGGCAGATCGGATGACACTGGGAGACGCACGAGCTGCCGTCACTGTTCCGATGCCTGGCATCTACACCCTGTGGGCGCGCGTCTATCGCCGCACGTCCGACCCACACCCCTTCATCCTGAGTGTAGATGACCGATCTCAAACGTTCACGCAGGCATCAGGTCATCCTCCACCCCACTGGCTCTGGTTGGGAATGCCGAACCTCCAGCTTGGGGCGGGAATCCATACGGTTCGCATGGCCCGCCCGATTCAGGAGCCCGCCCCCGGCACGCTCGCTCTCTTCGTGGACACGATCATCCTCTCTGGAGATCAGACGTTCGACCCGGCAGAGGAGAGCGAGTGGCTGTCATTCATGGCACTTGATGAGGATATCCCCCCTCACACCAGCTCGGGCAGTTTTGAACACGCTGGCTTTCCGGTGGGCACCTATCGATGCTGGGTGACCCTCCTCGACGACGGGCGGCTTCTGGACGAGAGCGCGCAAGCTGGCGCCCAGTCGAGAAGATTGGAGATCACCATCGCAGCTGAAGAGTGAAAGACGGGAGGGGATCGCACTTGGTCCCTTACGCAGAAGGAGAACTACCTCATGAAGGCTCTTTGCTTCCATGAACACGGCGACGTGAACGTCATAACGTTCGACGATGTGCCCACACCCAAGCCAGGACCAAGCGAGGCTCTGGTGCGGGTGCGCGCCACCGCCCTGAATCACCTGGATGTCTTCGTACGTCGGGGATGGCCAGGACTCGCCCTGGAGATGCCCCATTGGGGCGGTTCCGACGTCGCTGGAGAGATCGCCGAGCTCGGAGAGGATGTCACCGGCTGGGACGTGGGCCAGCGGGTCGTAGTCGATCCCGGCATCACCACACGCGAGGATGAGTTCGTTCGCAGAGGGGAGCACTCCGTGAGCCCCGGCTACGTCATCCTGGGAGAAGATGTGCGGGGTGGGCACGCCGAGTTTGTAGCGGTTCCTGCGTGCAACTTGGTGCCGATGCCCAAGGGTTGGGGTTTTGCGGATGCAGCTGCCCCGCTTCTGGTCGCCCTGACGGCCTGGCGTATGCTCATCCACCGAGCCGAACTACGCGCCGGAGAAACCGTGCTCGTCGTCGGCGCGGGGGGCGGCGTCAACTCGATGGCTATTCAGGTGGCGAAGTTCGCCGGCGCTCGGGTCTACGCCCTAACCAGCACGGAGGACAAAGCGAGGAAGACCCGCGATCTGGGGGCTGATGTCGTTCTCAACTACCGTCGCGATCAGCAGTGGAGCAAGTCGATCTACAAACTGACGGGTAAACGGGGAGTGGACGTCGTCGTCGACAACGTGGGGCAGGCTACACTTCACCAGAGCATGCGAGCCGTAGCGCGAGGGGGACGGATTGTGATCGTGGGCAACACGTCCGGCCCTCACGCCAAGATTGACACCCGCTACATTTTCGGCAAGCAGATCAGTCTCATCGGATCGACGATGGGCAATCATCAGGACTTCCGTAACGTGACCCAGTTGCTATGGAACGGGACGCTGAAGCCGGTGGTGGATCGGGTGATGGGCCTATCAGAGGGCGTGGAGGCTTTCAAGATCCTGGAATCTGGGGAGAAGTTCGGCAAGATCGTGCTCACGGTATGAGAGGGACCTCCGCTTCGTGAGCATCTGGAAGAAGCTCACGGCTGGGCAGAGATGGGTCGTGGTATTGACGGGGCTTACCCTAGCACTGTCCGCAGCCAACGTGGGAAGAGCCCTCGTTGCCCTCCAGTATGCATCCAGCCTGCCCGATCTGTCGTTGACGGTGCCACTCGGCTACTTTGCGGCGATGGGAGGCTTCTGGGCCCTGGCGTTCGCCGCCTGCAGCCTAGGTCTGTTGCGTTTCCGGAATTGGGGGCGCTGGTCCACACTGGCAGCGGTCACCATGTATCAAGCGAACGCCTGGATCAACCACCTGCTGTTTGATGCATCAGACTATGCTCGCCGGGTCGTGCCTCGGAATTTGGCGCTCACGGCGCTTCTGCTGCTGGCCTTCTGGGGCTCGCTCAACCTGCCGGCCGTCAGAAGGGTGTTTGAGAACACCAGAGAGCAGGATTAAGCATAAGGCTTCACGTCGGACCACCGGATTCGGTCATGGAAGACGCCCAATTAAGGGGCAAGGAAGGTAATCAATGATGAACCTATGGCACGAGCTCCCGTCAGGCCCCAGCTGGCCTGAGATCATCTACGTCGTGGTGGAGATTCCAAAGAAATCGCGCAACAAGTATGAGTACGATGAGGACGGGGGGTTCATCAAGCTCGACCGCGTGTTATTCTCTTCTCTCCATTATCCCGGAGACTACGGGTTTGTTCCCCGCACGCTCCATACGGACGGGGACCCCCTTGACGTCCTGGTTATGACCAACGAACCGACTTTCTCTGGCTGTGTCATCGAGGCCCGACCGCTGGGCGTCTTCCGTCTGGTAGACAAGGGCGACAACGACGACAAGATCCTGGCCGTGCCGCACACCGATCCGCTTTTCAGCGAGTATCGGGATCTCGACGACGTGCCCATACACTTCATGGAGGAGATGGCGCACTTTTTCAGCGTCTATAAGGATCTAGAGATGGCCGAGGTCGAGATCGAAGGCTGGGACGATCAGGACGACGCCTACGAGGAGATTGAGAGAGCCGTAGACCGGTATTGGGAGCATATGCAGGGGCGCGTCTAGGCATTCCCGTGCTTGCAAGCAAAGGGGAACTATGGTAGAATCTTCACAGACTAGGCGGCGTAGCCAAGTGGCAAGGCAGGACTCTGCAAAAGTCCCACTCGCCGGTTCGAATCCGGCCGCCGCCTCTTTTCGTCGATATCGACCGCGGGCAGCTTGAGGCTGCCCGCGCTGTGTGCGGGGCGGTGGCGGAATAGGAAGACGCCGGGGACTTAAAATCCTCTGTCCGAGAGGACGTGTGGGTTCGAATCCCACCCGCCCTATTCTGACCCGTTATCGACTATCCGATTACG
>Ga0207797_1002489_pt1 | contig 12759 bp, 8 predicted proteins | sample PRCRCaboRojoPR_6_FD_187275 | JGI IMG/M metagenome (GOLD analysis project Ga0207797, IMG submission 187275) | Marine sediment microbial community from Cabo Rojo, Puerto Rico - PR CR 10% Liquid 1 (SPAdes) | ecosystem: Environmental > Aquatic > Marine > Coastal > Sediment | place: Cabo Rojo, Puerto... | reverse complement strand
TCGGTTCGGCATGGTGATCATCGACCCGCCCGCCTTCGCGCGATCGAGGGCCCAGGTGGATGGGGCGCTGTCGGCGTATGAGCGTCTGACTCAGCTTGGTCTTGGTGTGTTATCACCGGGCGGCGTCCTGGTCCAGGCGTCCTGTTCGAGGCCGATTGGCGCTGAGACGTTCTTCGACGTGATTGACGCGGCTGCCAGGCGCGGGGGGCGGCCCCTGCGTGAGCTGAGGCAGACGGGTCATCCTTTGGACCATCCCGTGGCGTTCAGAGAGGGCGCTTATTTGAAGTGTCTCTTCGCTGAGGTCCCCTGAAGGGAGATGGCTTCGTCGTAGGAAACGGCCGTGCTCCGGGTAGGATACTTCTCAGGGTTTGGAGTTGGGCCGTGTTGATGTTCCCCCCTCAAACTTCTCGGGAAAGCCGACGGGCAAATGGATCCATGTGCGGGGAGCGCAGTTTATCCGGAGGTGAAACCCACCCTTCCTTCTCACCAGTCTTATGTTCAGGTTGTCCCTCCTGTGATCAATCCCCCCCGGCTCACCAGGTGCCAGTTTCTTCTCCTCTGCCATTCTCTCCGGGTTATCTTTCCTGGCTGCCGTCTGTAGATACGTTTACGCCTGCCGAAGATGACCTTGCCGGGGTCGTCCAGCGGCCCTTCGGCGCTCTAGTACGTCGCCTCTCCCTCGTAGTGAGCGTCACGCAGATAGCGAGTGTTGAGGCGTACTCTTTCAACCACTTGACTTGACGGGCGAGGTCGTCCTCTTGCTTGCGGGTACTGACGCGACCATATATGCGCATCCCCCCTCCTTGGTGCGGCTTTCGATACCAAGCAAGTCCTCCAACTCGGCCTGCGAATAGCGTCTGTGGCCGCCGGGGGTCCTGGTCGGGCGGAGCAGGCCCTCTTGCTCCCACTCGTAGAGCGTGAGCCGAGTGACGTTGTATTCTTCGTTGACTTCGCTGGTGCGCAAGTGCTTGTCATTCATTTGACACTACAAGATACTAACGTACGCTATCTGTTAAGCAGTTGCAGCCTCCAAGATCTTGGCGGCGCTATAGCCCAGAGGCACAACTTGCTGTCGTCAGGGACTCTCGGAAGGGGCTGTGTTGTGAGTCTCGGAAACCTCTCCGCTTAGAGGAGCCCGATGCGATCACCCGGCTCACCTCCCTCGCTTGTCAGCTCCAAAGATTGCAGATATCATAGGGAAGGATCAGGGGGCCGTCGGGTACTCCGGAGGTCCCTTGGCGAGGGGATACGGCTGGTTGGGGGCTGGACCGAGACGCCCCGGTGTGTGAACCTGACGGTCGTCCCTCGAGGGCTGGGACCTGAAGACGCGCTTCTATCCGACCAACTGGCTGGCGATCTAACGGCTTGTTCCACCGTTTCCGGCTGCCCGCTGCGTGCAGATCTGGGAGAGAGACGTGTTCAAACCTACCACCATCCGCACTCGGCTGCTCATCTGTTTTGTGCTCGTTGCGGTCCTTCCAGTGGTTGCCGTCACTGTCGGCTCCCTAGCAGTGGCCTACCACACGGGCCGCCGTCAGGTCGGCGGGCGTCTGGAGTCCGTCGCTGCCCTAAAGCAGTCGGCCATCGATGGCTGGGTCCGGACCCTTGAGGAGGATCTGGTCATCGCGTCCAACACCGACTGCGCCTTTGAGCGGATTACCATCCTCCTTACGCTGGCCAACGATCATAAACACTACGAGTTCTACAACAAAGCGGTCCGAAAGCGCTTTCAGGGCCTGGTCGGTCAGTCGCCCCACCTGGAGGCCCTCTTCCTCGTCGACCTGGAGGGGAAGGTGGCCCTGTCTACCGTGTTAGAAGAGGAGGGGCGGGACTTCAGCCGGGAACGATTCTACCATCAAGGCCTGGCAGCTCCTTACGTTCAGTTCCCCTTCTCCGAAGGTGAAGTCTCGACCGATACTACGCAGCCGCTAGTTGGTGACTCGGTCATCGTCGCGGTCCCGATCCTGGGACAGCAGGGGCGCCCCCTCGGCGTCATCGCCGCCCGGGCCCCCGTCGATTCTCTGAAGGACATCCTAGCCGAGCGCACAGGCCTCGGGAACACAGGGAAAGCGTATCTGGTTAACGCAGACCACGCCGTCCTGGCTGGGAACCCTCTTCCCTGGGCTGGTTCCGATGGGTCCGACCCGTCTCCCCTCTCGGTCGACGCCCCCGGGATACGGGAGTCGATGGAGAGCGAGGCTAGCACATCCGGCCTCTACCGTGACTACCGCGGGGTGATGGTCCTCGGCACCTATCGCTGGCTGTCCAAGCGGGGCCTCGTCCTCGTGACGGAGCAGGACCTATCGGAGGGTCTGCGTGCTGTGCGAGGTATCATCGCGGTCAACCTGGGCATCGGCGTTGCAGCGGTGGTTTTGGCCGTCGCCGCAGCTCTCTTTGTGACCCGTACCATCGCCGATCCTCTCGCCGGCCTCGCCAAGACGGCCACAGACATCGCGGCTGGCAATCTCGACGGCAGGGCAAACGCCGCACGCCAGGACGAGATCGGGACGCTGGCCCGGGCCTTCAACAGTATGACCGCTCAGCTCCAGGATTCGATCACCTATCTGGAGGAGCGGGTGGCGGAGCGAACCCGTGCGCTCCAGAGGGCGAACGAGACCCTGGAGCGGCGCGCCCTACAGCTGGAGACGAGCGCCCAGGTGAGCCGGGAGCTGACGTCGATTCTCGATATTGATGACTTGCTGACCCAGGTGGTGGAACTGATCCGTGACGCATTCCACTACTATCACGTCCACATCTTTCTGTTGGATTCCGACGGCCACGTCCTGGTGTTGCGTGCCAGCACGAGCGCGACGGTCCCCGAGCACCACTGCATCAGGGTCGATGACACCAGTATCAACGGTAAGGCTATCCGGGGTGAGGCGGCAATTCTCGTCAACGACGTGAAGAACGATGCCTGCTATCTGGCCGATCAGTATCTGCCGGACATCGAGTCCGAGCTCGTCGCCCCCCTCCGCCTGGGCAATCAGCCCCTCGGCACACTGGACGTGCAAAGCGCCGAGCGCGATGCCTTTGCGGAGCAGGACCTCTTGGTCATCCAGAGCCTGGGGGACCAGATCGCCGTCGCCATCGAGAATGCCCGCCTCTATGATCGGAGCCAGGAGCTCGCTGTGCTGGAGGAAAGAACGAGGCTGGCGCGGGAACTCCACGATTCCGTCACTCAATCAATGTACAGCGTCGTGCTCCTGACCGAGGGGTGGCGACGTTCGATCCAGAACGGGGATGAGGCTCAGATCGACGAGTACCTGGCCCGAATTAGCGAGATCAACCAGCAAGGGCTCAAGGAGATGCGTCTCCTGATCCACGAGCTCCGGCCGCCGGTCCTTGAGGAGGACGGCCTGTTGGGGGCGCTTCACCAGCGCCTCGACGCCGTCGAGAGACGGGCCGGGATCAGCGCCCGTCTCCTTGCCGACGAGATCGTCGAGCTTCCGCACTCTGTCGAAGAAGGGCTTTATCGTATTGCACAAGAGGCGCTCAATAACGCGTTGAAACACGCCGATGCGGCTGGCGTGGTCGTGCGGATAGGTACCAGGAATGGGAAGGTCGTGCTGGAAGTTGAGGACGACGGTCGGGGGTTCGATCTCAGTGCCGTCGAGTTCGATCGCGGCATGGGTTTGGCCAATATGCGCGAGCGGGTCGCCGAGCTAGGTGGCTCGATCGACATCCGCTCGGTACCTGGCCGCGGCACTCTGGTGAAGGTCGAGGTGGAGGCGGACGGTTGAGGATGATTCGACTGGAAGATGGGCGTACAGAAAGCCGTCGACATTGGGAGTGGGCCTATGGAACGTATTGAGGTTCTGATAGCCGATGACCACGCCGTCGTCCGCGAGGGATTGCGGACCCTGATCGGCAGCGAGGAAGGGCTGGTGCTGGTTGGGGAGGCCAGCGATGGGGCCGAGGCGGTCACGAAAGCGCGCAGTCTCAAGCCGGACGTGATCCTGATGGACCTGGTTATGCCTCGGAAGGGGGGCATCGAGGCGATCCGCAATATCAAGCGTCACGTACCGGATGCGAGTATCCTCGTCCTCACCAGCTTCGCAGAGAAGGAAAAGGTCTTCCCCGCCATCAAGGCCGGGGCTCTCGGTTATCTCCTAAAGGACACCTCGCCCGCCCGGCTGCTCCAGGCCATCTACGACGTCCACGCCGGCAAGGCGCCTCTTGAGCCCTCCATCGCTCTAAAAGTAATCGGCGAGATCCAGGAGCCGCCAGACGCCGCGCCTATCGAGCATTCCCTCACCGAGCGGGAGGTGACCGTGCTCAAACTGGTCGCCCGTGGTCTCACCAACCAGGAGATCGCTGACGAGCTGGTGATCAGCGAGTGGACCGTTCGCACGCACGTTAGCAACATCCTCGAAAAGCTCCACGTTGCGAACCGCACTCAGGCCACCCTCTACGCCCTGCGTGAGGGCCTCGCCTCCCTCAACTAACGTCTTTCTTAGCTCGCGCCTCTCCTTGCTTGCAGCGGATTCATCAATCTGCTGTCTGGCCGCTGGCCAGCTCCTCCTTTACCTGCAACGCGGGGGAGACAGGCCTAGCTGGCCAAATCCTCGGCCCTGGGCCACGGTGGGGGGCTCTCACACTTTTGTGGTACGTCGTCGTCTCCCAAAATACCACGTTTTAGCTATCCAAAATCCCTCATTCTAGCGTTGCTTTCCAGCGCCACTTCCCCTACCATGGTGATGACGTAGCGTCTCGACTTCTCCGTCAGCCGCTCGACTTGGAAAGCTCTTTGTCCACATTGACCGGCATGACGGTTCGTGAGTGCCCAACTTCGCTTCTCACGCAGCCTGCCCGGCAGCGATGCACGCTATGAAAAATCTGAGCCAACTCCGGTTTCTGTCAGATGAAGCGCTTGGCAAGATCGAAGACACCGCCTTCCGGCTTCTCGACGAGGTCGGCATCGCCCTGGGCCATTCCGAGGCGCAGGAGATGCTCCACGGGCTAGGATGTCGGATAGCAGGTGATCGGACGCATCTCCCGCCGGACGTCGTGGGCTGGGCCCTGGAGAACGTGACGCCGCACCGAGACTTCTACAACGTCGATGGGTCTTTCGCCTTCCGCCTGGACGGCCAGGACGTCCGCTTCCACAACGGCGGTGGGCCGCCCTTCGCCTATGATTTGGCGAGCGGCGAGCGGCGGCCGGCCACCCTGCAGGACGTCGCCGACATGACGCGTCTCCTCGATGCTCTGCCTCAGATCGACGTTGTCGTCCCTCTCTTCGGGCCCCAAGACGTGCGCCCTCAGCTGCTACCCATCGCGTCCACGGAAGCGACGCTGCGAAACACGCGAAAGCCGGTGTCGTCGGCCGCCATCGACAGGCCCGAGCACGTCGACTACATAGTCGATATGGCTGCTGCTTGCTGCGGAGGATTGGAGGCGTACCGGGATCATCCCAGCATGACGATCAGCGTCTCTCCTGTGAGCCCACTCACCTTCAGCGCAGAGATCACAGCCGCTATGATGGCCGTCGTCGAGTCGAGTAGCCCTTTTTATCCCCTTCCGGCCCCCACGATGGGAGCCACCAGTCCCATCACCATGGCCGGGGCGCTGGCGCAGCAGCACGCCGAGGTTCTCGCCAGCCTGGTGATTGCCGCAGCTGTCCGTCCCGGCGCTCCGGTGGGATACTGCTCTCGTATCAACCCCATCGACCTAAGGACTGCCGTATCCTCCTGGGGAGGACCCGAGGTTGGAATGACCGGGGCGTGTGCTGCCCAGCTTGCGCACCGGGTTGGTCTGGCGTGTGATGCCTACGGCCTGTCTACGAGCGCCAGGCGACTCGATCCCCAGTTTGCCTACGAGAGGCTTGCTAATGCCTTCCCTCCGGCTCTCGCCGGGGTCGACATCCTGTCCGGTGTGGGTACGACCGACAGCGGCCTGGCCGGGGCTTACGAGATTGCTGTGATCGACGATGAGATCATCAGTCTTCTGAAGCACGTCATCCGAGGCTGCATGGTGAACGAAGATACGCTGGCCTTTGACGTGATGCGCGAGGTCATTATCAGAGACGGGGTCTTTTTAGGAGAGGAACACACGGTAAGACACGTTAGGGCGGGCGCCCTCACGATGCCCCGGGTGGGCGCCTGGTCCACCCTCGATGAGTCGGAGCCCGAGAGTGCTGTCGCCAGGGCGAAATCGCGTGCGGCACACATTCTCAGAACCCACTCTGTGGAGCCCTTGCCCGAAGACGTGAGCCGACGGCTTGATCAGATCATGGATCGAGCGCGCCGGGAGCTGGCGGGAAGCGATGCTAATGCACAGCGGGATGCCTGACCGCATCCGACTGTCGGAGAGGAGGTGAGCAGGAACGAACACGGGGTCCCAGGATGAATGAACCACGTTTGAGACCGCCTGAAGAGAGAACCTAGGAGGAAATGAAGATGAGGAAGCGATTGTTGTGGTCCCTGTTAAGTGTGCTGGTCATCGCCAGCTTCCTGATGGGATGTACTGCGCAGCCGACCCCCGAGCCACCCGAGGAGCCCGCCGCCGAAGCAACCGAGCCTCCAGAGGAAGAGACCACGGAGGAGGAGCCCACCGAGGAACCTCCTACCCCAACCTCGGAGCCAGAGGAATCGATGGAGCCGAGGATCCTACGCGTGCGCTTGTACGGTGACATCCAGAATCTCGACCCCGCCTTCCGCATCTCCGAGAACGATGAGGTGGTGTCCAACGCGGTGATGAACGGCCTCGTCCGCTACTGCCCTAACTCCTATGACCTCTGCAATCAGCTCGCCGAGGAGATCGAGCAGTCCGAGGATGGGCTGGAGATCCGCTTCAAGCTCCGCGAAGGCGTTATGTGGCACAATGGCTACGGTGAGCTGACCACCGAGGACGTCAAGTACTCCTACGAGCGTTTCATCGACCCTGACCTGGACGCGGACTACGCCGACGACTGGGCCACCCTGGACTACGTGGAGATCATCGACGATTACAACGGCATCATCCACCTGACAGAGCCCTATGCACCGCTCTGGAACTCGACGATGCCCGTTAATAGCGGCAACATCATCTCCAAGGACTTCGTGGAGGAGGTGGGCCTCGAGGGATTTGCCACCAACATCATCGGCACGGGCCCCTACATGTTCTCCGAGTGGAGACCCCAGGAGATGGTTGTGCTCGAGAAGAATCCTGACTACTGGGGTGACGAGCCCTACTGGGACGAGATCCATCTGATCCCCATTGAGGACGACAAGGCTGGCGAGGTGGCCCTGGAGTCAGGAGACCTTGACTTCGGCCTGATCAGCAGCCAGTCGATGGACCGGTTCGAGGACAATCCCGATTTCGGCGTCTGGTCGAAGCCCTCCCTTCGCTACTACTGGGTCGCGATGAATGTCCAGCATCCTAAGCTGCAAGATCCCAACGTGCGCCGAGCCATCATCCACGGCGTCGACGTCCCCAGCATCATCCAGGCGGCGTACATGGGCCGGGTTCAAAGGACGTGCGCCCTGGTCCCGCCGGGCCTCACCGGATACTGGGAGGATGCTCCTTGCTACGAGCGGGACGTGGAGAAGGCCAAGGAGTACCTGGCCGAGGCCGGCTACGAGACGCTGGATCTGCGGCTCGACCTTCAGGACACGGCCGAGGAGCGGATCTGGGCCGAGATCATCCAGCAGAACCTGGCCGAGGTCGGCATCAACGTCGAGCTCAACCCCATGGACTCCAGCACGTACTGGACAACCACCTTCGGCGAGCAGGCTTGCGAGAACAACGAGCTGGCGGTCAGCAGCTACTCGATGCAGCCCGATCCGGCCTGGGCCACTATGTGGTTCACCTGTGACCAGGTGGGGGTGTGGAATGCGATGTGCTGGTGCAACGAGGAGTACGATGAGCTGCACCAGCAAGCCCTGATCACCCTCGATCAGGACGAGCGGCACGAACTCTACGTCCAGATGCAGCAGCTCTGGGACGAGGCAGCTCACACGATATGGGTAACCAACGGTGCTCGGGTTTACGGTTATCAGACCGACATTGCCCCGGCCACCACGCCGAACGGCAAGCCCCAGGTCGAGTTCTTCATGCCGGCCGAGTAACATAGGGGCCGATCACGGCGGTTAGACACTGGGGCCTGCACGCCGAGCAGGCCCCAGAAACCCATCGGTCATTGCGAGTCCGGTGATATCGGTCTGCCGGGACGCGGGTTGTGCTTGGCCGGCGTGCACGATCGTGCCTTGAGCATGTCGGTCTGGTTTCCATACGCGACGTCCCACGTAAGCGAGCCATTTTCGACAATGGAAACCTGCCCTACGTCAGAAGCCCAAGTATTGGAGGGAGAGTCCGCCTATGCGTGCCTATCTCATTAAACGCTTGTTAATGACCTTTCTCGTCCTTGTGCTGGTCACCGTCTACCTCACCCTGATCGTCCACATCGTCCCGGGTGACCCGGCCAAGAGTCTCCTCGGGCCTCGGGCGAACCCCGAGCGTATCGCCAAGATCCGCGCCGAGATGCACCTGGACAAACCCATTCTGGAGCAGTTGGGGATCGCGCTGTGGAATCTGGTGCGTGGGGATATGGGCACCGATCTCTTCACCGGTCGGAAGATCAGCGAGCTTGTCTACGCGGCCCTGCCGCACACGCTGATTTTGGCCTGGTCCAGCCTAAGCCTGGCTGTCTTGATCGGGATTCCCCTCGGCATCTATTCCGCCACCCATCCCGATTCCTGGCTCGATCGCTTCACGGCCATCATCTCGATCTCGTTTATCACCGTCCCCTCCTACGTTGGCGGCCTCTTCTTGCTCCTCCTCTTCGCCGTCCGGCTGCAGGTTATGCCCGCCATCGGACTGGGCGAGGAGGGGAACGTGCTTGACTATATCAAGCACCTCATCCTGCCGGCCACAGCGTTGGCGATAACCTGGGTGGGCTACTTGGCCCGCCTGGTGCGTGCCAGCCTCCTGGAGGTGCTCAACCAGACGTATATCCGGGCCGAGATGGCGGCCGGCATCCCACAGCGGAAGATTTACTACCGCTATGCCCTCAAGAACGCCATCATCCCCACGGTGGCTGTCCTCGGCGTCGGCGTGGGCAAACTTATGGCTGGAGCCGTCTTCGTCGAGCTGATCTTCACCCGACCAGGTATGGGGACGCTTCTCTACAATGCCATCCAAGCTCGTAACTATCCCGTCGTCCGAGCCGGTGTGTTGACTGTGGCGTTTCTCTTCGTCGCCGCCAATTTGCTGGCTGACATCGTCTACACGTATCTCGATCCACGCATCCAGCTAGGACAGGGGAGGGAATAACATGGAGTTCAAAGCTAGACCGAAAAGTCGCGTACAGCGGTTTCTGGATCGCATTCCCATCCTCGGTGATGTGGTCAGGCGGCCTCTGGGTGCTCTGGGGTTCTTCATCGTCCTGGCCTTCGTTCTGATGGTCATCTTCGCGCCTCTGATTGCTCCCTACGATTTCGCCGAGCAGGACATCCCTAGTATGTTGCAGGGCCCTTCAAGGTCCCACCTGCTGGGAACGGACCATCTGGGGCGGGATCTCCTCTCGCGGCTCATGTATGGGGCCCGTATCGCGCTCAGCGTCGCACTACCGGCTGTCGGCGTTGCCCTGGCCGCCGGCCTGACCCTGGGCTTAATCGCCGGCTATGCCGGAGGGGTCATCGACGACGTCGCCCTGGTTCTGTTCGACTCCATCCAGGCCTTCCCGTCCGTCATTCTGGCCCTCGCCATTCTGGCCCTGCTGGGTCCGTCCTTGGTCAACGTTGTCCTCGTGATCGGGCTGACCTGGACCCCGGGATACGCCCGCATTGCCCGGGCACAGGTATTACGCACCAAGCAGGAGCCGTACGTCGAGGTTGAACGCTCGCTGGGGGCGAGTCAGGGGCGGATCCTGTTCTTCCATATCATGCCCAACATCGTCGCTCCGCTTCTAATTTTGGCGGCCATGGACCTGCCGGTCGTGATCACCTTTGAGGCCGGCCTATCATTTTTGGGGCTCGGAGTCCGCCCGCCGACACCGTCCTGGGGCGTGATCCTGGCCGAGGGGTTCAACTTCATCCGCCAGACTCCATGGCCTATCACCTGGGCGGGTTTGACGTTGATCATCACCACGCTGGGGTTCACTTTGTTCGGTGAGACCCTACGCGACGTTTTAGATCCGGCCCTGTCCGGGACACGGGGGTTCTGATGGCGTCACCGATCCTGCAAGTACGAGATCTGGAGATCAAGTACCACACTCGGGAGGGCATTCTGACCGCCATCCACAACGCGAGTTTCGAAGTCGAGAAGGGCCAGATCGTGGGAGTAGTGGGTGAGTCTGGCTGCGGTAAGAGCACTGTAGCCTCTGCCGTGATGCGCCTCCTGCCTCCCAACGGCGAGATCAGCGGTGGACAGATTCTCTTTCAGGGGGAAGACCTGACCCGATTCAACCAGGAGCAGATGCGTCAGTACCGCGGCCGCGACCTGTCTATGATCTTTCAGGACGCGATGACGAGCCTCAACCCGGTCTTCAGCATCGAGCAGCAGATGCTCGACGCGCAGCGGGCCCATCTGTCTGATGGAGAGGACAGATCAGAGAAGGCCCTTAGGCAGCGCGCGGTGATGATGCTCGATCGTATTGGCATCCCCGACGCTGCCGATCGGATTAAGGAGTACCCGCACCAGTTCTCCGGCGGTATGCGGCAGCGCATCATGATTGCCATAGCGCTGCTCTCCAACCCCAGCCTGCTTGTGGCTGACGAGCCGACGTCTGCCCTGGACGTCACCCTCGAGGCCCAGATTCTTGAGCTCATCTGCGGGCTGCGGGATGATTTCGATGCTGCTCTCCTGTACATCACCCACGATCTGGGCGTCATTGCCCAGATCTGCGACCGAGTGATCGTCATGTATGCTGGCAACATCGTCGAGGCTGGAGACGTCGTTCCCATCTTCGAGCAGCCTAAACATCCCTACACCCAGGCGCTGCTCCACTCCCATCCATCCCGGCGTATGCGAGGACGGCGTCTGCGCACGATTCCGGGGGTGGTGCCCAGCCTGCGAGACCTGCCGGCAGGCTGCAAGTTCGCCCCCCGCTGTGAGCTGGCCCGGGCCATATGCCGTACGCACGAACCCGACTACTGGCATGTGGGTCAGCAGTCTGTGCTCTGCCACTCGTACGCATCTGAGTGGAAGGGACCTGACGCTGCCTCTGTCGCCGAAGAAGCACCATCCGAGCCCAGGGCCGAGATCGAGCCCGAGCGGAAGCGCTCTGAAAGCGTGCTGGTTCGGACCGATGGGCTGCACAAGCACTTTCGAGACAACGTGGGGCTGCTGGGGCAGATTCTGGGACAGGAAGTCACCACGGTGAAGGCCGTCCACGGTGTTGACGTGGCCATCCGCAAGGGGGAGACGCTGGGCCTGGTCGGTGAGTCGGGATCGGGGAAGACGACCCTCGCCCGCACTATCCTCAGGTTGACCGATCCCACGATGGGCAAGATCGTGGTCCTTGGCAAGGACATCAGCAACTTGCCGGCCAAGGAGGTCCGCCCCCTGCGCTCCCAGATGCAGATGATCTTTCAGGACCCGACCTCGAGCCTCAGTCCCAGGATGAAAGCCTCCTCCCTGCTGATGGAACCCTACATTATCCACAACGTCCCCAAGTCAGAGCGGAAGGATCCGGAGGAGCTGCTCTCGATGGTGGGACTGGCCGCGGAACAGCTGGACAAATACCCTCACCAGCTTTCGGGAGGTCAAGCCCGTCGCCTGGGCATCGCCCGGGCGCTGGCGCTGGAGCCGGACATTATCATGGCCGACGAGCCGACTGCCGGGCTGGACGTGTCCGTGGCAGCCGGCCTGCTGAACCTGCTCAAGGACCTGCGTGACCGATTGGACCTGACCTACATTATCATCACCCACAACCTGAACGTGATCGGCTTCATCTCGGACCGGGTGGCGGTGATGTATCTGGGAAGAATCGTCGAGTTGGCGGAGGCCGAGGCGCTCTTTGAGTCGCCCCGACACCCCTACACCGAGGCGCTGCTCTCGGCTATCCCGGTTCCTGACCCGAGAGCTCGGGGTCGGGAGGACCGTATCATTCTCACCGGGGAGATCCCGAGCCCGCGCAACCCACCGTCCGGCTGTACCTTCCATCCGCGCTGCCGGTACGCCGAGGACCTGTGCCGGAGGCAGATACCTGCACTGCACCCACTCAGCGGTAACGGACGCCTGATCGCGTGTCATTTCCCAGACCGAGTCCGGGCGGAGGGCACCGCCGCGATCCCAGTCTAGTGACTGAATTGTCGCTGCCTTCTTCCCAATCGTCGATCCAGATTCGTCGCGAGTATCGCATACTATCGGCCATCCCTGGAGCAGATCAAGCCAGGGACGGCCATTCACTGGCCACCAGCTTGTGAGAGAACAATACCGAGCCCCAAATATGATTGAAATCAGAGAGTGCTTTCCGCACCGTGTCAAGAGACTCGAAAACACATGGATCACCACCTCGGACGGCTGTCGCCTCGCGGCCAACATCTGGCTGCCGGAGGACGCCGAACAGAATCCGGTCCCGGCCATTCTTGAATACCTGCCCTATCGCAAGGACGACTCCCGGGCAGTGCGCGACTCATCCTACCACCCCTACTTCGCCGGCCATGGGTACGCCTCCGTGCGCGTCGACATACGGGGCACCGGGGCCTCCGACGGCATCCTCTACGACGAGTACCTAAAGCAGGAGCAGGACGATGCCCTGGACGTGATGACGTGGGTCGCGGCGCAGCCATGGTGCAGCGGGCCGATCGGCATGTTCGGCATCTCCTGGGGGGGGTTCAA
>Ga0207797_1002488_pt1 | contig 12761 bp, 9 predicted proteins | sample PRCRCaboRojoPR_6_FD_187275 | JGI IMG/M metagenome (GOLD analysis project Ga0207797, IMG submission 187275) | Marine sediment microbial community from Cabo Rojo, Puerto Rico - PR CR 10% Liquid 1 (SPAdes) | ecosystem: Environmental > Aquatic > Marine > Coastal > Sediment | place: Cabo Rojo, Puerto... | reverse complement strand
TAGCCGAAACGGTGCAGCAGCACGTCGAGCAGATGGTGCCCGAGTTCCCGCGGGCGAACGTGATCGAGCAGGCCCTGTCCGACTACGGCGCGTGCATCGTCACCGACACGATGGACGACGCCGTCGACCTGATGAACGAGCTCGCCGTGGAGCACCTGGAACTCCACGTGGATGATCCGTGGCAGACCATGACGCGCATCCGTCACGCCGGGGCCCTGTTCCTGGGCGAGTACTCGTCGGAGCCGGTGGGCGACTATTTCGCGGGCCCGAACCACGTTCTCCCCACCGGCGGCACGGCCCGCCACGCCTCCGCCCTCGGGGTGGACGACTTTGTGCGCACCCAGTCCGTTCTCTCCTACACCAAGGAGCGACTCCAGAACACCGGTTCGCAGATTACGACCCTCGCCGAGGCCGAGGAGCTTCAGGCCCACGCCGAGGCCATCCGCGTGCGGCTCAACCGTGACAAGGAGGATACGTCGGGTTCGAAAAAGTCGTGACGCCGGAGACATTGTGCCGCTCGGACGGTATCTTTTACGATCCAATTTCCACACCCCTTTGAGATGAACCGCCGGGCTCATGGCCGTTGACGCCGCCCCCACCTCCATCGACGACCTGCTCCAGCGCATCCGGCCCGCCGTGCGCGAGCGGAGCGAGTACGTGGTGGACATGCCGAGCGGCATCGACGTGAAGCTCAACCAGAACGAGAGTCCGTTCGACCTGCCGGACGAGCTCAAGCAAGAGCTGCTCGACGTTTACGAGCAGGTGGAACTCAACCGCTACCCCACCGAGCAGCCGGAGCGCCTGCGCCGGGCCCTCGCCAAGCACGACGGCGTGGCCCCGGAGCAGATCATCGTGGGCAACGGCTCGAACGAGATCACCTACACCTTCGGCCTCGCGTTTCTCGAGTCGGGGGCGCCGGTGGTACTTCCCCGGCCCATGTTCTCGCTCTACGAGAAGGTAGCACACCTCCAGGACGCTGACCTCACGAGCGTGCCGCCCCGCGATGATCTGAGTTTCGACGCGGAGGCGCTCGCTGCTGCCGCGGCGGAGACCGACGCCGTTCTCACGATCCTCACCACGCCCAACAACCCGACGGGGCTAGCCATGACGCTCGACGAGATCGAGCACGTCGTGGCGGCGAGCCCTGGCTTCGTGGTGGTCGACGAGGCGTACGTCGAGTTTAACCCGGAGGGCACCGTCGTGGAACTGCTCGACCGGCATCCCAACCTCATCATTCTCCGCACCCTCTCGAAGGCCTTCGGGCTAGCGGGCATCCGGATCGGCTATCTCATGGCCCATCCGGCCGTGGTGACGGAGCTCATGAAGGCGCGCCTCCCGTTCATGGTGGGCCGCTTCGCGGAGCAGACGGCGCTCGCTGTACTCCGGCGGTGGGACCTCGTCGAGGACCGCGTGCGGCGCATGCAGGCCTCCATCAAAGAGCTCACGGAGGCGCTTCAGTCCCGACGGCTGTCGGGAGTGGAGGTGGTGCCGTCCCAGGCGAATTTCGTCATTTTCACGACTCCGGCCCCGGCCGACGCGCTCCAGGACCGGCTGGCCGACCGCGGCGTCCTCGTCCGCAACATGGGCGGGTACCCGGAGCTAGAGGGCTATCTGCGGGTCAGCGCGGGGACGGAGGCGGAGAACAACGCGTTTCTGGGTGCGTTGGAAACTTCGCTTCACGAAATCGCCCCCGGCCCTGGCTCGTAGCACCCAATTCCCCCTCGATGGTCGGTGGGGCTCACTCTGCATTCTCGGGCACTGAACACTTTCTCTGAATTCACTGAGCTCGCGATGGATTTTACTCGGGTAGACATCATTGGTCTCTCCACCAGTCCCTCCAGCGGAGGGGCGTACGCCCTGGTGCTGGGGGAGGTCGAGGGCAACCGCCGCCTGCCGATCATTATTGGCGCGTTTGAGGCCCAGGCGATCGCGCTGGAGCTGGAGAAAATTCAGCCGCCGCGACCGATGACGCACGACCTGTTGCGCGATACCTTTGAGGCGGTCGATGTGGAGGTGTCGGAGGTCGTCATCGACGAACTTCGGGAGGGCACCTTCTTTGCCAAGATCCGCTACCGCCACAACGGCGAAGAGCAGCAACTCGACTCTCGCCCCAGCGACGCCGTGGCGCTCGCCGTACGGGTGGACGCGCCCATCTTCGTCGCGCCCGCGGTGCTGGACGAGGCTGGGATCGTCGCCGAGGACGAGTCGGACATCTCCTCCCTTGCGGAGCAGGCCGAAGAGCCTTCGGGTGCCGAGGAGGAAGAAATGGGCGGCACCGAGCTCGAAAAGATGCAGAAGAAGTTGGAGAAGGCCGTCGAAGAAGAGGACTACGAGCGCGCCGCTGAGTTGCGCGACGAAATCCAGCGGCTCGAGCAGGAACAGCAACAAAACCAGAACTGACTCCTGCACATCTGGTCCTGACGAATCCGGCGAAGCCTTGAGGGATCCCCCGAGGCTTCGCCTTTTTTATTGCCTGCGGACAGTGCCTCCACTCTCCGCAGCGGGCGGGACTTGAACGCCCACACGCCCACACGCATCCACGCTCACACGCCTCCCGCATGACGTCCACCGTCCAGACCGCCGTCCGCCGCGCCCCGTTTGCCGACCTCGGCGCGTTCCCGGACCTTTTCGTCGACTACTGTACCCACTACGACGCCGTGGCGGACTTCTATGCGGGCGACTGGCGCGACCTGGACACTCGGCGGGAGGCGGCCGACGCCGCGGCCCGGCGCCCCACCGACCGCGATGAATTAGCGGACGTGCTGCTCGACCAAAACGAGCGCTGGGGCCTCGACGCAGCGACCCGCTCCCACATCGACGCCCTGCGGGATCCGGAGTCCATCGCGATCGTGACGGGGCAGCAGGTGGGGCTCTTCACGGGGCCGCTCTACACCATCTACAAGACGATCACCACCCTCCAACTGGCCGAAGAGTGGGCCGAGCAGACCGGGCGGACGGTCGTGCCGGTGTTTTGGGTGGAGGGCGAGGATCACGACTTCGAGGAGATTGCGACGGCGCACGTCCTACACCGCAACAAGGTCGTTCCCCTCAGTTACGACCCCGACGTGACTGACAATCCCGGCGCCGTTGGGCGACTCGCCCTGACCGACGCGATCGACGACGTGCTTGACCGACTCGACGAGGCCCTGCCACCGTCCGATTTCAAGCCGGGCGTGATGGAGCGGGTGCGGGCGGCGTACCAGCCCGGCACGCAGATCGAGGACGCGTTCACACGACTCCTGTGCTCGCTGTTTGAGGACGACGGCCTTGTCTTCATCAACCCGGACGACGCGCGCCTAAAGGCGCTGAGCCGTCCCCTCTTCCGCCACGAGCTGAAGGATCCGGAGACGCCCGCCGCCCGGATCGACGCCACCAGCCAGGCCCTCCGCGACCGGGGCTACCACGCGCAGGTCACGGCCCGCCCCACCAACCTCTTCTGGCTGGGTGACGACGCCCGCTGGCCCATCGACCTCGACGGCGACGGGACGTTCCACCTCCGCAACACCGACCGGACGTTTTCGCGGGCCGAACTGCTCGATCGCCTGGATAATGAACCTGAGCGCTTCAGTCCGAACGTCGTCCTGCGGCCCCTTATGCAGGATCACCTCCTTCCCACAGCGGCGTACGTGGCGGGGCCGGGCGAGGTCTCCTACTTCGCCCAGTACGGTGACGTGTACGACTGGGCGGGCCTCAACATGCCGCTCATCCATCCGCGGGCGAGCGTCTCGCTGGTCGAGGGCAAGGTGCAGAAGGTGCTGGACAAGTACGACCTCTCGATCGCTGATTTCAGCGATACCCTGGAGGCGCTTTTCCAGGACGTGGTCGTCGAGACCATGGAGGTGGACGTGGACGCCGTCTTCTCGGAGGCGATGCCTCAGCTCCACCAGACCATCAACGCCCTCAAGCCCGAGGTGGAGGCCGTGGACCGAACGCTCGGTTCCTCGGCCGAGGCGACGCGCGCGGCGATCGTGGACGAGATGGAGGCGCTGAAGCAAAAGGTCGTCCGCGCCGAAAAGCGGCAGCAGGACGAGGTGCGGGCCCAGCTCGAAAAGGCGCACGTCAACGTCCGCCCGAACGGAAATCTCCAGGAGCGCACCGTCAACGCCCTCTACTACCTGAACAAATACAGCCCCGCTCTCCTCAACGAGTTGCGGCACGCACTCCGCCCCGACACCACCGCGCATCAGGTCGTGGAGCTGTAGGGATGGAAGAATGGACGTGTGGAGGTGTGGATGTAGAGAAGGGACCCAGATCTTCGCAATTGTTCAGAACAAGACCATTCCGTGCTTCTGATGGAAGACGTGACGGCCCCCGACACGCTGTTCAGTCCGCTGATCGAACACGCGATCGAGCTGTCGGCGCAGTGGCACGACGGCACCTACCGCAAGAGCGTGTGGCGCGACCCGGCGTTCGAGGTGCCGGAGGGGCAAGAGATCCAGATCCCAGTGATCGCGCACCTCGCCGCCGTCGCCTCCATCGTGCACCGGGCGGGATGGGACGAAACGACCGTCGCCGCGGCGTACTTGCATGATGCGATCGAGGACATGAACGAGCACGGGCAGCGCCTGCGGCGCAAGCAGCTCCGCGACGCGGTGGGGGCGGAGGTGGCGCGGCTTGTGGCGCAGGTGTCTGAGCAAAAGTTAGACGCCGAGGGCGAGATGCGTCCCTGGCGCGCCCGCAAAGAGGACTACCTGGAAAGCGTCCGCACGGGCAGTCCCCAGGCCGCGGCCATCAGCCTGGCCGACAAGATTCACAACCTGTGGTCGATCACGCAGAGCCTGGACACGGGCGAAGACATCTTGGCCATCCTCAGCGGCGACGCCGAGGCGCAGCGGTGGTTTCACCGGGCCGTGCTGGAGGCCTCGCGGGCGCACGACGACCCGCGCCTCGCCCCGATGCGGGATCGTCTCCAGAGGGAGCTCGATCGGTTCGAGGCCGTCCTGGACCGCGAGAGGTGATGCCACTGGTCTCTTCCGGCCTGAACTGAATCGGACCTGAACTGAATCTGGTCGGGGGATCTTCAGAAACTGATCATCCCCAGCCCACGCCCCTCGACCCTCAATCCTCACCAGTCACCCCTCCCCTCTCGCCCTTCCCCCTACGTCCTCGCCACCCGCACAACCCCCCGCACCAGCGTCATCAAATCCCCGCGCACGCGCTCGCCCACCTCGAGGACGTCGTCGTGATCGAGCGCCCCCGCCGCTAGCCCCGCCGCCGGATTCGTGATCGTCGAGAGGCCGAGCACCGTCATCCCCAGCTGGTGCGCCTGAATCACCTCCGGCACCGTGCTCATCCCCACCGCGTCGGCCCCCAAGTGCTCGAGCGCCCGCACCTCTGCCTTCGTCTCGTAGCTCGGCCCCAGCGTCCACGCGTAGGTGCCGCGGCGGGCATCCAGCCCTAGGTCGAGCGCTACCTGCTCCGCCCGATTTGTCCATGCCGGGTCGTAGAACGGCGCCTGTCCCGCGTCGTCCGCGCGCTGCCGGGCCGGCGCGGCGCCCGATCCCACGCTCGGACTCGCGAAGGCCATGTTCAGGTGGCCGGTGATGAACATGAGCGTGCCGGGCTCGAAGGTACGGTTGATGCCGCCGGCCGAGTTGGTGACGAGCATGCGATCGGTGCCGAGGGCGTGCACGAGCCGCACCGGCATCGCAATTTGCTGCACCGGGTAGCCTTCGTAGAGGTGCACGCGCCCCTGCACGAAGACGACCCGGGTGTCCTCCAGCGTTCCAAAGACGAGTTGCCCGTGATGCCCCTCTACGGTCGACTCGGGGTAGCCGGGAATCTCGGTGACCGGCACCACAGTCGTCTCGTCCGCCGCCTCCGCCAGCCGCCCCAGGCCAGAGCCCAGGATGAGCGCCACCTCGGGCGACGCATCGATGCGGTTTCGCACCGCGGCCACCGCGGCGCCGAGATCTTCGTCGTCGTACACAGTCGGATCAGATCGCATAGACGCGGTCGTCAGATCGGTCAGGAGAGAAACGAAGTTCAGCAGTACAGCGCCAGCCCTATTTAGGTGTACAGTCCCTTCCCTGCCCTTTTCGCTCTTCCCCTCTCCCCTTCGCCCCTCGACACTCAGCCAGCCCGCAGGATCCGATAGTTGCGCAGGCTCCACAGCAACTGCTCAGCGATCACCCGCACCGTAGTCATGAGTGGAATGGCTACCAGCATGCCCACGAGGCCTCCGAGCTGCGCCCCCACGAGCACCACGAACAGAATCATGAGCGGATGGGTCTGCGCGGCCCGCGAGAAGATGATGGGCTGAAGGAGCACATTGTCGGCTAGCTGGGTGAGCGCCATGGCAAGAGCCACGCCGGGCACGAGCGACGCGTCGCCGGTCTGGGCAATGCCCACGAGCGTGCCCGCCAGGAAGCCCAGGAACGGCCCGAAGTAGGGGATGGTGTTGGCCAGGCCCGTAAAGATGCCGATGGCGATCGCCCCGCGCAGGCCCACGATCCACAGGAGCGTCGACGCGATAATCGCCACGGCCGTTCCTTGCACGAGCAGCGCGCGGAAGTACCGACCAATGTTGGTCTCCACCTTGGCAAGGATGGACAGCGTGACCTCAAAATAGCGATTGGGCACGAGGTGGAGAAGGCTCCGTCGAATCGTGAACTCGTCCTTCAACAGGAAGAAGGTGACGAACGGCACGATGATGACCGCATATACGATGTTCGTGAACACGGCCACGACGGAACTAACCGTCTCGGCCACCTGCTGTCCCTCTATTAAATCGCCCTGCAAGAGGGAGCGCCCAACCTGACGAATGTTTTTCTCGAGGACGCCCGGCTCCAGCGGAATGACGTCGCGAATCTGAGTTTCGATGAGGTTGGCGACGTATACGGCGGTATCGACGGTAATGAGCTGCGACAGGTCCTGCACCTGCCGGGTAATGAACGGGATGACCGAGGTGACGATCACCCCGACCACACCCAGAAGCCCTACGAACGCAATGAGAATGGCGGGCACCCGACCGAGGCCAAGGGCCTGCATGCGGTCGACGACGGGCCGAAGCAGATACGCCAGGACCCCCCCGATGATGAGGTACAGCACAATCCCAGCAAAGTACCAGAGCATCCACCCGACCGTCGCCACGGCGGCCGCCCCAAGGACGAAGCGAACGATGCGGTCGAGTGTCAACGGGCTCGACGCCTCGTCGGCGGGGCGTGGAGAGCGACTCGCCGGGCGCACCACGCGCTCAGGAGATGCCCCGTCCGGGCCCGTGGTGTCCCTGTCGGTCGGAACGGCCCTCCGGTCGTCGGTGGAGGCCTCCTCCCGGGGCGATGAAGACGGAGCGGAGCCGTCAGACATAGGGCGAGCAGGGAGCTGTGCTGGCGGAGAGATCGGGGACTGCGTGCGCCGAAATCATCGGGGGCGCTCTTCATCACGCACGCCGTCCCGCTCTAGTTCGTCGAGGATGGGACGAATCGTGTCGGACGTGAAGCCGCGGCGGCGGAGATAGCGGTACATTTTCTGCCGGCGTCGGCGCGGATCGTCTTCGTCCGCCAGGCGCGGCCACCGTTTTTCGGCGTGGCTCCAGGCCGCGGCCGTCGCGTCCACCTCCGCGAAGAGTTCGTCGACGGCCGTCTCGGCCAGGTGCCGGTCCACGCCGCGCTCTTCGAGCTCGCGCCGGATGCGCACCGGCCCGTACTTCTTACTGGAGAAGCGGTTGTGGGCGTAGTCGTGGGCGTATTCCTCGTCGTCGAGGTACTCCAGCTCGTAGAGACGGGCGATGATGTCGTCGATGACGGCGGGCGAGGTGTCCGTATTCTGGAGCTTCCGGCGCACCTCCTGCTCGGTGCGCGGCTTGTAGGCGAGGTAATCGAGCGCCGTCTGCTTCGCGTCTACGTACTCCTCATCCACCTCGATGTCGCGAATCTCCTCAGGCGTGAGGGTCGTCCCCTCCCGCAGCCTATGCTTCACGGCGATGTCCTCGTGGACGCCGAAGGCAAACTCCCCGTCGAGGTAGACCGATACCCGATCCTCGTTGTGGACCTGCGGCTCAAGGTTCGTAATTGTGCCCTCGGTCGGGGACTCGGTCATGAGTTGCGCAGTGAAGCGATTGGCGATGGCGACATGACTCATTTGTATGTTCGCCCCCGAGCTTGGATTCACTCCTGGAGAACGTCGGTGTCTGAGTGACTCCAGCACTGCCTGCCCCCCGGCGGCACGGCATTCCGCAAGGAATCGATGGCGACGGCTGTGGCGATGCCGAGCCCGCCCTCGACGTTCGAGACGGGCTCGCGGCGCTCCGGATCGTCGCGGCTCCGGGCGAAGGCCGCAAACGACGTGTCGCCGCGCGTCAGGGTAACCGTCAGGTCGTGACGGGGAAACGCCGCCGTGCTATCGGCAACGGGGAGCGCATAGACGCCCGTCCACACCCGCTGGCCGCCCTGTCGGCGAAACTGGTCCTCGCGCCGCACATCGACGGGCTCCAGGAAGAAATTGACGACGCGGGAGGAGGACTCAGTCGTATCGGGGCGGAGCTGAGGCCGGACCCAGTGGGTGGTGTCCTCTCCCGCGTTAAGCTGATCCAAGGACCATCGGAGCGACACGTCGACCGGGTAGATGTAGCTCTGTTCGGCCGGAATGTCGAGCGAGTCGCGGCGGAGGGAATCGACGAGGATCGCTTGGACCGGCTCCGGCGGCACCTCCACGCACACCTCGCTCAGGTCGATGGGGGGCGGGGTTCGTCCGTGCGCTCGCGCCTCCGTTCCCTGCCACTGCACTGCGAGGCGCCACGGCACCCGTCCGGGCACCTCGTCCGGCCCTGCGACAGGGACGTACCGGCCGGGGGAGGCATCCATCTCCTCGTACGGAATGGCCTGCTCATCGAGAATGAGTTCAACCTCAGCGCCGCGTGCCGCGTTTGCCGGGCGATCGCCCGGAGTGTTCAGGGGGCGCGTCTGCCGGAGGGTGATTGTGGGAAGGGCCTGTCCCGTCTTCGGGAACGCCTCCACCACGAGCGATTGCCGGTCCACGGGCCCCGCCAGATCGCACCGCCCCAGCAGTAGGAGCAGCGCAACGGCCAGGAGAGCCCCCCCAGCTCCCCGCAACACGTGTCGTCCAGCGTCTTCAGTCATCCGACGAGTCGTATTCTGTACAACCTTCCAACCTTCAACCTTCTAACCTTCAACGCCTACAACTCCATCTTTAACTCCAGAAGCGGCAGAATGGGAAGCCCCTGCTGGCGATTCACCCTGACCCCCGTGTCCGTCGGCCGGTACGTCTGGTCCAGGATATTGTCGCGATTAACGGCGTTGAAGAGGTCTAACGTAGCCGTCCAGTCCGACGACAGGAGCTCGAACTGATAGCTCACCGTGAGGTCCATCCGGAGATAGGGCGGGAGCCGGCCGTTGTTTACGCGTGGACGGTACAGGTACGTCGTCGGCTCTGAGGCCGTGGGATCGCCCAGCCGGTAGCGGGCCACCGGCACCGTAATCGGGTATCCGCTGCGCACCTCGGCGCCCATGGTTGCACTCCACGCCTCCCCTTCCCACCCGAGGGTGCTGCGCACGGAAATGGGCACGTCCAGATCGGAGGGCCGCCAGCGGAGGCCCGATTGGGACGGGGTCCGGACGAACGTGCGTCCCGCACTCATCGCGACCCGCGCCCGCCAGGGACCCTGCTCGTAGAGGGTGCTGACCTCGAGACCGAAGGCGCGTTCGATCCCGGTCGTGTATTGGCCGAGGAGCGCCCCCACCTCGATGCCCGGCCCCTCAATGCCCTCTTTTTCCTGAAAGACATCGGCCGGCACGAGGGTGTGACGCGTTCCTCGCGCGTACGCATCGAACTCGATGGTCCACCCCGGCCGCAGCCGGGTGTGGGTCCCGATTCCCACCTGCCCCCCCATCGCCGGCTGCACGCGGTTGCTCGACGGAATCCATCGGCTCGACACGAGGTCGTACGCCAGCGAGTACCGGTCGCGGAGGCGGTGCAAATACTGCACGTGCACGCCCGCACTCCCGTCGAGGATGAGCCACCGCGGGTGCACGACGTACTGCACATTCAGCCGGGGCGCGAGGTGGACGTGGTCGCCACCACTGAAGTAGCTGGCCCGCACTCCCGGCTCCACCGTCCACGTCGGCGTAGGCGTCCAGGTGTCCTGCACGTACCCGGCCACCTTCAGGGCGTTCAGGCGGCTCTCCTGGGCCTGGCGGGAGACCGTGCCGCTCGATCGCTGCAGCTCACTGTCGAGCGTGCTTTCAAACCGGAGCGCCGAGACCTCGAATCCGCCCGTCAGTTCATGGCTCACCGAGTGGTGATAGTCGAAGTTCATCTTCAGCCCCGCGTCGGTGAGCCGCACACGGTAGTCGGACGCCAGGGAGGCGGTCGTCGTCGGCTGCACAAACGACGCCTCCTGGGCCCGATACCCGGAGTAGTACGCCGTGGTGGTCATGAACAGATCATCGCCGACGAGGTAGCGGTGCTGGCCGCTCACGACGCGATTGTCCCAGTTTTGCGCCACCTCGAACAACAGGTCGGCCGGCCGGAGCCACGAGGAAAAGTCGAGCGAGAGGTCGAACGGGAGCCGCAGGTCGAGATCGTCCCGGCCGTGGTAGTAGCTGAGGGACAGCCGGTGATTGGGACCGAACCGGTGGCTGACTTTCGCGCTGGTGTCGAAAAAGTAGTACCCGGTGCGGAGGGTGTCGCGCCGCCCGTCCGACCCGGTCACGGGGTGCCGGCGTCCGATGAGTTTGTCGATGTAGGAGCGCCGCCCCGACAGCATGAACGAGGTGGAGGACGTGAGGGGCGTCTCGACCCGAAACCGACCGCTCAGCATGCTGAGCGCCACCTCCGCCTTGGGCTCCTGCCGACTGCCGTCTTTCATCTGCGCGTCGAGCACCGCCGAGAGGCGCCCGCCATGCTCCACGGGAAAGCTTCCCCGGTAGAGGTCCGTGGAGCGGAGGGTGCCGGTCTGGAATGTCGACACCAGGCTGAAGGCGTGCCAGGGGTGATAGACGGGCGCTCCGTCGAGAAGATAGAGGTTCTGATCGGGATTGCCGCCGCGCACGCTGAGCCCCCCGCTCACGACGCCCGACTTCCGAATGCCGGGCGTCCACCGTAGGGCGCGGAACAGGTCCGGCTCGCCGAACGAAGGAAGACGGTCGAGCTGGCTCAGGGCGACCGACATCATGCCGGGCAGCCGCTCGCTCTCACTCGCGTTTGTTGACCCGGCTTCCACAACGACGCCCTCCGACTCGATGGGCGTCCCGGTCAGGGCAATCCGGGTGGGCTCCCCGCCCGCCGTAAGCGTCGTGTCCACGGTCTGGTAGCCGAGGTAGGAGATGCGCACGTCGTAGGCCTTGGGGGGAAGGTCAGAGACGACGAAATAGCCATCCCGATTCGTTGTGGCCCCGGCCTCCAGCGCCGTGAGGTAGATGTGCGCACCGGGCAGTCGCTCCTCCGTTTCTGCGTCCAGCACGTATCCATTGAGGGCGACACGGGGCGTCTCCTGGGAATTTTGATCGGGGGACGCCGCCACGAGGACGTACTGCCGGCGGCGCACCCGCTCGGCCCGCACGCCGGTGCCCTCCAGCACACAGTCGAGCGCCTCCGATCGGTCTCGGCCCGTGTAGGAACAGGTCGCCGTGCGGCCCGCCACGAGCCGGTCGGCGTAGACGAGGTCGAGGTCGGCCTGGGTGCGGACCTGCACGAGGGCGGTTTCAAGCGGCGCCTCGGTGACGTGAATTCGGATGGGCGCCTGGGCTTGGACCTCCGTCCCGCCGAGGGCCACCAGCCCTATCAGCGCCAGGATCATCACGGACAGGAAACGCGGCACGGGCCTGGCGGAGGCGAGCTGAAGAGTCGAACGAGCGGTGTTCTACTCTCAGCACAGGCCTTCGTTCGCACGCAAGGGCCACCGGAAGGAGACGGGCAGGACAGGCCTCACGCACCAAGATGTCCCGGCCCCTCTGATTCAACGTGGGAACCGGCGTCGCAGAAGGACCCGGCCGACCACGAGACGTGCGGTCGACTGGAACCGCAGCGCGTTATTCGGACGCGGGGATGAGCCGGTAACTTCCATTTTCCGTTTGCACCTCCGCCCCGAGCGTGCGGGCAATCGTGTTGAGCACCTGCTCGACCGACTGCTCACGCTCAAAGGTGCCCGTCACCGGCGCGTCGGCCAGGGTGGGGGCCACCGTAACGGACACGTCGTAGTGTCGGCTCAGCCGCTGTGCAATTTCATTGGTGGGCAGCGACCGGAAAACGAACAGCCCGGTCCAGTCCAGCGTCGTGGTCAAGTCTGCAGAGGTTGGCGGTGAGGGCGAGGTTCCACGACGGATCGTGCTGCGCTCGCCCGGCTTCAGCACCACGGACTCGGCCTCGTCGCTCGACCCAACGCGCACCGATCCCTCCACGAGGACGACCTCGGTCGTATCGTCTCCGGTCGTGACCCCAAACTGTGTGCCCAGAACCTCAGTCCGGGCGGTGGGCGTTTTCACCACGAACGACGCGTCGTCGCGGGACACCACGTCGAAGTAGGCGCGCCCGCGTCGGAGAGTGACCTGTCGGGCCTCCGTCGTGGCCATTCCCGGATCGTACGACAGCGCGGCCGCCCCCACGAGACGAGCCGTCGAACCGTCCTCAAACTCCACGACGCGCTGCTGGTCGGTCCCGACCGTAACGGTCGTTTGCGACGTTCCCCGCGGGCCGTAGAAAATGGCCAGGACCGCCGCCCCCACGAGCAGGGCCGCCACGGTGAGTCGCCATGTCCACTGGCGACTCGCTGTTTCTCCCTGGGATCGGGCGGACCGGCGGGG
>Ga0207797_1002487_pt1 | contig 12761 bp, 11 predicted proteins | sample PRCRCaboRojoPR_6_FD_187275 | JGI IMG/M metagenome (GOLD analysis project Ga0207797, IMG submission 187275) | Marine sediment microbial community from Cabo Rojo, Puerto Rico - PR CR 10% Liquid 1 (SPAdes) | ecosystem: Environmental > Aquatic > Marine > Coastal > Sediment | place: Cabo Rojo, Puerto... | reverse complement strand
CCGGTGAGCACCTTGCTGTAGGCGCCGCCGAACTCCTGAGCCAGATCGCCACTGCCGTCGTCATGGCGGATGATGTGCGCGATGTGGGCCGTGGCCTGGTCGGCCTCGCCCGGTAGCCAGCCCATCATGCGTCCGGTCAGCGTGGTCTTGACCAGGTCCGCCAGGGAGGCGAACTCGCCGTCAAAGTGGAACAGCGGTCCGTCCTCCCGCGGGAGCGAGGCGTTCACCAGGGCGGGCGAGTTGCGGACCGCGGTGGGCCGGTCCCCACGCTCCGGCAGGGGCGAGCGCTGCGCGAAATCGGCATAGGTGCGCATGCCCCCGCCCTGTGCGCCCAGCTGCTCGTCGACCAGGTGACACGCCCTGCAGTTGATGCTTTTACCGGCGAAGGGCCCGGGCAGATCCGGCCCGTCCGCCTTCACCGTCTCCTCCAGCACTGGGTCCCCCGGGGTGATGCTGGTGTTGGCGTCGCCGCCCGAGTTGACGGCGAAGAACTGGGCGAAGCGGGTCTCCAGGAACAGGCGTTCGCCGATCGCCACCTCCGCGGGATCGGGGTCTCCGGTGTCGGAGACGGAGTCCCCGCCGTCGGAGTCGTCGCAGCCGGACAGGGCCAGCGTCGAGGTCAGAAGCAGCATCAGCATCGTAAGGCCCGTGCGTGCGCGGCCAATGGATGCGTCGAATGGCCGTCGAGGTGGCATATGGGTCGGGCCTCCCGCTTTTGTGGAAGTTGGCGGCGGTGATGAGGCGTACGTAAATGACACGCCTCTGCGAATGAGAACGCGTCGCAATATTGGTTGCTCCCTGTGTGGTCTGTCAACTTCAATTGCTCGATGGTGTCGGTCATCGCCCTCGGGCGGACTACGTGCTGCTTCGAGCGGTGAACGACAGCGTGCGAGCACACCTTGAGGTATAGATGCCCGGTTGCTATCCGGCATCTCCGGTCCAGACTCGATGAGCGCTGAAGCCCGAGGGGTGAGGCCAGCCCCATTGACGTATGGATGCGAATGATTATTATTTCTGTTACGGCAGCTAAACGGGGAAGGCCTTTAATCATGACCGGTGGCGAGCAGACCCCGGCCTCCGGGCCGGGCCGAGTGACGTACGCCCCAGGGCGCAGGCGTCTCTGGCAGCTCGATCAGCGCTTTCACTGCAGTGTCGTCGGGACCTGCCTGAGCCTGCGCGAGCTACGCGCCCTGGCGCCCAAGGCAGGGCTGGCCGTGGAAAGGGGTATCAGCGACTACGAGCTCCACCGCCGCTTTGTCGCCCTAGCAGATCAGGGTCAGCAGGCGGCCAAGCAGCTCCAAAAGCGCCTGGACCGCAAGCACCGGGCGGCAATTCGACGCTTCGCCCGAGCCGAGTCCGAGGCCGGGCTGCAGCAGCTGTGGCAGGAGGACCGGGACGCCGGCAATGTCGCCGGTGCCTACTGGGCCCTGGTGACCCACCCACTGGCCAGCTACCCGCTGCTGGATCAGGTCTATGGCGAGGTGCATATGCTCTCTCACCTAGCCGGGGCCTCTGTGCGGGCCGATCTGCAGGAGCTCGAGACCCTGCGCGGGCGTCTTGATGCCCTCGAGAGCGACCTGGCGGAGGCCCGGGCCAATACCCGGGCCAGGGCGCAGGAGCGCAATGAGGCCCTGGAGGCTAGCGAGCAGGCCGCGGCCAGGGCGCATGCTGCGGAGGCCGCGCTCGATGCTGCCCGGGCTCGTGCCGAGGCCTTGGAGCAGGCGCCCCTGGTCGAGCAGCTCAGGGGGCAGATCGAGGCCCTGTCACAAGACCTGGCTGGGGAACGCTCCAGGGCGGAGCGGGCGGCCACCGATGCGGCCTCCTGGCAGCACCTGGCGGCTCACTGGGAGGACCGCAGCGTGGAGCTGGAGCGCCAGCTCGCGAGTATCCGGAAGGAGCACGATGCCCTTAAGGAGGCCGTGAGTGGTCTCGCCAGGGCCGATCCGTGTGTGGATGAGGCGGATGCGGCCGACGAGGCCCCCCATGGGGAGGACCTGTGCGGGCGCTGCATCGCCTATGTCGGCGGACGCTCAGGCCAGTGCAAGCGCCTCAGGGAGCTCGTGGAAGAGCGCAACGGGCGCTTCCTGCATCACGATGGTGGTTGCGAGGAGGCGCGACACAAGCTCGGCGCCATCGTGTCCCGGGCAGATGCCGTGTTCTGCCCAGTCGACTGTGTGAGCCACGACGCCATGGACCGTGTGAAACGCTACTGCGAGCAGCACGCCAAGCGGCTGGTCCTGCTGCCTCGTGCCAGCCTGTCGGCCTTCAGGCAGGGGCTGGAGGAGCTTGCGGCATGACCCGCGTACATCACCGTGCAACGGACGGATCGCTGGATCGTGCGGGCTCCAGCGACCGGCAGCGCCGGTCAGATGACCGGCTCGACAACCTGCATGTGGCGATCCCGGCCGACAAGCTGGTGGAGCTCCTCAGCCGGCAGGCACTCTGCGCGGCCGACCTTCGTTGTCTAGACTGTACGTCCAGGCGGTGGCTGCGCGAGCTGTGTCTCGAGGCCTGTGCCCGGAGTCTGCAGGCTAGCACGGTCTCCGCGGGCGCCCCTGCAAGCCAACAGGAGGAACATCCCGATGAGTGAAGCCTTCAATAAGGAAGCTGTCCTCGAGCATCTCAACAAGATCCTGGAGCTGGAGCTGGCCGGGGTCGTGCGCTACACGCACTACTCGCTCATGGTCTTCGGATATAACCGTATCCCCATCGTCTCCTGGATGCGCGAGCAGGCCGATGAGTCCCTGCGCCATGCCCAGGAGGCGGGGGAGATGATCACCCATCTGGGCGGCCACCCCTCGCTTGGGATTGGGGGCCTGCTCGAGACCTACAAACACGACATCGGCGACATCCTCAAGGAGTCCCTGGATCACGAGCGCGAGGCCCTGGCCGTGTACAAGGAGCTGCTGGCTGCCGTTGAGGATCGCTCCGTCCTCCTCGAGGAGTATGCGCGTCGCCTCATCGCGGAGGAGGAGCAGCACCAGGGCGAGGTGGACAAGATGCTACGGAGGCCGGGAGACGTGGAGGCATTCCGCAGTTGAGCTTGCCGGCGCCGGCAATCGCAGCTGCGGTCGGCGGCGCCGGTCAGCCGGAGCTCCCATAACCGCGGCTGAGCAGGCGCCACACCGCCCGCAGTCCCGCCCCCAGAACGACCGCCAGCATCAGCCCGTATACGAGGGGAGGCCACGGCATCGGCAGGGCATCGCGCAGCGCCGCATAGAAGGGCCAGCCTTCGAAGCCGAGGATCTCCCTCAGGCGATCCAGGCCAGGGGACGGGCGCGACCAGGTCACGGACCAGATATCCAGCGCATGGTGGTCCCGGTGGCCGGCGTCCACGGCGCGCCCCGCAGTCACCAGCTCGAGACTGGCGTCGGCGCCCAGGTCCGCAGCGTGCAGGGCATAGAGGAAGCCCTGGGCCATGGTCGGTGCCACCCACGCCTCGCTGTGCGAGGCCTCTAGGCGCCAGCCATCCCACTTGTAGACCCGCATGAGATTCCAGGCCGGGGCCTCGTGAATGGCGCCGCCCACGACGAGCTGCCGGGGATGGTCGGCGATGTCGATAGCCGCAGCGGCGAAGAGCTCGACGTTGCCGCGCCGGCTCTGCCAGGTATGCTCTCGGCGGAGCTCCAGGTCCGAGCCATCCCACTGCCAGATCCCGATCAGACCGAACATGGGATCCTCGGCGTCACCGTCGCGTGCGCTGCCTACGACGGCGATATCCGGCCGACGGTCGGCGTCCAGGCGGCCGATGGCCAGGGCCGTTACCGCGCTCTGGTCGAATACTCGCCACTGACGCTCTGCCTCAGGAGTGAGGCCATCGCCGCCCCACGACCAGATGCGCAGATCGATAGTGCCGGCCGCGGTGCTAGCGGCCGCCACCTCGCGCTGGCCGTCATCGTCCAGATCGGCCACCCCGATACCGTAGACCGTGCCGATGGCGCCGCTGACACGCCAATGCAGTCCTTGAGCTTCGACGAGCTCGCCCCTTCGCATGTTCAAGATCCGGAGCTCGGCGCCGTTGTGACTGCTGCCGCCAATGAGAATCTTGGCGGCGCCATCAGCGCCCAGATCGCCCACGGCCAAGGCCCGTAGCGACAGGGCGTCGAGTACGTGGCCGGTATCGACAATCAGGCCAGCAGTGTCCGCATCCCAGTGCCAGATTCGAAGCTCGGTACGCGAAGGCCCCTCGCGAGGGTCTCGTACCGTACCCGTCAGGATCTCGAGTCGGCCGTCGCCATCGATGTCCGTGCACGCGATGGCTCGACCCAGAGTCCGGGCGTCGTCCACCGTCCAGCGTTGCTTGCCGATGACCTCGAAGACACGATCGACCCAGCGGACTACCCGTAGCTCTGCATGTTCGATCCCGGAGCTGCGGGTGGTCGCCAGGCTCAAGACCTCCATCACACCGTCCCCGTCGACATCACCGGCGCAGAGGTCATTGACCGCCGTCGCCTGGCCTTCCGCCCATAGCTCAGTGTGCTCCAGTGACAGGCGCCACTCGGCCCGCGCGGCATCAACCGCGAGCAAGCATGCGGCACAGATCAGCACGACACAGCAGTTGCGCAGCCCGCCCAATCCAGGTTGCGAGCCGCGTTGTTCGCGGGTCATCAAGTCGTGCGTCGTCATGTGGTCCCCACCAAGCATCGTGGGTGCGCCAGATCCGGGGATGGCCTGTCCCTCGCATAGCCATAGGCTGAAACGCTGACAACGAGCCGGCGTCCTCCCCAGCGCGGGGCTCTGGCCAGGACGGCTCCGGTGTCAGGCTGCTGCCAGCTAGCGCACGAAACGGGCACGCCGGGTTTCCGTCGGGTCGGCCGCAACAACGGCCGAGGGCCTGCTCGAGGCCGCCGTAGCCGGCGAGGGAACGCAGCTAGCTGACGTGCACGTCGGGGAAGACGAAGCCCTGCTCCCGGAACAGGGCCAGGCACGCGTCGACTGCACTGGCGTCCAGGCGAGTGCCGCGCTCGGCCTCGATCAGAGCCAGGGCGGCCTCCAGCCCGGGACTGGGGCGATAGGGCCGGTGGCTGGACATGGCCTCTACGATGTCCGCCACCGCCACGATCCGTGCCTCCAGACTGATGGCATTGCCGGCCAGACCGTCGGGGTAGCCCGAGCCATCCAGGCGCTCGTGGTGCTGAAGGATGGCCTGCTTCAGCGGCCAAGGGAAATCCACGTCTTCCAAGATCGCATAGCCCTCTCGGGGGTGGTCCTTGATCAGCTCGAACTCCTTCTCGGAGAGCCTGCCGGGACGGTTCAGGATCTCGGAAGGGACGCTGATCTTGCCGAGGTCGTGCATCAGCCCGGCGAGATATAGGCCTTCCAGCCGCTTCTCCGTCATGCCTAGGTGCTGACCGATCGCGCGGGCCAGCTCAGCGACGCGCTTCTGGTGGCCTGCGGTATAGGGGTCCCTTCTCTCTACCGTGCGGGCGATGGCTTCCACCGTATCCATCAGGGCACGGCGCAGGGCCTGACGCGCGTGGTCACGCTCATGGCGGGTACGCAGGGCGACCATACCGTAGGCGATGTCGTGGGCCAGCTGCTCGAGGAGGGCCTGCTCCTGCTCATCGAAGGCGTCGGGCTCGCTGGCATAGACGTTCAGAGACCCGAACACGATGCCATCATTCGATAACGGGATGGCCACCGCGGAGCGCAGTCCGCGCTGCTCGGCGGGCGTGCGCCAGGGCTCGAACGTGGGGTCGCCCCGGATGTCTCGGGAGACCTGGGTCGTGCCAGTACGGATGGCTCGGCCCACGGGCCCCCTGCCGGTAGGCTCGTCGTCCCAGGTAATCTGGATGTCCTCCAGATAGTCCGTCCTTTGTCCCGCACAGGCAGCCTGTCGGATGCGGTGCTCGGGGGCGTCATCGGCCAGTCCGACCCAGGCCAAAGGATAGGCGTGATCGTCCGTTAGGGCTCGACAGACCTCCTGAAACAGCGTGGCCTCATCTTCTGCATGGACCAGGGCCGAGTTCGCCCGGCTCAGGGCAGACAGTGCCCAGTTGGTGCGGCGCAGGTGGTGCTCCTGTGCCTTGCGCTCGCTGATGTCGCGGAGGATGCCCAGGGCGTACCAGCCGTCTTCCAGCTGCACTGAGGATACCGAGATCTCCACCGGGAAGGTCTCGCCATCCTTGCGCCGGGCCTCGACCTCCAGCGTCTTGCCGACCACCGGCCCCTCACCGGTGCGCGCGAAATGACGCAGGCCGGCCTCATAGTCTCCACGGTAGCGCTCTGGTGCCAGGAGGTGATGGAGAGGACGCCCGAGGACCTCATCGGAGGCGTAGCCAAAGGTTTGCTCGGCTGCCCGGTTGCAGTAGCTCACACGGCCTTCGGCGTCCATCACGAGGACAGGGTCGCGCGCTGCCTCAGCCAGGGCGGAGAAGAAGGACTCCGACTCCTCCTTCTGCCGGCGTTGCCTGACCTGTTCGGTGTGGTCCCGGAAGATATGGAAACCGAAGCGGCGCCCGTTGTGGGTATCTCGGACCGCGTAGGCGAGCGAGCGAAACACCTGGCCGTCCGGCAGGACCAGGTCCTCGGCGATGTAATCTTCGCCTCTGGCGATGGCGCCGCATGCCTGCAGCGGACCCTCCTGTCTGGGAAAGATCTCCCAGTAGGGACGCTCCAGGATCTGTTGAAAGGGAGCCCCGACCCGTTCCGCGTAGGCGCGGTTGACTCGCAGGATGAGCCCCTGCTCGTCGTGCAGGAGGACGGGATCGGGCAGGTCATCCAGCGCCTGCAGCCACTGTTGGTGGGCATGCTCGATCTGTCGACACTCGAATACGAGCCTGGAGAGGTCGACCGATGGCTCGGGATCTTGCAACGCTCATTCCTCCAAGGCGCGGCTTTCCGTTCGAGATTCCTGGCAAGCTCTTGCTCAGACACCCCGGGCCATCGACCCGCGAGTCAGCGCACAAATGCTATGCCTATCGCAGCCGCGTGGGCTCCAGTCAAGTCTATCCTAAATGGCCTGTTGCATCGGCCTCGACAAGCTCACGGACCTTCGCCGCTGCACGTACGGCGGGCAATGCTGCGAGCTTGTCCCAATCAGGTAGGCAGGGTTTCGTGCAGGGTCGAGGGTGCCCGCATCCGCGCGCAGCCTCTGTGCGGCAGCATGCGGTGTGGTAGGTCGTCTACCAGGCGGGCTAGCCGATCGAGCCCCGGCAGCCGGGGCGTCGTGCGCTGTGGCGATATCCACGCCCGGGCACGCTGTTGGCGAGAAAGCCGGGCAGGCTTTTTGGCATCGGGGAGGTGCAGCCTGTGCCCGTCTCGCCGAGGCCTGCCTCCTCTAGCGGCGACGCGGGCTCAGGCGCGGCGTCGCTGGGCAGACGGCGTGCGCGCCCCCTTGCAGATCCCCATCTCCGCGCAGCGACGCAGCTCCGCAGCATCATGGATCCGGACGTGCCGACGCTCCACTGTGAGGGTCCCCGCCTCCTTGAAGCGGCGGAAGACCCTGGAGAGCGTCTCCGGGGTCATGGAGAGGCGGGAGGCCAGCAGATGCTTGGGCATCGGCAGCTCAATGGTCTGCGGGCCGTCTGCATGTCTTACGAAACGGTTGAGGTAGTTGGCCACGCGCAGCTCGACGTCTTGCAGGGTCAGCGCGTGCACCTCGTCGAGCAACCGCTCGATATGCTGTGCGAGGAGGCGATTGAGCTCTATGCAGCAGCGCGCCGAGCCACAGACGACCTCATATAGCCCATCCAGGTCCAGGGCCAGAACCCGTGCAGGGGTCAAGGCCTCGACGGTGTAGGGATAGGTCCCCGTGCGCTGGAGAAAGATGGAGCGATCCACCAGCGAGTGGCTGGTCGGCAGGACATCGAGGACCTTCTCATCGCCTGCCTCCGAGAGGCGATAGAGCTTGACCTGGCCGGACTGCAGGAAGAAGGCGTGGCGGGCCTCCTGGCCATGGCTGCACAGCTGTTCGGTGCTGGCGAGCCGGAGCTCTCGCGAGCCCTTCGCGAGCCGCTCGAGCCGTCGACTGTCCGCATCGGCTAGCAACGGTGTGGATGCGAGGTCGCCGGCTGTGACGCGCAGCTGTTGCAAGCGTATCGATCCCGACCGAGCGTGCTCGAAGCTGGCTCGGTCCTGTCTGCTTCACCGGCAAAGGAGCATAGCTCATACCAGAAATTTGGCCAGGACCGGGCGCGAGGGGATACCGCCCCCCAGCCGGGTGGGGTCACCGGGATACGGGGGAGAGCGCGTTCAGGGCGACAGGACGAGCAGCAGGTCCCCCCGGTTGGCCGTCAGATCGGCCAGGGTGTAGCGGTCGAGCACGGCCAGGAAGGCATCCCGGGCCTCGCCCAGGATCGGGCGAAGCCGACAGGGGCCCAGGATCGGGCAGCCCGTACCCGCGCAGTCCACGATATCCAGGCAGCCCTCCATGTGCCGGACGACTTCGCCGACACTGATCTCGGCAGGCGCACATCCCAGGCGGAAGCCCCCGCCGCGGCCTCGCACGGTCTCCACATAGCCCAGCACGCCTAGCTGATTGACCACCTTCACCAGGTGGTGCCGCGAGACTCCGTAGGCCTGCGCGACCTCGCTAATGGTGACCAGGGTATCCTCCCGGGCCCCCGCGTACATGAGCACGCGGAGCGCATAATCGGTGTACTGCTTCAGCCGCATGTCGCCTCCTGCGTCACTGGATTCGGGCCATGCCCCTTGCTGAGAGGCGGGTCCTGAGCTACGGTGCCGCCTGAAAGTAGTAAATCTAATGCATCTTTAGGGCGCCTGCCATGTATCAAGCCATTGCCTGGCAGATCTCCGTCATCGGAGTCCTGGCCATTGCCCTCGTCTTCCTGTTCGTGTTCCTGCGCTCGGGCGAGGCAGTGGAGTACGCCCCGGTGCAGCGGCGCTTCTACCGGATCCGGACCGTCTGGTTCATAGTGCTGCTGGTCCTGGGTGTATGGCTGTCCGCGGAGACCCTGCCGCATCTGCCCTACGCCGCGACCCATGGTCGGGCAGGGGCCGAGCCCGCCGTGACCGTGGACGTGACCGGCCACCAGTGGTACTGGGAGATGGATCCCAGGGAGCTGCCCGCCGGGCGTCGGGTCGCGTTTCGCGTGACCGCCGCGGACGTCAACCACGGCTTTGCGATCTACAACGAGGACAGCCAGGTCGTCGCCCAGACCCAGGCGATGCCCGGCTATGTCAACGAGCTCCGCCACACCTTCCGCGAGCCGGGTACCTACACGGTCATGTGTCTGGAGTACTGCGGGCTCGCACATCACCGAATGATCACCACCTTCCAGGTCGTTGAGGCAGAGGCCTGAACAGGAGGATCCCAGCGATGGCAAATCCCTATGAACCCGACAACCGGATCGCCACCGCGGAGCGTCGGGTCGTGCTCGCCTATATGGGCATCGTCGCCGTTGTGCTCCTGCTCATGATGGTCTTCGGCCTCCTCATGCGCCTCGCCCAGGGCGAGCTCGTGGGGCTCTCCGACATGTGGTTCTATCGCGTGCTGACCCTGCATGGCGTGGGCATGGTCGGCATCGCGGGGCTCTCCGGCGCGGGCATCATGTGGTACTTCCTGCGTCAGTACGTCGACCTCTCGCTGGCGGTTGCATGGCTGAATCTGGGGCTCTTCCTGGCTGGCGTGGCCCTGATCCTGGCCAGCGTGCTCTATGGGGGGTTCGCCGGTGCCTGGACGTTCCTCTTCCCGCTGCCGGGCGAGCCCATGGGCATGTGGCAGCGGTCCGGGGCCGCGGCCTTTCTGGTCGGACTGCTGCTAGTCGGTGTCGGCTTTCTCCTGCTACACCTGGATGCCGCGCGCGCTATCTTCGCCCGTTATGGCGGGCTGGGCCGGGCGCTGGGCTGGCCGCAGCTTTTCGGCCACAACGATGGCAACGCACCCGCTGCGGCCGTGGTGGCGAGCACCATGGTGCTGATCGTCAACACGTTGGGGCTCGTATCGGGGGCGGCCATCGTCATCATGATGCTGATCAACCTCTATGCCCCTGCGCTCGCAATCGACGCCCTGCTGGCCAAGAATATGATCTACTTCTTCGGTCACGTCTTCATCAATGCGACGATCTATATGTCGATCATCGCAGTCTACCATCTGCTACCCCGCTACACGGGCCGTTCCTGGAAGTCCAGCACCAAGGCCTTCCTGGCGGCTTGGACCGCCTCCACGGTCATGGTCGTCATCGTCTATCCCCATCACCTGTTGATGGACTTCGTCCAGCCCCAGTGGCTACACATCACCGGGCAGGTCATCTCCTACGCCAGCGGCCTGCCGGTGCTGGCGGTCACCGCCTACGGGGTGGTCACCATCCTCTATCGGTCCGGCATCCGCTGGGACATGGCCTCGGGGCTGTTGGCCTTATCCGGGTTCGGCTGGGCGGCCGGGACGATCCCCGCGATCGTGGATGCCACCATCGTCGTCAACGAGAACATGCACAACACCCTTTGGGTGCCAGGCCACTTCCACTTCTACCTGCTCCTGGGCGTCGTTGCGATGGGCCTGGGATTCATGTTGTGGCTGGCCCGGACCTACGGCCGCGCTGGCGAGTCATGGGTCGATCGGGTCGCCTTCTGGATCTACGCCCTGGCGGGTCTCGGCTTCGTCGCGGCCTTCCTCTATGGGGGCCGCGTGGGTACGCCGCGACGCTACGCCGAACATCTCCCGGAATGGGTGCCCTATGATCGCATCGGCTCCCTGTTCGCCGTGCTGGTGATCCTTACCACGGCGGTGTTTGTAATCCGCTTCCTGGCGAGCCTGCGTACCGCATCCGCTCCCTGATGCGGACCTGGCTTGCAAGCCTGGGTGTGCTGCTGCTGGGTGCCTTGATCCTGCATTGGGCTACCGACGGGAACCGCGCCTTTACGGCCGAGACCGCCAGGAGGCTGGCGGTAGCCCAGCAGCCGCGCCCGGTGCCGGACCTTGCGCTGCAGACCCATACAGGCGCCGACACGAGACTTCGTGACCTGCAGGGCCGCCTGGTGGTAGCCACCTTCATCTATACAAGGTGCCGGTCCATGTGTCCGATGCTCGGGGTGCGCATGCAGCAGATCCGGCGCGCGCTGCCTGCGGAGGCCGTGGGTCAGCGGGTTCACTTCCTGAGCCTGAGCTTCGACCCCGGATACGACACGCCGCAGCGGTTGCGGGCCTACGCACAGGCGTATGGGGCGAGCGCGGATCACTGGTGGGTGGCCCGACCCCGCTCGGGGCTCCAGCCCGTCCTGGATCGTCTGGGCGTGGTCGTTATCCCGCACGAGGGAGGCTACCGGCACAATGCTGCCTTCTATCTCATCGACCGCCGAGGCCGTCTGGTGGCCATCCTCGATGAACAGGCTCCGGAGCGCGTTGCCCAGGCGGTTCGTGCCCGGCTATGAGGTTGCGGCGGCGAAGATGGAGCCTTGCGGCAGCGGTCGGCGTCTGGCTTATGCTTGCCACACCGCCTCTGCGCAGCGTTCTGGAGGCCGTCCTGGCTGCGCACATGCTGGTTCAATTGCCCCTGCTCGCCGCCTGCGGCTGGCTCCTGGGCAGGGGCCTGCCGCCAACCACGCAACGGGGCCGCGATGACTGGAACCGCTTCGGCGTCCCCGGCCTGCTGCTCGCGGCCTTCACCGCGGTCTTCTGGCTTTTGCCCCGCTGGCTGGACGCTGCGCTGCAGGAGCCCTTCTGGGAGGGGGCCAAGTTCGTAACCCTGCCCCTGCTGCTGGGGCTGCCCCTGGCCCGTAGCTGGTGGCGCTTCCCGGGAGTCGGACGGGCCATCGTGTGGGCCCATGTGATCGTTATGCTAGCCGTCATGGGCTGGCTATACCATGCCGCCCCCGAACGGCTGTGCAACAGCTATCTCTTCGATCAGCAGGAACTGCTCGCACGAAGCCTGCTGACATTGGCCGCAGTGCTGGGCCTGTTCTGGACGCTGTGGAGCCTGCTGCGACTGCCCGGGGATGCCGCCCCGCAGAACCGTCCATGAGCCGGCGACGCTGTCGTAATCAGCCACACTGAGGTTTGGATGGGACGGTTGCCGGCCTAAGAAAAGGTGGACGGATCTCGCCTTTCTGGCGACAGTCGGGAGCATAGTCCTACAACGCTGGGCCACATGACGCTGAAGGTCAGCTCGTTAAGACGGCTTGGGATAAGCCATTGCGAGCCCGGTATCCCAGCCTATTGCCGAGTATAGGCGGTGAGCCATTCGGTGATGCCCGCTGCTGGGAGCGCGCATACTGCGCCATCTACTGTTGCACGCAATTCTTACGCTAATGGACATTTTCTTTGCAGAGGAGATGGGTGGACCCGTGGCCTAGCTCCTCGGGCCGGTAAGAGGGAAGCCCACAAAGCATGCACGCGACCTGCTCCGGAGGCACCGCATAGCGGCGGTCCCCCGGAGCAACCGGTGGTTATGGCCGATTACTGCGCCCGCCAGCCTCTGTCTTGCAGTGGACCTGTATGTTGCCGTCCAGGATCGTGGTCGTGCTCGGTGTCATATTGATGTCCGCTGTGGCGCCCGCTTCGTCATGGCTCCCGGGCTCACCGTTGTCAATCACCATGGCTTTACCCCAGCGTTGCACAAACTTCGTCACTGATTCGGGATTAAGGCTGCAGGAACAAGGAGTTAGGAATCGGTGAGGCCTGTTTGGCAAGCTCACTGAAGGTGAGGCTAGCAAACAGCCTGTGATGGTGCTTTTGCGGGCCCCGAGAAGGGCGGCGGCCTGATCTTTCCAGTAGAATTGCAGGTGCTAAAACCAAATTCTGCTGATAAAGGAGGCCGCCTGAAATGAAGTCTAGCAGAGCCCGGGTCCGAAGCAATACGCGC
>Ga0207797_1002486_pt1 | contig 12768 bp, 12 predicted proteins | sample PRCRCaboRojoPR_6_FD_187275 | JGI IMG/M metagenome (GOLD analysis project Ga0207797, IMG submission 187275) | Marine sediment microbial community from Cabo Rojo, Puerto Rico - PR CR 10% Liquid 1 (SPAdes) | ecosystem: Environmental > Aquatic > Marine > Coastal > Sediment | place: Cabo Rojo, Puerto... | reverse complement strand
TTCCGTACCTCGGCGGCGCGGACGTGTACCTGGGGCGGGACGCGTCGGGGGCGCGCATCGCGTCGAGTCAGTTTCAGACGACGCAGCGCACGGTTGCCCTGGACGTCACGACGCCGGACGTCACCGCCATCCTCCAGTCGGGCAGCACCCCCGCGTTTCTGCAGCTCCGGGCCGACGACCCGGGCGCCATCCCGAGCATCGAGCGGGTGCGCGTGACCGTCTTCTACACGGTCGAGCTCCGCGGATAGGGACACGCGCGGATGGGGACGGCGGGTGCGGGAACGAACGCCCTCACCGCACGGCGATGCAGGAAATCTCGACCCGGGCGTTTCGCGGAAGGGCGGCCACCTGCACGGCCTGGCGTGCCGGCGGCTGCTCGTTGAAGTACCGCGCGTACACCTCGTTGACCTGCGCGTAATCGTTGACGTCCGTGAGATGCACTTCGCACCGCACCACGTTCTCGAAAGACATGCTGGCCGCCTTCAAAATGGCTCCGACGTTGTCGAGCACCCGCTCGGTCTCCTGTTCGATCGAGCCGTCGATCATGCTGCTCGTATCCGGGTCAATCGCGATTTGACCGGAGACGTACAGCGTGTCGTCAACCAGGATGCCTTGGCTGTAGGGCCCGATGGCGGCCGGGGCGAGCGGAGTCGTTACCGTCGTGCGCGTCGCAGTCGAATTGCGGGACATGAGCGGGGAATCAGAGCAAGGGCTGTGCAGGAGTAAGGATAACAACATCTTCGTTCCACCCCCTCGGTACAAGCGAATATTGTCTAAAGAGACCTCACGGCGGTTTTTGCCGGGCACTCAGGGCCCTGTCGACGCAGCAGGTGCCCCGGCCTGTTCGGTTCGCGGGAAGAGCGCGCCAGCGGCGCCACGGCCGGGAACGGAGGTTGCCCTCAGACCGTTTTCTTTTGCTTTCCGGCCGTAGCACCGGGTTTTTCATGATGAACCATTGAGCACGATGAGCACGAAGGGACGCGTTCTGGTGGCGATGAGCGGCGGGGTCGACTCGTCGGTGACTGCCGTCCTGCTTGCCGAGCAGGGCTACGAAGTAATCGGCATCACGATGAAGACGTGGGACTACGCCACGGCCGGCGGCTGCAGCACGGACAAAGAGGTGGGCTGCTGCTCGATCGAGTCGATGAACGACGCGCGCGGCATCGCGCAGGAGAATGGCTTTACGCACTTCGTCGTCGACATCCGCGAGGAGTTCGGCGACTGGGTGATCGAGCGCTTCACGAACGAGTACCTGAGCGGGCGCACGCCGAACCCGTGCGTGCTCTGCAACACGCACATCAAATGGGCCGCCCTCCTGCGCCGCGCCGACGACCTGGGCTGCGAGTACATCGCCACGGGGCACTACGCGAAGGTGCGCCACGACGAGGCCCTCGACCGCTACGTGCTCAGCCGCGGCGAGGACCGCAACAAAGACCAGAGCTACGCGCTGTGGGGCCTTCCGCAGGAGCACCTGGCGCGCTCCATCTTCCCGCTCGGCACGTACACAAAGCCGGAGATCCGCCAGATGGCCTCCGACTTCGGGCTCGACCGCGTGGCCGACAAGCCGGACTCCTACGAGATCTGCTTCATTCCCGACAACGACTACGGCCGCTTCCTCAAGGATCGCGTCGACGGACTCGAAGAAGACGTGGCGGGCGGCGACTTTGTCCTGAAGGACGGGACCGTCGTCGGTCAGCACGAGGGCTATCCGTTCTACACGATTGGGCAACGCCGCGGCCTCGACCTGGCTCTGGGCGAGCGCGTGTACGTGACCGACATCGACCCGGAGACGAACACGATCACCGTGGGCCCGAAGGAGGACCTCATGCAGCAGACGCTCACGGCCGGTGAGATCAACCTCGTGAAGCACGCGCAGATCGACGAGGAGCGCCCGGCCTGGGGCACGATTCGCTACAACGACGACGGCGCCGGGTGCCTCGTCTGGCAGCCAGACGACGACACCCTGAAGGTGGCCTTCGCCGAGCCGCGCCGGGCCATCACGCCCGGCCAGAGCGTCGTTCTCTACGACGGCGACGACGTGCTCGGCGGCGGTTGGATCCACGACGTCGGCACGAAGGAGGAGGACGCCGAGTTCATGGAACTGAACGTGCTGAACTAACGGTTTCGAGTTCCGAGTTTTGAGTTCGGAGGGGCGCTCGCTCCTCGACTTTCCATCTGCGATCCCCGATTCTCCTCCCGCTATGCGCCTCGCATTCCTCGTCGGTGCTGTCCTCGTTTGTGGACTGCTCGTCGCCTGCACGGGCGCACAGGAGTCGGCCGACCCATCTGGAGAATCGGTGCCGATTGAGACGACGCCCCCCTTCCCCGCTGGCGCCCCCATCGCGCCCGCAGACAGCATCGTGAGCGGCATGGGCACGGTTCAGTACATCAATCTGGAGGGCGGCTTCTACGGAATCGTCAACGACGACCTGGGCACCCGCTACGTGCCCGACTCCTTGGCGCGTCCCTTCCGCATCGACGGCCTCCGCGTGTCGTACCGCGCTCTCGTCCAGCGCGACGCCATTTCAATTCGCATGTGGGGCACGCCGGTCGAGATTCTCTCGATCGAGAAGCTGTGAGTTCGGGTTCGGCGTTTCCGAGGTTCGAGTTCCGGGTTTCTGGGGAGCGTCCCGGTGTCGATGCAGGGACGGTCTGGCTCCACGGGTGGAGCACGTCCCTCATGATCCATGACTCGTGACTACTGCTGCAGCGTCAACCCAAAATGTTCAGGTAGAGATCGCGCTCCCAAAACCCAGGCGTGTCATCCCGAGCGAAGCCGAGGGACCTTCCTGAACGGACTGCCGCTCCCGTGGAGATCCCTCCGCGTTGGTCGGGAGGACAGCTTCGAAGGGTTTTGAGAGCGCTTGCGCACCACGAATGACAACTGGCACGGCACCACTCTCTCCGTCCGCCCTTCACGCATCACGCCCTCACGCATCACGCCCTTCACGCATCACGCCCTTCACGCATCACGACTTGAACAACACGTTGCGGAGGATGAAGAGCACGTTCTCCTTCCGCTCGCGCAGCCGCCGAGAGAAGTACGGAAACCACTCGGTGCCGTAGGGCACGTACACCATCATGTTGAAGCCGTCCTGCGCCATCTGCCGCTGCGTCTCGGGCCGCAGGCCGTAGAGCATCTGAAACTCGTAGCGCTCCGGCCCGATGTCGTTGCGAAACGCGAACGTCTTGGTCGCATCGATGAGCTCGTCGTCGTGGGTGGCAATCCCGGAGTACTCGGTGTGGCGGAGCAGCCGCTCCATGTAGTCGAGAAATCGCGCGCGGATGACGTCCATGTCCTGGTACGCCACCGAGGGCGGTTCGGCGTAGGCCCCCTTGCACAAGCGTACGCTCGCGCCGAGGTCGCACATGCGGTCGATGTCGCGGTCGGTGCGGCGGAGCATGGCCTGCAGAACGGGACCGACGTGGTCGGGATGGTCGGGATAGACGGCCTCGAAGATGTTGAGCGTCGACTGCGTGAGGTCGCTGCCCTCCATGTCCAGCCGGACGAACACGTCGTGGGCCGCGGCCGCCTCCAGCAGCTGGCGCAGGTTGGCGCGGCAGAACGCCTCGTCGATGAGCTGCCCCATCATCGAGAGCTTGACCGAGATGCGATTGCGAAGGCCGTTGGCAGGGCGGTCGGCGATCCGGTGCACCAGGTCGATGTACGTGTCGCGCGCCTCTTCGGCCACCTCGCGGTCGTGGACGTGCTCGCCCAGCTTGTCGAGCGCCACGTGCAGTCCTTTGTCGTTGAGCGCGTCGACCGTGGGAAGAGCAGCGTCGAGGGTTTCACCGGCCACGAACCGACGGGCCAGCACGAACGGGAGCTTCATAGCCGCAGCGGGAAAGACTTGACGTGAAATCGCTTCCGTAGAATACCATCACGCGAGCGGTAATGTTGGGGAAACTTTGTAAATCGTTAAGACCCTGTTTGGCGAACGGCCTCCGGGCCCCAGCGTACTTCCTTGCTGCGCTCAGGGCGCGCCGACGTCATGGATCTCGCGCAGAACAGCTGCGGCGCTCGCCCGTGCCGACAGCGGTCGGCATACAGGACCGGCTTGCGCGCCGCTCTGCAGCTTCCGCCCAGTGTCTCGCCGTCGAATCCATCCACCACACAGGTTTTGAACGGTGCGCGGTTGACGTTGCGAGACCGAGCGCGGGGATTGAACCCAGCACCGGCCTCGTTCTTCACGAATCCGCCGCAGCCCCATGGACGACCCCTCGGACGCCCCTCGCCCCGCCGCCGATTCGTCGCCCTGGGTGGCCGGAGCCGACGGCTTCCGCGACGGCTGGGTGGTGGCGCTCTGGCAGCCGGGCACCGGCACGTGGCGGCGGCGCACGGTGGACGCCTTCGCGGCTCTGCTGCAGCTGCCGGAAGCACCGGCGGTGCTGGGGATCGACATGATCATTGGCCTGCCAGACACCGCCCGGCCCGGCGGCCGCCCGTGCGACCGGCAGGCGCGGCAGCTTCTGGGCCATCCGCGGGGCCGCAGCGTCTTTTCGCCGCCGGCCTACAGGGCCCTGTCGGCCGACAGTTACGACGAGGCTCAGTCCCGGCAGCGGGCCAGCGGTCCGGACGCCCCGGGCCTTACGATCCAGGCGTATCACCTCTTCCCAAAGATGCGCGCCGTCGCGACTGCCATGACGCCCGAGCGGCAGGAACAGGTGCGCGAGGTGCATCCCGAACTGGCCTTCTACGCGATGAACGAGGACGTCCCGATGGCGGCAAGCAAGCATACCCCGGAGGGACGGGCAGAGCGCCGGCGCCTGCTGGCCGCCCACGGCTGCCCCGACATCGGCGCCGCCGTCGAGGCAGAGGCACAGGGGAGCATCGGCGCCGACGATGTGCTCGACGCCCACGCCGCCTGCTGGACGGCCCGCCGCATTCTCTCCGGCACCGCCACGCGCTGCCCCCCCGATGCACCGCCGCGCAACCGCCGCGGCCTGCGCATGGAAATCTGGCGATGACACGCTGTTGCGTTCCGGATTCGGGGGGCGGATTCGAGAGGTCGAGTTCGAGAGGTCGAGTTCGGAGTCTCGGGTTCGGAGTCTCGGGTTTCGAGACGCATACGAACGTGCAGATTCGGACACAGACGCCGGAACCGAGAAACGACCGGTCTCGCCTCGCCGTTCGCCCTTCGAAGTCGTAGCCTCCGGAACCCAAACCGCGGACCCCAACGATGTCCAGCCTCGCCGACCTGCGTCAGGAGTACGCCCAACACACGCTCGACGCGGCCCACGTGGCGGACGACCCGATCGAGCAGTTCCAGACGTGGTTTGACGAGGCCCTCGATGCCGAGGTCGAGGAACCGAACGCCATGGCGCTCGCCACCGCCGCGCCGGACGCCCGTCCGTCCGCCCGCATCGTGCTGCTGAAAGGCGTTGACGAGCGCGGGTTCATCTTCTACACGAACTACGACAGCCGCAAAGGGGTCGACCTCGACCAGAACCCACAGGCGGCCCTGGTCTTCTGGTGGGAGCCGCTGGAGCGCTCGGTGCGCATCGAGGGAACCGCGGAACGCCTGCCCGACGAGGAGTCCACCGCGTACTTCCAGAGCCGCCCGCGCGGCAGCCAACTCGGGGCGTGGGCCTCCCCGCAGAGCCGCGTCGTCGAGAGCCGCGAGGCGCTCGAAGAGACCCTGGAGCAGGTGCGCGAGGAGCACGCCGGCGCGGACCCGCTCCCCCGCCCGCCCAACTGGGGCGGCTACGTCGTCCATCCGCAGCGCATCGAGTTCTGGCAGGGACGCCCCAACCGACTGCACGACCGGCTTCTGTACCGGCGGACCGATGACGGCTGGACGCTGGATCGCCTCGCGCCCTGACGCGAGCGCGCCGCCCGCGTGTGCACCCTGGATGAAGACCGGGCGCCCCACAATAATCCCGACCCGCGCTGCGTTGTATGCACGCGGGACGGATGGAACTGCGTGGGGCTTCGGGTTTCGATTCCAGGCAGGGCCACCGCACCGCGCAACACGCCATTCCGGATTGTCGGTCTGTGGGAGCCCGAACCGCCGGAATGTCTGGTGATTCGATGAGTGATGGCACCGTCGACTGCTCATGTCTGTCGACGGTGCTTTCTTTTTGGGTGCGGCCTGCCGATCCCGGTGCGGCCTGCCCGCCGGCTACTCGGTCCCCTCGTTTCGCCAGCGCCGGTCCGTGAGCGCCCGCACGTCGTCGCGCGTGACGACGCGCCAGTAGGGACTGCTGAGGCGCCCGCTCTGGGTGCGCCGAAAGGTGACGCGCAGGAACAGCTCCTTGTCGGCATCCGGAGCGGCTCCGTCGTACGAAAACGCCCCCCAGTGCACGATCCAGTAGGCGTGTGCCGGATCAACCCCGAACTGCCGGCCCACCAGGTCGGCAAGGTAGCGGATGTCGGCCACGGTGGACGGCCCCTCGTTCGCCGCCAGTTCGCGCAGGACGACCGTGTGCACACGCGTCTCCTCGTCGGGCGGCGACGGATAGATGCGCACGTGCGTCGTGCCGGTGCGCGAGTAGCCGCGCCAGACGACCACCGAGTCGGCCAGCGGCTGCGCCGCAGCGTGTCCGGAGGCAAGGAGGCTCAGAAGAAGCACGAGGCCGAGGCAACGACAGGCGACCGGCATGGGCGATCAGGCGGTCAGAAGAGCGTGGGCGGACGGTACACGATAGACACCCGGCGGCCCGACTGCATAACGTTGGGGCCGCGAATTCGCCGTCGCTCGCGGATCGACCCGGCGTGCGTAACACTGGCGCCGGCGCATGCCACACAGAAGCGCCCACCGAGGCTGGATCCCATGCACTCGAACCCCGCGCTGCGTTCGCCGACCTGGGATCCGGCCCGGCGGGCTTTTTTTGCAGGGCCAATTTTTTGCAGGGCCAATTTGCGGACAGGGATGAACCGCCCCTCGTCCAGCGGCCGGTCGCTTCCTACCCGAGTCCCCAGATCAGTGCGATGCCGCCGCAGGTGACGAGGGCGAGCACCACCTGGAGCGGAGCGCCCACGCGAAAGAAGTCCGTGAAGCGATAGCCGCCCGGACCGTACACCATCAGGTTCGTCTGATAGCCGACGGGCGTGAGAAGAGCGGTCGAGGCCGCAAAGGTGACGGCCATCACGAACGCAAACGGATTGGCGCCCGTCAGCGTCGCGGCATCCACGGCCACCGGTATCATGAGGATAACGCTGGCGTTGTTGCTGATCACCTGGGTGATGAGCGAGGTGAAGACGTAGAACAGAAGGAGCAGCACGAACGGCGAGACCGCCTCCGCCGAGCCGGCCAGCAGGTACGCCAGATACTCCGCCCCGCCCGAGCGCTCCAGGGCCATGCCGAGCGGGATGACTCCCGCCAGCAGGAAGATCACGCTCCAGTCGACGGCCCCGTAGATTTCGGTAGGCCGCACGCACCCCGTGACCACCATCGCCAATACGCCGACCAGGGCCGAGACGACGATCGGCAGGAGGTCGAACGCCGCCAGCGCCACGACGGCCCCCACGATGCCAAGGGCAATGCCGATCTTGCCCCGCCGGAACTTGGGCGCCGCGTCCTGCACCACGACGAACGTCCGGTTGCGGTTGAAGCGCCGGAGCGACTGCTCGGACGCCTGCACCAGCAACGTATCGCCGCCCTGCAGCGTCATTCCGTCGATGCGCTCCTGAATCGTCGAGCCGCGCCGCCGGATGGCCAGCACGAGCGCGTCGTAGCGCTGGGCAAAGCTGACCGACCGCAGGGTCTCGCCCACCAGCGGATTTTCGGAAAGCAGCACGAGCTCGACCAGCGTCTCTCCCTGCTCGCGAACCTCAAAGTCGTCCTCTGTAAACTTCGCCTTGACGACCGGTTCCAGCTTCTGCGTCCGCATGAATTGCACCAGCGTGGGCCGGTTCGTCCGCAGCATGAGCACGTCGCCCGCCCGAAACTGCTTGTTGCCAATCGGCGCAGGAAAGGGCGTCCCGTTGCGGATGATCTGCACGATGTCGACGTCCAGGTCCATGGACGCCACCGCCTGCTGCACCACCTCGCCGACGAGCGGCGAGTCGTCGGTGACGACCACCTCGCTGAGGTAGCCGCTCATCTGGAATTCCTCCGTCAGGTCCTCCTCCGGCTTGATGCGCTCCGGCACGAGATGGCGCCCCACGAACAGCAGGTAGAGCGAGCCGATGCCGAGCACCAGAGCCCCGAGCGCCGTAAACTCGAACATCGAGAACGGGTGCCCCAGCAGCCGCGCCGACACGTCGCTCGCCAGGATGTTGGTCGACGTGCCGATGAGCGTGAGCATCCCGCCCATCATCGACGCGAACGACAGCGGCATGAGCAGCTTCGAGGGCGAGTTCTTCGTCTTGCGCGCGATGTTCATCACCATCGGAATCATCATGGCAACGACCGGCGTGTTGTTGATGAAGCCAGCCGTGCCGCCGGAGAGCCCGATGACCGCGGCGTACTGCCGAAAGAAGTTGCCCCGCGTCCACTCGACGATCTTGTTGCCCATGAGCTGCAGCAGCCCCGTGCGGCGCACGCCCTCGCTGAGGATAAACATCGCCAGGACGGTGATCGTGGCCGTGCTGGAAAACCCAGAGATGCCGTCGGCCGGGCCGATCTTCGTCCAGGGCTCCAGCAGGATCACGACCACCATCAGCCCGATGGCTGTAATGTCGATCGGAACGACCTCGACGATGAAGAGGACCAGCGCCAGCAGGATGATTCCCATCACGACGAGCATGTCGACGGTGACGACCGGCGTCGCCTGGGCAAGAGCAAGAAGAGGGAGCAGAACGGACATGGAAGAACACGATCAAAGCGGACAGTTTCGCACCGTGTAATGTCGGTGAGAACCGCCGCGGGTGCAACCGGCCTGCACGAAGTCGGCGCAGATTTGCGAACCGGTAGATCAGAACGTGCGTATGCTGCCTTCCTCGTTCTTCCTATTGACAGGGCACGCCACGATGAAGCGCCTGGATCGAATCACGTTCGACGCGGAACGGATGGGAGGCAAACCCTGCATCCGCGGCACCCGCATGACCGTCGGGACCATCGTTGGACTGGTTGCCTCCGGTCATTCGACGGAGGAGATCGTGGACGCGTACCCGTATCTCGATCCTGAAGATGTCCGTGCGGCTCTCCTGTACGCAGCGTGGCGTTCGGAGGAGAAAGAGCATGTATTCGTCGCGGAACGGTGACCCAGGATGCGCATCGTCGTCGACGTCAATTTGTCTCCGCAATGGGTCGCGACCCTGGAGCGCCATGACGTGGATGCGATTCACTGGGCGTCTGTAGGGGCAACCGACGCCACAGACCGGGACATCATGCACTTGGGCGAGGGCGCACGATCGGATTGTGTTCACGCACGACCTCGATTTCTCTGCCATCTTGGCGTCCACCCAGGCGACCGGACCGAGTGTGCTCCAAATCCGGACGGAGGACGTGCTTCCGTCGTCGATGACGTCCATCGTCGTGCGCGCTCTTCGCACCTTTCACACGGAGCTTCAGGAGGGAGCGATCGTCTCTGTAGATCCCGACCGTGCACGTGTTCGCGTGCTACCCCTCCCGTAATTCCACGCCCGCATTCCGGAAGAGTCGTCCGCGCACGTAGGGAACGGCGAGCGTGACGGCGCGCACGGCCATCAGCACGGTCAGCCCCCACCACACGCCGTCCAGGCCCCACCCCATCGGCTTGACGAGAAGCAGAACGACGGCGGCGGATCCGGCCGACGCCAGCATGGCCTTCGCGAGGTAGCCGAACGCCTCCGCCCCCATGTAAATGCCGTCGCCCACGAAGACGAGCCCGTTCAGCGGCTGCAGAAACGCCACAAAGCTGAACACGCCGAGAACAGCGGTGACGGTGGCCGGGTCGTCGGTAAAGAAGCCGGGCAGAATGGGCTGCAGCGCGGCAAAGCCGAGACCGAGACCGACGCCCACGAGAAGCCCCCACTGCAGCAGGCGGTTCGACACGGCCCGCGCCGCGTCCGGATCGTTGGCGCCGAGGTGCTTCGAGACGAGCGCCTGTGCCGCCACGGCGAGCGCGTCCACCAGCAGCGCGAGGAACAGCCAGAGCTGCGCCGCCACCTGATGGGCGGCCACGGCCGTCACGCCCACCCGCGCGGCCACGGCCGTCGCCAGCGTCATCGTCCCCACGAGGGCGGCGGTCCGGAGGACGAGGTCGCGCCCCACCGTTAGGAACGGAAGCAGCGAGCGCAGGCGCGGCCACCGGAGCTCGATGCCGAGCGCCTCGCGGCGGACGCGCAGCAGGAGGACGACGAAGACGAGCGCCCCGATCCACTGCGCGACGACGGTGGCGGTCGCGGCGCCGGCCAGGCCCCACCCCAGGCCGAAGATCAGAAGCGGGTCGAGCGCGGCGTTGATGATGTTGAACCCGATGGTCACGATCATGGGCGTCCGCGTGTCCTGGTAGCCGCGGAAGGCGCCGTGCCCCGCCGTAATGAGGAGCACGGCCGGCCCGGCGCACGCCCGGATGCGCAGATACTCGAGGGCCGGGCCCATCAGCTCGCCCCCGGCGCCCATCAGGCGTAGGATGGGCACCGCCAGAAGCTGCAGAAGGGCGAGCGCCGCGGCCCCGGCGATTCCGGCGAGCAGCAGCGCCCGCATCACCACGCGCCCGGCCTCGGTGCGGTCGCCCTCCCCCACGGCGCGCCCCACCCGCGGCGTGGTGCCATAGGCGAGAAAGTTGAAGATCATGAACGTCATCGAGAAGATCGACGCGTTCACGCCGAGAGCCCCGAGGGGCACACGCCCGAGTTGCCCCACGAACGCCGTGTCGATGAGTGAAACGAGCGGGTCGGCCGCGAGCCCGGCGAGGGCCGGGACGGCCAGCTTCAGGATGTCGGCGTCGTGGGGACTCGTCAGCGAGAAGCGATCCATCGTCGGGCGGAGCAGGCGCGGGCAGGCGACCGCATCCGTCCACGAACGCCAGCCGGTTGGGGTCCGTCGTCCGGCCTCGCAGGGAACCGGCCTACGGAGATTTCACGCGCCGCGGCGCCCTGTTCTGCCCTCCAATCGACCTGCTTTTGTGCAGCTTGTTTTTGGCTGTATGCAACAGTTTGTGCATCCGAAAAGCCGTTCCGGGATCCTCCCGGTGCGGCCCCGGGTCTGGAGGCGCTGCACTCCGACGCCTCCCGGGGTCGGCCGGCAGAGCCCGGAAGCGCTCACGCCGCAAAATCGGCCTGCAACGCCGTGTAAAGGCAATGCAACGAAAAGCGATTCCGGGCTGTCGAAAACGCTTCCTCCAAGTTCTGTTCGCCGAAACTCCATCTTTTCGTCACACAATGTCGCCACATTCTCGTGCAGGCGACGTAGGGCGCCGTGGACCCAATGAGGGGTCTGGGCCTGCTCGCAGGCCGATCGCTGGTTCGATCACAACCCAACCCTCGCATATGAAGACCTGGATTCGCACGATCGTTGCCCTTCTCACCCTAAGTGCCCTCACGCTGCCCGCCCGACCGGCCCAGGCCGACGCCCCGTCGCGCCCGGTGCCGGAGGAGCGACTGCAGCAGCAGATCGTGCACCTCTTGCAGTCCGACGCGGCGCACATACAGGAGCGCGGCCTTCAACTCGTGTTCCAGTTCGCCCGCGCGGACGACTACGGCCGTTCCTTCTTTCGCCCGGTGGAGCAGCCGCTGCTCGCCGTCGTGACGAGCGGAACCACTGAGGCCGTGCGTGTCATGGCGGTCTCGGCCCTCTATCGCGTCGGCTCGCCGCAGTCCATGCAGCAGCTGCACGACGCCGCCGCCGAGATGGAGAACGCGCGGATGCGCCGCCTGTGCAAGCGGGCGGTGGCGCAGTACCGCCTCGACCGGGCCGAAGAAGAGAGCAAGCGGTTCGTCGAGCGCGTGATGTGGAACCGCCGGACCTGATCCCGAGCGCTTCCATCCGATGAGCACCAAGCGCCCTCCCCCGGTTTGCGCCGGACGGAGGGCGCTTTTTGTGGGCCGGCACGGAACCGCACGGTCGGTGGATCGCGACCTGCGTGGATAGAACGAAGGGGTCATCCGTAAAACCAGCACGGGGGTCGCCTCTCCGTCCCCGGGCCGGGCGCAGTCCCGCACCGGGTCCACGTCTTCCCTCACAGCCGCTCTCGGAGTTATGCATGCACGCGCTTTCAATCGGATCGTCCGGTGGCTTTCGGTGGCCGCCGCAGTGCTCGCGCTTCCGGTCCTGGCGGCCGGCTGCGACCTGCTGGACGACGGCGACCGCGACGAAGATCTCGCCCTTCTGCTCGGGTCGTGGCGCGTCCAGGACCTGGTCGTCGACAACGTCTCGATCAAGACGCAGCTTAACGCGCAGTACGACCGGCTCGTCCTAACCCTGCGCGAAGACGGATCGGGCAACGAGTTCTTTACGGTGGTCGGCCAGGCCGAGGGAACGGAGCAGGATCTCTTCGTCCAGGGAACCTTCTTCCTCGACAGCGACGACGACCAGATCACCCTCTTCCCGAACGCCGGACCCAGCATCGAGCTGTTCTATACGGTGTCGGAAGCCGCGGGCCTGCGGATGCGCGCCAACGACGGCGACGAGGAGGACCTCCTCCGGCTCTTGCGCATTCCCGTGCAGGGCGATGTGGACGACCTCCGCGTGGAGTTCGGGATGGACCCCTAAGTACGATCAACCGTGGAGGTGGGGTTTATCGCCCGTCGATTCCCACTGTTGATGCTTGTTTACGTGCGTTCGTGTGCATTTTTGGCTCGATCCAGCCGAGCGCAGCGAGGGCCGACGGTCATGCCTTTGCGGTGCACACGACCGCAGGGAGGAACAACGAACCCGACGAGCGAAGCGACTCACGAAG
>Ga0207797_1002485_pt1 | contig 12769 bp, 11 predicted proteins | sample PRCRCaboRojoPR_6_FD_187275 | JGI IMG/M metagenome (GOLD analysis project Ga0207797, IMG submission 187275) | Marine sediment microbial community from Cabo Rojo, Puerto Rico - PR CR 10% Liquid 1 (SPAdes) | ecosystem: Environmental > Aquatic > Marine > Coastal > Sediment | place: Cabo Rojo, Puerto... | reverse complement strand
CCGCCTCCGCGACGGTGCCCTGCTGGCTCCCGAAGGTGATGAGGCCGTAGTCGGCCTCGTCGGGACCCATGTGCGTCTGGGTGCCCTGGTCGTCGAGGGCCTCGCGGATGGCGTCGAGTTTCGACGCCCGGCGCTCGACCTGCGTGACGCGGTTGGTCGGGTCCTCGTCGATGTGGCCGGCCTGGTTGTGCTCGTTGCCGGTCACGAGGAAGTGCCCGGCCTTCTGGCCGGGGATCGACCGCGGGCTGACGCCGTCCTCGGCGTCGTAGCGGTAGCGGTAGAACTTCCCGCCGGGACCGTGGGGTGCGTCCTCCAGTTCGGCCTCGGTCGTGACGGCGCCGAGGTCCGGGTTGGGCTCGCGGTCGAAGTGGCTCGCGGGCACGTTCATCAGTTCGCCGCCGATCTTCTGGTCGTACAGGAGGACGACGGGGATGTTGTAGCCGTAGGCGAGTTGGAAGGCGAGGCGCGACTGTTCGTACGCCTCGGCGACCGTTCCCGGCGCCAGCACGACGCGGTTCGAGTCACCCTGACTCGTATAGAGGACGTGTTCGAGGTCGGCCTGTTCGGGCTTGGTCGGCAGGCCCGTCGACGGGCCGGCACGCATCGCCTCGACGAGGACGACCGGCGTCTCGGACATCTCCGCGAGGCCGAGCGGTTCGGACATGAGCGCGAACCCGCCGCCGGAGGACCCGGACATCGCCTTGACGCCGGCGTGAGAGGCGCCGAGTGCGAGCGCCGCCGCCGCAATCTCGTCTTCGACCTGTTCGGAGATACCGCCTACCTGGGGCAGTGCCTGCGCCATGATGGTGAACACCTCGGTCCACGGCGTCATCGGGTAGCCGGCGATGAACCGGCACCCTTCGTCGAGTGCGCCGTAGGCGATGCTGTCGCTACCGGACAGGAGCACCTGTTCCTCGTCGTGGCTCCCCTCGGGCACCTGGAGGTCGTGGGTGAACTCGAACTCCTCTTTCACCATGTCGTGGGTGTAGTGGAGGATCTCCTTGTTGGGTTCGAGGATGTCTTCGGGCATCGACTCGGCCATCAGTTCCTCGAAGTACGCGAGATCGATCCCCAGCAACGCGGCCGTCGCGCCGACGCCCGCGGTGTTCCGCATGACTTCACGCCCGTGGTCGCGGGCGATTTCGCGGAGGTTGATCGGATAGACGTGCCAGTCGTTTTCCTCGACTCGCTCGTCGAAATCCGGGATGTCGTCGGCGTCCAGTAGGCCGGTGTCGTAGACGATGACGCCGCCCTCGTTGAGTTCGTCGAGGTTCTCCGCGAGTGGCTTCACTTCCTCGTCGCCGTAGTAGGCCCCTTCCTTCGGGTTGCGGGCGAACGAGTCGCCGAGCGCGAGCAGGCAGTTGAACCCGTCGCCACGGGACCGGACCGGTTCCGTGTCGGCACGTACTTCGGTGTAGGTGTGACCGCCGCGAATCCGCGACGGATAGTGTCGATGCGTAAAGACGTGCAGCCCCGCTCGCATCAGGGCCTTGGCGAAGTTCTGGCTGGTCGACGCGATACCGTCGCCGGAGCCACCAGCAATTCGCCACATGAGCTCAGTGTCAGTCATATTTGCTTCACGGCCCTCGGGGGGCCACTACCGAGACGGTTGACCACGGTTCGACTAAAGCCTTTGCTATACGTTACCAAGCAAAAATGATGTAAGACCCCCGATTTCGGAGGTTTGGGTCCCTGTGAGTGTCCCGGGTTTCGGGGTTTTGCGAACCTCGCTCAGAACGACTGATCGAGGTCACAATCGACCCGGCCGACCGTCTCGGCGTCGTACGTCCAGAACTCCCGCCAGCGGTTCGGCTCCGTCTGGTAGGCGACCAGCGCCGCTCTCGGTTCCCCGGGCGGTCGAAAGACGACACACCACGAGTTCCGGCACTCGTCGCTGGTGCCGGCGTGGATCGCCACGTCGAGTTGTTCCGGCACGCCGTCCGGGACGCCGTAGACGAGGGCGTCCACCGTTCGACCCGCGAGAGCCGCTGGAACGTCGACCGGAGCGTTCCCTCCCCCGCCCGGTACGCCAGTCGCTCGATGTGACGCGGGATCAGGACCGGGAGGTGTTTCTCCTCGTTCGACGCCGGGTAGCCCCACGGGTCGAACAGCGTCCCGTCCATCACCCGAGCACGTCGGGCACCGGGTCGTCGAAGCCGTCGGTCCCCCATCTCGGATCGGTCGGCGTTCACGAGCAGGAACGACCACGTCAGTTCGCCGAGACGGGAGGGCCGTGACCCGTCCGTTCTTACGCAACGCGACGACGTCGTCGCCGTCCTCCGGGAGCGACCGCTCGGCCAGATCAATCGACTGCGTGCTGAACGCGTCCGCGAGCAACTCCCGAACTGGCTTCGTGCATTCGGTTGATCGTGACGAGCGATACGTCGCGGCGGCTCACCTCGTCGAAGAACTCTCGGAGACCGGTATCGGCGGCCATCTACCGGAGTGGTGGACTACGTCGCGATGTATGCCCGGACTCGCTTATCAGGCGTGAGACCGGTTACGAGTCGACGTTCTCCGGACTGCGCGGGTGGTAGTCGGTGTCGTACTCGCCCGGACGCCCGTCCATCCGGTCGGGGTTGGCTCGCCCCGAAAGCAACAGGAAGTCGACGATAGTCAGCGCGAGCATCGACTCGACGACCGGGACGCCCCGCGGCGGGAGGACCGGATCGTGGCGGCCGACCACCTGAATCTCCTTCTCCTCGCCCGTCTCCCAGTCGACGGTCGTCTGCGTCTTCGGAATCGACGTGGGTGCGTGAAGCGTCACCTCGCCCCGGATCGGCTGGCCGGTCGTGATGCCGCCCTGAACCCCCCCGTGGTCGTTGCCGACGGGCACGGGGTCGCCGTCCTCGTCGAACTCCCAGTCCTCGTTGCGCTCCGATCCCGTGTAGCGGCGTGCCTCGCGCCCGAGGCCGAACTCGAAGGCCGTCGTCGCCGGCACCGACATCATCGCCTGACCGAGGCGGGCGGAGAAGGAGTCGAAGCGCGGCGCGCCCAGACCGCGGGGGACGCCCCGTGCCTCGAACTCGATGGCGCCGCCGATGGAGTCGCCTTCCGTCTGGTACTCGTCGATGGCGTCGTGCATCCGTTCGGCCGTCTCGGGATGTGCACACCGCACCTCGTTGTCCTCGCTGTGTTCCAGCATCTCCTCGAAGCTCACGTCGGGCGCCTCGATGTCACCGATCTGGTTGACGTGAGCCTTGAGTTCGATCCCGTGTTCGGACAGAATCTTCTTCGCCACCGCGCCGGCGGCGACCCAGTTCACCGTCTCGCGGGCCGAGGAGCGACCGCCGCCGCCCCAGTTTCGCGTCCCGAACTTCGCGGAGTACGTGAAGTCGCCGTGGGAGGGCCGTGGCGCGGTGATGAAGGGTTCGTACTTGCCCGAGCGGGCGTCCTTGTTCTGGATGACCATCCCGATTGGCGTGCCGGTCGTGTAGCCGTCCTGTACGCCGCTGTGGATGCGCACCTCGTCGGGTTCGCCGCGGCTGGTCGTGATCATCGACTGGCCCGGCTTGCGCCGGTCCAGGTCGCCCTGAATGTCCGTCTCTTCCAGTTCGAGACCGGCGGGACAGCCCGAGACGACGACGCCCATCGCGTCGCCGTGGCTCTCGCCGTAGGTCGTCACCTGGAACAGACGACCGAATCGGTTACCGTTCATGGTCGTCCAGTTCGGCCCCGAGGTCATAAAGCACGTCGAAGAATCCCGGGAAGGAGACGTCGACGTGATCCGATCCCTCGACGGTGGTCGTCCCGTCCGCGACGAGGCCCGCGATGGCGAGCGACATGACGATCCGGTGGTCGTCGTGACCCGCCACCGCCGCCCCCCGGAGGTCGCTCTCGCCGCCGTGGATCGTCAGGACGTCCTCCTCCTCGGTCACCGTGGCGCCCAGTTTCTCCAGTTCCGTCGCCATCGCGCGCACCCGGTCGGTCTCTTTCAACCGGACGTGCTCGCAGTTGACGATCCGCGTGTCGCCGTCCGCGACGGCGCCGAGGACCGCGATGGTGGGCAGGAGATCCGGCGTGTCGCCCACGTCCACCTCGACGCCCGAGAGGTCGCTCCGGCGGACCGTAATCTCGCCCGCCTCGCGGTCCCACGAGATGTCGGCACCCATGCGCTCCAGTACGTCCACGATGGCGCTGTCGCCCTGGGCACTCGGATACGCGCCCCCGACGACGACGCCCTCGTCGTCGCCGGCGATGGCGCCCGCCGCCAGCAGATACGACATCGACGAGAAGTCGCCGGGAACTGGGTAGGGGTCGTCCCGTTCGTATCGCTGGCCGCCCGGCACCCGGTAGCCCGCCGCCGTCTCCTCGGCCTCGATCCCGAACGCGTCCAGCACTTCGAGCGTGATGTCGACGTACGGCGCCGACTTCAGTTCGGTTTCGAGGTCGATTTCGACCCCCTCCTCCGTTACAGCCCCCGCCATCAACAGCGCGGTGATGTACTGCGAGGAGACGTCGCCGGGGATCGACACCGTGCCGCCCCCGACGTGGCCGCCGATCACCAGCGGCGCCTGCCCGTTCCCGCGCGTGCTCTCCGCCCGCCCGTCCAGTTGCCCGATGGCGTCCAACAGCGGCCCCTGCGGTCGCGACCGGAGCGAGTCGTCGCCCGTCAGCACCGTCAGCCCGTCCGCGAGCGCCGCACACGCCGTGACGATGCGCGTGGTCGTCCCGCTGTTCGCGCAGTCGATCACGTCGTCGGGGACGCCCGGCCGGCCGGCGAAGCCGGTCACGTTCAGATCGCCGTCCGTGCGGTCGATCCGTCCGCCGAAGGCCTCGACCGACCGCATCGTCGCCCGCGTGTCGGCGCTCACCAGCGGATCGGCGACGACCGCGCCGTCGCTGTACCCCGCCGCGAGGATCGCCCGGTGCGTGTAGCTCTTCGACGGCGGCGCGCGCGCCCGTCCCCCGACCCGTGATCGGGTGATGTCCACGTCCATAGGAGAAGGGTCGGGCGGCCGCCGTATCAGCGTACCGAACCCGACCCCGCGTCGAGTGCCGGTGTCGGTGCGCTGATACCGAATGGTAACACGTCTCGCGGATCGTCGAGTGACTCTCCGTGCGGTCGTTCGGCGTCGGGATACTGGAGGCGTCGTTCCCGACGACCCGAACGACGGCCGAGTGGGTGACACGGCGACGGAGTCGTCGCGGAGCCATTGATTTCGTGACACGGAGCGCCGGTCGAAATCCCCAAGCGGTTAGGTGCTTGCGACGCCTTGTCACGGTATCACCATGTCCGACGAGACGTCGCGAATCGTGCTCGTCGCCGTCCCCGAACGGCTCGAGGGACGGTTAGCGTCCACGCTTCGCGACGCGGGTCTCGCCGTCACCTCCGTCGATTCGGCGGCCGACTGTCTCCGTCTCGTCGCCCGGGAGTCGGCCGACGGCGTGGTCAGCGGCTACGCCCTCCCCGATCTGGACGGCGTCCGCCTGTTACGGTCGATCCGCGTCTCCCATCCGGGGCTCCCGTTCGTCCTGATCCTCGAATCGGCGTCGTCGACGGTCGCCAGCGAGGCGGTCGACGCCGGCGTGAGCGGCTACGTCCCGGCCGACGCCGACGAAGAGACGATCCTCGCCCGACTCCGGGCCGCCCTCGACCGGGACGCGCCGTGGTTCACGGACGAACACCAGCGACGGTACCGCCACCTGATCGAGATGGCGCCGGTCCCGATCAACCTCTTCGACGACGCCGGCGAGGCGATCTGGTGTAACGACGCCACCCTCGACCTCCTCGGACTGGACGGCCGTGACGAACTCGTCGGTCGCTCCATCTTCGAGTTCGTCCACCCGGACGACCACGCCCTCGCGCGGCGGGAACTCGCGGCGGTCATCGAACGCAAGGAGTCCGTCGGACCGACGCAGATGCGACTCCGGCGCCCCGACGGCGAGGTGCGATACGTGCAGGTGTCGACGGCCGTTGGCCGGTTCCTCGGCAAGGACATCGGGCAGGCCGTCGTCGTCGACGTCACGCCGCTCCGCGAGGCGCAGAACGCCCTCCGGGCCGAACGCCAGTTCGTCGAGGAGGCGCTGGATACGCTCCAGGACGTGTTCTACGTCGTCGACGCCGACGGCGACCTCCTGCGGTGGAACGAGGCAGCGACCGAGGTCACCGGCTACGACGACGGCGAGTTGGCGTCGATGAACGTCACGGCGCTCTTCGCCGAGGCGGACGTGCCGCGGGTGCGAGCCTCCCTCGAGACGGCCGTCGACGAGGGGTCGGACACCGTCGAGGCGACGCTCGTGACCAAGCACGGCCACACCTGCCCGTACGAGTTCCGCGGCCGACGGCTGGACGGCGGCGACGACGGACCCAGGGTGGTCGGCATCGGGCGCGACGTCTCCGGGCGGAAAGAGCGCAAGCGGCAGTTGAAGGCGCTCGAACAGTGGCTCCGCCACAACATCCGCAACGACGTGAACGTCATCCGCGGCACCGCCGAGAACGTCCGCGAGGGGCGGATCGAGGACGTCGACGAGGGCGTCCGCCGGATCGAACGCTACGCCGACCACCTCCTCGAACAGGCGGACCGGGAGCGCCGGATCGTCGAGATACTGACGACGCCAGCCGATCCCGCCCCGCTCGACCTCGCGGCTCTCGTCGAACGGCGGGTGGCCGCGCTCCGGGAACGCTACCCGGACGCCGACATCGAACTCGTGCGAGCCGATCCGGTCGTCGTGACCGCGATTCCGGACGTCACCGCGGCCGTCGACGAACTCGTCGAGAACGCGGTCGAACACGCCGAGAGCGAGACGCCGACGGTCTGCCTCTCGGTCGTCGACGACGGGGCGCGCGGACTCGTGTGCGTCGCCGACGACGGGCCGGGCATCCCCGACATCGAGCGGAACATCTTACGGCTCGACCGCGAAATCGACCAGCTCCACCACGGCTCGGGGCTGGGACTGCTCTTCGTCTACTGGGTGACCCGGCTCTCCGGCGGCGACGTGACCGTCGACGAGTCCGACGACGGCAGTACCGTCACGCTTGCGTTTCCGACGACCCAGCGGGTGTGATCGGCGTCGACCCCTCACCGCGTCGGCTCCGTGACCCGCACTTACTAAAGGACCACGTCGAGTAGGGTGTCTATGTTCGAGAAGTCCACGTGGATCAAACTCCCGCGGAACGTGGTCGTGGGTCACGGCGTCCTCGCGGACCTCGGCGACGTCGTCGACGACCTCTCCGTCGTCGGCCGGCCGCTGGTCGTGACGAGTCCGTCGCCGGACCGACTCGTCGGCGACCGGGTTCGTGCCCAACTCGGGAACGACCCCGCGACGGTCTCCGTCGAGAAAGCGGGCTTCGACGCCGTCGAACGCGTCGTCGAGGCCGCCGAAGACGAAGGGACGACGTACCTCGTCGGCCTCGGCGGCGGCAAACCCATCGACACGGCGAAGATGGCGGCCGACCGCCTCGGCTTCGGCTTCGTCTCCGTCCCCACCGCCGCCAGCCACGACGGCATCGTCAGCGGCCGTTCCTCGATCCCCGAGGGCGACACCCGCCACAGCGTCGCCGCCGACCCACCGCTCGCCGTCGTCGCCGACACCGAGGTCATCGCGGCCGCGCCGTGGGAACTCACCACCGCCGGCTGTGCCGACATCGTCTCCAACTACACCGCCGTCGAGGACTGGCAACTCGCCCACCGCCTGCAGAACGTCGAGTACTCCGAGTACGCGGGCGCGCTCTCCCGCATGACCGCCGAGATGCTCGTCGAGAACGCCAGTTCGATCAAACAGGGGTTAGAGGAGTCGGCGTGGGTCGTCGTGAAGGCGCTCGTCTCCTCCGGCGTCGCCATGTCCATCGCGGGGTCGTCGCGCCCCGCCAGCGGCGCCGAACACCTCTTCTCGCACCGCCTCGACCGCATCGCGCCCGGCCGCGCACTCCACGGCCACCAGGTCGGCGTCGGCTCCATCCTCGTCGCCTACCTCCACGAGGGCGAGAAGGGGATGTGGCGGAACATCCGCGACGCCCTCTCGGTCATCGGCGCGCCGACGACCGCCGCCGAACTCGGCTTCGACGACGAGACGGTGATCGAGGCGCTGACGACCGCCCACCGCATCCGCGACCGCTACACCATCCTCGGCAACGGCATCAGCGAGGCGGCGGCCCGCGAAGCCGCGACGGTGACCGGCGTCATCTGACCGAGAACGGAAGAGGCAAGCCGGTGCGGTCCAACCCCCCGCTATGGCAACGGCTAGCGCCAGCGGCCCGGTCAAGGAACACCCCGCCGCCGTCACGGCCGTCCTCTCCGTCGTCGGCTACACGCTCGTCGTCGGCACCTTCCTCGGGGTGGTTCCCGGATCGATCTTTCCCGACCTCTCGCTCGAACAGGTGAACCGCCTCTCCGACGCCATCGCGGTCATCAACACGCTCGCGACGCTCTCCCTGATCGCGGGCTGGCGGTGGATCCGCCGCGACGAGGTGAAAAAACACGCCACCGCCATGGCTACCGCCTTCGGCCTCATCCTCGTCTTCCTCGTCCTCTACCTGACGAAGATCGGCGGCGGCGGGACGAAGGAGTTCGTCGGCCCGCAACTCGTCTACTACGCCTACCTCGCGATGCTCGCCATCCACGTTATCCTCTCCATCGTCTCCGTCCCCGTCGTCCTCTACGCCATCGTCCTCGGCGTGACCCACACGCCGGCGGAACTCCGCGACACCGCCCACGCCCGCGTCGGGCGCATCGCCGCCGGCGCGTGGATTCTCTCGCTCTCGCTCGGCGTCGTCACCTACCTCCTCCTCAACCACATCTATAGCTGGGAGTTCGTCGAGGCGGCTATCGTCGTCTACGGCTAGCCGTCGTCCCGTCCTAGTCCCACTCCCCTCGAACCACCAGCGTCGGTACGTCCGTCGCCCGGACGACGCGCTCCGTGACGCTCCCGACCAGATACCGGTCCAGCCCGCGCCGGCCGTGGGTGCCCATCACGATCAGGTCGACCTCGTGGTCGTCGGCGTAGTGGACGATGGCGTCCTCGGCGAGGCCCTCGACGACGGCCGTCGTCACGTCGACGCCCCGTTCTTCCGCCCGTTCTTCGACGGCCGCCGTCGCCGCCTCACCCTCCTCCTGGAGCGCGTCGCGAAGCGCGTCGAGACCGAGTCCCGGCGCCTCGTGGGCGATGCCGTCGGTGTCGACGACGTACAGCGCGTGGACCGTCGCGTCGAAACGGTCGGCGATTTCCAGTGCGTGTTCGGTCGCCGCGGCCGCCGGATCGCTCCCGTCGGTCGGCACCAGAATGCGGTCGTACATGGAGTCCCGTTCGCACCCGCATCCCTCAAGTCTCACGGCGGTTCCCGACCGCCGAGAACGCGCCGCCCGCCGACAGCGGGGCTTTTTGTCCACCCCTCTCGTGGTCCGGCGTGTGCGCGTCGCGTTCGTCTCGATGACGACGGCCCATCACGGGGACGACTGGTACGCCCACCGGATGCGAGCGGTCGCCGAGCGACTGGCGGCCCGCGGCCACGACGTGACGATCTGTTGTGCGCAGTGGTGGGAGGGCGACCACCCCTCCTTCGACTTCGAGGGCGTCACCTACCGCCGGGTGACGGCCGACCTCGCGCCGCGGGCGTTCGTCACCAGACTCCCCTTCGTCCTCAACAGCGTCCGTCCCGAGGTGGTCCACGTCGCCACGCGACCACACCTCGCGGTCCCCGCCGCGAAGGCGGCCGCCCGCCTGCGTCGCACGCCCGTCGTCGGCGAGTGGTGGGCGCGCCCGGCCGACGAGACGCCGCCGTGGCGTCGCCGCTGGGCCGCCCGCTCGCCCGACCGCGTGCTCGTCCCCTCCCGCACCGTCGGGACGAGGGTTCGGGAGTGGGGCGCCGACGGCGACGCCGTCGACGTGATCCCCGACAGCGTCGACGTGGCGGGCATCCGGAGTGCGCCCGTCGATCCCCGCGCCGATATCGTCTACGCCCGCTCGCTCGACGAACACGCCAACGTCGAGGAGTTCCTGCTGGCGCTGGCGGAACTCCGGCAACGGGAGTGGCGGGCCGTGGTCGTCGGCGACGGGCCGGCCCGTCCCGACGCCGAACGGACCGCCCGCGACCTCCGGATCGCCGACCGCGTGGACTTTCTCGGCGCCCTCGACCCCGCCGAACAGGTGCCGATCCTCAAGGGGGCGCACGTCTTCGCCCAGACGGCGACGTGGGCGCCGTTCGCGACCAGCCTCCTCCGGGCGCTCGCGTGTGGCTGTGTCGGCGTCGTCGAGTATCAGGCCGAGTCGGCCGCCCACGAACTCGTCGAGGAGGACCCCCGCGGCTCGCTGGTGACCAGCCCCCGAGAACTCGCGGACGAAATCGTCGCCGCGGCGGAACTGGAACGCTGGACGGTCAACGAGGCGTACGCGCCCTACGATCACGAGACGGTTCTCGACCGCTACGTCGACTGTTACGAGACGGTCGTCGACGACTACGGGCTGTTCTGAGACACGCCGTCTCCCCGTTTCGGAACGCTTTTGACCGCGATACGTCCACCACAACCCATGAGCGACGACGTTGCGGCCGAACTCCGCGAGCAGTTCAGGGCGGCATTCGAGGGCGCCGACTTCCCCGTCTCCGACCAGATGGACCTCGTCCCGGCGCTTCCGAACGGGCCGGGCACCCGGTTCGAGGCCGGCGACGTATCCCTCTCCGCGATGGAACTCGCCGCGAAACTCGACGGCCATCAGGAGTTCCCCTACGAGTCGGTCGACGAACTCGTCGACGACGTGATGGCGGCGCTCGAAGCCGAAGGCCTGATCTGAGCGGCCGGGGCAACACGTTTGGTCGCCCCCGACCAACGGCCCGTATGTTCGACATCGAGCGCTACCTCAACGTGCGGAGCGCACACGGCGCCTCGGTCGGCCCGAACGGCGACACGCTCTCCTTTCTCATGGACACCACCGGCGTCCCGCAGGTGTGGACGCTCGACGCCCCCGGCGCGTGGCCGGAACAGCGCACCTTCTTCGACGACCGCGTCACCTTCGCCTCGTGGTCGCCCGAACGTCACGAACTGATCGTCGGCCGTGACCGCGGCGGCGACGAGAAGGAGACGCTCTACCGTCTCGACGCCACCGACGGCTCGATCACCGACCTGACCGAGCATCCCGACGCCAAACACTGGTTCGGCGGGTGGAGTCCCGACGGCGAGCGCTTCGCCTTTGCCTCCAATCGCCGCGACGAATCCGTTTTCGACGTGTACGTGCAGGACCGCGACGCCACCGGCGCCGACGCCGAACGCGTCCACGAGGGCGACGGCTGGTTCTCCGTCGGCGGCTGGGACCCGGACGGTGATCGCCTCCTCGTCACCGAATCGCACTCCAGTTTCGACCAGGACGTGTACGTCGTCGACGTGGAGACGGGGAGTCGCCGCCACCTCACGCCACACGAGGGGACCGTCCGTCACCTCAGCGCCAACTGGGGTCCCGACGGCGAGAACGTCTACCTCGTCACCGACCGCGACACCGACACCCTCCAGCTCTCCTACGTCGACCTCGCGACCGACGAGCTATCGGCCGTCGAGCCCGCAGACGGGGGCGACGAGGCCACGGCCCTCGCCGACGACGCGTGGAACGTCGACGGCGTCGCGGTCGATCAGGACTCCAGACGACTGGTCTACTCCCGCAACGTCGACGGCTACACCCAAATCGCCGTCGGCGAACTCGTCGCGCCCGGCCGTCTGGACCACTTCCCGACCCCCGATCTCCCGCCCTGCGTCGCCGGCGGCATCAGCTTCGGCCCCGACGGCGACCGCTTCGCCCTCACCGTCACCCGGAGCGACGACACCGCCAACGTCTACGTCGTCGACGTGACGAGCGGTGACGTCGAACGCTGGACCCGTGCCTCCACCGCGGGCATCCCCCGAGACTCCTTCGTCGCCCCGGAACTCGTCCGCTACCCCTCCTTCGACGGCCGGGAGATTCCGGCCTTCTTCTCCCTGCCCGAGACGGACACCGGCCACGGCGAGACGCCCGTCGTCGTCGACGTCCACGGCGGTCCAGAGTCACAGCGCCGACCCTCCTTCGGCCGGGTGAAACAGTACCTCCTCTCGCGTGGCTACGCCGTCTTCGAGCCGAACGTCCGCGGATCGACGGGCTACGGCAAGGCCTACACTCACCTCGACGACGTGGAGAATCGGATGGATTCGGTGGCCGATCTGAAAGCCGGCGTCGACTGGCTCCACGACCACCCGGCCGTCGACCCCGACCGCATCGCCGTCATGGGCGCCTCCTACGGCGGGTTCATGACCCTCGCCGCGATGACGGCCTACCCCGACTGCTGGGCGGCCGGCGTCGACATCGTCGGCATCGCCAACTTCGTCACGTTCCTCGAAAATACGGGCGACTGGCGGCGTCAACTCCGCGAGGCCGAGTACGGCTCTCTCGACGAGGACCGCGAGATGCTCGAATCCATCAGCCCCATCAACCACGTCGACGAGATTGCCGCACCCCTCTTCGTCCTCCACGGCGAGAACGACCCGCGGGTGCCGGTGAGCGAGGCCCACCGCATCGTCGAGGGTGCACGCGAGGCGGGCGTCCCCGTCCGCGAACTGATCTTCGAGGACGAGGGCCACGGCTTCACGAAACTCGAAAACAGGATCGAAGCCTACGCCGCCATCGTCGAGTTCCTCGATACGCATCTGGCGGCCGAGTAGGGGTCGACCCTACGTCGCCCGCTGGTCGTCGGGGTTCTCGGCGCGGTTGTGGACGGTGTTCGCCTCGCCCTCGCGTCGGCGGGGGTCGGCCATCTCCGCGACGGCTTTGGTCGACATTCCGCCACCTCCCTCTTCTTCCTCCTCTTCGGCTT
>Ga0207797_1002484_pt1 | contig 12769 bp, 12 predicted proteins | sample PRCRCaboRojoPR_6_FD_187275 | JGI IMG/M metagenome (GOLD analysis project Ga0207797, IMG submission 187275) | Marine sediment microbial community from Cabo Rojo, Puerto Rico - PR CR 10% Liquid 1 (SPAdes) | ecosystem: Environmental > Aquatic > Marine > Coastal > Sediment | place: Cabo Rojo, Puerto... | reverse complement strand
TACGGCAACATCCGCATCGCCGATTTATTCCTTGAGCTGCTCCATCGGCCGGAGCTGCAGCGCCTCCACGGCATCCGACAGCTTGGTCTCACCTACCTCGTCTACCCCGGAGCCAATCACACCAGGCTGGAGCACTCGCTGGGCACCTGCCACGTCGCCAGACGGATGGCCGCCTCCCTCGACCTCGGCCGGCAAGAGCAAAAAAACGTCGGCGTTGCAGCCCTGCTCCACGACATCGGACACGGGCCGTTCAGCCACACGCTGGAACGCCTGCTCCACCAGGCAACCGGAGACGACCACATGGAGCTCACCCGGGAAATGATCGCCGGGCAGCGAACCCTGGACGACATCGACGCCGAGCCACTGCCGGCCTTGCTCCGGCAGCACGACATCAACCCGGCGGACATCGTCGCCATCCTGTCCGGACAACGCGACCACCTCTCCGACATCATCCACGGCCCCATCGACGCAGATCAGATAGACTACCTGCGGCGAGATGCCCATTACACCGGCGTGGCATACGGCGTCATCGACTTCGACCGGCTCGTGCAGACCATGACCCTGCACGACGGCCACGTCATGGTACACAAAAAAGGGGTCAGCGCCCTGGAAAGCATGCTGGTCGCCCGGTCGCTCATGTACTCGTCCGTCTACCTGCACAAGACGGTGCGCATCGCCGAGCTCATGCTCCTCCGGGCCGTCGAGCACGCCATGCCGTTCGATTTTTCCCCGCTGACCGACGGAGAGCTGCTCCACCGGCTCCGGCGGGAAGGCACCTTTCAGCGTGATATCGTCCGACGCGTCAAATACCGGCGGCTGTTCAAGAGCGCTTTCCGCCGCGACCTGGCAGATATGAACCCGGAGGAACGACGCCATCTCGCCGAGCTCGACACCGAGGCGGCTGAGCAGTCCATCGCCGAAAAAGCCGACCTCGACAGGGGCTACGTCATCGTGGACGTGCCCGGCAGAGACGTCCTGCTCAGCGAGCCACGCCTCAAGCAGATGGACGTTCCCATCCTGGACGACGGCAGCGCCGCCCCGCTCAGCGACTACACGCCCCTGGTCAACGCGCTCCAGCTTCGCGGGGTCACCGACTGGGGCGTCATGGTCATCTGCCCCGAAGACGCTCGCTCCAGGGTGGCAGGGATAGCACCAGGGGTGCTGCTCGGATAGCTGGCCCGCTGCATTGTCTTTTCCGGATATCGGAGCCCGTCATGTGCCGCCGGAGTATACCGAGGGGCTGCCCCCGCTCCCGGCATATGCCCTCTGGGTCACTGCTTGTTCTGCCCTCGGCTCAGCGCTGGCACCATCTGAGATATCCATCCGGCTACCGTCCGTGCACGGCGACCCGGTCGCCTCGCGCTACCCGGAGCGTCTGCTGCGCGTTTCCGTTGCGCCGGGCTATCTCGAGCAATCCGGCGCTGGACACGGTGAGCAACAGTTCCTGCTTGTCTGCATGGCCGTAGCTGGGGACAAACGGCAGGTCATGCCGGCTGCCGGCCACGGTCACGGCAACGGTGTCGCCATACGAGGCGGAGATGCCCCCCGGCCGCAGGCTGGTGATGAGGTTGCCGAAATGGTCGATGTAGACAACGACGCCGTTCTCTGCATCTGACGCTTCTCCGAAGTCCAGGGTTTCGTAGTCGCTGCAGGATACGCCGACCTCGCCTGGCGGTACGCCCTGGAGCAGGTGTGCTGCCACCGGCGCAAAAATGTCACGGCCGTGGAACGTCGGCGCTACCTCGTCCGCCGTGTACCCCTCGGCGGTTATCTCGAATACCCGTCTGAGGCCGAGCTCATGGGCTGCCGGGATGAGCACGCCGTTGTCCGGCCCGACAAGGCAGCCATGCTCGCATACGGCGATGACGGCTCTGCGGGTGGTGCCAACGCCGGGGTCGACGACGGCGACGTGCACCGCGTTGTCGAACTGTCGGGCCGCGGCGTAGAGCACGAATGCGCCCTCCAGGATGTCCTGCGGCGCAACATTGTGGGCGACGTCCACGATGGCAGCCCCGGGTGCGATGGACAGGATGCGTCCCTTCATCTGGGCGGCATACCGCCAGCCGATGTCGGTGGTCAGCGTCACGGTGTTCATGCCACCACCCCGTCCAGCCAGGCGAGATAACCGGCGCTGCCGTCGCCGACCGGCAGCATCAGCACCTCGGGCACGTCGTAGCTGTGCAGCTCCAGGATGCGGTCGCGGAGCGCCGGCCAGTGCTCCCGCGTGGTTTTCATGACCAGCAGGGTTTCCTTTGCCTCCTCCACGTCATCCTGCCAGGCGAACAGCGACGTCACCCCGGCCAGGTTGGCGCAGGCGATGAGACGCTCGTCGAGCAATGCCCGGGCGATGTCCCGGGCTTCCCCCCTGGGGCAGGTGCAGAGAACGACCACGTGTTCCATGGGCTGTACAACCAGGCGGGCTTTAAAACCATGGTGGCATCTTTTTAAGCCGTCGCGGGATACGGGGATATGAAGGACGTGGCCGTGCTGCTGGCATTTATGCTGCTGCTTCCCGCCGTGGCGCTCCCCTATGACATGGGGCAGCCGGCGTCATCGATGGCGTGTCCTCGACCGGCCTGGACAGGTACAGACCCCTATTTCGTGCCCGGGGACATGACGCTGGCGGACGACGGGTTTCACGAGGAACGGATGCTGCACGTCGAAACCTGGTACTACGAGGCACTGTTCGACGGCGACCAGAGCATGGTGTTCATCGTCACCGTGCTGTCTCGCTCCGACGGCCGCACCGGGATGGCCATGGCCGGGCTGTACCTGTACCGCCATGGGCGCCTCGTCGCCGCGGAACGGCTGATAACGGCTTCGTTTACGGCATCATTTGACCGTCCGTCCGTCGTGCTGCGGGACCAGCACATGGTGGACGGATACCATGGCCGGGAGGGCCATCTGGTCTACGACCTCCGGTTCGAGCACAACGGCACCGGCATCGCCCTCCACTGTGTCAACCAGACCAGGGGATGGATGGGCGACATGGGGCGGGGATGGTGGCTGGCGGTCCCCGAGCTGCAGGTCACGGGCATCGTCACCATGGACGGCCAGAGCCATACCGTAACGGGAACGGGCTACCACGACCACAACGTGTTCTCTCTGCTGAACCCGCTGCTGGAACACGGCTACCTGGACGGCAAAATGACCTCCGAGCATTTCTCGCTGGTCTGGGGCCACATCCTGGAACGCCGCACCCGGGCGCACAGCTTCGCCGTGGTCAGCGAAAACGGCGACTACCATCCCCTCGGCCCCGACGACGTGGACCTCACGTTTTCCTCATACGTATGGGACAACGGCAGCCGGATACCCACCGTCTGCACCCTCATCATACACGATGTGGAGCACGATATCACGGGCACGATATGGATGAACGCGACCACGATGCACCACATCCGGCTGCCATTGCTCCGCTACTGGCGCTACCACGTCAGGGTGACCGGATGGCTCAGCAGCCCGACACATCACGAGGCAATCGACGCACGGGGCATGATGGAATACATGCGGTACTAAAAAAATGATATAAGCTTTATACCGGCAGCCCTATATCCCGGTGGATGGGATTCGACACAAAAACCTGCGTTATACCGCCGGGCACCCGGTTCGACGGCGGCACCATCAAGCTTGAAGGAGACGCGGTCATCGGCAACAACTGCACCGTCGACCACGTCATCGCGGCGGAGCGCTGCTTCATCGGCGAGCGCACCACGACGGGGTCGCTCTCTGCGGCCGGCGACGTCCGCATCGACCATTTCTCCACGGTCAACGGCGACGTGCTCTGCGGCGGCGACGCCTACATCGGCGAGGGCTGCACCATCGACGGGGTGCTCCGATTGCGGGGCGACCTCGACGTCGGGGACAACGTCAAGATACGGGACGGATTCGAGGCCCAGGGCTGGATACACATCCGGAACCCGCTGCCCATGGTCATCTACGTCCTGCTCTACCTGTTCGAGCTCATGAAACGGGGGCACAGCGACGAGGTCGAGCGTATCCTCAAGGAATACGAGGCGGAGGGTGCCGTTATCTCCATCGCCGACCACTACCTGTTTCTTCCCCACGGGTCCACCCTGACGCCCGACGGGGGCACCATCGCCGGCGGGCTGCACATCCATGAGAGCTGCCATATCGCGGGCAACATGACAGCCAAGGGCGACATCGCCGTCGAGGACGGCTGCGTGGTCGCCGGCTCGCTGCACACAGACGGCGCTGTATGCATCGGCGACGACGTCCGGGTTGAGGGCAGCATCTCCGGCAGCAATGTCCAGGTTGGCGCTGCCACCATCGCCGGCGGCATCGACGCTACAACGGTTGCGCTCTCGCCGGCGGCATCGGTCACCGGGAAAATACGGGCCGGGGACGGCGTGGTGTTCGCCGACGGAACCAGGCAAAAAATGGATGAAGCGGTGGAGCGATTCGAGGAGGAGGTGGACGTCGTGGACGGCGTCTCCGAGCTCCTGTAGTCAGTATTCGAGCCCCCGTCGCGCTTCGCCGCCCTCGTCATAGCGGTGTTTTATCTTTTCCATACGGGTGGCGACGTCGGCTTTCTCGATAAACGACGCCGGGGCATCGCGCCCCGTCAGAACAATATGGGTCGCCCCGCGTTTTTCGACCAGCCTGAGCACCGCTTCTGGGGTGAGCAATCCGAGCGATACGGCGACGTTGACCTCGTCCAAAACGAGCAGGAACGGCTGCCGGGCCAGCGCCCGTTCGGCGGCCTGGAGCCCCTGCCGGGCGAGCTTTTGATCCCGGTCGGTGGGCTCTTTGACAAAGTCGGGCCTGCCGTATTGCTCGACGTTCAAAAACGATAGGCTGGTTTCGCCGTAGTCGCCTTTTTTGAGGAACTGGATGACCGCGATGGGCCTGCCGGTGCCGGCTGCGCGGGCGGCGAGGCCGAGGGCTGCCGTGGTTTTCCCCTGGCCGTCGCCGGTGTAGACGTAGACAAGGCCGGCCGTGTTCATCTGCCCCGTTTCAGCCCAGGGTGTCCTCGGTCATGATGGTCAGGGACTTCGGTACCTTGGAGAGCTCTCCCTTCCGTCTGCCGACGAGGACGTTGACGTTGTTGTCGGCGGCGATGTCGACCAGGCGCTGGGTGATGATGCCGTCGAAGATGACGGTGTGGGCTTTCTTGTTTGCGAGCGTGTCAACCAGCTTGTCGACGCCGATGCTGTCGATTTCCTTGCCGTTGCTGTCGAGCAGTTTTGCCTGGTTGTTTTCTTTGACGCCTTCGAGGATTTCCTTGTACTGCTGCTGGTCCTTGTTGAGCTTTTTCCCCTTTTGCTTTGTTTCTTTCTTCGCTTCCTTTTTTTGGCGGCCTTTTTTGTTGTTGCCGCCTTTGTTGTTGCCGGTGTCGGGTTTCGTCATGCCGTGGCTGTCCATGTACTGCTCCATGGGGATCTTGTTTTTCAGGGATTTCATGATGAGCTTGTAGGGGAGCTCCTCGACCTCCCTGGTTTTTGGTGCCTGGGCCACGAAGTCGATGTCGGCTACCTGCAGCAGCTCCTTCAGGATGAGCTTGCCGCCCCGGTCGCCGTCGACGAACGCCGTGGCGATTTTTTCGTTGCACAGGCCGGCGATGCTCTTGGGTATGCTCGTGCCTTCGACGGAGATGGCGTTTTTGATGCCGTGTCTCAGCAGGTTGAGCACGTCGTTGCGTCCTTCGACGATGATGACCGCGTCGCTTTTGCCGACGTGGGGGCCGGCGGGCAGATGTTCCTTGCCGAAGTACTCGATTTCTTCGACCTGGACGGACTGCCGGATGGTCTCGGCCATGTCCTCTATTTCCTCTTTGCTTTCGCTGATGATGCTGGTTACGATCTCCTTGGCTCGCTCAATGACCTGTTTCCGCTTGGAGACGCGGACGTCTTCCACCTGGTCGATGGATATCTCGGCGGTGCAGGGGCCGATGCGGTCAACCGATTCGATGGCCGCGGCGATGATGGCGGTTTCCACCTTTTCCAGGGCGGAGGTGAGCTCCAGCGTTCCCTCGCTTTTGCCCTTTTTCTGGTGGATGTCCACCTCGATGCGCCCGATGCGGGCCGATTTCTGCAGGTCTCGCAGGTCGAGGTCCTCTCCGATGAGTCCCTCCGTCTGTCCGAAGATGGCGCCGATGACGTCTGATTTTTCGACGGCTCCGTCTACCTTTATTTGTGCTTTAATTAGATATTTTGCTGATGATGGATCCATAGACATATGTATCACTTCCTTACAATTAGCACACCATGCAGGTGCTCCTACACGACAGGGGGTAAAGGAGGAAAGATATGAACATGATGCACTAATTTCCGTGTTATTATACAACCATCATATTAAAATCTTGCGGCATCGCTGCCCTCGATATGGCTCTGCTCCAGGTCGGATATGAGTAAACGCTAAATAACATTTCTCTTTTATCCGTCCGTTGAGCTACCATGAGCGACGAGGAATCAGACGGCGAGCGCATATTCATCGGCGTGGCCTGGCCCTACGCCAACGGGCCATTGCACCTGGGCACCGTGGTGGGCTGCCTGCTGCCCGCGGACATATTCGGGCGCTACCACCGCATGCAGGGCAACCGGGTGCTGATGGTGTCCGGCAGCGACGAGCACGGCACCCCTATCATGCTGAAAGCAGAAAAAGAAGGTGTGACGCCGAAGGACATCGCCGACAGGTACAACCGGCAGCACGTGGACAACATCGACGCGCTGGGCATCGAGCTGGAAAACTTTTCCCGGACCAGCGGCGACTTCCACCGGCAGGTGGTGCAGGATTTTTTCCTCCGGCTCAACGACAACGGGTACATCTATCCTGAAACCATGGAGTCGCCCTACTGCGAGAGCTGCGGGCGCTTCCTGCCTGACCGCTACGTCGAGGGCACCTGCCCCTACTGCGGGGGCCTGGCCCGGGGCGACCAGTGCGATGCCTGCGGGAAAACATTGGAGGCCGGCGAGCTCGTCGACCCGCGCTGCAAGCTCTGCGGCGAAACGCCGGTGATGCGGGAGACCGAGCACCTGTTTTTCGAGCTGTCCGCCTTCCGGCAGGAGCTGCTCGACTGGCTGGAGGACAAGGACTTCTGGCGGGGCAACGTCATCACGTTCACCCGCAACTGGATACGGGAGGGGCTGGAGGACCGGGCGGTAACCCGGGACCTCGAATGGGGTGTCCCCGTGCCCCTGGAGGGCTACGAGCGCAAGCGGCTCTACGTCTGGTTCGAGGCGGTCATGGGCTACCTGTCAGCCAGCCGGGAATGGGCGGAGCAGCAGGGCACGCCCGAGGCATGGCGGGACTGGTGGCAGGATGATGCCCGCCATTACTATTTCCTGGCCAAGGACAACATCCCCTTTCATACCATCATCTGGCCGGCGATGCTGCTGGCGCACGGCGACCTCCGTTTGCCGTATGACGTGCCCGCCAACGAATACCTGACGTTTTCCGGGGAGCAGTTCTCCAAGTCGAAGGGCATCGGAGTCTGGATTCCCGAGGTGCTGGAGCGCTTCGCCCCCGACGCCATCCGCTACTATCTGTCCGTCAACATGCCGGAGAAGCATGACACCGACTGGAACTGGACGGATTTCCAGGCGAAGACCAACAACGAGCTGGTCGGCACCTACGGCAACTATGTGCACCGCGTGCTGACGTTCACCGCCAAGCATTTCGGCGAGATACCGGCAGCCGGCGAGCTCACCGCCGACGACGAAGCATTGCTCGACGCCATCGAGGAGCAGGGCACAGCCATCGGGGAGGCCATCGAAGCGGTGCGGCTCAAGCGGGGCATGAAGGAGCTCATCGGGCTGGCGCAGCGCGGCAACCGGTATCTCAACGACATGGAGCCTTGGAATCTCATCAAGGAGCGGCGGGAGCGATGCGCCACGGTGCTGCACGTCGCCCTCCGGCTGGTCAAAGCCCTGGCCATCTACGCGGCGCCGTATCTGCCGCACGCCGGGCAGCGCATCTGGAGCATGCTCGGGCAACCCGGCAGGGTAAAAGAGCAGCGCTGGGACGCCGCCCTGGACGACGTTGCCCATGCGCGCTTGGAGATGCCGTCGCCGCTGTTCGACACCATCGACGTGGACGACCTGATAGCGGATACATATGAAGACGAAGCGGCGGATGGCTGCGAAACGCTTGACCTCAGGGTGGCGGAGATAACCAGGGTGCGGGAGCATCCCGACGCCGACCGACTGTACGTGTTCGACCTGGATGTCGGCGCGCTGGGCAGCCGGCGCATCGTGGCGGGTATCCGCCCCTGGTATGACGCCGCCGAGCTCGAGGGCCGGCGCATCGTGGTCGTCGCCAACCTGAAACCGGCGGTCATCCGGGGGGTACGGTCGCAGGGAATGCTGCTGGCCGCCGACGACGGCACGCCGTCGCTCCTGGTCGCCAATGGCGAACCCGGGGAAAAGGTGGCCCCGGCGGGCGTGGAGCCCCAGCCGTCCGACGAGGTGGACATCGGGCTGCTGGAGGATCTCGGGCTGGAGGTAAACGAGGACGGAGCAGCGGCCTGCGGGGGACGTGCGCTGCGGGACAGCAACGGCGTGGTCAGGCCGGACCGGGACGTGGCCGCCGGGACGCCCATTCACTGATGGAACGGCGCCGCAAAAACCGTTCCCGTCAGGATAAATATTATATAGAAATGTCCATTATGTGTGCGTAAATAGAATGTCAAATTACAGCACTATCTCTGTTCCAAAAGACCTTCACGACGAGCTGCGAAAAAACGTCAAGGAAAACCCTCGCCTCGGCTACTCGAGCATCGCCGAGTTCTGCAAGGAGGCCATCCGCCTTCACGTCGCCAACATACGCACCGAGCGACGGGAAGCATTTCTGCAGCGCGTCGACCTCGAAGGACTGCTCAAAAAGGTAGACATCGTCTCGACGGTGGAAGGCGGCGAATACCGGCGCATCTTCGAAACCTGCAACGACCCGTCCTTCGTCATCGCAGCCGACGGCAGCATCCTCAACTGCAACCAGCAGCTCATCGACCAGCTCGGATACAACGAAAAAGAAGACCTGCTGGGCAAAGACGTGTCCATCCTGTTCGCCAGCCAGGGGCAGCTCAACGACATCATGACCCAGGCGCAGCAGGACATCGTCCGCGACCGCGACGTCGCCATGAAACGCCGCGACGGCAAAGTGCTGGACTTCCTCCTCAGCGTGGGCACCATCACCGACGACGGCGCCACCCGGTACGTGGGCACCGGCAAAGACATCACCGTGCGCAAGATGGCGGAAGACCGCCTCAAAAAAGAACACCATCTCTTCTCCACCATCCTCCGGGAGGTATACGACTCCATCGTCATCATCCAGAACGGCCGGATACAGTACGCGGCGGGCAAATGCCAGATATCCGGGTACACCGCCGAAGAACTCGAAGGCATGGACTTCCTGGACATACTGACCCCTGAAAGCCAGAAAAAGGCAGAGGAAAACGAGCGCAGACGGATGGAAGGCGACGACATAGCACCCATCCAGCAGTACGAGGTGACCACCCGGGAGGGAGACAAACGGCGGATAGAAACCTCCTCCCAGATGATATCCTTCGAGGGCCAGCCGGCCATCCTCACCGTCGTGCGCGCCGCAGACGACGGCGGCAGTTAAATACCGCCGTCGCATTTTGTTTCCAATGCGGTATGACCTCCACGTCCACACGCATTACTCAAAGGACTGTACCGTGCCGCCCGTCGACATGGCCAGACAGCTCAAAAAACAGGGATACGCCGGCATGGCCATCACCGACCATGACACCGCCGCCGGCGCCCTGAAACCATACGACATCCCCGGCTTTCTCATCGTTCCCGGCATAGAGGTATCCACCACGCAGGGCCATCTCCTCGGGCTGGGCATCACCGCGGACGTCACCAGCCGCGACGTCATCACGGCCATCGACGAGATACACGACCAGGGTGCCGTCGCCGTCGCCGCGCATCCCTTCCGCCGCTCCTCACCCTCCATATCCAGCGTCGAAGGCCTGGACGTGGACGCCGTGGAAACGTTCAACGGACGAAACTTCCCCCGGCAAAACCAGCAGGCGGCAGCGCTCGCCGCCGAATACGGCCTGCCCACCACAGGGGGAAGCGATGCCCACCAGCTCCGGGAGGCAGGCAGCGGCTACACCCTGGCGGACGCGGAAACCGTCGACGACCTGCTCGCCGATATCACCTCGGGAAAAACCAGGGCCGGCGGCACGACGTCGCTGGGGCGGCCGCTCCGCTCCGCGCTGGGTACCCTCAGGCGGTACATGGACCGCGGCTTCCGGCGGGTTTAGCCGTACAATTCGGCTTTTTTCCGGTAAAACGTCCAGCGATGCTCCAGCTCCTCCTTGATCTTGTCCACGTCGCTGTCCGTGAGATTGCGGAACCGTCCCTGCAGACGGAGCCAGTCCTCGATGGGCTTCGCGTCGCGCTCGCCTGCCAGGATCTGCTTCGACGGCGGGTTGAACGACAGCCTGCCGTCCTCGTACTCGTAGAGCAGCCACATCCCGGTTTCCACGGCCAGCCGGGCCATGGTAATGGTCTTGCTCATGTCGAACCGCCAGCCGGGCGGGCAGGGACACAGGATCTCCATGTACTTTGGCCCCCTGGTCTCCTTCGCCTTCAACGTCTTCCGGTAGAGGTCCTCCGGGTCGGCGATGGTCGCCGTCGCCACGTAGGGAATCTCATGGGCCATCGCTATCTCGGCCAGGTTTTTCTGCTGCTCCTTTTTGCCCTTCCAGGTCGTCGTCGTCCAGGCTCCATAGGGCGTGGCGCCGCTCCGCTGGATGCCCGTGTTCGAATACATCTGGTTGTTGTAGCACACGTAGATAAAATCGGTGCCGCGCTCCAGGGCGCCGCTCAGCGCCTGCAGGCCGATGTCGTAGGAGCCGCCGTCGCCCGCCCAGGCCAGCACGGTGATATCGTCCCGCCCCTGTGCCTTCATCGACGCCTCGACGCCCGATGCGCCCGCAGCCGCGGCTTCGAACGCGATGTTCATGGTCGGCACGTCGAACGAGGTCTTCGGGTACAACGACTCGATGACGGCGCTGCACGACGCCGGGACGGTTACGATGGTCTTCTTTCCCAGGGCCTTCAACACGGTGCGCAGCGCGACTGTTATCGGGCAGCCCGGGCAGGACGCGTTGCCCTGCAGTACGTATTCTTCCTTCGGTAGATCCTTCAATGCCATTATTGCACCTCCACGGTGTACCAGCCGGATTTGCCCTGCCCGGCCAGCTCATAGATACGCATGATGTCCTTGTAGGTGACGTCTCGGCCGCCCAGCCCCGCGATGAACGGATGTATCTCGCCGTCAAGGGATGCCTGCATCTCGGTGGCCAGCACGCCGGCCATGCCCAGCGAGATATCCCGGTCGATGACCACCAGCTCCGCATGGTCGGCGATGCGCTGCAACGCCTCCCGGGGAAACGGCCGGAACACGCGCACCCGGGCCAGGCCGGCAGCTACGCCGTTGTCGCGGAGCTCGTCGACCGCCCGATGTGCCTCGGCCCCGATGGCGCCCATGGCCACGATGACCATGTCAGCATCGCTGCAGCGGTACGTGTCAACCAGGCCGTAGGTGTCGCCGATGTCGCCCCAGGCCGTGCCGACCTCCTCGATGACATCCTTGGCGCGCTGCTGCGCCCGGTGCATGTCGTAGCGGACCTCCATGTAATACTCGGGTCCGATGATGTTGCCATGCGTCACCGGGTCGTCCACGTCGAGCTTCCAGCCCGGCTTAAACTCCGGCAGAAAACCGTCGACGGCCTCCTGGTCGGGGACGTCCACGGCCATCGAGGTATGCGACAGGATGAAACCGTCGTAGTTGACCATCACCGGCAGCATGACATCCTCGTGCTCCGCGATGCGATACGCCTGCACCAGGGTGTCAAAGACCTCCTGGTTGCTCGAGCAATAGAACTGCAGCCAGCCCGTATCCCGCTGGGACATCGAATCGTTGCAGTCGCTCCAGATGCTCCAGCCCGGCCCGATGGCCCGGTTGACGTTGACCATCACGACGGGTATGCGAGCCAGCGCCGCCCAGTGCAGCATCTCGTGCATGAGCAGCAGGCCGTGCGACGCCGTGGCCGTAAACGTCCGGGAGCCCGCGGCGCCGGCCCCGATGCAGGCCGCCATCGCCGAATGCTCCGACTCAACCCGGATGAACTGCGTGTCCAGCTCGTCGTTTTCCACGTACTTGGCCAGCCGCTCCACGATGACCGTCTGCGGGGTAATCGGATACGCGGCGATGACATCCGGCCGGGCCATCTTGGCGCCCAGCGCCGCGATGTCGTTCGCCGTGTCAATAACCTTCATTTTTCCTCCCTCCCCATGGTGATAGCGTCAACGGGGCACTCGGTCGCGCAGACACCGCAGCCCTTGCAGAAATCGTAGTCGATACACGGCAGCTCGTTCCGCTCGATGGCGCCCTCCGGGCAGAAAATCCAGCAGCGCCAGCACTTGATACATTTCTCCTCGTCAAGCTCCGGCCGGAACACCCGCCAGCTCCCCGTCTTCCCCATCGCCGCCTTCTCCGGCTTCGATGTCGTGGTCTTCATGACACCTCCACCTCCCGGTAGGCCTGCCCGGCAGCGGCGGCATTGGCTTCGCCGGCGTCGCCCGACCACCGCTGCATGATGGCCTGCTTGATAGCGTCGATGGACAGGCTGTCGATGAGATGGGGCAACGCCCCGAGAATGGCGGTGTTGATGATGGGGATGCCGCCCACCACGATGTCATGGTCGATGGCGATGGCCGTCGCATCGACCGGCAGCACCCGGAACGGCAGGTCGATGTCGCCGGCGCTCCGCGGCGTG
>Ga0207797_1002483_pt1 | contig 12776 bp, 9 predicted proteins | sample PRCRCaboRojoPR_6_FD_187275 | JGI IMG/M metagenome (GOLD analysis project Ga0207797, IMG submission 187275) | Marine sediment microbial community from Cabo Rojo, Puerto Rico - PR CR 10% Liquid 1 (SPAdes) | ecosystem: Environmental > Aquatic > Marine > Coastal > Sediment | place: Cabo Rojo, Puerto... | reverse complement strand
GCGAGCCTCTGTTATGAGGTCACGGACCGTGACGGCGAGGCACGGCGCCAGGCCGGAATTCAGGAGAACCTGCGGTTTGCCAAACGGGCGGCCGGAGAATCGCTCCTGGCGGCTTCCTTTGGCCTCCACGCCTCCCTCACCCTCTCCGACGAGACCCTGGCGGACTGCGCGGCGGCCGTAGCAGCCGAGGAGCTGGACGTGGGCTTCCACGTCCACGCGGCCGAGGGGAAGTCCGATCAAGAGGACGCTCTCCGCAAGAGCGGAAAGCGGGTCATCCACCGCCTGGGCGACGCCGGCATCCTGGGCCCCAAGACCATCGCCGTCCACTGTGTCCACGTCGATGAGAGCGAGATAGCGCGGCTGGCAGAGACCGACACCTGGGTCACCCACCAGCCCCGGTCGAACATGAACAACGCCGTGGGCGTAGCGCCGGTAGAACAGATGATTGAGTCCGGCGTCAACGTCGGACTGGGCAACGACGGCTTCTCGAATCAGATGTTCGCAGAGATGAAAACAGCGTACTTCGTCCACAAGCTGCATCAGAGGGACCCTCGGGCCATGCCCGGCAACCTGATCATGGACATCGCCTACGCCAACAACGCCCGGCTTGCGCAGCGCTTCTGGCCGGAGCAGCGGTTGGGCGAGTTGAGCGAGGGGGCCATGGGCGACCTGGTTTTCGTCGACTATCATCCGACCACGCCTCTGTCCGCCGACAATCTGCCCTGGCACATCCTCTTCGGCTTTGAGGCGTCGATGATCACGGCAACGGTCTGCGCCGGTCGGGTGTTGATGAGGGATCGTGAGCTCTTAACCCTCGACGAGGAGGCGATCACAGCACGGTCCCGGGAGCTGGCGGCCGAGGTCTGGGAGCGACTGTAGGCGTACTGCGCGGACCTAGCTGGTCCGTTGGTCGGCTTTGGGTATAATAGGGTAGATTGGTCTTCAGCTTATGGTCTTTAATCGCCACACTCTAGAACAAGGAGGTTGACTATGTTAGTGAAAGACCGAATGAGCAAGCCCCCCATCACGGTGCGAGAGACCGTCGGTGTGGAGGACGCCCTGCGGCTGATGCATAACGAGGACGTGCGGCGGCTGCCGGTGATTGATAAGCAGGGCAAGATGGTCGGTATCGTGTCGGAGCTCGATCTGCTCAAGGTCTCGCCGTCCCCGGCAACCTCATTGAGCGTCTACGAGATTCCGTATCTGCTCGCCAAAGTAAAGATGACCGATGTGATGACCAAGGACGTCGTCACCGTCGAGGAGGATACCCCCCTCGAGGAGGCGGCGCGTATCATGGCCGACAACAAGATCGGCGGCCTGCCGGTGATGCGGAACGGTAAGGTGGTCGGAATGATAACCGAGACCGACCTCTTCAAGACCTTCCTGGAGATGCTCGGTGGTCGTGAGGAGGGCGTCCGAGTGAGCATGTTCGTCCCTGACGAGGAGGGGATGCTGGCTAAGATCACGGGCAAGATCTCGGAGATGGGCATCAACATCACCGCGTTGAGCACCATCATGGGCGGGGATCCCAGTGAGTATCTCGTCACCATCAGGGTTGAGGAGGACGCTGACGAGGGTGCTCTGGTTGAGGCCCTGACGGCGATGGGTCTGACCCTGGAGGATTCCCGATTCTGCAAACTACCGGGCTGCAGCGAGTAGCTCCTTCTCGCGCGACCTGCTGCGCAGCTGACTAGACGATGAGAGCTCGATACGCTGCCCCTCCCGCGACGGGGAGGGGCAGTCTGTTCGGGCTTCATGGTGGCCCAGGTCCCGGCTTCTGGATGGAGACCCGCCTGCGAGGCCGGTTGGCCCACGGGGGGCTGCTGAGCAAGGAACACACATGTGTCGTTCTAGCCGCCTGATGAGGACTGTGATCCATGGACCCTAGAAGAGCCGGACGGTACGAGCGTATCTACCAACAACTCGAGGACTTGATTGAGGGGAAGTCACCCAGCCTCACCGCGGCTATGGCCACCATCTGTGCCGTTCTGCACCACAAGATGCCCCATCACTTCTGGACCGGGTTCTACTTCACGGCATCCGATGACGAGCTCCACATCGGACCGTATCAGGGCCCTGTCGCCTGCCAGGTCCTGAAGGGCCGGGGCGTCTGTCTGGAGTGCGCGCGTACCGGGCAGCCCGTGGTCGTCCCCGACGTGGAGCGGTTCGCGGGACACATCGCCTGCGATCCCCGTTCGAAGAGCGAGATCGCGCTTCCGGTGTGCGCCCCTTCGTCCGAAGGACCGGGCCGAGTGGCGGCCGTCCTCGACATTGATGCCGCTGAGCTGCGCCAATTCGACGAAGAGGATGTCGAGCCGCTCGAGAGGATCCTCAGCCTGGTCCACCCCTACCTCTAGCGCAATAGCGTTCACGCCCCCTCCACGCTCTCGAGACGGAGGGACGCCAGCCACCCCGGAGTAGTCCTCGACCTGAGTCGCCTCGTGGGATGCCCCGCTCTCCACACCAGCCGTCAACCTGCGTAGGGCATACAGAGGGAGCCCCAACGCCAGCATGGAAACAGCAGCGCGTCTCGCCCTCCCCCGGCCTCGTCCACCACGTCTCCACACTGCCCTGAGACGTCGGGCCTGGGGACGGCCGCGCCAGTTATGGCAGAGGACCACCAAAGGCGCACGGTCCTAGAGGGAGCCGGTCTGGTGCTCCAGCGAGCGAGTCAACTGCGGCGAGAGGAATTGGACAGGGGACTAGACAGCGGCAGTAGCACTGCCAGCAATGCCACTGCCAGCCTCGCGACTACCAGCCGCGCTGCGCCAGGGCTAACGTCAACGAGAGGACGAGGGCCAAGTCCGGGAAGAAGAATGCGTTGTCCACCAGCCCGTGGGCCAGGGCCGCCGCCATGCTTCCCGCCAGGCCTAGCGCCACGATGCGCCGCCGGCGCCCCACGGACCTCCAGAACCCCACCTGAAGGGCAACGCCGGCTCCGACCCCCAGCACACCGAGACGGGTCCAGTGGTCCAGCAGCAGGTTGTGCGCGTGCTCGAGGTTGAACTCCTCCCACCCGGCAGGGAGAACGTAGCGCGTTCGATAGGCCTCCAGGAAGTTGCCCGGGCCGACGCCGAGGAGCGGATGGTCTCGAATCATCCTCACGCTGCTTTCCCACAGTTTCAACCGTAGGAACGTCGTCCCCTCTCCCAGATCCAGAAGCGCCGCGAACCGCGGCAGGCGCATCATCGGTAGCAGGATCACAGCGCCCGCACCGACCACGGCCAGAGCAGCCCATCGATACCGGCCCCCGGCCCACCACCCCATCGCAACGATCGAGGCAGGAATAGCGAGCAGGATCGCCCCTCTTGAGAAGCTGAGCCCGACTGCCGCCGTCAGCAGAGCCAGTCCTGTCAGAGAAACGACCCGACGCCGCCGTCCGCGCCCGAAAAGGGCCCCGACCAGCAAGAAAGGCCAAGCCCGCCCCAGGTAGAGCCCCACGCTATTCGGGGAGTGATACACGCTCTGAAGCCGCTGCAGGCCCCCTTCGGCCGCGGCCAGATTCCGCCCCAGGGCGACTTGCACCAGGCCCACGAGCGCCACCCCCGCGGCACCCAGCAGAAAGGCGTCAATCATTCGCCGCCGCGCGCGACGGTCCAGCGGAGCGAAGCGCACCAGCGCGTAGTACGCCGCCGGGATCAGAAAGACCGATCTCAACTCGAACAGCGCCGCCGCGGTCTCCCGCGCCGCGGCCCCGGCGATGGCAGCGGAGAACACCAGGCCCGCTAATCCCAGATCGATGAGGCTGTACCCTCCACGTATCCCGGAGGCACTGCCCCCCTCAGTCGGAGCCTCGGCCCAAGGACCGGGGAATGCCTCGGCGTCCCACCGCCTGACCAGAACAGCCCCGAGGCAAAGGATAACCATCAACTCCGAAAGACTGAGTGCCCGGTAGAACAGTCCCTCTGGGACCAAGTAGAAGGGGGCAGAAAGAGCAACCAGCGACAGCCCCAGGTCGAGGCGCACGGCGAAGAGAAAGATCAGGACCGGCAGGAGGACGGCGCTCAGAACGGCACAAGAGCCGCCGAGGAACGAGTCCGGCGGTACCCGGGCCCAGCACGCGGCTGCCCCCCAGAGGACGGCGGTCGCGCCCGTCACCACGCCAACCTGCACGCGGGAGGGCCAGCTCCGGAGCCCATCCCTCAAGGCGGCCCAATCGACACGCCGCACGTCGAGGAAGAGGAGGAGGAGCGTCAGAAGACCGGCGATTCCCAGGCCAAGGAGCCTCAGCACCGCACGGTCCCGAACCGGCCTCGGCCCCACTCGCCAGTCGATGATGGGCCATTGGCCGTGCCCTCCCTCCGCCGTCAGTTCAACGGAATGGGCGCCGGGCTCCAGGCCGCTGGCCAGTGAAACCGTGTCCCGCTCCCACGTTTCCCCGTATAGGACGACGTAGGACCTTCCGCTGGCATCCCGCGGGAGGTCATTCGCTGGCTGACCATCCACCGTCACGTATAGGAACCCCCGGTACGGCCCCCGACGGACGGTTACAGCAACACGGGTCCCATCGAATTGGAACGTCCCCTTGTTTCCCGTCTCGGCGCGCGCCGGTGGCGCTCCCGGGTCGACCCCAAGCGGCCCTTTCCGCCAGGCACCTCCATACGAAGCCCACCGGTTGACCGCCGGGTAGCCGCCCACGGGCGCCGCGTTTGGCACTGCAGCAGCCCAGTCCGCGATCTGGTCGTAGACCGGGCGGGGCGATCCGTCAGGAGCTAGAAGGGCAAAGCCCCAGCGTGGATCATCCAGGCCGGTCTCTCCGGTGGCCTCCTCGGGCTGCAGGTTCTCAATGATCAAGGCCCCCATCCAAGGCCACTCCTCCCGGGCCCGATCAAGAAAAGCCACGCTGCGCGCCGCCTGGGTCCCCTCATCCGTCTGGCCCCAGATCGACGGTTTTCCCTCCCAGCCTTCCGGAAGGGCGTTCCAGCCCCAGTGACTGGCCCAAATCGCCTTTCCCTCGTCTCCGCGCTTGACCATCACGTCTCTCAGCAAGAGCACGCGCGACGCATTGAGGACCGATTCGTCCACGCGGCGATCCGCGGGACCGGTGTCGAACCCATAGGGCTTGGCCGCCACAATGTCGAAGTACGGCGCTGCCCCGGCTTCATAGAGCCGGTCGAGGTAGCGGGGCTCGCTCAAGTTCTGGGGCCCGGTCTCCGTCGTCGGTGCCAGACCGGCCAGCAGTATGCGAGCCTGAGGATCCGCCGCCCGAATCGCCTCCGCAGAACGGGACAGCAGGTCGGCGTAGCCGGCCGGATTGACCGGTCCCCCACCCCAGCGAGCGGCCAGGTTCGGCTCGTCCCAGATCTGATAGTGATCGACCTGGTTCCCGTAGCGCTCGGCGAAGGCCCCGGCGAAGGCTGCGAAGACATCCACGTCCGCGAGGGGGGCCGTGGGCTCATCATCCAGCACCGCCACCAGCCTCAGATCGGTGTGGCGACGGAGGGCCTCCATGACCCGGTCCACATCGGACCAGTCGTAGCCCGTCGCCCCATCCTTCGCCTGAATCTGGCTCCAGCGGAAGGTCTGACGAACCCAGACGAACCCGCCGTCCGAAAGGGTGCGTAGGATTGAGGCCAATTCCTCCTCGTCGTAGGCCTTCAGGGCCGCGTTGACGCCCAACGGGGCCACCTGCGCGTCGGCAACGGGCTCGGGGAAACGATCCGGCAGGCCCCGGACCCGTTCGCGGTGGAGTGCGAAAACCCTCCAACCGGCGACAAGGATGGCGCCCAGGAGCGCCGCGAGGATCAAGACTCGTAGCGGGGATCCAAAGCCCTCTGCCGCAGGCTGGAGGAACCCTGGGATGGGAGGGACGGGCGCCCGCCTATTCTCGCGCGCCATCCCGATAGTGGATAGGGGAGAGGTGTCGGGCTAGAGCCAGCGTCAGGATCTGCTCGTAAGCTGACTGACGGTCGAGGTACCCCTTCGTGAGAATGCCGATGGCACCCTGCGCCTGTTTCGTGTTCTCCAGTCCGGTGAGATCGTCCATCGTCGGACCCAGCTCGGCGCCTTGGCGCACGGCGCGGGCGACCAAGGGGGGGAGGAGCATGTTGGCGCCGCCGGCCACGCCCACCGTACCGTCCTCTCGCGCCACGGCACACCACGCGGACGTGAAGACCTGTCCATCGACCTCAACCAGCCCGCCCTCGAGCCCGACGCCCAGGGAAGCGCCGCTGAGCCGCAGAGCGGCCTCGGCCCGGTTCAGGGCTCCCCGCAGCGTCTCCTGGTCACCCCAGGGCTGGCGGGACACGCCACTGTCCACGGAGATACCCTCCACCTTCACGCCGCCGCCGTAGACGCGACTGAGAACGGCTCGCGAGGCGGCTATCTTCACCGGATTCTTGGACCCCACCGCGGCGCTGACGTGTCTTGGAATGCTAACCTCCCGTGTATAGACGAACCTCGACGCCGGGGAGCGCCCATCGTCTCTCGAGATCCATACGCCTCCTCAAGGCCGACGGCACCAAGCCCTCAGGATCTGCATACCAGGCGTGGCTGGAAATCAGCCACACGCGCCGCCGACCGGCGATCAGCTCCTGGAGACGATCCAGGTCCTGCCGGGTCATCTCCGGTTCCAACACGCCGCGATCGAAGAGGTCAACAGGCAGACCGTGCTCAGCCACCTCGGGTCCCGCCCCGCGATTGTACTGTTGGGCCAGGTAATAGTCAAAGGGTATCTGGCCCCAGGAGCTGCTGAACAGGATCGTATCCTCGGGCGCCAGGTGCTCGGCTACCAACGCCGCCGCACCGACCCAATCCTCCTTCACCGGCGCGGCGTAGTAGGCACCCACAGCGGCCCCCTGCACTGCGATCAGAGCGATGATAGGAGCGGCCTGCAACAGCCTTGAGGCCCGCCGCGACTCCACCCTGTCGGTGAGAGCCCGAATGCCAACCGCCAGCATGAGATAGAGGGGGACCGACGTCCAGATCATGGTGTGCTCGGCGAGGATGGGGCGCCAGGCGCTTGCCGCCCACTGCCCCACCAATGGAACGAGGAAGAAAGCCCCGATCCACGCCCGCCCACGGGCTGAGGTGCTGAGGTGCCACAGGCCGTAGAGCGTCGTCCCGGCGAGGACCGTGCTGACCAGGAGGGGCGTCAGCAGTCTCTCGGCAGGGAAGTCCCACAGGAGCACGCCAGCGATGCTCGCCACCGTGGTCAATTCGGGTGCTGGCAGCCAGAAGCGCCGGTAGACGTCGACGGCCTGGACGACGAGGGCCGGGATCCAGGGCGACCAGAGGATCAGGACGGCACCCTGGGCCGCAGCCCATCGGCGCAGCCACCGAGAGTTTGGGCGGCCCCCAGACCGGAGCGCGCCCCCCGGCTCCCGCATCAGCCCATGCTTGCTGCGGCGCCGCACAACAGCCCGCGCGAACACGATCAGATTGGCAGCGACGGGGAAGAAGACAGCGGTGTTATGCGTCCACAGCATGCAGGTCGTGAAGATCACGTAACCCAACCAACCCGGCACAAGGCCAGTTGCCGGCCCCAGTGCCGGTGAGCCATCCCCTCCCCCTTGATCCAAACCCCCACTCTTTCGCCAGAGATGAAGGAAGGCGTACAGCGCCAGGGAGGCGAACAGCGTCAAAAGCGTGTACATGCGCGCCTCCTGGGCGTACCGCACGTGAAGGGGGGAGAGGGCCAGCACCCAGGCGGCGACTGCACCTACCCACGCGCCGCACAGGCGGCGGCCCAGGAGGTAGATGACACCGATGTTGAGCGTCCCGACGAGAGCCGAGAGAGCTCTAACGGCACTTTCTCCACTGCCGCAGACCGAGATCCAGCCGCTGAGCATACTGTAGTAGAGCGGCGGATGGTGATCGACCTCGCGCACCCATCCGAGCATCTCATTGAGCGGCTGTCGCGCCAGCCAGACGCTGAACGCCTCGTCGATCCAGAGCCCGTGGGCCCCGATGCGGTATAGCCGGAGGACCAGCCCCAGGGTCAGAGCTGCCGCCAGTGCCAACCGGCGATAGCCTGCTTCGCCCCACTTGATCGCAGGAGGGCGGTCGCGCGCCAACCCAGGCGCCCTCACCTGGCCCTCCTCCCAGCTTCCCTCAGGAAGCGCAAGGTCGGGCTCCAACGGCCAGGGCCCGGATGGTGATCCATTTGTTCGACTCGCCGGGGGCACCGACGTCGGCCCAAAGCTTGCCTGGGATGCGCTCCAGCGGCCATGCGCCGTCGGCCAGCCGCCTCGCCCTGAGCCAGGTTTTCAGTGGGTCGAGGCGCGGGTCCTCGCCGCACCCAGCGCCGACGAGCACCGTCAGCCAGTGGAGCGGATCTGTGCCCTCAAGTAGCGGAAAGGTCAGCCGGGATCCCTTCGCAGCGGCCTCGTGCGGCGCGGGCAGCCGCGCCAGGAGACGCTCCGCCAGGGCGGCCTGCAAACCATCCAGACGCGCGGTGTCCCCACGATGCGCCTTCGACCCGCTCAGTCTGGCGTTCAGGGCCCAGAGCACCTCGACTCCCCATCGGGAAACCCCTCCATCTTGGCAGTCCGAACGCCGGCGCTGCCGCTCCATCTCTCTGATCAGCCAGCCCCACGTCAATGTGGCCTCGGGCTCGTCGCCGTATCCCAGGCGCTCAAGCGCCCAGAGTAGGCTGGCATTGAGCTCAATCGGCACGTCGCCCGATTCCTTGCTGGCCCGGAATGCACCGTCCTCCCGCTGATTGGCCGCGAAGAGATGCTCCGCAGCCCGCTCCACTCGTCCACAGCGGCCCAGGCCAAGTTGAGCCAGAATCAGGATCTGCCACAAAGTGGCTCGGTAGCGTGGGCTGGCGCCTATGCCCGGATGCATCCAGTAGCCCTGAGGGTACTGGGCCTGGAGGATATCCACCGCCGGTGGCCTACGGGGAATCTCAGCCCGGGCAGCCCGCACCGCGCTCGAATCCTCGCCCTCGCCCAGGAGCTTGGTGAGGGTGAGATACCTCGGGGACGGATCCTCCGGATCGAGGAGCCAGTCCAGCGTGTGGCTGGGGACCGAGCAGGCCCTCAGCTCAGCAGCCATGCCGCGATAGGGTAGCCCCACAGGAGCGTCACCACGGCCCCCGCGACGAGGAAGGGGCCGTAAGGAATGTGGTCCTGGAGGCCCCGGACGCCCGTGATTAGGAGGACGAGGCTCACTACGGCGCCGATGAGAATCGTCAACACGATCGCCTCGATCACCATAGGGAACCCGGTGATGATCCCAATGAAGGCCGCCAGCTTCACGTCGCCTCCGCCCAGGGCCCCGGCGCCGAAGGCGGCCCGGCCGATGACGGCGGCCAGGAAGAAGAAGACCAGTCCAATGCCGCCCCCTATCAGGGCGCTCCACCAGGTAACCCGGGGAACAAAGAAGCTACCGATCAGGCCGAGGAGGATGGCCGGATACGTCACCGCGTTCAGAATCAGGCGGCGCTCGAGATCCGTGATGAGGACCAGGGCGAATATGGCGCTGTAGAGGCCGTAGAAGACGAGCTCGCCCGAGGGCCCAAACGTCACCCAGAGGTAGCCATACGTAAGGCCCAGCCCGATCTCGACGAGCGGTCGTCGCATCTTGATCGGCGCGCCGCAGGCGGCGCACTCGGGCTGTCCCAGCAGATAAGCCAGGAGGCCGAGCCACTGCCACCAGGGCCGCTCGCGACCGCAGTACGGGCAGTGGGGCAGCGTAGGACGCCCGCGACCGGGAAGATCAGATCCCAGCTGATTGACAACGCCACCGACGACAATGCCAACGAAAAATGCAGCGATGACTCCTAGCATGCGGGCTCCTTAAGCGATCCTCGGCACGGCCGGGCTGAGGGCGACATCGCCTCGCACACGTCTCAGTCCGTCCCCGCGATGTTGCAGAGCTGAACCCCCCTCTGTGCGTTGGCATCGTTTGGATCGATCGTCAACGCCGCCTCAAAGAGAGGGTAGGCCTTCTCACACTCGTCCAGGAAATAGTGGGCCAGGCCCAGCGTGTAGAAATAGTCGATGCGCGGACCCTCGACCCACGTCGCCTCCAGCGCCGTCTCCACCCTGCCCCCCTCGAGGGTCAGGGGCCCGGTGTTCAAGGGGCTCCCGGAGAGGGTGTTCACGCCGTCGAACCAGCCCACGTAGGCCTGGTCCGCCCGCGTCTCGGGCATCGCCTCCAGCGTCACCGTGTAGGCGCCGGTGCGCGTGTCGAACACCACCGAGCCTCGGGCGCCCCTCCATCCCCCCTCCTCGCTCTCCGGCGCGAGGGAGGCGCGCAAGGTATCAGGGTTCTCCAGCAAGATCGGTTTGAGGTCTCCCCTCATCACGACGTCTGAAGACGGGCTATCGGGCAGGCCCTGCCGAGGCTCGAGTGAGACCAGGAAACCACGCGCGAGCCGTCGACCGGCCTGTGCGTCCAGCATGATGGCCCGCTCGAGATTCGGGATCGCATCCTCGTAGTTCCGACGGCTCCAGTATGTGAAAGCGAGATAGGCGAAGGCTGCGCCGAAACGTGGATCGGCCTCTGTGGCCTTCAGCAGGTACTCCTGGGCCGTTTCCGGCTCGCCGCGGTCGTAGTAGGCGCGGCCCAGCCGGTAATAGGCCTCAGCGCTGTTGGGATTCACCTCGGCAGCCTTCCTGAAGCTGTCAATCGCGGCATCCTGCTGCCCTAGGGCACTCTGATTCTTCCCGATGGCAACGTAGAGGTAAGAGAGGTTTGGATGGAGCTCCAAGGCCCGACGGTAGGCGTCCAGCGCCCACGTGTAGTTCCCCTGGACCTCCATGACATAGCCGTAGTTGCGGTGTACGTCCACGCTTCCTTCATCCAACTCCAGGGCTTTCTCGGCCTGCGCCGTCGCCTCGGCCCAATTGCCGGCGTCCGCGTACGCCTCGGCCAGGTAGGCATAGGCCTCGGCGTACTCAGGGGCCAACTCGATAGCGTGTTGACAGGCCTCGATGGCCTCTTGTACCTCGCCGTGCCAGTCGTAGGTCATGCCGAGCACGGCCCAGGCCCGCGCGTTGTTCGGCATCCGCTCGACGGCGCGCTCCGCCCACGCCACCGCCTCAATGGTGCGGCCCTCCAACGCCAGCAGCCTTGCCAGGCTGATGTACGGGTCCACGGACTCGACCTGGCGTTCGATGGCGCGTTCGTACAGTGCGATAGACGCCTTGATATCCCCCTCCCAATACAGATCCTCAGCCTCAAAGAGGTAGGAGGCAGCGGTCCGGGTGGGGGTTGGCGTCGGTACGAAGGGGGGCTCGACGTGCTCTTGCCTCACCTGGATCAGGACGTAGATGCCGACGCCGATCAGAATGAGGAGAATGAGCACGCGCCACGGAGAGGAACGGCGTCGTCTCGGTCTTGATCCTAAATACATCGATGTCTCGCTGGCGAAATCTCGCCGACTAATACGAAATGATAACACGTCGAGGGTCCAAGTCAAGGTTGTCGGGTCCAAGCCCCATGGTAGAATCCCCCGGAGTTGGAGCGGGCTTGCAGCAGGCCGTCCGCCTGCTGTCGACCAGCCCTTTGTGGGCCCGATCTGAAGAAGGAGGAGGTCTCTCTTGCGAAACCTGATGGTCACCGGCGGCGCTGGATTCATCGGCTCGAACTTCACCCGGCTGATGTTGGAGAGGTATCCGGACTACCACGTGGTGGTCTACGACAAGCTCACCTACGCGGGAAATCTCGACAACTTGAAGGACGTGGCCGAGGACTTCGGGGACCGGTACGCCTTCGTTCGGGGCGACATCTGCGACGACGACACCGTGCGCGAGACCATCGAGAGTCACGACGTGGATACCATCGTCAATTTCGCCGCCGAGACTCACGTGGATCGTTCCATTATGGAGCCCGACGCGTTCATCAAGACCGACGTCTACGGCACGTACACCCTCCTGGAGGCCGCCCGCGAACTCGGGCTAGAGCGCTACCACCAGATCAGCACGGACGAGGTCTACGGTCACGTGCCCGAGGGATCCTCGAAGGAGTCAGATCCCGTGGCACCCCGCAGCCCCTACGCGGCCAGCAAAGCCAGCGCCGACATGATGGTGAATGCCTACCGCGTGACTTACGGCCTGCCGGTCACCATCACGCGCGGGGCGAACAACATCGGCCCCTATCAGTACCCCGAAAAAGTGGTGCCCCTCTTCGCTACCAACGCGATTGACGATCAACCGCTGCCCCTCTACGGGGACGGGCTGCAGGTGCGCGACTACCACTTCGTGATCGATCACTGCGAGGCCGTCGACCTCGTCCTCCACGAGGGCGAGATCGGAGGCGTCTACAACGTGGGCACCGGCACGGAGATGCCGAATATCGAGATGACGCGCCTGATTCTGGAGATCCTGGGCAAGCCGGAGAGCCTCATCCAGCCGGTGCGGGACCGCGCGGGCCACGACCGCCGGTACTCCATTGACACGGGCCGGATCCGGGCCCTGGGTTGGGAGCCGGCTCATTCATGCGAGGAGGCCATCGCCAAGACCGTCGAGTGGTACGTCGAGAATGAGTGGTGGTGGCGCCCCATAAAGAGCGGCGAACACTATCAAGACTACTACCGGCAGCAGTACGAGGGGCGCGAAGTTGATGTGGGATGACCACGCTGGTGCTAGGTGAAGCGTGAGGTGTTGTCCGCAACGCGTAAACACGTGGTTCGTGATGCCTGAAGCGCAAAGCATAATTCGTAATGCGTAGGGCGCAAGGTGTCGCGCGTGTTCCGTAGTCTGTAATGGGGGCTGCAGGGTGTGCGGTTCACCTTTTGTCTCCTACTATGCAAAACGCTGTTTGATGGCGTGGCGGAGCGGGCCGCCAGCCGTCGTGGGCGGAGAGGTTTGAGAGGATCGATGCGT
>Ga0207797_1002482_pt1 | contig 12779 bp, 22 predicted proteins | sample PRCRCaboRojoPR_6_FD_187275 | JGI IMG/M metagenome (GOLD analysis project Ga0207797, IMG submission 187275) | Marine sediment microbial community from Cabo Rojo, Puerto Rico - PR CR 10% Liquid 1 (SPAdes) | ecosystem: Environmental > Aquatic > Marine > Coastal > Sediment | place: Cabo Rojo, Puerto... | reverse complement strand
CCCGCCGAAAGCCGAGACGGATCGCACGCTGACCATCAACAAGAAAGAGCGCAAGGCGGCCGTCCGCAGCGCACTCGCGGCGACGGCCGACCCCGAGCTCGTCGCGGAGCGGGGACACCGCTTCGACGACGACCTCGAGCTCCCCATCGTGGTGAGCGACGACTTCGAGGACCTGGTGAAGACCCAGGACGTCGTCGCCTTCCTCGAGGCCGTCGGCATCCACGCCGACATCGAGCGCGCGGACGACGGCAAGCAGGTCCGCGCCGGCCAGGGGAAGCTTCGCGGTCGGAAGTACCGCCGCCCCACGTCGGTCCTCTTCGTCACCTCGAGCGAGTCCGGCCCCTCGAAGGCCGCTCGCAACCTCGCCGGGGCCACCGTGGCCACCGGCCGCGAGGTGAACGCGGAGGACCTGGCGCCGGGCGGGGACGCCGGCCGGCTCACGGTGTTCACCGAGAGCGCCCTCGAGGAGGTGGCCGACCGATGAGCGTCATCGATTACCCCCTCGTGACGGAGAAGGCGATGAACGCGATGGACTTCCAGAACAAGCTCCAGTTCGTGGTAGACATGGACGCCACCAAGCCGGAGATCCGCGAGGAGGTCCAGACCCGATACGACGTCGAGGTCGTCGACGTGAACACCATGGTCACGATGCAAGGGACGAAGAAAGCGATCGTAACGCTCGGCGAGGAGGACGACGCACAGGACGTCGCCTCCCGAATCGGGGTGTTCTGAGATGGGACGACGCATCCAGGGACAACGACGCGGTCGCGGCTCGCCCACGTTCCGGGCGCCCTCGCACCGCTACAAGGCCGAACTCGTCCACAAGAAAAGCGAAGACGAGGACATGGTGGCCGGCGAGGTCACCGACATCGAACACGACCCCGCCCGCAGCGCCCCCATCGCCCGGGTGGCCTTCGAGGACGGCGACGAACGGCTCGTCCTCGCGCCGGAAGGCGTGGGCGTGGGCGACCGGATCGAGGTCGGCATCTCCGCCGCCATCGAGCCGGGCAACACGCTCCCGCTGGCCGAGATTCCGGAAGGGGTCCCGATCATCAACGTCGAGGCCCAGCCGGGCGACGGCGGGAAGTACGCCCGCGCGTCGGGCGTGAACGCCGACCTGATCACCCACGAGCGGGACGCTGCCGTCGTGCAGCTCCCGAGCGGGGAGGTCAAGCGGCTCGCCCCGGACTGCCGGGCCACGATCGGCGTGGTCGCCGGCGGCGGCCGGACGGAGAAGCCCTTCGTCAAGGCCGGCAAGAAGTACCACAAGATGAAATCGCGGGGCGGCAAGTGGCCCAAGGTCCGCGGCGTCGCGATGAACGCGGTCGATCACCCGTTCGGTGGCGGTGGCCGACAGCACCCGGGACGCCCGAAGAGCGTCTCCAAGAACGCGCCGCCTGGTCGCAAGGTCGGGGACATCAGCTCCCGGCGGACCGGCCGAGGAGGCAACTGACATGAGCGAACTACGCACCGGCCGCGAAGGAGAGTTCACCTATCGCGGCCACGAACTCGACGAGCTGCAGGACATGAGCCTCGAGGAGGTCGCGGAACTGCTCCCCGCCCGACAGCGGCGAACCATCACCCGTGGCCTCTCGGCCCAGCACGAGAAGCTCATCGAGACGGCCCGCGAGGCCGACCCCGAGGAGACGGCCAACAATCCGATCCGGACCCACCTGCGCGACATGCCGGTGCTTCCGGAGTTCGTGGGCCTGACCTTCGCCGTGCACACCGGCCAGAGCTTCGAGCGGGTCGAGGTCGAGCCCGAGATGCTCGGGCACTACCTCGGCGAGTTCCAGCTCACCCGCTCGCAGGTCGAGCACGGGCAGGCGGGCATCGGCGCGACCCGCTCCTCGAAGTTCGTGCCACTCAAATAATCATGGGAATCAGTTACAGCGTCGACGCCGACCCGGACACCACCGCCAAGGGGATGCTCCGGGAGCGGCCCATGAGTCTGAAGCACAGCAAGGCCATCGCCCGTGCCATCAAGGGGCGTACGCTCGCCGACGCTCGCGAGTACCTCGAAGCGGTCCGCGAGGGCGAGCAATCGGTCCCCGTCAAACAGCACAACAGCGGGACGGGCCACCGGAAGGACATCGAGGGCTGGGACGCGGGTCGCTACCCCGAGAAGGTAAGCGGCGAGTTCCTCACGCTCCTCGACAACGTCTCGAACAACGCCGACCAGCGCGGGTTCGAGGCCGACGAGATGGAAATCCTCCACGTCGCAGCCCACAAGGTCGGCGAACGCCAGGGGCGGAAACCCCGGGCGTTCGGCCGCGCCAGCGAGTGGAACACCACCGAGGTGGACGTCGAGCTGATCGCCCAGCAACCCGAGGAGGTGGAGGCCTGATGGCGGACGAACTCGAGTTCATCGAGGAGGGCCTCCAGCGCTCCCAGATCCACGAGTTCTTCGCCGACGAACTCGCCCGGGCCGGGTACGGCGGCATGGAAGTCGCCCACACGCCGATGGGCACCCAGATCGTCCTCAAGGCCGAAAAGCCCGGGATGGTCATCGGCAAGGGCGGGAAGAACATCCGGAAGATCACCTCCGAGCTGGAGGAGCGCTTCGACCTCGAGGACCCCCAGATCGACGTCCAGGAGGTCGACGAGCCGGACCTCAACGCCCAGATCGTGGCGGACCGGCTCGCAAACGCCCTCGAGCGCGGCTGGTACTTCCGCAAGGCCGGCCACACCACCATCGACCGGATCATGGAGGCCGGCGCCCTCGGCGCCGAGATCGTCCTGGCCGGCAAGGTGACCGGCGCCCGGTCGCGGGTCGAGAAGTTCAATCGCGGCTACATCAAGCACAACGGCGAACCCGCCGAGGAGATCGTCGACGCCGGCAAGGCGGTCGCCGTGATGAAACTCGGCACCATCGGCGTCAACGTGAAGATCATCCCGCCGGACGCCGAGCTGCCCGACGACTTCCGCATCGAGGAAGACGCCGACATCCAGGACCTCATCGTCGAGGAAGCGGGCGAGTCCGTCGAGGAACTCCTCGAGGGCGAACCCGACGAATCCGCGACCGAGGAGGCCGCAGGCGACTTCGAGGAGGTCGAGACGCCAGGTGGCGACCGCGAGGTCGAGGAAGACGTCCTCGACGAGGAAGTCATCGAAGAAGAGCTCCCCGAGGAAGAGGCCGTCGAGGCCGAGCTCGACGAGGTCGAGGCGGAACTCGAGGAGGATGACTTCGAGGACGTCGACGAGGACGCGGAAGACGCCGCCGAGGAACTGATGGACGAGATGGACGAGGAGGGTGAGGAATGACGATCCTGCACCCCGAGGAGATCCGCGACATGACCCAGGCGGAGCGGGAGAACGAGCTCGCCGAGCTCGAGACCGAGCTGCTCAACGCCAAGGCGGTCAAGGCCGCCGGCGGGGCCCCGGAGAACCCGGGCCGGATCAAGGAACTGCGACGGACGATCGCCCGGATCAAGACCATCCAGCGCGAGCTGGGCGAGGTCGCCGAGGAGGTCGAATCGTAATGGTGCTTGCGCCCGAGACCCTGGTCGGTCACGAGTTGATCGGCCTCCCCGTGCGAGTCGGGGCCTCGACGGACCCCAATCGGGTCGGCATCGAGGGCCGGGTCGTCGACGAGACGACGAACACCCTGCTCGTGCAGACACGGGACTCGGGCGTCAAGCAGGTTCCCAAGGCGGGAGCCGAGTTCACCTTTGCGCTCATAGATGAAGCCGCGGCGTCCGCGAAGGACGCCGGGTCCGTCCCCGAACCGGCCCGGCTGGCTGGCCCGGCCGGCGAGGCGACGGCCTCCGTTACGGTGGATGGCGCACGATTGCTCTCACGACCCGCCCGCAGAACCGTATCAGGAGATGGTTCACAATGGCGATAGGATTGAACGTGAAAGCGCCGGAAGGCACCTGCTCGGACGATAACTGTCCGTTCCACGGCGAACTCGCCGTACGCGGACAGGTGATCGAGGGCAGGATCGCCTCCACGGCCATGGAGAAGACCGTCGTCGTCGAGCGAGAGTACGACGTCTACGTGCCGAAATACGACCGGTACATGAAACGCCGGTCCCGAGTGGCGGCCCACGCGCCGCCCTGCATCGAGTTGCACGAGGGCGACACGGTCCGGATCGCAGAGACACGACCGCTTTCGAAGACGAAATCACACGTCGTCGTCGAGCGGACCGAAACAGACGGAGGTGCGGCCTGATGGAAGCCATCAAGGCAGACGTCACCCAGGGCCTCGAGAAGGGCTCGCTTATCAACTGCGCCGACAACACCGGCGCCCGCGAGCTCAAGATCGTCAGCGTGTCCGGCTATCAGGGCACGATCAACCGGCACCCCAAGGCCGGGCTGGGCGATACGGTGACCGTCTCGGTCACCAAGGGCACGCCGGAGATGCGCCGCCAGGTGTTAGAGGCGGTCGTCGTCCGGCAGCGAAAGCCCATCCGCCGGCCCGACGGGACCCGAGTGAAGTTCGAGGACAACGCCGCCGTCATCATCGATGACATGGGCGAGCCACGGGGCACGGAGATCAAGGGCCCCATCGCCCGCGAGGTCGCGGAGCGGTACGGAAGCATCGCGTCCACGGCGACAATGATCGTATAGACACATGACAGAACAACCATCCAAACAGCGCACCGCGACCGACCGCGCGCCGCTCCACGAGCGGTACAAGCAGGTCCGGGCGACTCTGAGCGACGACCTCCGCGAGGAGTACGACACGCGGAACGTGGTCGTCAACGCCGGTGACACGGTCGAGGTCCTCCGCGGCGACTTCGCCGGGGAGGAGGGCGAGGTGCTGGCCGTCGATCTCAAGGGCGGCGCCGTCCACGTGGAGGGCGTCACCCAGGAGAAAGCCGACGGCGAGGAAGTTCCCCGCCCCCTCGACGCGTCGAACCTGCGGGTCACCGACCTGGAACTGGACGATCCGGTGCGCCGAGAACGACTGGAAGGTGACACCGAATGACACGACACCAGAAACGACTCTCGGTTCCCAAGTCGTGGCCGGTCGAGCGGAAGACCGCCACGTTCACGGCGAAAGCCGGGGCCGGGCCACACGGCGAGAGCGGCGTGCCGCTCGTCGTCGTGCTCCGGGACGTGCTGGGGTACGTCGACTCCGCCAAGGAGGCCACCTACGCGGTCAATCACGGTGGCGTCGAAGTCAACGGCGGCACCGTCGATGACATCAATCGCCCCATCGGGATGTTCGACATCCTGGCGTTCCCCGACCGCGAGGAATACTACCGCGTGTTCCCCGACGAGGGGGGCCGCCTGGGCCTGACCCCGATCGACGCCGACGCGGCCGACTCGAAGCTCGGCAAGGTCGTCGGCAAGACCATCGTCGACGGCGGACACACACAGCTCAACCTTCACGACGGCTCGAACCTGCTCGTCGAGGAGGACACCTACAGCGGCAGTGACTCCGTCGTCGTCGACAACGAGACCAAGGACGTAATCGCTCACTTCGTCTACGAAGCGGGCGCACTCGTGACCGCCGTCGCCGGCCAGCACGCCGGCGAGATCGGCGAGGTCACGGACATCCAGGTCACGCCCGGCAGCGCCTCGAACACCGTCACGGTCGACACCGGCGACGGCGAGTTCGAGACCGTCGAGGAGTACGTGGTCGTCATCGACGAGAACTTCGTCGAAGACGACGCATACGACACCGACGAGGCCGAGGAAGACGACACAGACACAGTCGACGAGGCCGAAGAAGACGACACAGACACAGCCGACGAGGCCGAAGAAGACGACGCTGACGAGGAACGCGAGGCTGCAGACGCCGACGAAGCGGCCGAGGAATCGGCCGACGAGGAGGCCGACACCGAGGAGGCTGATGCCTGATGGCAGAAGCCGAGACGGAGTTCCACGACATGCGGGAACCCCGCATCGAGAAAGTCGTCGTCCACATGGGCGTCGGTCGCGGCGGGGAGGCCCTGCAGAACGCGGAAGCCATCCTCCAGGAGATCACCCACCAGGAGCCGGTTCGGACCACGGCGAAGCGGACCGAACCCGAGTTCGGCATCCGCGAGGGCGACCCCATCGGCGCGAAGGTCACGCTTCGTGACGAGCGCGCCGAGGACTTCCTCGAGCGAGCCTTCGATGTTGCGCAGATCCGACGTCGCCAGTTCGACGAGACGGGGAACGTGAGCTTCGGTATCGAGGAGCACACTGACTTCCCCAGCCAGGAGTACGACCCGAACATCGGGATCTACGGCCTCGACGTCACCGTGAATCTGGTGCGTCCGGGCTACCGCGTCGCGAAACGCGACAAAGTCTCGCGACAGATCCCGTCGAATCACCGGCTCTCCGCCGAGGACGCCATCGCGTATCTCACCGAGCGCTTCGACGTGGAGGTGACCACATGAGCGAAGCCGAAGAGGAAGCCGAGTCACCCGAGACCGGACAGACACACGCGTGTCGCCGGTGTGGCCGCGAGCAGGGTCTCGTCGGGAAGTACGACATCTGGCTGTGTCGACAGTGCTTCCGCGAGATCGCCCGCGACATGGGCTTTAAGAAGTACAGCTAACCATGACGGCAGACGATCCACTGGCCAACGCGCTGTCCGGCATCAACAACGCCGAAGGCGTCGGTCAGCTGACGCATACAGTAGCGCCCGCCTCGAACGAGATCGGCGCGGTACTCGAGGTCCTCTACGACCGCGGGTACATCGACGGCTTCGAGTACGTCGAAGACGGCAAAGCCGGGACGTTCGAGGTCGAACTGAAAGGGGCCATCAACGAGTGTGGCCCGGTGAAACCGCGATACTCGGCGAGTGTCGACCAGCTGGAGGACTACGAGAAACGATACCTCCCGGCTCGGGACTACGGCACGCTCGTCGTCACCACGTCTCGCGGGATCATGAGCCACTACGAAGCCCGCGATGCGGGCGTCGGTGGCCAGATAATCGCGTACGTGTACTGACCATGCCACGAATCGAAATCGAACTACCCGAGGACGTCTCCGCCACCACGGACCGCTTCGATCTCACCGTCGAGGGGCCCGAGGGCAGCGTCTCCCGTCGCCTCTGGTTCCCGGACGTCTCGGTGTCGGCCGACGCCGACGCCGTGACGATCGAATCCGAGGCCGAGGACGCGAAGACGAAGGCCACGATGGGGACCTTCGAGAGCCACGTGGAGAACATGCTCCACGGGGTCACCGAAGGCTGGGAGTACCGGATGCAAGTCCATTACTCTCACTTCCCCATGCAGGTCTCCGTCGAGGGCGAGGAGGTCGTCATCCAGAACTTCCTCGGCGAGAAGGCCCCGCGACGGGCCCCGATCCGCGGAGACACAGAGGTGCAGGTCGACGGCGACGACGTCGTCCTTTCCGGCCCCGACAAGGAGGCCGTGGGACAGACCGCCGGCGAGATAGAGCAGTTGACACGGGTTCCCGACAAGGATACACGCGTCTTCCAGGACGGCGTGTACATCGTCGAGAAGCCCGGCAAAGGAGGTGCCTGAGATGGTAGAGACACCCGAGTCCATCGAGGACATAAGCGGGGTCGGCCAGACCAAAGCCGACGCGCTCCGGGAAGCCGGCTACGAGTCCGTCGAGGACCTGCAGGCGGCAAGCCAGGCCGAACTCGCCGAGATCGACGCCATCGGCAAGGCCCTCGCGGCCCGCATCAAGTCGGCGGTCGGCGATCTCGAAGTCGAAGCGGACGCTGACCCAGCAGTCGCGGAAGCCGAGGAGCCCGAAGCGGACGACGACGCCGACGAGCCCGAAGCGGACGTCGAGGAAGTCGAGGGGCCCGAGGGAGACGCCGAGGAGGTCGACGCAGAACAGGTCGTCGAGGACGACGAGACGGGCGCCGAGGTCGAGGCAGCTGCCGACCCCGAGGCGGAAGCCGAGGAACCCGCCGCGGACGACGCAGCCGACGAAGACCGCGACCTCGAAGACATCAGTGGCGTCGGTCCCTCGAAGGCCGACGCGCTGCGCGAGGCCGGCTACGAGGAGATCGAGGACCTGCAGGCCGCGAGCCAGGCCGAACTCGCCGAGATCGAGGGCGTCGGCAACGCCCTCGCGGCCCGCATCAAGGCCGACGTCGGCGGGCTCGAGATCGAGGAGGAAGCCGAGGCGGAGGTCGAGGAAGCCGAAGAACCCGAGGCGGAAGCCGAGGAAGCCGTGGAGACGGAACTCCGTCCCCGTGGGCTGACCGAGAAGACTCCCGAGCTCTCGGATTCCGAGCGACGCCTGCTGACCCAGCGCCGGCGCGAGGGCAAACCCGCCTTCGACCGGCAGGATTCACACAAGAAAAAGCGCATTCCCGACTCCTGGCGCCGCCCGCGTGGCAACCTCTCGAAGCAGCGCCGCGGGATCAAGGGCAAGGGCGACAGCGTCCAGGCGGGCTTCCGCTCGCCGCGGGCCGTGCGGGGCAAACACCCCAGCGGCTTCGAGGAGGTGCGGGTCCACACGCCCGCGGAACTCGAGGACGTCGATCCCGCCACCGAGGCCGTCCGCATCGCCAGCTCCGTCGGCGCCCGCAAGCGCGAGCGCATCGAGGAAGTGGCCGAGGATCGGGAGATCCGGGTCCTCAATCCCACCTACGTCGAAGTCGAGGTGACCGAGGATGAGTGATCTCACCGCGCAGAAGGAACTCGCGGCCGACGTCCTCGACGTCGGGAAGAACCGCGTCTGGTTCGATCCCGAGGCACAGGGCGAGATCGCCGAGGCGATCACCCGCGAGGACATCCGCGAGCTTGTCCAGGAGGGCGTGATCCAGGCCGAGGCCGCACGGGGTAACTCCCGCGGCCGGGCCCGGAAGCGCAACGAGAAACGTGCCTTCGGGCACCGGAAGGGCCCCGGCACCCGCAAAGGGAAGGCCGGCGCCCGGAAGGACCGGAAGGAAGACTATCAGGATCGGATCAGGGCACAGCGACGGACGCTCCGTGACCTCCGCGACGACGGGACCCTCTCGCGGTCCCAGTATCGCCGGCTCTATCGCATGGCGAACGGCGGGGAGTTCGACAGCGTCCGGCGGCTGTACGCCTACATCGAAGAACACTACGACATCGAACTCGGAGGTGAGAACTAATGGCCACCGGACCACGATACACGGTCCCGATGCGGCGACGCCGCGAGGTCCGGACCGATTACCATCAGCGGTTGCGCCTGCTGAAATCCGGGAAGCCCCGACTGGTCGCTCGCGTGAGCAACCAGCACGTCAGGGCGCAGCTGGTCACGACCGGCCCCCACGGTGACGACACGGTCGCGAGCGCGCACTCCGGTGACCTGGCCGAGTACGGCTGGGAGGCTCCCACGGCGAACCTCCCCGCAGCGTACTTGACCGGGTACCTCGCCGGCAAACGTGCGCTCGAGGCTGGCCTCGAGGAGGCCGTCCTCGACATCGGGCTCAACACCGCCACGCCAGGGGCGAAGGTCTTCGCCGTCCAGGAGGGCGCCATCGACGCCGGCCTGGACGTCCCGCACAACGAATCGGTCTTCGCCGACTGGGATCGCACGCGCGGCGAGCACATCGCCGACTACGCATCGCAACTCGAGGACCCGCTCTACGGCGGGGACTTCGACGCAACCACACTGCCCGAGCACTTCGATACCGTGCTCGCGGCGCTCGAGGAGGACACCGAATGAGCCACAACGACGCCTGGGAACCGAAGACGCGCCTGGGTCGTCTCGTGCAGGACGGCGACATCGAAGACATGTCCGCCGCCCTCAACTCCGGGCTCCCGCTCAAGGAGCCGGAGATCGTCGACACGCTCCTCCCGGGCCTCGACGACGAGGTGCTGGACATCAATATGGTCCAGCGGATGACCGACTCCGGTCGACGCGTGAAGTTCCGCGTGGCCGTCGTGGTCGGCAATCGCGACGGGTTCGTCGGCTACGCAGAGGGCCGGGACGACCAGGTCGGCGGGGCGATCCAGAAGGCGATCGACATCGCGAAACTGAACATCATCGACGTCTCCCGCGGCTGCGGCTCCTGGGAGTGCGGCTGCGGCCAGGCCCACACCGTGGCCCTCCGCACGACCGGGAAGGCCGGGAGCGTCGAGGTCGAACTGATTCCCGCGCCGCGCGGGTTGGGCCTCGCGGCCGGCGAGACGGTCCGACAGGTCCTCTCGATCGCCGGGATCGAGGACATCTGGACCCGCTCCTCGGGGAAGACCCGGAGCACGGTCAACTTCGGGAAGGCGACCTTCAACGCCCTGACCCGGACGACCGAAGCCCGGATCCCCGAGCGCACGCTCGAGGTCCGCGAGGTGATCGAGTGATGTACGCGGTCGTCCAGCTCCGCGGCGACGTGAACATGCAGGCCGCCGTCGAGGACACGCTGGGAATGTTGAACATCCACGACGTGAACCACTGCGCCCTGGTCCCGGAGACGGACAGCTACCGCGGGATGCTCACGAAGGTCAACGATTACGTGGCCTTCGGCGAGCCGAGTCTGGAGGTCCTCGAGACGGCGATCCGCCGGCGGGCCGAACCCGCCGAGGGCGACGCCGAGGTCGACGACGAGTGGATCGAAGAGCACACCGAGTACGACTCGGTCGCTGACCTGGCCGAGGCCCTCGTCGCGGAGGAGACCACCCTCCGCGAACAGGGACTCTCGCCGGTGCTCCGGATGCACCCGCCCCGCGGCGGACACGAGGGCATCAAGCAGCCCCGGCGCACCGGTGGACAGCTGGGCGAGCACAGTACCGAGGAGATAGACGAGCTCCTCACCGCCATGCGATAACCATGACGAGCAAGAAACGACGCCAGCGCGGCTCTCGCACGCACGGTGGCGGCACCCACAAGAATCGGCGTGGGGCCGGACACCGTGGTGGCCGTGGGCGCGCCGGCCGCGACAAACACGAGTATCACAACTACGAGCCCCTCGGCAAGAGCGGGTTCACGCGCCCCGAGAAGGCCAAGTCAGAGGTTACGGAGATCCGGGTCCAGGAAATCGACGAGGACGCCGCACTGTTGGTGGAGGCGGGGCTCGCCGAGGAGACCGACTGGGGCTACCGGATCGACGCCCGAGACGTCGCCGAGGACGGGTACGACGCCGACGTCGTGAAGGTTCTCGGCGGCGGCCAGGTCCGCAACCAGCTCGCGGTCACGGCCGACGCCTTCACCGAGGGCGCACGCGACTCCATCGAGGCACAGGGCGGCGACGCGATCCTCTCGGACCGCGCCGTCAGCGACCAGGCGGACGAGGACGAAGACGAGGAACGCGAGGACTGACCGATGGGATGGAAGGAGGCCGCCGAACCCTATCTCACCCGGATGCCCTCCGTCGAGCGTCCGGAGGGCCACGTCCCGTTCCGGCGGAAGATCGCCTGGACGGGCGTTGTCCTCTTGTTGTATTTCTTCCTGACGAACGTCTACCTCTGGGGCGTCCAGGGCAGCGGCTCTGACCTGTTCGGTCAGTTCCGCAGCCTGCTCGCCGGCGGCCAGGGGACGGTCCTCCAGCTCGGCATCGGACCGATCGTCACCGCCTCCATCGTCCTCCAGCTTCTGGGTGGCGCGGGGTTGCTCGGCCTGGACACCTCGGACCCACGGGACCAGATGCTCTATCAGGGCCTCCAGAAGCTCCTCGTCATCGTCATGATCGTGCTGACCGGCTTCCCGATGGTCTTCCTGGGGAACTTCCTGCCCCCGAGCACGCAACTCGGACAGGCCCTGGGCATCGGGACCTTGGGCGTCCAGCTGGTCATCTTCGCCCAGATCTTCGTGGGCGGCGTCCTCATCCTGTACATGGACGAGGTCGTCTCGAAGTGGGGCGTCGGGTCCGGTATCGGGCTGTTCATCGTGGCAGGGGTCTCCCAGGCGCTGGTCGGCGGGCTCTTCTACTGGGAGGGCTCGGTCGGTAACGAGGGCGTGATCCCCACGTGGATCGATATCGCCCTCGGCAACGCCGGGAACATCCCGCCGTTGCTGACCATGGACGGCATCATGTACCTGCTCCTCCAGGGGCAGGTCCTGGCCATCATCACGACGATCATCATCTTCGCGGTGGTCGTGTACGCGGAGTCGGTCCGCGTCGAGATCCCCCTGTCCCACGCGCGGGTCAAGGGCGCTCGCGGTCGCTTCCCCGTGAAGCTCATCTACGCCAGCGTCCTGCCCATGATCCTCGTCCGGGCCCTGCAGGCCAACATCCAGTTCCTGGGTCGCATCCTCTACTCCCAGATGGGCGATAGCTTGCCCGCCTGGGTCGGGGTCTACGCCTCGAGCCAGGGGCAGGTCTTCCCGGTCGATGGGTTGTTCTACTATCTCGCACCGATCTATTCGCGGGGGGACTGGATGTGGTGGCTCGGTGGCACGACCGCCGAGCCCTGGCAGGTCATCTTGCGAATCTCGGTGGACCTGACCTTCATGGTCATCGGCGGGGGGATCTTCGCTATCTTCTGGGTAGAGACCGCCGACATGGGCCCGGAGGCCACAGCGCGGCAGATCCAGAACTCCGGGATGCAAATCCCTGGCTTCCGGCAGAACGTCGGCGTGATCGAGAAGGTCATGGAGCGGTACATCCCCCAGGTCACCGTCATCGGCGGCGCCCTGGTGGGACTGCTCGCCGTGCTCGCGAACATGCTGGGTACCATCGGACAGGTCTCCGGCACGGGGCTGCTGCTGACGATCTCCATCACCTACAAGCTCTACGAGGAGATCGCCGAGGAGCAACTCATGGAGATGCATCCGATGATGCGCCAGATGTTCAACAATTAAGGCCCGAAACCCCGATTTTCGGCCGATTCAACATCTTAGACGACAGTGCCATCGATCCACCGTACTCCTTCGTTCGTGGACATGCAGTCCAACCTCAGTCAGACGCTCGGAGATCTGGCGCATCTGTGCTGCTGAATATAGAGCCTG